>Ga0307507_10000557_pt1 | contig 79901 bp, 37 predicted proteins | sample 7_EM_MG_FD_207223 | JGI IMG/M metagenome (GOLD analysis project Ga0307507, IMG submission 207223) | Populus trichocarpa ectomycorrhiza microbial communities from riparian zone in the Pacific Northwest, United States - 7_EM | ecosystem: Host-associated > Plants > Roots > Unclassified | place...
GCAATAAGCCAGCTTCTGGCTATAAAATAAATATTATTACTATTATTGCATTTATTGCTATTAGGGTATTAAAATTCTAAAGGCCTCCTGGTAGGCTCTTAGCAGGACTTTAATTTTCCTAATTATCCAAATTATCCTAACAGTACCATCGGGTCCCCACTCTATTCCCGATAGCCTCTACACGTGCCTTTACATACCCCTTGTACACCTAAATACCACCTTATTTTTTAACCTTTCTTTACCCTCCCTACCTAGGGAGGCACCAGAACGGCAGCCAGCAGAGGACTGTGACCAGAACTAGACGACGGTCATCAGAACCAGATGACGGTCGTTAGAACTAGACGACGGTAGAACTAGATGACGACCATTCGAACGACCAGCCAACGAACACCACGATCGAATCGAACTAGAGCCTCGATATTAACCTGTTACCAAATCGAATCAAATCAAGGCCTCCTAAGGAGGCACCCCAGATAACCACCGTTTAAATATACAGCCGGCGAACGCCTGTAGAGAACGATTCGAATCAATTAGAGCCTTCAATCGGGCCGACCCCTTCCCTAAATTAAATCAGGTACTGACATAGAAGGCAGGCAGGCAGGCAGGCACTAGGCCTAGTTAGGAAATTAGTACATGGCCGGCGGATTATCGGGAACGCTGCCAATTGACGATTTGGAGCCTCTGCGAGAGCCTTCCCCCTCGCCTCCTTGATCGATCGCTCGACGCCTAAGCGGTAGTCACCCTAAAAAGACGCAGAGCTCCTACAATAAACACAAACACAGTCAGGTAGGCAGGCAGGCAGGCAGGCAGGCAGGCAGGCAGTTAATCGCAATTAAATTAAGCAGAGCCTTCGATCGGGCCGACCTCTCCCCCGAATTACAGATATAGACAGGTAGGCATAGACAAGTAGGCACGACAGGTAGGCACAGACAGGTAGGCACGAACAAGTAGGACGGTCAGACAGGTAGGACAGGTAGGATAGGTAGGACAGGCAGGACAGGCAGGCAGGCAGTAGGCCTAGTTAGGAAATCAGTATATGGCCAGCGGATCATCGGGAACGTCGCCAATTGACAATTTGGAGCCTCTGCGAGAGATATCCCTTATAGCTACCATTAATTTTAAATTTTAAATTTTGAATTTTAAATTTTGAATTTTGAATTTTATTATTTATTTTATTATTATAAATATTGCAGCTATAGGAAATATTATATAAAATATATAAAATATATAAAATATACGAAACGTATAAAACGTACAAAATGTATAAAACGTATAAAACGTATTAAATGTGCTAATGTTGCTAATATGGCCCCGGGCTAGCCCCAGGCTAGCGTAAATAAGTGTATATGAGCAGATTAGCGGATCCAGCTAAAATGACCCCGGGCCAGCCCCGGGCTAGCCCCTGGCTAGCCCCTACCACTCTCCCGTTTTCCTGACGTAGTGACGTGGATTATATATATAGATAATATATATAATATATATAAAGCACCAAAGGTAAAAAAAATAAAAAGTACCTAACTAGGATATAGTAAGCACTAGATAAAAGAAAATATAGGAATACTAAGTATATATATAGCTAGTATCTAGTAGAAGTTTAGAAGTTAGATAACTTAATACTTTAACTAAAAAAATTCTTTATAGAAGAATACCTAAATAAATAATAGTGGTGGAAATATGTAGAGAATATATCTCTATAATATATTAAGGGAAAAAAAGAATAAAGTATTAGCTAAAAGTAGACTAAGTATAAATAGGATTAAGCTAATAGTTAGGAAAAAGCGAGGCCTATAGGACTAAAGAGAGCCAGTAATAGAGCCTTAAACCCTTAAAGGAATTTAAGGACAATACCTAAATTTATAAGTTAATTAGCAAGATTAAAAGTTCAAAGTACTAGTAGATAGTGGAGTAATACGGAACTATATATTACTAGCAGTAGGGGAAAAAATAGGGCTACTGCAAAGATAAAGGAAGCACCTATATCTATTAGTAATAATTTTAGGAGATCTAATAGCCTATAGAGGAGGAGGTATAATTAATCTTAAAATAGGACCTATTTAGATAACCATTAAATGAAGACCAATTATAATATTCTTTAATATCCTACTATTAGGACGGGATAAAGCAGTTCTAGAAATACCTTAGTTATAGAAATATAATTTAAGGATCAACTAGGTTATAGGTTAGGTTAATATTAAAGATATTTAATAACGCAAAATATGATAAGTAACTAAGATAGTATAGTACTAAGTTAGAGCGATATATAAAGAGACTAAGCAAGACTTAAGTCATATACTAAAGAGATACTATAAATTCGGTAAGAAACTATAGAGCCTAGAAAGTAAAAAGCTGTTAGAATATATAGTATAGAACTAGGAATAAGTCTAAAGTTCTTCCTAATCTATAAGCTTACTTTAAATAAGTTAAGAGTACTTAAGGAGTTTATCTAAGAGAACCTACAAAAGGGATATATTTAACTATTGTAATTATTAGCGGGATATCTAGTGTTATTGCTAGGTGACGAAGCCACCTCGCCTATATATATTGTTCCGCATAGCCGTGCCTAGCATCTTACTAGGTACTCGCCTACCTTTTGCTAAGGTTTGTGCCGTAGCTATAGTGCGGAGCTATTTACCTTACAGTTATTTGTATTAAAGAAAAATAGAAAACCTAGGCTATATATTAACTATAAATAGTTAAATAGAATTACTAGGAAGGATAGATATCCTTTACTCTTAATTAGCGAAATCTAAGATAGGATCGGTAATATAAAAATCTTTATAAAAATAGATCTAAGATAAGTATACTATTAGATTAGAATTAAGGAAGACGATAAATAAAGAGCAGCCTTTAGGTCAAAGGAAGGACTATATAAACTATTAGTTATATAATTTAGGCTTATAAACGCACTAGCAATATTCTAAAAGCGGATTAATAGTATAATAAGGGAACACCTTAATTGCTCTAAGTCTAAATCCTTAAGCTATGCTTCTTAAATCTTTTAAGACTATATACTCTCTAGTACCTTATAGGTCTTTTCTTCTTAAGTTACTATAATTTTTTAGATAATTATACCTAATTAATCTATCTTTGTTCTTTTGTAATATAGCCCCTAATAGCTTTTCTTTATTTTATAACTCTATCTTCCTAATAAGTGCGTCTACTCTTGTTAGGGCGCGAAGAGGCTTTAAGGAGGATTCGAAGGAATAATATAAATTCTATCTAAATCTAAGGGTATATAGCTCTTGCAGAGAACAAGACGTTGCGTAAAGAAGAGAAAGGAATATAGGAAGCTTGTAACTAAATATTCGGGGGTCTTGGCAGCAGACGCGTGGGCACGAGCGCACGCGGGTTTTGACAGGTTTCGACTAAATTCCATTACGTTAGTGGAATTTGGCGGAATTTGATTAACTTGGCAGAATTTGGCAGAATTTGATTAAAGCGTTAGAATTCATCTGTTGAGTGTTTCACCAAGACATTCCTACTGTAACTGGGCTAGTCCTGTTACAACTCTTGCATTTTTAGTACCCTTAGTATACTAAATCTTAAAATGGTATTCTATAAGCATTTCTACCTATCTAACTTATCTTTAGTTAAGCTCTTTTGTTATTAGGAACCCTATTAGGATTTTATAATCTATTTTAATTATAAATGGTTTTTTAATACCTTATAAGAATACTCTCTATTTTTAAGTACTATAACTATACTTAATAACTCCTTATTATAGATACTATAGTTTAGTTCCAGTGGTGTTATCCTCTAACTATAGTATATTACTAGGCGCTATACGTTTTAATGCTTCTATAGCAAGCATACTCCTAATATAAAGTCTAATGCATCCATTTTAACCACTATCTCTAGTGCTAGTTAATATATTTTAAGGATTAGATCCTAGGTAAATAACTCCTTAAGTTCCTAAAATGGCTTTTTTCATTTACTACTATATACCTATAGCTCCTCCTTCCTTATTAGCCTTATAAATAGCTTAATATTTTTAACCACTATATAATAAACCTTCTATAGTAGTTATAAAACCCAAAAACAACCTTAAATATATAACATTCTCTAGTTCTTACCAACTTACTATAGCTTTAACTTTCTTTAGGTTAAGACTAATCTTACCTAGTTTAATAATAAATCTAATAAAATTAGTCTTCCTTATAAAGAACTCGTATTTCTTAATTACTACCAGTATCTATTCCTTCTATAGTCTCTTTAAAACCTATTTAACGTATTATCTATATTCTTCCTTATATATTAGGTAGATAATAATGTTATTAAGGTATACTATAACTAAGAGGCTATATATATCCTAAGGGAAATTGTAAAGGAGTTTATTAAAGAATTCTATAAAGGAATAACTTAAGGATATAATAGAGCTATGGGCTTAGTATTAAGACTCTAAGAGGAGTATATTATCTAAAGAATCTAGGGCTTAGCAAGATAAGTTATAAGGGAGTATCTAGATTGCTAAAGGGATAAACTAATAAGGGTATAAGCTGTATAGAGGTATAAGAGTACATATATTAGATCCCGCCGCGCTTGCGATAAGTTCGCAAGCACTCCATGTCTTTTGGCCTATTTGGTAACGTAAGGGCGAGACACATTACAAGAGGGCTGTAACCTATTAAAATACCAGAACGTCTATAGAAGATAATATTATAGGACTTTATTATAAAGTTACTAAAGTTAAAATATCTTATTACCAGATAGGAGTATAACGTAATACTAGTAATACTAGATAGGTTAACTAAGTAGGGCTACTTTATAGCATATATAGAAGAAATCTTAGTAGAAGGTATAGCCAGAATCTATATTAAAGAAGTATTTATAAGATATAGAGCACTAATAAAAATTGTATTAGATAGAGATCCAAGATTTATAGCAGTATTTTAAAAGGTATTCTTAGCGGAATATGGGGTTTAAGCAGTAACTTCTATTTTATATTACCTATAAACAGACGGTTAAATAAAGAGACTAAACTAAATATTAGAGCAGTACTTATAACACTATATTAATTACGCGTAAAATAATTAGGTATTACTATTACTAGTTATACAGTTTATATATAATATAATACTTTAAAAAGGAATGGGAATATATAAGGCTATTACCTAGGTGTACAGTAGGGAGTAGGCAAGCCGAGCATAAGTCACAAGGAGAGTTGATAGAAGAGAACGATATGGTAAAGAGTAGGTATGGCAATACCCTCGTACGGAAAGAGACGAACCAATAAGGAGGGAAAGGCTGCAGGCCTGAGGAGCTTATAAGGAGGTGCCAAGGGCTAGCCGAAGGCTAGCCTTGATAGCTCCTAAGAGCCCCCAGTGTCACAGCGACTCAGTCAATCGAGGCATAAGCGTCGTAAAGAACGTATGCAAGCCTGTACAATTGGAATGTCTATGGACTCGGATATCAAGATGAGGAGCAGAAGAAGGTCGTGGAAAGAACACGTCTATATACATGGAGCCAAGACGTAAGCGAACCCCCTGACTAGGCCCTATCCAGGTTACGCACATTAGTGCCGTAACACCCAGGTATGCACCCAAGTAAGGGTCTAAAAGATCCCTTACAGAATATTACTATTTAAGGTAAATTATGGATATAAGCTAAGGATATTATTATCGCTATAATAAGTAAAGAAAATAAGTAGTATAGCTAAGTAAAGGATAGAGAAACCAATTAATCTTTATAAGGACCTTTATATAATAGCATAGCTAATATAAAAAAAGAATAAAGAAGTACTATAATGCTAAGAGATCTAAGGGACTGGATCTTGAAGAGGGAGATAAAGTGTTGCTACTATATAAAAAATTTAAGAGCTAACAACTAAATAAAAAGTTAAACTATGTTAGACTAGGACTATTTAAAATTATAGTAAATTTTTTAGAAGTTACGAATAGACTTAACTTACTAGCGAAGATAAAGATCTACTCTATATAGTAGAAAGCTTAAAATTAAAAGAACTTAAAATATATTATAACGCTTATAATGCGGTTATATAATATATAAGATATTAAAAATTTTTACCAGCAGTTAAAGTTATCTAATTAGTTAGATTTGCCAAGTTACTAAGACCTACATAAAGATATTAGTTTTACTTGCCGCCCTTAACTAAACTAGTAGCGATTTCCTATACTAGGCATAGAAAAACCTAATCAGTTTATTTAACAATTAGAATCAGTAAATCTCTATACCGCTATTTAACGTAAATATATAATACACAATAAAATTATTTTAGATCCTTATAACGGGACTAACCCAGTTATAGTAAGAATGTCTTAATAAAACACTTAATAGATAAAACCCGACGCTTTAACCAAATTCTATCAAATTCTACTAGCTTAATTAATTCCTACTAAGTTCTGCTAGATTAATCAAATTCTACTAAAGTCTGTTAAAGATTACATACGTATATACGCACGCATTTACCGCCAAGACCCTAACTATTTAATTACGAGACTCTTACGTTATTTCTTTTTTTTCTTTATATAACGTCTTGTTCTTTATAAGAGCTATACCCCTAGATTTAGATAGAATATATATTATTCTTTCAAATCTACTCTAAAGTCTCTTCGCACAGTTACACTAGCGCCATTATAGTTACGTAAAATAGTGTTATACCTATTAATTAATTAATTAAATTAATTATAATACACTTAACTAAAGAAAGCTACTTCTTCTAGTTGTTATATAGATAAGAATAGTATATCTATAAGTATTATTCTATAATCGGGTTTATATTTCTAGTTAAACTATCTATTTTAAAGTAGTATATAGTTAAGAGTTATATTTATATAGAGCTTTCTAAAAGTCTAAAATAAATTAGTAGTAGATTCTTTGATTAGCGTCTAATACGGATCCTATCTAGGCCCACGCAGACTACTCCATACACAAGGGAAAAGTAATATTGACGGGAAAAAACCCTTGCTATTAGGGGGGAAGGAAAAACCCTATGAGCCACCTTAGTAGGATGAAAAACCCTAATTTGCCATGCCTACATATAGCAGCGGCCCTGTGGGCCTACAGCTACGTCCTCCTCCTTAGATGTTTTAAACACCTTAGAAACCACTGCTTCCTTCTCTAGCTTATCTAGAGCTAGGGTTCACTACGTCCTAGCTAGGCCTTGCCGATTAATTGCTGTATATAGTTGTGTCCCATATCTTAACCACCCCCTATATACTATCTCTTATTAACCATTGCTATATACGCCTTGCCTCCCCCCCCCCCTAAGGCCTATTAAAGGCGTAAGGGGGATTTATCCGTTCTACCATCCTAATACTAAAAGACAAAAGCGGGATGTGTGTATGTGTGTATATTTAGGTATCTTTTATGCCTAGGCCCCAGTTACTAGGCCCTCTCTAAGGGCACTACTCTGTTAAGAGGAGATAAGGAAAACCGTATGGGGTTATCCAGCTGCCTTTTAGTAGTATTATGGTAGTACGGCGAGTGACTACATGCTCTGCGGGCGATCGCCCTAGGGATTAGGAGGGGCCGTATATTTACTTGCTTATTTGTTTGTTTGCGCTTATCTATTTATTAATATAAGGTTATTAATGCTTTCTATTAGGGTTTTTAGGGATGTTATCAAAAACTGCTTATCCATGTTGGATTATATAGGTGCCCTAGATAGAACAGTAGAGTAGTTATTATACTGTAGAGGGCCAACAGTAGTGGTTTTTAAGATCTTACCATCCAAAAATTTTTCACCACCGCCCTTAACGCCTATAACCACCACCAGGTCCTGTCCGCACGCTGTGCGACGTCTCTACGTTGGCTCTGGATCTGAACTTCAAAGACTAGGTTCGTAGCCGTTACCACATATAGGTGCAGAGTCCGATTTCGACGGCCTCTAAAATAAATTAGCTTTTATAGTTATATATTATTAAATAAGGGAATCTATAAAGCCTAAATATATATTTAATAAAATATTTAGCTACTAAAATAGTATTAATTAAGTCTATAAAAATTATATATCGCATTTTATAAAATAATTAATAACTATTTCTTTTAAATAGGATATTATGTAAGGACAGTTAGATAACCCGTTTTTTAAACAACTAATAAGATTATATTATAAAACCGACGCTTTATAGAAGATTTAAATGACTTAGAGTAATGTACGAGCTATATACTAACTCCTATGAACTCCTAAACCAATTAGAACCCCTATATACCCCTATTACCGAAATCTTCTACCAAGTATTTAAGAGCTTATAGGCCTTATTTTAGTATAAACTAAATATTTTAAAAGATATATTAGAGAAACAGGTGGAAAAAGCAGAAGAAGAATGGTGCTATGTTAGGGCCTAGGCCTATATAGAGGGAGAAGGGAGACGCGTAAGAGACCAGTAAAGAAAATAGCAAGAGAGAGAAAGGAGCTAAAGTAGAGTATAAAAGAGTACCAGGAAACCATCTACCGCAACATAATACTGGTTAGACTAACACTGGAGAGGTGTATAGGAGTTAAAGGTATAGAGGCTATCTTAGGCAAGAGAAATCCAGGCCATAGTATGGTTAATACTATAGGGGGTAAATACCTAAGGGCTTTAAGAAGGCCTAATAAAGGTAGAAAATATAATAGCAATACTTCTAAGAACAGGAATAATAGGATTAAAAGATTGGCTCTACTAGGTAGGTATTCTAGTAGGTAGCCCAAGATGCGAATATGGCTAGCTAAGACAGATACTAAAACACGTAATACTATTATGCCCCTTACGCATAGACCGAGAAGTAATGCTCTTAGTAGCTAGCATAGAGAACTATAATACACTGCTCTTAATATAAAAAGGTCTTAAGGCGGTTACCTAGTGGCTTATTAGCTAAAATATACTAGAACAGTTCTGGGTTGCAAAGGAAATGGTAATAAAAGGCAAATAGACAAGTACTAGGCGCCCGCTAATGACTCTACAGTAATAGAGTTAAGTTTATAATACTAGCGCGTCCATAGGCTTATTATAGCAGCAGTGGTTCCCAAGGAGGTCAAAAAGTAAGGTAGTAGAGCACCATAGGTAACTCGTAGGCGCTTCGCAGGCGCTATGCAGGCGACCTTATAGACGCTATATAGGTAAGTCCTAAAAGGCAGGGAGATGGATTGTGGGGTTTTCTTATATAGAGTTTTCTCCCTATATATATATAAGGAGTAGTCTACGTGGGCCTAATAGGGATCCGAATCGGACGTTAAGCAATAAATTATTAATATTATTAATATTTATTGGTAACATAAGGTGATATCACGTAGCTACGGTTTGTAGATAGTATAATAATAGTTAATTAATTCTTGATAGGAATGAGGAAAGGGGTAAGGAACTTAAGGTTCCTTACTACGCTAGGGCTATATTAATATGTGATGGCAATATGCCTCGTTCCTGACACTGGCAACTTTTCTTTTTGTGGTTGCCATCTACATATATATAAACAGACAGGATGCGACAATACTAGACAGTATATAACAATACCAAACAATATGCGACAATATGCGACAATGCGGCAGTTGGTAGAATTTAGCAGATAACGTAAAGATGGGTAGGCCGCTAAGGCGCTAGTAGTAAGCAAGCCAATAGCGATTTTCTATCCCGGGGATGGAAAATCCTAATTGGCTAGTTTAAGTCAGGGTCTATAGAATGTTATGCTCCTACTCCCTTTTAACCCAACCTTTAACTTGTATATATAGAGTATTTGTGTTAACAAACGTCTCTAGTGCCTTGTTTAGGTTCGCCTTTATTATCACATCTGCTGGGTTATCTTGGCCATTAATCTATTAAATCTTAAAGAGTTCTTGACGCTTATAGGATTGCCAAAGTGCCATAATATTAATTATAAGGCGCTTCTCCTTTGTAGTACTAAGCTTAACTAAATACTTATAGAGGGAATATAAGTCGGTGTATATAATTATAGGGATAACAGGAAGTTTGAGTCAATCTATAATTATCTTTAGGGTAGTTCTAATTGCAATTGCTATATTAACTCCGCTAACCATTTTATATATCTCTAACGCCAAAACACTTTAGGTGATGTGCTTGCTCTTAGTTAAGCTCTAATAGATAAGGTTGCTATAGATTATAAAGTCATTCTCTCTAGTAAACTCGTTTGTAATAATAATCTTATATCCTAGCTAGGAGCTAAAATCTTTGTTATTTGCAAACGATCTATTAACAAATATAAAGAGCTTAGCAGTAGGAAGATTAACAGGTATATAGTATAGGCCCTAGTTAAGATGGTTTATTTGCCAGAAAAGGCGTTTATTTAGGGCAAGAATATTATCCTTAGTTGGTTCCTAGTGTTGGGTGGCAATAGAGAGATTAAATAAAGCCTTAGGTTGACAGATAAAAGCAATATAAGCTTTATAAGCGCGTTACTCTATATATCCTTGCTTTAGAGAATTAGTATTAATAACGTCAATCTTCTTACCTTAACCCTTCTGGCGCAGAGTAATAGAATCCTTGTTTAGGGAGAGAATACATCCATTAAAGAGTAATGGTATTGTTAAACTAAGCTTTTCCTTTAGCTTTGCTATAAGATTTGCCTTTACTAGCTCGTCTTCTTTAAGAGCTAAGAATTGGTCATTTTCTAAGATAATTATATTATTAGTTTATATACTGACGATTCCAAATAGAGTTCCTATAGTTGTAATAAAGAAGCAGGGATTAAATATAGAAGTAGTTATTAAAAGCTTCTCTTTATAGTACTTGCTGTAGGTAGCCTACTAGTAAGTTCCTGCCTCTGCGATCCTATATAATGGCTTAAGCACAACCATGATCGTATCTTTAGGATACTGGTAGCGAATTTGCTTTAGAAAGTATGCCAATATTAAGCGCTAAAGGTGCGTCTCTAATTGGGTATAGGCTTAAGTGATATCTTATAAATAAACCGCTATTCTATTCTTTATTAAGGAGGGAGCTAGCGTAATAATAACTCGCTAACTAGCTCGTTAAATTGTAGGAGACTGTATAAGAATTACCTCCTTACTATTATTGTTGTAGCCTTAGATGACAAGCCTTAATTTCTTAAATAGGGTATTAGTAGCTTTACCCTTAATTTCATTAATTATTCTTAACTTAAAGATGCGAACTCTATTAAACTTAGTAGGGTTATACTTCTTGAATTTAAAGACTCCTCTTATAATAAGACCCTCGATCTCCTGCTTGTTAGATACTTAGAAAGGAGCTCCTGGAGTTATAATATAACCTTCCTTTTAGAGCTGTTTTGCGAGTTCGAAGTCATCCTTCTCCTTGGCTGTTATAAAGGCCATTAATAACTTAACTCCATTTTTAATAGCGGCAATGAATTGCTCTTTAAAATTAATAAAATGTTGGCGATTTTGTAATCCCTTTAGGCGACCTCTACCGCGTTATAGTTGTGGCGCATCTACTAATATTGTATTAGGATTGTAGTCGCCTTTTAGAGCACGTTAATCGTGGTTCTTTTTTAGGGCATCTTCTAAGGCATCTTATAAAGGCTCAGAACTGTTATCTTTGTAGTAAGGCTTAATAACAGTTAAACGGAATTAAGTGGGTCTGTAAGGTATCTAAATAGTATAAGTCTAGCCATTAATTGCAATAAGTTAATGTGGGCCTAACTATCCTCCCTTTTTACACCATACGCGTACTTTAGACTGGAGTGGCAGATTGAGCGTAGTTAAGGTATTTAGGCCATTTCTCATTCCTAGTGCGTTATTGACTTGGCGTATAGCGTAGAGATGTTATACCTCCTTCGTTGCCTTACAAATAGCCTCAGCTCGTTGCACAACGGAGGGAGATAGTGGAGAATTGTTAGTTATTTAAGGGTAGGCGCTAAAGACTAGTAATATAGGTACGAGTCCATCTAGGCTAGCAGAATCGTTAACAGCTTTAACAGCTATTTATAAGGTAAGTTCTTCGCTAGCGTCCTCTAGTTCTAAAGAGATAATCTTATATACGCGGCATAATGGCGTGTAATATCGCTCTACTTTTCCGATACTATTATGTGCCTTAATAGGGACTTCCTTGACCTTAATTGCTATTGCCTTTATCTATTATCAAAACTCTGTAGATAAGAAGTTCTTTCCTATATTATAGACGATTTAATTAGGGGGTCTTAGGTAGACATTAATCTAGTATAACTAAAGGGTATCCTATACGTTCCTAGCTAATATATCCTTCAAGAATTATGCGGCTTGGAAGGAGGTTGAGAAGTTAACAACTTAGAGTACTAGCTTGCCGCTAAAATATATAACGTTGACAATAATATAGAAGTTAAAGTTGTAGTTATCTTTAAGGGTGAACTTAAATCGGCTAGGGGACCTTTGGTTTATTTGGCAGTAGTGGTAGTATTTTATAAGATGCTTAATTACCTTAACCTTAACTTTATGGCCTGTTCGCTGAAGAACCCTAAGTAATTAATAAACAGATAGGTGGCTAAAACGATGGTGTAGTTGGCGTAATTCTGACTTAGTTAAGTGGCTTTAAGCAACACTCTTTTCTAGTTAATAAAGGAGCAACTAGGGGTGACCCCACTTGCATATAATTGGTACCTAATTGTCTCCCTAAACAAGTATATTCTTAAGGTTATTAAGCCTAACGCCTAACTTATCTATATCTTTAATGCAAAATAGAAACGGAGTGTTTGTAGGAATAATATGGAAAGTAATATATCCTAAGGGGGTTTGGACCCTAATTGTGCTAAGAGAGATTGTAGTACCTTTACTAAAGCGAATTGTATATTGGCCTGCCGTTAATTGGTTAATCTAAATAGAGCTATTAAGCTGCTAAAGAGCTTAAACTTAAGATTCTTCTGCTATAGATACTCCTGCGGCTCCTATATCCAGCATAATACTATAGAAGACGTACGCCGAGTATTTGTTGTTAAAAGAAAACGTAGAACTCTCCTTTGGCTCGTTAAAGATATCTAATTTCGTAATAGAATAGAGCGTAGATTGGTTATTAAGAACAGCGATAGTTTATATACTATCTACCTTACTATACTCCATGAAGTATTGGTTAAGAGAGTAGTCCTTAATTTCTATATCTATAAGGAGCTGTTTGACCTTATTAACCTTACCCTTAAGGTTTTCTACGCCTTTATATTAAACCAGGAAGCTTTGGAAGTAGGCTATAGTGACCTTATAATTTCCAACGTTTCTTATACTCTGATGGAACTTATTATATGCCTCTTTTCGCTTATTAAGGGAGTGTCTAGTTAACCAGCACTTTGGCTTCTTATAAACGTAGCACTTCTTTTAGCGATTACTTTGAAATAAACCTCTATAAGGACCTCCACAGTTGCCTTATAGTTGACGTTAATTATACCCTCTTCCGTATTCCCTACCACGGCCACTATATATTTAATTAGTCTAGTTATAATCATGTTAGTCAGGAATACTTATTTAGGTAGGGTTTTTGGTATAGAGCTATTAAGATTCTTGTATTTATATCATAGTACCTATAGCGGAGCGTAGCTTAGTATATACTCCTTTAAACGTATCTATAGGTTTATATAGCGCCAAGTTGCACTTAGGAACGCTATGGTATACTAAAATAACCTGGTCCCTTAGGCTGTTTTCATTTTAGTAGGTTTTAGTAAGGCTATATTAGATTTTCTAGAGTTTATTAAAGAGTAGTTAAAGGCACTCTAAATAAGTCTTTATTGGGTTAGAAGTAATAACTCTCTAGAATATAGTCTCTCGCCATTTAGATATATAAAGTTGGCAATTCTTGTTAGTCTTAAAGTGGGCTCTAGTAAGCTAAAGTATTATATTAAAGCTATAGTTTTTACCCGCAATATGGTTATAATAGAATATTGCTGCCCGTCCCTTTAATATAATAGAGAAAGCGTAATGGTACTAATAGCGTTAAATTCCGACCTTATTACAATAGTTATAAAAGACCTATAGTTTTGCTTTAAGTATGTTATATAGTTCTCCTCTAAACTTCTTCTCTTTATCCAAATATACCTTTATTAGATTCGTAACTTCTCGTAGTAAAGGCTTACCGGTTGGCTAGAGTGGAGGAGGTAGAGGCAGAGCAACTCTAAGTAGGAGAGCACCTTTAGGTGGGAGAGTAGCTCTAGGTAGGGGGTCAGCGTTCTAGGGGTTTTAATACGAATTAAAGTTGCCTTCTAAAGAATATAGGTTATTTTTAGGTTTCCGTAGTTAACGTATAATCTTAGCTTCTATCTATATTGGTTCTTTTATACTAATAATAACGGCCTAAATATTGCTAGCAATTGGGTTACTGTTCTTAGCAACATATACCCTATTCCTATAGAGGAAGTCTTAAAAATTCTAAACAATATTAACGTTGCTAAGTACCTAGGTATCAGCAGTCCATCCTATAAAATCCTCCCTAAAATACTCCTATAGTTATAAGTCGGCGTAGCATCTATTTTGGTAGAATATAATATGGTGTAGGAGAAAGCCGTTAACTTGTTTTACGGTATAAGTTGTTATATTAAAGGCGAATTCGTCCTAATCTTCATTAATAAGTTTTGCGTGCTCAGCTACCCCTAGTGGTAAGGAGTCTTTCCAGTTATTTAAAGTAGGCGTAGCCATGTTTTCAGAGGGAGGGAAGTGTTATTGATATAGGGATTATCGTTTGGTACGCGTTTATAATGTATATTTGTCATTTGGTACGCATTTGTCGTTTAGTACGCGTTTATGACGTATATTTGCGGTTATAGGGCTTAGGACCAGTTCTGGCCTTAAATCACAAAGACTCGTAAAGCGTGTTATTCTGCGTAATGGACATAAGAATCCGTAATCTTAGAAAGGCTTAGGACTAGTTCTGGCCTTTTAGATCTTTAGATTTGTGGAAGAGTTCTATTTAAGGTTTAGGACCAGTTTTAACCTTAAAAGACAGCTTCCTCTAGCACGAGTAGCACTGGTATAGTAGCTTATCTCTTCTTGGTGGAATACCTAGCTGCTCTATAGTATAATAGTGAAGTTAACCACTGATCAGTGTTGGTAACACAAGGTGATATCACGTAGCTACGGTTCGTAGATAGTATGATAATGGTTGATTGATTCTTGATAGGAATAAGGAAAGGGGTGAGGAACTTAAGGTTCCTCACTACGCTAGGGCCATATTAACACGTGACGGCAACATGCCTCGTTCCCGACAATATTATTAAATAAATATTTTAAAAATCGAATTATATATATTTCTACAAACTATATCTTAACTGTAAAAGTTATTATATATTTTATTAATATAATAAATTTTTTAGGTAATTATATCTATATATCTATAGATTATAACTCCTTATTAAGAATACTAAGGGGCGAAATATATTATTGTAGAATATAAGTTAGATTTAAAAACGGATCTTATTAGAATATTAGTTATGTAACGTAGTCACGAGACCACGAAGCGAGGCTAGCTAACCTAACCTTGGAGCAACCCCTTACTTCTAGACAATAATAACTACCAACTTCAATACCGCATACGTATCGCAATACAGTGATATTTGTGCATGTTGATAAAGCGAGTATACCGACACTGATCAGTAGACGTATAGATTAGGAAATACGCAATAAGCTAGAGCTTAAGAACCGTACTGGAAATAGTATACGGATTGCCTGGCCTTGTCTATTCTAGTTAAAGGAGAAAGCTATATTACCCTCAAAGCTCAAGACCACGTATTAGCTTAACTGCTAACGCGTTAGATCGCCTAGAGAATTGTATCTTTACTTAGAGAAGATTGCGACCTCCCTTAAGCTTAAGAGAATTTGTACTGGCCTTATAGCCAATACAATAGATCGCTGAGAGAATAGCAGTCTTGCTAAGAACACTTTACAGGCCCGATGGCTGTAGAGAATATACACACCAGAGAGAGCTACGCCACCCTTAAAGCTCGAGATAAATATATTAGCTTAACTGCTAACGCGTCAGATCGCCTAGAGGATCGTACCTTTGCTAAGAATCTTCAGTCTTTAAAAACTGTAGATTTGTCAAGGGGACACGCACACACCCTTACACCCTTACCTCTACATCCTCACCTCTCGACCCTCGACCTTGACCCTCGACCCTCGACCTTAAACCTCAACCTCGACCTCGACCTCGACCTTAACCCCAACCCTCGACCTCGACCTCTATTTAAGCCTTAAGCCTCAAACTCTCACACCTACCCTTATACCTACAATTATGGAACTAACGGAGAAAGAATGGGCCGTAATGGCTAGTAAATACGGATACGGAATTGATGCAAACGAGGCTATAAAGGACGAACTGGTAGAGTTTGTAGAAATGATGATATATCTAACACAAGACCTTATAGATAATAGCTTATGGGCTGTCTTTCTAGAGCAGTTCAAGGGATTTATGGTAGAGAGCTTTAAGAAGATACGCATAGATATCAGATTTAAGCTGCGAAGACATCTCCTTAAAAGAGGTGTTTATGTAGGCAAATATAATAACAGAGTCACTATATCTAAACGGTTATTTGAGGTTATACAATGGGAAGAGCTGCATTAATAAATAGATAAGGAGATTATAGCAACTATTAAGGAATTAGCAGAACCACTAATTACGGTAACACTGCAAGACAGGTTAAACTACACCCATAACAGTCTATTAGGTTAGCCTACAACTATAGTTATAATACTACCTAGGCCTACCCCACTACTAGCTACCCCGCCAATTCCACCAGCTATTCCAACTACTGCACTGCCAGTTGTCCCGATCGCTGCACCGCCAGCTACTCCAATCGCTGCACCACCAGCTACTCCGATCGCTGCACCGCCAGCTACCCCAATCGCTACCCCCGCTACTCCTACTACCCCACCTGGTCCTCCTCCTGCCCAGTATCTTCACTCCGGTACTGCTAATACCGACCCAGCTACAATACTGCCCGGAACATAGATACCTACCCCCACAACACCTTAACTACCTGTTGCATTTGTACCCCAGCAATCTGCCTAGTAACAATATAACTTTTAGCAGCCTGCCCAGCAGTAGTACAACCCTCGGCAACCTGGCCAACAGCAACCTACCCTACCGCAGCCTACCCTACTGCAGTCTACCCTACCATAACCTACCCTACAGCAGCAATCAGACCTAGGGGTAGGAGGAACAACCTTATATAGTAGGGGGGCTGCTATAGTAGCAAAGATATACATAGACAGCTAGGGAGTTCCTTTACAGTCACCAACCGTTATATGGGAGAAGGAACACCCCAGTTAAAGAGTGTATACTACTTTCTTTACGGACCGCAACTACTATAACCTAAACAAGGCGGAGGTCGCCTACGCAAATACCCTAAACCTACGGCCATAGCGGACACGGCAGATATTTCAGTATACCTACAAGAGGACGTTCCCTTGCCTCAATCAGGCTGTAGGGGTAGGTTGAACGAACAAACTATAAAGTATTGCCTAGGCGTACAGTAGGGGGTAGGCAATACCCTTGTATAGGAGAGAGGGAGAGACGAACTAATAGGGGAGGAAGAAGGCTGCAAGCCTAAGGAGCTTATAAGGGGTGGCCAAGGCCTAGCTAAAGGCTAGCCTTAGCAGCCCTAAGAGCTCCCAGGATGTAACCAAGACTGCGATAGTGCTAGGGCACGCTACCTACTGTATTCTACAGACCCTGACTTCTACCAACTAATTAGGATTTTCTATACCGGGCATGGAAAATCGCTATTAGCTCGCTTACCACTAGCGCCTTAGCGGCCCTCGCGATATGTCGACCTACTACCCCTAACGATTCCTCTTCTTCTTCTTCTTCTCTTTAGCCCAGTATCTTCGCAATACAGTATTCTACAAGCTTCGGTCTAAAGGCATTTGTACGAGCCGTAATATGGGTTATTGTTACGGAACACCCCCGTAATACCTTATACACGTCCACCTGTTTCCACCGACTTAGCAATTGGAGACTGACCATAAGACGGCAATCTAATAGCAATCTATGGCAATCTAATAGCAACCTAACGGCAATCTACGGCATTCTGCTATATTCTGCTAAGTCTACTAAATCCTGCCAAGTTCTGCCAGGACTACTACCTAAATCCCATTCTACCCCATATATGTATTGACTAAGCAACTAAGTTAACAATATATACCCTTTCTTCCCGTTTTTCTTACCTTCTTTCCTTACGCAACGTTTTAACTTTGTTATATAGTTTATTTATATAATTACGGACCTGTAAAAGGAGCGTGGAAGCTATTGCGTATTAATTAGATCTCTGGCTATTGCGTATACGCTACAAATAGTCTAGAAGTAAACTTAACTTTAGAGTATAGATTAGCCTTCTTTTTAGAGTTGCTCCAGTGTCGGAATGTTAGTTATATGACGTGGTCACGAGACCACGAAGCGAGGCTAGCTAACCTGACCTTGGAGCAACCCCTTACTTCTAGACAACAATAACTACCAACTTTAACACCGCATACGTATCGCAATACAGTGATATTTGTGCACGTTGATAAAGCGAGTATACCGACAGATCTTTATAGATTTTAAACTATAACTATCTAATTGCCTATATCTAACTTCTTATAAAATAGAGCTACGATATTGCCGTAATATAGAAGCGATAGGGAAGATAAAAAGCTTTTAGCTTTTAGCTTTTAGTATTTTAGTAATAATTAGACGTAGAAAAATACGTAAGATATTATTATAAAGTAAGTATAAGCGACAATAATATATAGCGAAGTAGATATTATTAAGCTATGTATATAAACTATATAATAAAGTTAAAACATTATATTAGGAAAGAAAGTAGGAAATAGGAGGAAGGAGTATGTCGGTATCACCTGGGGGGGTACTGCAATTGCAATATAAGGTAACTGGTTCTTAATTCATTCGTGTTCTTTCTAGTCTACCAAAAGAGAAAGAAAGGGGTAGTAAAGGTCGGGCTATCTATCGGGCCGTAGGTGGTCAGGTGACCTACGCTACGCCATACAGCCCCTACCGCATACGCTCTACGCGTAATGCAATTTACAACCTCTACTTATACAGACAGAGTATATACTGTTTACTTAGTTATTAGGTTAATAGATACCGTGCTATATAGAAGGCAGAATAGAATTCGGGTAGCGGTTCTAGTAGAAGTCGGTTAACTTAATAGAATTTAGTAGAAATAGTAGATTACGGCGGATTGCGGTAGATTGCGGTCTTGTAATCAGTCTTTAATTACCGAGTTAGTAGAAATAGGTAGGCGTGTATAAGGTATTATAGGGGTGTCCCATAATAGGTATAGTAATAAGGCAAGATTCTAACAAAATTGCGATAAAATACTAACTATATCTAATAATTTATATAATATAGTTATAACGTTATTTTTAATGCAATATATAGAGAAGCTAAAGAGCTTCTACCTCGTAGTGTTTTTATAGTAATTAGACGTTATAAAATGGTCGAGATACGGCAGTAGAAAAGGTGATTTTTGGTATATTTTAACGCTCCGTTACTCTTAGACTCTCGGGGAGAAATGCCTCTCGGAGTAATGTAATTGGTTTAGAACTTAATAGGACTAGGGTATGGTCCACAAGCGTAGCACTAGATCCTTGGCGTCACGCCGTGGCGAGATATCTCCCGGGGGTCTGATTTGCCTCAGATTTAGTGATCGACACTAGCGGCTTGGCGAAAAGGCGGTGACCCAAAAGAGATGCATGAAATGTGTCGACAGCCAACTCATGGTGTTGGGTTGAAAGAAATATCCACCCCAGTATTTCTCCAATTACTCTATTCGTACCTACCATAGCAGCCTCCTTCTGTACTGTCTTTCAAACTGCTTGTATCTAAGCTCTGCACCACCTAAATCCTACATCATCCGTCGCCACCATGGTTTGCTACCCATCAGACATCCCCAAGGCAGAATGAAGCTCACAGAAAACGCAGAATGTCCTCTTCAACTCCGCCCTGCGGCAATCAACAGCTATACGCAAAGATCTAGATGCCTTTGTAGAAGCGTCGTCACCGTCACCAGCCCTGCTCGGCCAGATCAATGCTTCCCTGACCTCATTCTCCCGGACCATTGACGACTATAACAAGCTCGCAAAACAGGAGATAGTGGCCACAAAGCAAGAAAAAGCGTTCGAGAGACTGAAAACGTTCCGGGCGGAGCTGGCGGATTACCGAGAGCAGTTCAGCCGGTTACGGCAGGTTAATGATGAAATGGTATGACGTTCTCGTACACCGCTAGCACTCTGGCAGCTTCCAGTACTCTAGGAGCAGCCTTGCGGCCGTAGCTCTAGTAGCGCAAAGCTATCCCCTCAGGCCTAGCTAGCAGCAACAGCACAAAAATGCTAACCCCGCTCCCCAGCAAACAACCCAAGCCCGGACAGAGCTCCTCGGTCGCCGTCCACACAACACCGCCACGCCCGAAAACCCTTACTCGCACTCCTCCCAGCCCTCCAGCGGCTCGCCCTGGGCGCCAAACCCCTCTTCCGCCTCCTACGCCGCTGCCGCTGGCCGCCCGTCCGCGCTCGGCGCCTCGCCCGCCGACTACTACCGCGAGACGCATGCCTACCGCGAGCAGTCCTTTATGTCGCAGACGAACGCTCACCTCGACGAATTCCTGGACCGTGGCCGCGCTGTGTTGGGCGACCTGGGACATCAGCGCGAGATGTTGAAGGGCACGCAGCGCAAGCTGTATAGTGTGGCGAATACGCTGGGGGTTAGTGGGGACACGATTCGCATGGTGGAGAGGCGGGCGAAGCAGGATAAGTGGATATTCTGGGCTGGCGTGGTCATATTTTTTGGGTTTTGCTGGTTGGTGTTGAGGTATTTGGGGTAGGATTCGCTGATTAGTGGGAGAAGTTAGATATACGATTACTCCTCAACTGTACAATGGCCCCACCTGCAGAATGGAACCTCACGCGCGCACAGTCAAGGGATCGAAAACCTTCTGGATCACTATCAACCTGGCGCCAACCCAGCTTAAAAGCTAGAGGAGTCCGGATCGAAAGTCTTCCGGTTGACCCTCCCGTAAAGGACGATCCATTTTCCGCCATTGCTACTGCTTTGGCGACCAGATTGCGAATCGCCATGCCTGGATGATAGTCGTTGAACCACAAACAAGTCTTCCCGTCCGAATTATAGCATAATGCATTTGAAGCACCGTAGGTAGTTGGGTTCTGAATTGCAAGATTGAATGGCGCTTGGGTATCTACGACGATGGCTTTCATTCTCGAATTTGCTGAATCAAATGAAGAAACTCCACTAAATAGCATGCTGTTGAACTTACTGATCACAACAACCCTTTTCCGAAGCTCGGGCCATTTCATGGCTGTATTCTATGGTATACGGTGTTGTGCAAATGGAATAAAATTCGGGAAGACGACTTGTTAAAAGTGCTTATAAACGCGATGCTAAAACGCCCGCAAATGGTGTAACAAGCCCAGGTGTTGCTTCGAGATGTTTGTGAACGGCGACTAATGAAGACGCTTAATCGTATTCATCATTAATATCATCCTCATACAACCCTCTTCATGAGCTCCCCCTTGAATAAAACCTTCAATACTTGTAAGGCGATCATTGACATCTCGGATCGCCATACTAGTGTCACGTTTCACCTCACCCAGACGATCGTGAATGTATTCCACAAGCCCGGTTTCTCCATAGCCATTTTCATCGCTTTCCAAGCGATGACTATTTCGTAAAAGATACGCTGAAGGAATACGATAATTGGTGTGTTATTTACTTACCTACTTACCTAGGCAATGCCGACACGACTTTGTGAAATAACACCCAGGATGGCAAGGGAAGAGCAGAGAATTGTCCAATAGTTATGTCAGTACTGCTAATTTATTGATAATGCAAAAAACACTCATAGATCTCTCATGTGCAAATAGATGTGAAGAGGCAGGGGACGCGGGATACGATATTACGAAAATGCTTGTTCGCCAAGCTCACTGTTAAAGTGCTAAGCCAGATCTAGAAGGCCGTTTTGACTCACCCTCACCGACGACTGAGCGTCAACCTGTCCCGTGGCTGACACAGCCCAAACACCATGATGATTACGGCAAAGGCAGACTACAAACACTCCAATTGCGTATACAGTCCATATATATGACTCAGCCATGTGGGCCGGGAATGAACATGCCTCACCAAGTTAAGGCATCTCCACGTTAAGGCATCAGTCATTGCACGGCTAGGATGGACACATGCCATGTATTCTGCAGGGCGCAACCGGTCAGTGCCACACCGAGTCAGTAAAAGAAGGTATATAGTATCCATCAAATACGCACCTCTTCATATACATCCATCGTCAAGCAAACCTCCCATCTACAGAGCAGTGTATTGCCTAGCACGCCCGCGTATCACGCCGCGTCCTGATTCCTCAATCAAGTAATCATTCGTGGCCCCCATCGTCTTTATAAACCCTTGGCTCCTTCCCCAGTCAAGATATTAGAAAAAAACCGCCACATCAGATCTTTCTAATCAACCACAATGTCTTCATCAAACAATACCTCCACCTCAGCCGATAGGTCAGCAAACGCCGACGCCGCATCCATGAAATCCACTTCCACTGCGTCATCCTCTACATATCTCCTTAAGTCTATATTCCGGTCGAGCCGATCTTCGGAAAAGCCAAAATCAGCTGAGTCGACATCAGTCAAGGATACTCCGGCAACGACGGTGGAGAGCCAGGCTATCCGCTCCGAGGCCGCTGCTACTTATATGATGTTCAAATGATTTGTTTCGGGCTTTTGCTCGCTTTTATTGTACCTTCTTGAGGTAGCGCTGCTTGCTCTTACGCTCTTTGTAATCAACATAAGTACCGCGAAGCACGCGGATAATGTGGGCGTCGCCCGCGAAGTACGGGTACAAGACGGAGTTCATCATTCCATCCGCCGGCGTGCGGAAATGTGCGACGTTGAAGGGGGAAAATTTCGGGGACTGTAACAACGCGAGCCATTTGGAGTTCCGGGTGGGTTTGGAGATGGAATAGGTAGAACTTCGTTTCTTCGCTATTCTTAATTCATAATACTATTCATTTCATCTTTCAGACTCTCATCCAATTGTGGTGATGACCTTCTGGTAATACTTTCTAGGTTGATGATTTCTTCCTCGTTCTACTGCGGAGTCTCCGTTCCCGAGCAAACAAGTGCCCTCAACTTCTGAAGAAGACGATTTTCGAGTATCAAAGACCTTATTTGCTATATAAAAGCTTCTTGGATTCATTATTGACTGCTTGGTAGACCGGAGTGTTAAAACGCTTAAACTATAGGCATGCCGGGTAGGTCCGGAGATTCAAGTGTTGGGTTAGGTTGTCTCACTATGTTACCTGGTGACAGTGCCCCAGGTACAAGAGCTTCATTCATCACTCGTTAAATCTTAAGCATGGTTTTAACTTCATTCACTTCAAAGCACGCCATATTTCATTCATCGTCACCGCCAGGAAATACTGTTGACGTCCACGCGCAGGCAGAATCTTCCTCGTTAAACGGTCTTCACCGTCCTCATGGCTTCGGACTGATCTTCGCCGCGCACATATCGTGACTCCCTCCATCTTCCGTCCTCTCCGATCCTCATCACCAAATTCTTCCAAACCAGTGTCAGCCATCCTGGCCTCCAACATTTGCAGATCTCTCGCCTCTTCCTCCTGATACGAGTACATATCATAGAGCAGACCGGTGTCAAGATGAAGTAAGTCAAGCAACGCGTCACGATCCAATCCTGCTTTTCTACCTCATCTCTATGGGTTAACAGCCGAACTTTATCCAATCTCCCAAGCACCAACATCGCTCTACCAATGCAACCTACGTATATTTTCAGCTTGCTAACATCTCCGCAGTCACATCTATGACGATGGCTCCGTTACATTCTACGACGATCACCTAGAAGAGGACGGCTCCTCCCTCATCATTAAAGATGTGCCTCGCGGTCAAATGATGGCCCCCCAGCCACGTCAAGCCGTTGCCGAGCATCATGGTCGCTCTGCCCATCACCTCCAGAACCGTGATGTCGAGACTCGCTATCGCGACCAACGCGAGCTGAGTCCGCCGAATCCTAGCCGCTCGGCCCGCCAGATCCGCGAGCGTCCACCCCTTTCCAAGCACAGCGCGAACGAGCTCGGAGAGCTCAACCTCGACGACAACGACGATGAGCAGCAGTACGCTGCCCGCCCACTCACTCGCACCAATCGCACCACCTATGACGACTACATCGAGCCGGCCACTCGTCATACTACTCACCGCAACGCTCCCGACACCGACTACATGAGCCACCAGTCTGGAGAAGAGACACGCCCCTCCGGCACCAACTCGCCCCTCTTCCACCCAGAGACTGCACCACCACGCCGCCGCGCCGACCTCCTACCCAACCCCGCCCAACACTCAAGTCCTAACAACACCTCCAACGACGAACCCTCCGCGCTGCCCACACTCCTCACGTCGCGCGCCCACAAGCTGAAGCAGAAACTCAGCATTGCACCCGGCACACCCGGCGTATCGACGCGCAAGAAGCTGCCTGAGCACGACCCCGAGAACCACGACATCAAGCATATGCGGCAGGTCCAACACATGGCCTGGAGCGACATCGCCCGCGCGTTGAACGAGAAGCGCGCGCGCGCGGGGCGCCCCGCCACGCTGACCGAGGCCGCCGTCTACGGGCGCTTCGTGCGGAACGGGAAGCGCATCGCCGAGGCGACGGGCGAAGCGTTTAATCCGAGCGACTACATGCATTTGAAGCATCCGAAGCCGGCGGCGAAGAACGTGAGGAGTGCGGAAGCGACTCCGAAGTTCTCGGAGGAGATGGATGAGTTGCTGGTGCGTGCGGTTGATGCGACGACGAAGAGGTTTTGGAGGCATGTGGCGGATGAACTGCAGGTTACGGGTGGGATATACTTTTCTGAGGCGGTGTTGCAGAAGCGGTTTAATACGATTTGAAGCTGGTATGTGTTTCTCTCTTTTTTTTCTAAGTCATGCTTTAGGATGGAGCGGAATGGTAGTGAGTTAGACTAATGAGATTCCCAGGTTTCGGTGCCAATGGAAAATACCTCACTCTCAGATAGGCTAGTCCTTGGTTAATTGCCATCATCATCACACTCGAATACGTGAAGAACAGCATACTTACAATAAATGGTGGCAACATCCTCTCATCTTGAATACTATGGAATTATTCACACTCCAGCCGCCATGGACATTAGTATGGTTATGCTTCACAACACACTGCTTCATCCATTTACTTCCCCATCTCGCTACACACGGACTCAAGAGCACATAGATTCCTTGCTCGCCAAAAGGGTGTACCATCTACCCACCAGGGTAGTTATCTCTATCCAAATCCTGTCTGCGACAGAGGTCGGCGGCGATACCACTTCTCACTTTTCTTTCACCTACACAACTACACCACTCCATTTCGCTTAATAAGACACTCTACCCGGTAATCAGCATCTAGCATGGCATGGCACTAGGACGGACACTAGCGAATGGCGAATTAAACACCGAATCCACTTCCCTCTTTCTTTTCCTTTTTCCCTATCTTTTCCATCCCTTAAAAATCTCAATGGCAGGCTACGATAGTAACGGTAGTGATGACGAAATGAATTGATGATTGTATCTAACCTGTTAAAAGGCTGTGGGATGCGCTATCTAGGATAGGCTGCGTTACTGGCGTCACTGGCATAGACAAGGGTTAACTGATCCCAGGCGGGATCCAGGTAGAAAAGCGATCACAATATTACAAAACGGTGCACTCTGCTTGATTGTGTGTGAGGGCGGTAGTGAGACTTCTAGCTTGGCCGGCCGTTGTGCCTAAATATGAAGCGGCTACAGGTCTTGCAGCTAGTGAGAAATGAGGAGCTTAGCTGACTGCTCGGTGAGGTTATAATGAAGATGCTAGGCAAGAAGGTACAGTGACGTTGGGAATCCGCTCGCGAGTGACTTTCGTTACTCTGCTGCTGGCCTGGCCGATGAGGTGAATTCTTCACGACCGTTTCAATTATTTTTAAGAGATTATAGTATAAAAAAAATTGAAAAATGGAAACCGCTATATTGGTGACAATAGGCTGGTAGCATATCACGGCAGGAGAGTGATATGGGTGTTACCTTTAATAAGTCGAAATGTTAACACTATAATTAAGAAATTTAAGGACCTTAAGGATCTATTCGCTAGACGTAAGCTAGAAGAAGATTAGTTAGGATTTAAAGAACGAGTTAAGGTGTGGTAGGACTAAAAGGAGTATTTAGAGTTTAGGATACCGGATTACCAAGGGTATAGAGCACCCGTAAGTAAGGCTACTAATGGGCTAAGGGTAGGTATACTAAGAGCTAGGAACTAGAGTAATTCTCTATACTAATAGGATAATAGTTAATTACGATATTGGGTAAGTAAGGCAACTTCTTATCCTTCTAGTACGTCTTACCTTTATTACGGTAATATATATTTATATAAGGCTACCGGGGACAGCTCCAAATTAAAATTCAAACACGCGCAGTTTACCACGGTTTAACGGCATCTCTAATCCTCATGCACTATTAGGAGTTATCCCTTTCTCAATACAATTATCGATGGCTTCTCCTTCAAAATCAACGTCACTCTCCTTTGTGCCGTCTTCTCATCTTTATCACTCCCCCTTCTTCGTCCTCTTCACGGTTCCTTTGTTCTTCATTGCCGAAGGAAGCAAGACATTCATCGCTCTGCTCGGAATCCCTTGAAACTTACACCCATAGAACACAGCAACAATTTCCTCTCCCTCAAAAACATACACGTCGCCTGCAGTCACGTTGCCCGGTCGCGCCATCATCTTGACATAACACCTGTACTCCTTGCCGGCCGAGAGAGCCTTGGGGTCCGCAATTTTGAACGACTGCCATCCGTGCGATATGTACGTTAGATCCGAGTCGGAAGTATCAGACGCGTTTGCGATGAAGCCAGACAAGTGGCAGAGATTATCGATAAAGTAAGGCGAGCAGAAGAAGTCTCCGTCCTCAGCCGTAGTCTGGAAACAGATTTTTGCGGCTGCGGCCGTGTCCTCGCTGTCGAGAATGACTTCTTGCATCCCTTGGTATTTGGGTGCGTAGTGCACAAGGGCTTGGAATAACTTGTACGCCAGCCCGGTGAGAAACTTGTGTGCAATGCCAACGGAGAGTTTGCGCTCTAGGACGTCGATTTGCGTCTTGACCAAGAATTGCGTGCGCTGCCATTCTGAAACCCACTCGGCAGTGTCTTCGTATTTGACGACTCCATGGCCGTGGTTCTTTATAGTGTCGCCGTCCCAAGTCACGCTGCGAAAGTTGACGGTGACTTCCCCTTCTCTAACATTGGCGTGAGCTTCCATTTGCAAGTGCTGGCCATCTTCTGGCGGTGGGATCTGCGCGATCAAGGGCTTGTGGACTTCCATGGCGCAGACATTGAGACCGATATCTGTTGCAGAAGGGCGAAGAGACCTGTAAAGGTAGTCGGCTGCAGTCATGGCCATATCGGCATAAAGGGAAGAAGGTAGGAGCGGCACATTATTGACGATGTGGCCGGTGACAGCAAGGAAAAGCTTGGGGTGAGAGATGTCAGATTGGATGATGAGGGTGCCTGTACCTAAATCTAGGTCGAGGTCTTCGTAGATGAGGCGTTGGCAGGATGTGGTAGAGAGATGAGACTGTCGCGGCACTCGAATTTCGGGCGTCATAGTGGTTCTGATGGAGCTGGAAATTGGAAGACGGTAACGTAGAAGTGATGATATGGGTGAAAGCAGCTTCCTTGAATGTTACAACGGAAATAAGTGGTGATAGAGTGCTGTTCGTTCAGACGGCGATGAGTCTGCAGCTGTTAGTAATAAAGAAATCTAAAGACGTGAGCAAATTCAATTACATGAAATAGCCTTTGATGAAACAAGCGGATGGCACAAGTAGTTATATACAAATAGGCACCCCAGATTCCAAGACCCTCTACATAATGCTAGGGGCTGCAGAATTCGCATTTTATACGAAAAAAGGAGCAAATGACAGCCGTCGAATCTAAAGATAAATTTATCCGAAACAAGCAGTTGGAGAACCGGTGCTGGCAAATGAAAAGAGCTGCACAATCTGATAGGGCTGAAAGGCGCTAGCAATTTCCCCGGCGCAGTTGGGTAAGCTGCCGGCTTATTTGCAGTATTCGGGAGAGGGGAACCGGCAATCCTCCGGCTGAGTGATACAAGTCAGAACGACAATGTTCACTTTAGAAAAGGTGGCTCTGCTCTTAGGGCAAGCAGCCGCTTTATCCCAAGTGTATGTTGCCTCGTTTCCGTAATTATTTTCGCTTCGATTTCGGCCTCCTTGAATGATGGTCGCCTTATCCCTTCGGCTACGAGAGTTGGACCGTGCGCGAACACCAGAATCAAAAATACGCGTATATTCACGGAGCCTTGATCCCATTGATTCTATTGGTTAGCTCTTATCGATAACCGTAGGACTAAATCTACCAGCCAGTGGATCCAACAGTCGGCCTAGCTGCGAGCTTGAGCAAAATAGCTGACTGACTGCGTCAATTGGGTTGCCCGCTGTCCGCTGACTGTTGGATAACGTACGCTGACTGTCAAGCCAGCTAGCTGTCCCAATTAGGAAAGTGGCATAGATTTTGGTGTTTTATTGCGGATTTTTGGCAGCACCTCTCTATATACAAATCAACATTGCCCGATTAAAATTCAACCCTAATTTACCCAATATAGTATTTAAATATAGCTGAATTCGTCCTGCGCACCCGTAGAGGCTTAAAAAGGTAGGTAAAATAGTCGGTGGTAAAGGCTCTGGGGCTCTATTTTTATGTTAGATTTAATTAAATACGAAGCTCTATTAAATATATCTTACCAAGCTAACTTTTTTGCCTTTATAGTTGGCTTATAGCCAGTAAGATTAATACTTAAGCTTATTAACTAGGGTGTAGTTAAAGCTCCGCCGGAGTTAATATAATTGATTAAACTCCTTAATAAAAGGCCTTTAATTAACTACCACCTGTAATATTAATCTGCTTTAATCGTGTCGGCTAATAGTCTATTGCGCTTATTAGTAAGAATCCTTTTGGCTTAACTAAAGGCTTATTGATATATAGAGCTTATCGCCGTTAGTTAGAAGAGAGGAGGAAGCAGTTAATCCATATGCCCTACGCGGTACTAAAGGAGTTAAGTAACGCGTAGATCATGAATTTAATAAGGAAGAAGTAGAGGAAGAAGCAGAGGAAGAAGTTCTACTACCTAGCTGACGCCTGAAATGCAATGACGTTGTATTTTATATAGGTAGCACGGGGGAACGGGTTACGGCGCGTAACGGAGATATTGGGGAAAATGCTTTATTTACTATGGCTAAGCGAGATATTCCCATGGGTTCTTATTGCTTGGCGTATAATTAACTAACCGGATCTTAGCTAAAGATTTAAATATCCTCAACTTCTACCAAAAGCTTTAACTTACCACCAAATCTTACCGCTAAGACAGCGAGCTGTCAGCTAGCTGCAGTTTTATAGCTGACTGACTGTCACAACTCTATAAGCTTGCTGACTGCTTACGTTATCAGCCTCTTGGCAGCGAAGCTGACAGCGTCGCTGACTCTTCGAAGGGATACCTTCTCCACTCTGCACCTGTCTCCAGGGATCTCGTTGAATAGCCTTGACAGAATATGCCCGCGAACCATCAATGGTCCAGTCATCTGAAATAGGAGTACCGTCATTAAAAACGAGTGTCGTTAGCTTTAGGCACATTCTGGGGCGATAGCAAAAGTTGAAGATAAAGATTGCCAGTTGGTAGAGTCGCACTTCTTCCTGAAGGCGACTCGGCAGATGCTCTGATTCTTGTGGCCAGGTTCGAATAAGTAGAATTCTGAGCTCTGGGATCATTTTCAGGCTATCCTGCACTTTATTAGATCTCCGGGAAGGTTGCAGACCGGGTAAAACTTACAAGATAAGCTTTGTATTCTCCGAAGTGCACATCGGAGGTATCAATGGAAGGGAACTGAACATCCAATTGCTCAATGTGAGGGCAAGAAGAGAATAAGCGTCAGAATACCTCGTCATCAAAAGCATTACAGCCTACTTGATGAATACCTAGTGATCGAAGAGTTGGTCCCGGCTAGGTGAATCAACTTAGGTGCTGCCGTCTTGGTGGAGAAGAGAGGAAACACTCGAAGTCATTTATACTGCGAAATAGAGAGGGAGAAATCGCAATACGCGCAAAAAATGGATGTCCTAGTCCACCCAGGTTCGCGTATATACTTAGTGCTGGGGGAACTGGGCCGGGTGACCGTACTCCGCCCTGGAAATGATGTGGGTACTGTAACAAGTGAAAAGAGACGTAGAACAAATCTCTACTACTGTTCAACCTGCATACATATACGCTGGTGTGTCCCGGCAAGGCACGTTCACAAAAATAATCCCCCTCCTCCCTATTTAGCATTGAATATGTCATTCTTACACTCCTCATGTCATCAAATCATAAAGCGAGCGGCCAAAAAGAACTAGGCTTTATAGAGTAAAATCCTTGTATCATTGCCTTAATCGGAGTTGTGAACCTGTTTCTGAATTATGCTACAAGTCACGATACTAACCCATTCACAGTGTTTTTATTAATATTCAACATCAATATAAGGTTGTATTAATATTTATATTAAATCGCTAACTTATATTAAAAATTTATTGAATATTAATTATTAAATATAATATATAGAGCTTTAGTATATAAAAATCGGGCTCTGTGGAGCTTTAAAATTTAACCAATTTCCCACCAATATTGTTAACGTACTAATCCTTGGCTTAGTGTTGTATTTAATTGCTCTGTAAGTTGTGTACGCTTAAAAGTCTTAGCTACTACATCTATAGCTATAAGTCTACTGCTAGCAGTAATATGGCTTCTTAACTAACTCTTTAAGCACTCTATATGTTTAATATTCGTACTTTTAAGCCTTATACGGTCCTATATAATTATTTAATGGCCCCCTAAAAACACTTGCTTAGCCTCTACTAATATAGATGGTATAGATAATATATTAATAGCCATCTATAAGAGTTGTGGGTAGTTAGCTTAGCGTATTAGATTAAGCCACTACTATAGCGCTGTGCCTTGTATTAAGGTGGGCTTTGCTTTAATAAAGTCTTTATATTTATCTTCTACGCTACTAGTGACATTAAGCATATATATATAGAGCTCAGTTTTGGAAGGCTTAATAGAGCAATTAGTAGAGCTAGGCTTTAGTTCAACTTCGCAATACATATATTTGTCCTTTTATAGTTTCCTTACTGCGTTAAAAGACGCCTTATACTACTTCTTGTTCCAGTGCCTTGTAATATAAGTTTTGCAATATAAAGGATATAGAAGGATTGATGTGGCGTATATAGGAGTGTTATTAGTAAGCTTATAGTATTTATTAAAGGTATACTAGCTAGTAATAATGGCAGAAAGAAGTTATGGATTTGAGTAATATTGATCCTATAACATCATTAATTAGTAGGGCCTTAATTTTAACTAGAAATTGTACCTTTAATTGCTTATAGTGCTTAATAAGTATGTCTATGGTATAGAGCGTTTGGTTAATTAATGAGAAGTCACCTTAATTTAGTAATGTAATCTTATAAAAAGGCTTTAAGAAGGAGTATGTTAGCTTAATAATCTGCTAATCCTTAGGTATAAGGAAGTCGTCTTTAATTTCTATATACCACTTGGTTGTATACTTATTAATTACTAATTATAGGTGAGATCTCGACTTTTGGAGCTCTTGCTGCACCCGGCCCAAAAAGACCAAACCAACCAAAAGAACCCTGAAAAACACCCTGATAATCCCCTGAGATGCATGCATCACAGGGAAGGCACAGGTAGAACAACAGTGGTACGCAGTCGCGCGCGACCGCCAGACCCATACCTAACAATAGCCCCCCATAACAACAACAAGGACGGGCGAATACTACACCAGAAAGCGGAAATACCCTAATTAAGAAGGCATCTGACAAAATATAAAGCCTATTAGACGCGTCTAGTATCCGGAACTATAGGGGAGTATCTATTAGCCATTATAAACTAATGTAGCTAGCAGAATGGCTCTAGTCTAGCGAACCTTAGGCGCCTCTCTAGCAAACCCTTAATTAAATCCTCCAATGGCTAAATAAAATTAAAGATAAATAAAACCCCCCCTAATAGGCGAACCGCACCTAGGCCACCGTAGCTGCGCTCCTATAGCATAGAGAACCTACCCCCCTAAAGACAATAACCGGGTATATAATTATAATACAACTAAATATAGAAAAGGCAGAAGAACTTAGGGGATAATTAGAAACAGAAGTTCTTATAAAGATTTATAAGGAGGTCTATAACGCTATTACAGTCTAACACCTTAGGAGTGGAGACATTAGAGTTACCCTAAAGGACTAATAGGCAAAGGAATAGGCTATAAGGGTAGGGGACAGGCTAGAAGAGCGTATTGGTATAAAAGTGCTTTGTGAAGATTACCTAGTTAAAGTCCTGTTGGTTTCTATAAGCCTTAGGGTAGAAAGGGGACGCTAGGCGGACAATATAGCAACTATATAGGAGATAGTAAAATAAATGGAACGCCTTATACTAGGACTTGTAATTACCTAAATCTAATGGCTTTAATAGGAAAATATAAACTAAGCATATAATAAGAATAATAAGAGGATATAAAGGGCGCCAGAGACTTACTAGGGAAATAATAGATAAACGCATGGCTCCCTTATTGTTAGCATACATATACCAGAAATGCAAAAACTCTTTATCTAAAAAGGAATAATTATAAATGGCCTTATATATAATACAAGGCTCTACAACCATAGACTACGCCTAGAACAATATTATTGCTGTGTATAATAGGGATATACCTAATCCATATGCGCAGCATAGGTATGCTGCGGCTACTATATAGGCCCCTATAATACAAGATAATATATAAATTAAGACTAAACAAAATGCGTAAACTATTACTGAAGCACATATAAGGCGTAGGAGAGAGAAGACTGTATTAAATATAGGAGATGGAAGGAAAGGGCCTAATAGCTACGGAAATAACTGCACGCTAGGTTATATAAATGGAAACAACAGGCAATAAGCTAGGGGGACATAGGTGTCTTCCTAGTGTTTCCTACCTTTAATACTAGGGGGCTAAGCTAGCTATCCCAAGCCTTAATGGGCTAAAAGTAACGCTGCGCAACATTACTAGACCAAACAGGGATATAAGGGACATATAGGATATAAGGGAGAGAACGCCTAATAGGAAGACCCCTATAGATAGCTATAGCAAGTTTAAGGCCGGGATAATTAAGAATTAGATTTAATACAGCAAATATAACACATGCAGCTGGCTTATAAGGGGCACACAGCTAACTAGTAAGAATGGGGGAAAAACTGGAGGCAATAATAAACTTAGATTTAGAAAGGCTAGTAGGAATATAAGACATAGGAATAGAAAGCTCTATATAAAATAAGTAGTGGCTAGGGAGTAAACATAGGAGATAGAAGTTCTAAATATTTTAGAGAAAGTAGAAATAGAAGAAGTAAGAAGTAAAGGAGAGGCAAAGGACCCCCGCCAGGGGTCCGCTACTTAACTATTATATAGTATAACTGCGGCAATACAAACCACTGTCTAGTAAGGCCCCTACTAGACAGTCTAGACCTAGAGAAACACTATATTCTTGCCATATAAGAGTTGTATTATAATACCTATATACAATTAACATACTGCCCCTGAGGATTCCAGCTCCTATATAAACTAAAAGCAGCCATATATATATGCTTTATAATCAGCAAAAATATTAGCCTTGCCTTATAGTTATAGCAGGCAGTTAACCTAGATATTACAGTTATAACTATCTAGATATATAGGGGACTAGTATAAATTATTAATGTCTATAACCCTAGGGTCAAAGGGGTAGTATAGACAGAGAATATTATATTTGTAATAAGCTTGCTAAAAACTAAACACGCGGAGTTTATCCTACTAGGAGATATAAACCTCTACTACCTATGGTAGGGGGGCATCTATATTGCTGCTAATTAATAGGTAGAGTACCTACTAAGAGCTATAGATAATGGGGGCCTTAAGCTAGCTACCCCCCTAGGTGCAATTATATGGCAATAGGGTACTGCCAAAAGTACAATTAACCTTATAATTATAGACGAAAACCTATACTAGAGACTCAAAAGGTGCTCCCCTAAAGAAGAATAGGCACTTACCTTAGACTATATCCCTATCCAGATACAACTAGATCTAGACATTAAGGCGTAACTAAATAGCAAAAGATACGCAATAAGGAAGCTTAACATAAATAGCTTCCTTAATATAATTAAATAACAACTTTAAGACCTAGAAGAAATCTACCTAATACTAAATAAGCAAGGCTTATTGGCTACCCCTAAGGAAATTAATTAAAGACTAGAAAGGATCTAAGCAGTAATTAAAAGTGGGCTAAAAGAGCACTGCCTAGTTTTAAAACTAGGCCCCTATGCGCGATATATATGGTCCATATAGTGCGCGGCCCTTATAGCCAGCCAACAATAAGCAAGGAGGAAATATATAAGCAGCCACAATTCTAAGGACAAGAGATAATATAAAGACACAAAAAACTAGCTAAAGAATACCCTAAGAAAAGAAGCAAGGAATAACTAGAGATAGTTTATAAATAAATATACTACTAACCTAAGTCTCCCCTATAATAAGGGCCTTTAGACTATAGCAAAATAGGTAAAGAAAAAGGCAGGACGCCTAGTAGAAGATCTACACCTACTACCCCTATAAAGAGTAGGCGAACCATAGGCTATAAGCAACAATAATAAGAAGGCAAAGATCCTTATAAAAAGATTTTTCCCTTAACCAGCTCTAGTAGACCTTAGTAATATTACTGGTAAAATACTGGTGACTTGCCTAAGGGTTAACAGCAATATAATAACTAAAGAAATAGCTAGAACTATTAGCCGCCTTTTAAATAACACAGTATTAGGACTAGATGGGATCCTAAATAAAGCCCTAAAGACCTATAGACCACTTATAGCACCTTAGCTTGCAGACATAGCCAGAGCATGCTTTATAATAGGCTACTACCCGCAACTTGGAAGATCTATAATAATAGTTATCTTATAAAAAGAAGGTAAAGTAGACTACTTAATCCCAGAAAGCTACCGCCTTATTACCTTAGAAAACACCCTAAGTAAGATCTTAAAAAAGGTTATAGCGGACTATATAGTAGATATAGTAGAGGAATATGCCCTACTACCACAAAGCTAAATAGGGGCAAGAAAGAATCGCTTAACGCTATTAGCACTTACACTACTTGCTACTACCATTAAAACTGCATAGGCTATGTAAAAGGACTTTATAGTATTAATACTTAGCCTAGATATTAGCGGCGCCTATAATAATATACCCCATAAGCGTCTCCTATATATTCTTAGGGCAAAGGGCTTCCTAGAATAGATTATTTAATTTATTTAAGGATTTATAGGCTAGAAAGAAATATTACTAGTTTTTAGCAGATACTAGAGCCCCCCTATTGCAGTTATAATAGGAATACTATAAGAATTACCTCTATTGCCTATACTCTTCCTCTTCTTTATAAGCAACCTACTTAACACCTTTAAGGAAGGGGCAACCTAGGGGATAGGCTTTATTAATAATATAAACCTAATTATATATAGGCTAATAGCCATAGAGAACTGCAGGACACTAGAGAAAGCCTATAATACCTATATAGAATAGGCAAGATGATATAGAGTCTAATTCTCACCAGAGAAATACCAGCTAATCTATTTTATAAGAAAATGTAACCAATCTGCAGATCTTTAGCATATAATCTATATTTAAGGCTTTAGGGGTTAACTGGTTTAAGGCCTAAGGGTATTAAGAGTATAGGTAGATAGCAAGCTCCGGTAGAGCATATATATAGCATAAGCGGCCTATAAGGGCCAAGCACAGTATATTGCCATATCTAGGATTGTTAATTCTATATAGGGTCCATGCTTCCAGAGGTCACGCCTACTATATATAGCAGTTGTCCAGCTAACCATAACGTATAGATCTAGCATTTGGGCCACTAGAGAAACCGAGAAAGGCCCCCCTAAATTACTCCTTAAACCACTCTAAAAGGTCTAAACAGCCTGCCTTAGGAGTATAATAGGTGGGTATAAGTGAACGGCTATAGCACTGCTTAAGAAGGAAGCTAATATCCCCCCCCTATAACTATATATTAAAGCCAATATAATGCAAAGGGTACAAAAGGAACGCAACTCTAATATTATAAAGTATATTAAGACACGCCTAAATAAATTATGGAGGGACCCTAGGGTGCCCTATAGGAGAAGGAACTAACAACCCTAAAGTAGGGAAGATATATTAGGAAAACAGGTAAAAAAAGCAAAAGAAGAATAGTACGGCGCTAGGGCCTAGGCCTATATAGAGAAGGAAGGGAGACGCATAAGAGGTTAGTAAAGATAATAGTAAGGGAGAGAAAGGAGCTAAAGTAGAGTATAAAAGAGTACTAGAAAACTATCTACCGCAATATAATACTAGTTAGACCAACGCTGGAGAGATAAATAGGAGTTAAAGGTACAGAGGTAGACTTAGGCAAGGGGAACCTAAGCCGTAGTATAGGTAATACTATGGGGGGTAAATACCTAAGGGCTCCAAGAGGGCCTAATAAAGGCGGAAAATATAATAGCAACACTTTTAAGGACAGGAATAATAGGACTAAAAGATTGGCTTTACTGGGTAGGTGTTCTAGTAGGTAGCCTAAGGTGTAAATATGGCTAGCTAAGATAGACACTAAAATATATAATACTATTATGCCCCTTACGCACTGGCTAAGAAGCAATGCTCTTAGTAGCTGGTATAGAAAACTATAATACACTACTTTTAATATAGAAAGGCCTTAAGGCGGCTACCTGGTAGCTTATTAGCTAAAATATGCTAGACTAGTTCTAGGTTATAAAGGAAATAGCAATAGAAGGCAAAGGGGCAAGTAATAGGCGCCCCCTAATAACTCTACAGGAGTAGAGTACAGTGTATAATACTAGCGCGTCTATAGGTTTGTTACGGTAGCAGTGGTTCCCAAGAAGGTTAAAAAGTAAGGTAGTAGAGCACCACTGGTGACTTATAGGCAACTTGTAAGCGAGCCCTAAAAGGCGGGGAGACGGATTATAGGGTTTTCTCAAGTAGAGTTTTCTCCCTATATATATATAAGAAGTAGTCCGCGTGGGCCTAACAGGGATCCAAATCGGACGTTAAGCAATAAATAATAATAATTACTAATTATACTGCTTTGGTTTAAATTACTTTAAGTATAAGAAACTATAAGTTCTATCTAGTATCATTATTTAAAGGAATAGATCTTCTGTAGAGAGCTTTAAATCTATTCCAGTAAGCCTCTAAAGCTTAAATGTATATAATAAGGTTGTGAACTTTACCTAGTATACTAATCTCTTTCTATCCTATAGCTTGTACTTCCTTTATCCTCTATATAAGCTTTTTGTTAATTATTAAGTTTTTATTAATTTCTAACTGCTATATGGCTTTATTAATTACATCTTTATCTTTAAGGTAGAGGAAGGCTTAGAGGGTAAGGTTAATAATATAGCCGCTGCATTAAATTCTGTGGTAAGTAGAATTCCAATCTAGTAGTTTTCTGGCCTTAAGGCCTTCTAATATAAGGCAATACATCTTATTATTTACGCTATGATTGTCCCTATATATATAGCCAATTCTACCTAGAATATTATACTGCTTAGCAACTTAAAGAAAGGTAGCGGCTTGATCTTCGCTACTGTGTAAGGGGAGCTCTAGTAGAGTAAGTAGAGTCTTCTATAATTTCTATATATCTTTGTTAACAAAATGGGCAACTATTACTTAAAAAGCTTAGTAATTTAGTAACGTCCATATATTAATTAAGAAGTGGATTTTTAAGAGAGAGTAATAAAGCTTTAATTTTAGTATTTTATAATACACTATAAAGGATTGCTTAATTAACTTTAGTATAGTTCCTCCCGCATTAATTGCAACTTCCTTAGCAGTATAATTAACTGTTATTAGTAGGGCGTGTAGCTCTGGCCAGGTAGCTGTATTATATAGTAGATTTTGCATAGTAATAAGTTGTGTAAGAGCCTTATTAAAGGCGTTATAATTAATTATAGCTTAAAGAATCTTTTCTTCTTAAGTTTTGTGTTAAAGCTGTTAAGAGCCTTCTAGTTTATTTAGTATATTTAAGAGGCGCTCCTGCTATAGTTGCTTTGCCTTAATCTCTCCTACTTAAATCTCTATACTATACTTTTTATTTAGGTGGGCGCGTATAGATATTAGAAAGGCAGAGTCCTATTCGCATATTAAATAGTACCAGATTTAATTCTTGCTATTATAAATAGATTTATAAGGAAGAGGGTTATAGGTAAGGCTTTAAGTAGAAGTAGCAGTTTGCCTATGCTTTTTAAGAGGCGTTTAGGAGGTAGTTCTACCTTATATATTTAGTTAAGAGTTACTTAACGCGTTGTCCTTAGTAGACTAAGTAAACTAATTAGAATTAAGCTTAAAAAGAGTATTATTATTATTAGTAATACTAGGAGGTAAGAAAGGCATGGTGTTAATTATAAAGGTGGAGTAAGTATAGAGGTACAAAATTTAAAAATACTGTATACGATAACTTGAAAACCCAAGTTTAATATTTAGTAATTTTAACTTTGTATAGGGTTACCTAATAAATTTTAAATATGTAAGTATTGTTAAGAGGCTTAAGAGTCATTTACTAAGCCTCTAGGCTGTATTTCTACTACCTTAACTCCAAAAATATTTAATATTTAATAACTTTTAGTCAAAGGGGCGAGTAATAGGCGCCCCCTAATAACTCTACAGGAGTAGAGTACAGTGTGTGATACTAGCGCGTCTATAGGTTTGTTATGGCAGCAGTGGTTCCCAAGGAGGTCAAAAAGTAAGGTAGTAGAGCACCACTGGTGACTCGCAGGCGACTCGCAAGCGAGCCCCAAAAGGCGGGGAGACGGATCATGGGGTTTTCTCAAATAGAGTTTTCTCCCCACATGTATATAAGGAGTAGTCCGCGTGGGCCTAACAGGGATCCAAATCGGACGTTAAGCAATAAATAATAATAATAATAACTTTTAGTATTAAACATTTTGTATTGGTGTTGAATATTAAATGTTAATATTTAATATTTTAATAAGCGTAATTAGTATCAAATATTGATAAAAACACTGCCTATTCACTACCAACCCTTTATCTCACACTTCTGGCTCATGAGTATTCGGTACTGTGGGCTGAATTTGATTCCCCTTCGTCCACTTTCTAAGCACTTTGAAATTGCGGCACTTGCGGTGGCTACTAAAATCCGTGCTCACGCCAATCGGTGACTCTGGATCATCAATAACGAGCAAAGGCGTGGTATCACCATGGCACATGAGCGTAAGTCGCAGAGTCTCAATGCAGTGGTAAAGGTGCATTCGAATGCCAATTTCACTGTCTCTGAAAGGGACTGGTGTTGAAACGATACGCGAGTGGGTCCGATAGTAGTCAATCCATGTGTATTGACGGATAAGGTTCTATGAAAGAAATGAGCTTCGTCTTTTAGACTCTGGATATTAGACTCTTGGGAGTGACCTACGAGACAGTGAAGCTGGTGAAATACGTCGATCGCGGCATGATATCCCCCTTTACCGTCGACTGCCTTACGTGGCTTTCGTCCACCTCCAAGATCGTGGGTTCGGTTTATGAGCAGAAGTTTATCCTCTGGGAACCGGACGCCATTGTCTGAAAATGGCATTTCTTAGAACGTAATCGCAAATTATTGACCTGTCCTATAGAAAAACGTACAGTACCACAAATCCTCCCAAGCTCGTTCTAGCTCTGGCGTTGGCGGCCCTCGGTACTTTGTTTTATGTGCGAAGTCATTGTCAAAATCAAAATCTTCATATTCTACGACGGCGTTCGCGGGCGCTGTTCGAAATCATGGGCAGTTAGTGACACAGCGTCAAGTTCTAGGGCGTAATGGGTCTACGGAATTACTCACGCCAAATATTGGTTTTACTGACGCATTCGGAAATTGACGGTTCCTTGAAGTAGAATGCGAAGCCAAAAATGATTGACAGCATTATGAAGAAGAGCAGACCGACTGTCATCCATATTTGCCGCCAGTTATGGCGAGATACTGGAAGAGCTCGTGTATAGTCTTCAGACCCAGCATCAGAGTCGTCTCGCTCCGTCAGTAGGGCCTCAGAGTCTACACGGCAGTACGCTTGCTTTCGAAATGAACTGAGTTTTTGAAACATTTTAACCTACAGGAGCATGAAAATGAGACGCCCTGAAGATTGCTAGAGGTCTTTCAGAAAGACGACTGAGAGTGCCTGAAGTCAGGCGAGGCGAGGGGAGCAGCGAATAGCCCGAACAAAGTAAACAGCTCAACGCCCAGCACGTATCGATCGCCCAATTGGCCCAAAAAGACCGGTCCTTTTGGCGAAGCCGAATAGGACGTATTTTATCGGTTGACAGCACGTTACACTCTGAGGCAGTAATTTAGTGATATTTCTTAATCCTGCGTTCCTTATTTCACTGATAACAATGGCTGTGAGCGAAGGTTGACTAAATAGTGCTAGAATTGATTCTGACGTTCAGCTACCCGGTGCCGGAGGCAGGCTGCTTGGTGAGAGGCGGGGAGGTCAACTTAGGAAACTCCAAACGAATCAATTCCCTCTTAGAGTGACTCCAAGTCCATCTGCAAGTAATATAGCTCGCGTTAGTAGCCTTAGAATGAGAATTTCCCTCAGGGCGAGTGAGTGAATAGCAGTGTTTTTATCAGTATTCGGTGCTGATTACGCTTATTGAAATATTGAATATTGACATTTAATATTCAATATCAATGTGATATGTTCAATACTAAAAGTTTTTAAACATTGAATATTTTTAGAGTTGAGATTAAAATACGGCCTAGAGGCTCGGTAAATGACCCTTAAGCCACTTGACGATACGTGTACATTTCATTACATGTCATCGAAAATAGTACCTTCGAATTTTGCACCCCATCCCGTGCAACGGCAACGTCCTACTATTAAGTAATCTGTGCACTAGCAAAATAATAATTAGGTATCCTAACTTTAATTCAATTGGTTCTATTAGGCTAGACCTTTTCGATAACTGTAGGACGATTTGTACTGTTGTAAGGGATACTTACTCCACCTGTATAATTAACGCTATGCCTTCCTTACCTCCTAGTGTTACTAATGACAATAATGTCGTAGAGCAATTAAATATAATACTAAGCCAAGGATTACTACGTTAACAATATTGTAAGAGATTGGTCGAATTTTAAAGCTCCATAAAGCTCGATTTTTGCAAGAACACTATGCTAAGGCTCAATATATTAAATTCAATAAATAGTTAATAATCAATATACTTTCAATATGAGTCAGCAATTCAATATCGATATTAATACGACCTCATATTTATATTGAATATTGATAAGAACACTAGTGAGTAGCCTCAGAATAAAAAATTCCTTCAGAATGAGTGAGTTAGTAACCTTAGAACCAGAAATTCCCTCAAAACAAGTGAGTTAATAGTCTTTGACTGAGAAATTCCCTCGGAACGAGTGAGTTAATAGTCTTTGGATGGGAAATTCCTTCAGAACGAGTGAGTTAGCTACATGAAACGAATATAGCGGTCAAACTCTGATTCCATATTAGGAAGCCTTCTTGTTGCTCTCACTTTCATCAACCAAATAAAATAATTCACTTGATCCATTATCCTTGAGTTTATGTCTACGGAACGTGACACCGCATAGGCCCTTGCATTCATAATCGCTCGGAAGGTGTTTTTGAAGTGGACAATCCTTGGTTAGCTCGAAGGAAAAGGGCTTATAGATGCTGACTCAATGCGAGACGCGCCCTTGCATGCCGAGTAGCTTGATCAAAGAGGTTCTCAGGACTGGCTTGTATTCAAGAGGCAAGCTCATGCCAGACCTAGCACATAGTGGCAGCTTTAAAGCATATATATCCGTTCATCCCATACGCGGGGTAGCATTCAGCTCTCCTGTTAGGTGTTAGATTCTCTATTGATTCCAACTCTTGATTAGTTCCTGATTCTTCAAATACTCAACCATGAAATTCCAACTCTTCCTTGCTCTCCTCCCAGCCCTGACAGTTCTGGCAGCGCCAATAGCATCTTTAGCAGAAAAACCAGATGGTCAGTTGATTCATGCCCTCATCATCGCATTCCCAATATCTGTATCTTTACTTATTAATGCTGCAGTTCCCGACGCGGCTACCGTTTTTATAGCGGTTGCAGGCAAGAGAGACGGTCCGTCAAATTCTGTCTCTATTCAAAGGCCGTCATTACCCTCAATGTATATATGTGCTAATTCTTAGCAAAAATAATAGTCCAAACCTCCCGGGACATGGCCAAGCGTGAGCCAGCAGTAGAGGGGGCATACGCTAGATATGTCGAGGCGGCCGAGGCACATCCTAAGGATATCCTTGGTAAATAAGTGTATAAGAGATCTTCCGGCTGTTTTGCATGTCCTTCAGGATGAACGCAACAGAGATGCTTGGTTGTTTGAACTTAGTCGTCTTTTATGGCTTATGTGCTACTGTTGGTGTCTTAACGAGAAGTCTAGTTTTAGTACCAGGGTGGTTGTCAATAAGTCAATAACGCTTCAATCAATATTGATAATTTTGTCGATAATCGAACAGCTAAACCACCCCAAGCTCATCATTTGTAATATGTAAGGGATATTATTGCGGTCACCTCGGGTTGCCCTCAGGACAACCCCCGGACACCTTATCTCATAAATCAGACCCCGGTGGACCGTTGGTACGTGCACTACGCGCACGTGCGGGCATACTGCTCCTTATTAACCAACGAATTCTCCACCGAGGGTCTGAGAGCTTATGGGCCCCGTTTTGGTGGTAAGTGATAATTTTAAAAATCAATTTTTGTCCTTTTCTATGAGCTACGTCCCAACCACAATAGTTATAATATATATGTTTGATGTAATGGATTCTTTAGGTAATTGTATCTATATAAATGTCGGTATCACCCAAGTGCACTTGATTGGCCTATTAATCTCTGGATTTGTCTGGTGTTTAATAGGTGTAAAAAGCAGAGGATCGTAAGGATCGCGGTGCCTAAGTAGGGGGCTGATGAGTCATTATAAGGATGACTAATCAGAGACACGAATGACCGCATAACCTCTGTCCATATATTCCGACAATAAATATATACTATAACCCTATATCTAGAATACTAAGGGGCAAGATACATTGTCGTAAAACGTAAGTTAGATTTTGAACGGAATCTTCGTAGATTTTGACCAAAACCGACTGACTGCCCATATCCAACTTCTTGTAAAATAAAGCTACAATATCGCCACAACGTGGAGGTAATAGAGAAGATAAAGAGCTTTTAGCTTATAGTATTTTAGAGATAATTAGAAGTGTCAGACGCTAAGCAGGCTAATGGAAATGACATATATAATTGACCCGAGTTTACGAGTGGTCTATTACTTTCGGGTCCTAGATTTCAAACTCCCGCCAAGCCGGCTTCTGATTGGTTAGACAAAAAACTTACAGGCGGTAGGTTATTGCAGAATCCACGTGACAAATATCAAAATATTATAAACATCAAAATATCTTAGTATTGCATCTTCCTTTTTATTGACACCTCTATTAATACCACTATATATATTATATATGGCAGATCCTACTATAATTAAGTGCAGCAAGTGCTATATCCATAAGCCCCGCCTTAACTTTATCAAAGACGGCCCTTTAAAGAAGCTTTTAAAGCTATGCCAGTTATATTAGTTAAAGGCGCGTCTTCCCTATATATTACTTCTACTTCTGCTTACCTTTCTAGGCCTCTAAATATAATTTAAATAAGCGAAGAGCTCTTATAGAGTTAGATTCTACTACTAAGAATTATCCTATAAGGCGCTAGCGAACTACTCTACCTAAAAACGATACTAAGAACGCCTTCCTACCTCACGGCTAGAACAGCTAAGATACCCCTAAAATAGCTTAATGGTGGAAGACAATTAGGGCAATATAACGGGAGCACCGCATTCTTAATTAGCAGGGTAAAGCTCACTCTCTTACTCCTCCGCTATATACCACAGATAAAGCTCTATGTAGAAGGGGCGCTCTATATAGCCTAAATACGTCCTTGCCGGAACTAGCTCCTATGCCTACTCTACCGCTAATACCTATTCTACCACCAATACCTACTCTACCGCTAGTACCTACTCTACCGCCAATACTACCTTTCTTGCGGCAAGCTCCAACTATAGCTATACCACTACCTATTTTAGCTATTAACTGGGAGCGAATTAAGAAGTTTAGGAGTATACTACAGGCTAAATGTATAGAGATGTGCTGTTATTGCAAGGAGCAGTGGTTCTAAATAGGCCTAGCTACAGAGGGTAACAATATAGGTATATGCAAAGCCTGCATTAAGGACGCCCTTAAGAATCTAACCCTTTCTCCCCTATTTGGTAAAAGCAATGGGCTCAATCTAGGGCCTGTTCCTGGCTTCCTACCTATACTTACCGCGGTGGAGGAGCTTTTAATTACGCGTGTATACGTTTATCTGCAAGTTATGCGTGTACGCGGCTAGTAATACCGCTATACTAGCCACGTCTGCTGCTTTGGCCAAAACACACTAAAGACTTAGAGGCAGCTACTATGGCTACCTACTAAGCTTAATATACTGGTTGTAAAGCCCACAGTAGTAGAGGGTGGTAAATACCTAAGTTGGCGGTTTACTAAGCGGTATACTATAAGGCGCTCTGCTATAGTATGGTAGCTCTACTTTCTAAAGGTCAATTATCCTAATTATTACAATGTTGAAATATATAGTACCTAGCTTACCAGTTTACCTGAAAATGGCTCTATATTAGATCAACTACCTTATATTAACGAGTTAGAGTCTAATTTTAGTGGCCTAACAGATTACCCTACTACTCCTATACAATATCCTCCTGCTATTAATCCTCTGCCTACTAAGCTTAGCAGTAATATACTAGATAGCGAATTTAATAACGACGTACTAGATACTTTAGTTCCTAATCTAGTGCCTAACCTTAATAAATTAGAGCTTTTAGGTCGTAAGGTTTAATACTAATAAGACCTATAAGCGGGCCTAGAGGTTCCTACTGTGTGATAGACACCTCTCTCTAAGCAATCAGCTAGTTTTATTATGCGCGGCGCCTTTCCTACCCTATTTCCTTATAATAAAGCAGATTTTAACATACCACGAAGCCATATAGTTACACTAGCTGCGTACGCCAAGTATATGCTTAAGTATTAGGATAGTCGGTTTGGCCACCACCCCTTATTTCGCTACTACGTATTTAATCGGATTATAAGAGAGCAAGCCCTTAACGCTACCCGCTTTCTTTATAGCCAATTAAATAAGAATAGTCTATCTTTAGATAAGCTTGGTAATCTTATAAATGGCAGTAGGGGTAACTAGGTTCTAAATAAGATTGTACAGTGTATATAGAAGCTTAAGGGTACTAGACCTTACTAGAAGCAGAAGAGAAATAAGCTTACGGCTTATACTAAAAATATTAAAAGCGGGTCTCTATTCTTTACACTTAGCGCTACTAATCTATATTAGCATAATCTACACTTTTATATACCTCTATTTGATAAATATAAGGCTGCTAATAAGGCTTAGCGCTACTGGATTGCTTCTTAAAATCTTAACGATAATCCATATATTGCTGCTTACTGGCTGCATTGCCGCTTTAATCTATTTAGGAAGCACGTGCTTATAGGTCTATTTAATAGCACTAACTTTTAGTCCTAATATAAGTGGTAGGTGCAAGGTAGCGGCTATATATATAGCTTCTTATAGAGTTTAATAGCCCTAGAGCCAGATCTATCAGCTAGTGCATTAAGGGCGGCTTTTGCTAAGTACTGGGCTATTTTTATATCCGTAATAAATCCTAATTAATCTAGGCCTCCCAATCTTTAATATCCTTCTACTCTTAGCTATAAAGAACAGCTTAATACTAGTAAGCTTCTTACCACCTGCCTTAATTAATTTTAGTGGCACTGTAATTATACCAAATCTTACTGCTTAAGATTAAAGAAAGGCTCCACTGGAGCAAAGGAGTGCCGCTTTTACTTTCCATACTCTCTCTATAATAAGGCCGCTATATTAAAGGATTAAAATCTATATTACTGGACGTTCTATCTATAGTGTAACAATAAGCTTTTTAATAGTTATAATGCAGCCATGATATTGGCGTAGATGGCGAATATTAATACGTCATCTACTATAAGCATATTAGTAATAGTTAACTATATAGGCAAATATTGCAGCAAGAAAGAGAAGAAGTTAATTTCCTACTAGGAGCTACTCTAATTAGTACAGCCACACGCCAACTGCCTTTATGCCTTTAGTTTGGTAGTAGCTAGGTTTATAAACAAGCTTATTACTAAACGCGATTAGTCGGCATAGGAGGTATGCTATCTACTTCTTAACATTTCCCTTTGTAAAGGCTCTAGGAATATAGTAACTTTAGACTACTACTAGGAGGGCGATTAAAGCGCTACGTATAAGCTTAAGGATGGCTAACTAGGAGGGTGCGGACTATCTAACTATAAGAAATATAAGCGCCGCCCAGATGGGGTAGAGGACGTCACTTTCTTTAATTTCCTACTCTATTTTAATTACTCTACTTATAAGTATTGGCCAAGAGCAAAGCCTTAAGTTATATTATACTTTCCGCGATATAAAGGCAATCCTTCCCATCTACAGTATCCTAAGTTCTGCTGTGTAAAGCTTATTCTTTATTATCTATAAAGGGAGTATAAGGAAGTGGCTACTTATACTAATAGATTTAGGGCCCCTAATTATATGGCTTCCTATTAGGCTTACGTTAACTCTTATTAGCACCTACTTAACTACTTATTACGGCGCTGGTGGAAAACAGTACTGGCAAATTGCCGTTAGATTGCCGCAACTTGCCGTCATATAATGGCAAGTTGCCATTACGTGACTAGAGGATTGTATATAGCTTCAAGCGGTGCTTTCGTTCTTCCCCTTTCCTTTCTCTAGCTTTAGATCCTTGTTTATAGACAATCCAATTATATAGGCTTACGCAACCCTCTTACCGTGCTTATGCCTTGATTTACCAAGTTACTAACATTATCTAAAGCTTGTCACTACTCTTCTTTTCTAAAAAGGAACTTAAAAATATCTATAAGGCTATAAATAGGATAAGGACATAGAACAGGACCCTAAGGACATTACTAGGACCATAAGGATAGGACAGACCCTTAAGAACTAAAAGAATATAAATAGAACGCGAAACCTAAGAATAGGATACGCATAGACCAGAACCCCTAGGAAATAAACAAATACCGGAAATTACCTAATACCCCTACCACTATGCCAAGAAATACAGCAGCTGGCAAAGCCGCTGTAGGACCTATAAATACCTCTAATAGTAAAATAGTCGCCGTCTTAACCCCCTAGGAAGAGCTTGTAGCAGCTAATACTAAAATTAAATAGCTTTAAGAGCTGCTTGAAACTAGAAACACCCCTATACCTAGTAAGGAGTTATTAAATACCTAGAGACTTGCTATAGTCCTTAATGTAACAGAACCTTGTAGCAAGAACTACAGTGGGCTCGTTAATGGGCTAAGTATATAGGTATAAATAATAAGCCAACAACGTAATAACAACTGGTGGAGTGGTTGCCTAATAGATTAACTCTAATTATATTCTAAGATTTACTATAAAGAGAGAACTATCTGGGTAAGGACTGTAGTCCTTTAAATACACAACTATACGCCTAAGAAATCCCTTTGCTATATAAGGTATGTGAGGTACATAAGGTACATAATAGACCTTATAGAGCTTACAGAGCTTATAGAGCTTATTATGTAACTTAGTTACCACTCCTCGTTATATAGTTCCACCGGCTCTATTTTGGACCGTGCCTATATTAACCAACTAGCTTCCGCCGACTCTTCTTTAAGTAGTTATAATATCTTACTTAAGCTGTCCATAACACCATCTCCCTCCTCTTTATCTTCGTCCTTAAAGATTCCTAACATCTCCAAGTTATCTACTAAAGGTGTAATATCCATCTAATTAATCTGGTTAACATCCTTACTTATTATACCTAAAGTATCTTCTTCTTCTTTGTCCCAACGGCGTACTCGTACCATAGCTGCTATACTATTACTTAGTAAAGTTATGTCTCCTTTATGTTCTTATTGTATAAAAGAGGGGTTACTTTATATTATAATCGCAGCTCCTTCTAGTTGCCAACCTTCCTCCTATTCTAAGTATATAAAGTCAAACATTTAATTATCCTACAATGTTTGTTCTATCTCTAACGCTAAGTATACGCGTCCTATAACTCTTAATAGTCTTTAAGTTCCCTTATTAATTTCCCTTAGGGTCTTATATTTAATCTACCGCTATAAAGCTTAATAGTAAGCTTATAAGTGCCCTAAATAAGGTACGCTAATCTTAAAAGGCGGAGCTAGAGGCCTCCGCTACTTAACAGTATGCTCTTAATACTTATCTTTCTACTTCCGCTTAGTTACTCTGTCTTAAAAAGGTTTATAAGAAGGTCCATTTTAAAGAGTGGAAACTTGTCTAATAGGGTTTGTCTAAGCTAGGTAATAAAAGAGTAACATCTCTAAAGAAGGAAATAGTTCTAAGTAATGTAGTAGTTGCTCCTTCTAAGTCCCCCTTAGGTAGTTCATCCTTTAGTAATCCCTTTTTAATACTCCCTAACCTACTTTCTTCTAATACTCCTATACCTTTCCCATAGCATTCTCTAGGTTACTTAGTAGTTTCTAGGTAGTCTTACTATAACCTATCCACTTTACTTTATACTATATTTTATTATCTACATCCTTATAACTAATGATCTTTAAAACTTACTATTTATCTTCTTCCTGTTCTCTATACGTGTCTGCCTTATAGACTAGTGGTTTAACATTTCTATGTGCTAGCTCTAGCATTATAATGTGCTATATAGGGTAGATCTTTATTTTAGCTAGTAGGTTTAACTTATATATAACTAATAAAATTCTCTGCTTAATTTTAAAAGGTCCTAGTCTAACATGGTCTAGCTTCTTACTTAGTCGTTAACTCTTAAAATTTTTGTATTGTAGCCACACTTTATCTCCCTCCTTAAGATCTAGTCCCTTAGATCTCTTAGCATTATAGTACTTTTTTATTTGCTTTTATACTAGTTTAGCTGTTTCTTTAAGGTCTATATAAAGATTCATTAACGTCTTTATTCTTTCTTTAGCTATGCTACTTGTTTTCTTTACTTAACATGGCGATAATAATGTTCTTAGCTTATATCCATAATTTACCTTAAATAGTAATGTCCCCATTTCTTCTTATGGTATTATATTATATGCAAACTATATAACTAGTAATAACAATACCTAATTGTTTTACGCGTGATTAATATAATGTCTTAAATACTGTTCTAGTATCTAGTTTAACCTTTCTATCTATCTATCTATCTGCGGATAATACACTATAGAGGTTACTACATAAACTCCTTATTTTGCTAAAAATACCTCCTAGAATACTGCTATAAATCTTGGATCTCTATCTAATATAATCTTATCTAGTGCTCCATATTTTATAAATACTTCCTTAATATAGATTCTAGCAACATCTTCTGCTAATATCTCTTCTATATATACTATAAAGTATCCCCACTTTATAAGCTTATCTACTATTACTAAGATTATATTATAATCTTGTCCTAGTGGGCCCAATAGGGATCCGAATCGGACGTTAAGCAATGAATAATAATAATCTTGTCCTATAATAGGATCCTTTAACTTTAGTAACTTAATAATAAAGTCCTATAATATAACTTCCCATAGTCTTTCTAGTATTTTAATAGGTTATAGCCCTCTATATGGCTTATACCTTATTAGTTTATTCCTTTAGCAATCTAGACACTCTCTTATAGCTTATCTCACTAGTCCCTAGATTCCTTAAATAACATACTCCTTTTAAAGTCTTAATACTAAGCCTATAGCTCTATTATGTCCTTAAGTTAGTCCCTTATAGAATAACCTAACAAACTTTTTTACTATAGATCTTAGAACATAAGTTGCCTCTCTGTTCTTATACTGATTTAAATCTAGATCCTCTATCTATGCCTTTTAGATCTTTTATACTTAGTTACTCTCTGGTAATTTATAGATCTAACTTTCCTTAATTACTATAATCCTTAGGTAATTGTACCTAATTAATCTGTCTTAATCCTTTTATAATAAAGCCCCTAATGGCTTCTTATTACTTTATAGTTTAGCCTTTCTACTTAGAGCATCTGCTTATGCGTTATCTGTACCCTTAGTATACTGAATTTTAAAATAGTATTCTATAAGCATTTCCGCCCATTTAACCTACCTTTAGTTAAGTTCCTTTATTATTAGGAATCCTATAAGGTTCTTATAGTCTATCTTAACTATAAATGGTCTCTCTATACCTTATAAGAATACTCTCTATTCCCTTAATACTACAACTATACCTAATAACTCCTTATTATAGATGTTATAGTTCAGTTCTAGTAGTATTATCTTTTAACTATAGTATACTACTGGATGCCATGCATCCTAATGCTTTTATAGCAAACACGCTCCTAGTATAAGGTCTAATGCGTCTGTCTTAACAACCATATCTAACTTTAGTTAATAGATCTTAAGGACTGGTTCCTGGGTAAATAACTCCTTAAGTTCCTTAAACAATTTCTTCTATTCCATTCCCCACACCCATAGTTCCTCCTTTTTTATTAATTGTGTAAATAGCTTAATGCTTTTTAACCACTGTGCTATAAACCTCCTATAGTAGTTATAAAACCCTAGGAATGATTTTAACTATATAACGTTCTCTAGTTCCTACTAACTAACTATAGCTTTAACTTTCTTTAGGTCTATACTAATTTTTTCTAGTTTAATAATAAATCCTATAAAATTAGTCTTTCTTATAAAGAACTCGCATTTTTTAATTGCTACTAGCATCTATTCTTCTTATAGTCTCCTTAAGACCCATTTAATATATTCCTTATATTCTTTCTTACTCTCTAAGTAGATAATAATATTATTAAGATATGCTATAATAAATTTATTAAGGTGTTCTCCTAACACACTATTAATTCACTTCTAGAATATTACTGGTGCATTTGTAAGCCTAAATTGCATAACTAATAGTTTATATAGTCCTTCCTTTAACCTAAAAGCTGCCTTCTATTTATTGCCTTCCTTAATCCTAATTTAATAGTACGCCTACCTTAAATCTATTTGTGTAAAGATCTTTACATTGCCTATCCTATCTTAGATTTTGCTAATTAAGGGTAAAGGATATCTATCCTTTCTAGTAATGCTGTTTAACTATCTATAGTTTATATATATTCTAAGTTTTCTATTCTTTTTTTAGAATAAATAGTACTAGATATCCTACTAATAACTACAATAGTCTAATATATCCCTTTTATAACTTCTCCTAAATAAACTCCTTAAGCGCTACTAACTTTATTTTAGTAAGCTTATAGATTAAAAAGAACTTTAGACTTACTCCCTCTTCTAATTCTATTTTATAGTCCTATACTATATACTCTAACAGCTTTTTACTTTCTGGTGATTATAACTTTTTACCATACTTATAGTATTTCTTTGGTATATAACTTAAGCCTTACTTAGTCTCTTTATACATTGCTCCAACTTAATACTATACTAACTTAGTTTACTATTATATCCTATACTGTTAAGTATCTCTAATATTAACCTAACCTATAACCTAATTAATTCTTAGATTATATTCCTGTAACTAAGGCATTCTTAGTATTGCCTTATCTTTTTCTAATAATAAGATATTAAAAGACATTCTAACTAGTCTCCCTTTAATAGTTAACTAAATAGGTCCTATTTTAAGACTAATAATGCCTCCTCTATAGGCTATCTAATCTCCTAAAATTGTTATAAGTAAATATAGGTGTTCCTTTTGTCTATATAGTAACCCTATCCTTTCCACTATTACTAGTAATATATAGTTCCTTATTACTCCACTGTCTACTAATGCTTTAAACTACTAATCTTACTACTTAACTTATAAGTTTAAGTATTATTCTTAAATTCCTTTAAGGGTCTAAGGCTCTACTACTAGTTCCCTCTAGTCCTATAGGCCTCCCCTTTTCCTAACTATTAGCTACTAAATCCTATTTATACTTAGTCCCACTTTAGCTAATACTTAGTTAATTTCTTTTCCTCTATATACTATAGATAAGTGTTCTCTAAGTAGTCCTACCACTATTATTTATCTAGGCATTCTTCCATAAGGAATCTTCCTAGTTAAAGTATTAGGTCCCTTTAACTTTGTACTTCTACTAGGTGCCATCTATATATATACTTAGCATCTTTAAACCGCTTTTCTTCTAATGCCCAATACATCTTTGCTAGGTATTTCCAGTTTTTATCTTTTAGTGCTCTATATATATTATATATATTATCCATATAAGCTATCTATAATAGTGTATAATGCGCTGCATATTTTAGGTTAACTCTTAGCTTATCTCTATTCTTAAGTTTAAACCTATACCTAGTTAACCTAATCACTAGTATCTTTACTATAGGTACTAAGATTTATTACTTACTTCTCCAGTCCCTAGATCCTTCTTTTAGGTTCCTTAACGTTATAATTAATACTTCTTTAATATAACTTATATGTTTTTCCATAATAGGTTGGTCTTAAACTACCTTCTTATTTAGCTATATATAAAAGTCTTCCTATTTATTACTATATTATTACCTATACCACTTTCCATATAACTGGTTTAGTATATATAGTTTATCCGTAAGAAAGTACCTTGTTATTACTGCGTTGTAACATTCTTTAGTATGTCTTTCTTTAAACCTAACTGGAATGTCTAGGTCCTCTTCTTGTTCCAGTTTATCTAACTACTTTACTCTAGGTGTCCCTGCACTAGGCCTATTAGTAACTCTTTATATAGGTGCTCTGTCCCTTATACAACCTAGCATAGCTAATCTCTTATCTAGCTTTTACTCTTGCTATACAATAATTCTTTACCTAAACTTATCCATAGTTTCTTATTTTCTGCGTCTTGCAGCTAAATCCTTAAAGTTACCTTACTTCTTAATCTTAGTATTAACTTTTTAATCTTTAGGCTAAACACTATGTTTACCTAGAACTACTATGGTCCTTATTTATTTATTAAAATCTTGGCTTTCTACTAATATTCTTATTTATTCTCTAAACTCTTAGTTCTTAAACTTGCGTCCTATACTTATTTGTTTATTACTAAACTAAGTTATTGCTCTTTCCTATTAGTTTTTGTCTGTTGTGGGTTCTTAAGCTATCCTTATTACGTTTTATAAGTCTAGAGCCTTCCTTATCTCTTCTTAAGAATTTTAAACCTATAGCCTTTTACCTTTTATAAGTAGTAAGCTAGCACTAGCAGTTGTCTGCTTACTTAATTATCTTTAGATATTACTCCTTCCGTCTTATAAAGTAATGGAAATTATATCTAACAGTGTTATAATACCCCTTACTAATCCGCGTTTTATAGTGGTTTCAGTCTCTACTTCTATTACGTTATTAAGGTTTAAGTGCTCCCAGTTAGCCTTCTTTTTATCCTTATTACTATTAATTAATAAATACTCTAACTCCATTGTTATTATTACTAATCTTTATCTATATATTGCTGTAATATCTTAATCTAGCTTATAGAGTTAATCTTGTTCTTTATCTAACTCTTTAGTTCCTTTAAGTTTTCCTAACTCTAGCTCTTATGGCTAATAGCTTACGCTATACTTAGCGTCTTTATAAATTTAGCATGCGTTGTTATAACAAAATATAAAGTGTCTAATTAAACACTTCTTAGTCCCACGCAATATCCCTATATCTATATTATTATACTCTAATAACCTAGTGCCCTTTACTACGTGGTTACTCTAACTACCTCTATAGTCTCTGGCAAAATAACCTTATTTTCCGCAATTTATATAAACTCTATCTTTAAACTATTTTTCTTGTTATAGAGTCCGCCTAAATATTTTCTACTGCTAAGATTCCTAGTTTAGCCTCTGCTCCTTAGTCCTATAATTACTTAATCCTTAACCTCTAGGTTTTTATAGTTTCTTTATTTATCTCTTAAATTCTTTAGTACTACTTAGGTCCATTAGCTCTGCGCCATTCTATAGTTTTTAGCTCTGTGTTTACTAATACATGCTCTATGTCTTATATAACTATGGAACTCTATCTTGCCCTTTCTTGGCTTATTCCCTTTAATAGATTATATTATTAATCTTTATTAACTAATCTATTAAGTCTTATAGACTTTCCGTATCTTCTATTAGGATAACTATATCCTAAACTTTAGCCTTAAGTCCCTGTTTATACTATGCCATAAGCGCCTTATTGTTCCACTTAACCTATATTATAAGTGTCTAAAACTGTGTTATGTACTTAATTATTAAAGAATATTATACTAAGTTTTAAAGCTTCCGTTCTGCTATAGTTAATGCTTCCAGGTCTCTAAATATCTATATTAGTCTCTCCGCGAACCCATTCCAACTAGTAAACATAAATTGTATATCTTAGTTAGTAGTTGTTATACCACTTGTTACGGACGCTTTAAGTACAATGTTACGACTACTGGGAGAAGAGTTGGCGGAAGCTAGTTGGTTGATATAGGCACGGTCTAGGATGGATCCAGTGGAACTATATGACAAGGAATAGTAAGCGAGTTACATAATATTATACACAGTATACGGAGTATACGTAGTGTACGTCTATGTATAACACGTATAACACATACCTTACGTATAAGAGAGGATTTCTTAGGTGTATGGTTGTGTATTTAAAGGACCTTAGTCCCTACCATAGATAGTTCTCTCCTTGTAGTGAATCTCAGAATATAATTAGAGTTAATCTGTTAGGCAACCACTCCACTAGTTATTATTATATTATTATTTTATTTATACCTACATACCTAGCCTAATAATAGAGCCCACTATAGTCTAAGCTACAAGGTTCTGTTACACATTTACTACCAAGGTTACGGTATTGGAACAAACTCGAATAATATACCACTAAGAGCAGTACTAGTTACAACGGCGTTAACAGGAGCCACAACCTTAGGGCCAGGTGATACCAGTATAAACAATAGGGATTCTTAAGTAGTTACGCAAGGTTAGTTACAGGAAATGGTTAATCACTTATAAGACAATAATAGAATACTTAAAGAACACATTAATGGAATTAGAGCAGTAAAGATTAAGTTACCTTTAATTAAATAATTCTTAGGAGAGAAGTTAAAGCTCAAAGGATTTCTTACGCAGATGCACTTTAAAGTAGTATAGGAAGGAGCGAAGTTAGCAATATTGTTAGATTAAGTAGCCTATATAGGGTTATTCCTGACAGGGAGGGCACTTAAGTGGTTTAAGCCGTATCTCACAGAAATATAGGCTAATAGCATAACAACTACTAACTAGGATGTACGGTATATATTTACCAGTTAAAACGGGTTTATAGAGCAACTAACACAGATATTTAGAGACCTGGAAGCCATAACTATAGTGGAACGAAAGCTTTAGAACTTAGTATAACGCACTTTAGTAATTAAGTATACAACACAGTTTTAAACACTAGCTATATAGGTTAAGTGGAATAACAAGGCGCTTATGGCACAGTATAAATAGGGACTTAAGGCTAAAGTCTAGGACACAATTATCCTAATAGAAGATGTGGATACTCTAAAAGAGTTAATAGATTAGTTAATAAAGATTAATAATAGAATCTACCAAAGGGAACAAGCTAAGAGAGGGCAAGATAGAGTTCCATAGTTATATAAGGCGCAGAGTACGCAACAATAGACACAGAGTTAAAAACTATAGAATAGCACAGAGCTAATAGACCTAAGTAGTACTAAAGAAACCCAAAGATAGGAAAAAAAACTATAGAAACCTAGAGGTTAAGGATTAAGTAATTAAAGGACCTAGAAGCAAAGGCTAAACCAGGGATCTTAGTAGTAGAAGACGTTTAGGCAGACTCTATAGTAAAAAAGATGGTTTAAAGATAGAGCTTATATAAATTGCAAAAAACAAAGTTATTTCGCCAGAGACTATAGAGGTGGTTAAAGTAACTATATGGTAAAGGGAACCAGACCAGCAGACGGCACATATATATAGAGGGACAATAGTACACTGCAAGAAATAAAAGAATGTTTAATTAACAGTTTTGCGTATTATTATAACAACGCATACTAAATTTATAAGGACGCTAAGTACGGCGCAAGCTATTAGCTATAGGAGCCATTATTATCTAAGTTTAAAGGAACTAGCAAACTAGCTCACAAATCGGACATTAAAGACAATAAATTTAATATAGGCAAAGCATTTACCAATAATAAGGCAACAAAGGCAGCTTACTAGAAGTATGCAGACCTTAAAGAAGTTAAAACAAAAGCAAAGACTAAGACCATTACAGAACAAGGTTTAGTAATAGGTATAGCAACACCATTAGATACAATTTCCATCGCTTTATAAGACAATAGGAGTAATGTTTAGAAGAAACTAAGCAAGTAAATAACTACTAGTGCTAGCTCATCACTTAATACAGGCAAAAGGCCACAGGCTTAAGATTCTTAAGAAGAGATAAAAAAAGCTTAAGATTCTTAAAGTAAGATAAGACACACCTAAGAACCCACAACAGACGAAAACTAATAGGAAAGGGTAGTAACTTAGTTTAGTAATAAACAAATAAGTATAAAACGCAAGTTTAAGAACTATAAGTTTAGAGAATAAGTAAGAACGTCAGCAATCCCAGGTAAACGCAGTATTCAGCCTAAAGATTAAAAAGTCAATATTAGGATTAAAAAGTAAGATAACTATAAAGATCTAGCTACAAGACGCAGAAAATAAGAAACTATAGATAAGTTTAGAATAAAAATCATTATATAGCAAGAGCAAAAGCTAAATAAGAGGTTAGCTATGCTAGGTTATATAAAGAACAGAGCACCCATACAAAGAGTTACTAATAGGCCGAGTGTAGGGACACCTAGGGTAAAGTAGTTAGACAAACTAGAACAAGAAGAGGATCTAAATATTCTAACTAGGTTTAAAGAAAGATATACTAAAGGATATTACGATATAGCGATAACAAGGTACTTTCTAATAGATAGACTATACACACTAAACCAGTTATATGGAAAGTGGTATAGGCAACAACACAACAATAAATAGGAAGACTTTTATATATAGCTAAACAAAAAAGTTGTCTAAGACTAACCCATTATAGAGAAACGCATAAGTTATATTAAAGGAGTATTAATTATAATATTAAGGAACCTAGAAGAGGGATCTAGGGATTAGAGAGGTGAGTAATAAATCTTAGTACCTATAGTAGAGATACTAGTGGTCAGGTTAACCAGGTATAGGTTTAAACTTAAAAATAAAAATAAACTAAGAGTTAACCTAAAACATATAGCGCATTATATACTATTGTGGATAGCTTATATAGATAACATATATAATATATATAGAGCACCTAAAGATAAGAACTAGAAGTACCCAGTAAGAATATATTAGGCACCAGAGGAAAAGCGGTTTAGAAACACTAAGTATATATATAGTTAGCACCTAGTAGAAGTATAAAGTTAAGGAGACTTAATACTTTAACTAGAAAGATTCCTTACGGAAGAATGCCTAGACAGATAATAGTGGTAGAAGTGCCTAGAGAACACTTATCCATAGTATATAAAGAAAAAGAAATGAACTAAGTATTAGCTAAAGCTGGACTAAATATAAGTAGGATTAAGCAGCTAATAGTTAGGAAAAGGGGAGACGTATAAAACTAAAGGGAACTAGTATTAGAGCCTTAGACCCTTAAAAAAATTTAAGAATAATACCTAAATTTAAGAGCTAAATAGCAAGATCAGTAGTTTAAAGTGTTAGTAGATAGTAAAGCAACTAAAAACCACATATTACTAAAGGCAGTAGAAAGGATAGGGTTACTATACAGATAAAAGGAACACCTATATCCACTTATAACAATTTTAGGAGATCAGATAGCCTATAAAGGAGGCATTATTAATCTTAAAACAGGACCTATTTAGATAACTATTAAAGGGAGACCAGTTAGAATGTCTTTTAATATCCTACCATTAGGACAAAATAAGGCGATACTAGGAATGCCTTAGTTATAGGAGTACAATCTAAAGATTAATTAGGTTACAGGTTAAGTTAATATTAAGGATATATAACAGCGTAAAGTGCAATAGTAAACCAAGTTGGTATAGTACCAAGTCAGAGCAATATATAAAGAGACTAAATAAGGCTTAAGTTATATACCAAAGAGATACTATAAGTATAGTAAAAAGTTATGGTTACTAGAAAGTGAAAAGCTATTAGAATATACAGTATAGGACCATAAGATAGAATTAAAAGAGGGAATAAGTTTAAAGTTCTTTCCAATTTATAAGCTTACTAAAATAGAGTTAGTAGCGCTTAAGGAGTTTATTTAGGAGAACTTATAAAAGGGATACATCAGACCGTTATAGTTATTAGTAGGATATCCAGTATTATTTATCCCAAAGAAAAACAGAAAACTTAGAATATATATAGACTATAGACAGTTAAACAGCATTACTAAGAAGAATAGGTATCCTTTACCTTTAATTAGCGAAATCCAAGACAGAATAGGTAATATAAAGATCTTTATAAAGATAGATCTAAGATAGGCATACTATCAGATTAGAATTAAGAAAGGCGACAAATAGAAGGCAGCCTTTAGGTTAAAGGAAGAACTATATAAGCCATTAGTTATACAGTTTAGGCTTATAAACGCACTAGTAATATTCTAGAAGCGAATTAATAGTATATTAGGAGAACACCTAGATAAATTTATTATAGTATACCTTAACAACATTATCATCTACTTAGAGAGTAAGGAAGAGCATAGAGAACATGTTAAATAGGTCTTAAAGAGACTATAAGAAGAACAGATGCTAGTAGCAATTAAGAAATATAAGTTCTTTACCAGAAAAACCGATTTCGTTAGATTTATTATTAAACTAGGCTAACTTAGTATAGATCCAAAGAAGATTAAGGCTATAGTAAACTAGTAGGAACCAGAGAACGTTATATAGTTAAGATCATTCCTAGGGTTTTACAATTACTACAGAAGGTTTATAGCGCAATAATTATAGGACATTAAGCCATTTACGCAGTTAACAAAGAAAGAAGAACCATAGGTATAGGGAAAGAAGTAATAAGAACTATTTAAGAGAATTAAAGAGTTATTTACCTAGGAGCCAGTTCTTAAGATCTATTAACCAGGTCTAGAGATAGTTATAAAAATAGATATATTAGACTTTACACTAGGGGCGTGCTTCCTATAGAAATATTAAAATAGATGGCACCCAGTAGCATACTATAGTTAAAAAATAACACCACTAGAGTTAAACTATAACATCTACAACAAGGAGTTGTTAGGTATAGTTACAGCACTTAAAAAATAGAGAGTATTCTTACAAGGTATAGAGAAACTATTTATAGTTAAGACAGACCATAAAAACCTTACAGGATTCCTAACAACAAAGGAACTCAACCAAAAATAGGTTAGATGGGCGGAAATGCTTATAAAATACTATTTTGAAATTTAGCATACCAAGGGTATAGATAATACACAAGCAGACGCTCTAAGCAGAAAGGCTAAACTACAGAGTAGTAAAAAGCTATTAGGAGCTTTATTACAAAGGGATTAAGATAGATTAATTAGGTATAATTATCCAAAGATTATAGTAACCAAAGAAAGTTAGATCTATAAATCACCAGAGAGTAATTAGACATAGAAAATCTAAAAAGCATAAATAGAGGATCTAGACTTAGAGCTATATAAAAACAGAGAAGCAACATATATGCCTAAGTCTATTATAAAAGAATTTATTAAGGAATTCCACAAGGAAATAACACAAGGACATAACAGAGCTATAGGCTTAGTATTAAGACTTTAAGAGGAGTATATTATTTAAGGAATCTAGGGACTAGTAAGATAAGTTATAAAAGAATATCTAGATTACTAAAGAAACAAACTAATAAGGTATAAGCCGTATAGAGGGCTACAACCTGTTAAAGTACCAGGAAGACCATAGGAGGTTATATTATAGAACTTTATTATTAAGTTACCAAAGTTAAGAGATCCTATTATAGGACAAGATTATAACGCGATTTTAGTAATAGTAAATAAGCTAACAAAGTAGGGATACTTTATAGCATGCACTAAGGAGATATTAGCAGAAGATGTTACTAGAATCTATATAAAAGAAGTATTTATAAGACATGGAGCACTAGATAAGATCATATCAGACAAAAATCCAAAATTTATAGTAGTATTTTAGGAAGTATTTCTAGCAGAACAGGGAGTTCACGCAGCAATATCTACAGTATATTATCCGCAGACGGACGGATAAATGGAAAGACTAAACTAGACACTAGAGCAGTATCTAAGGCACTATATTAATCATATACAGAATAATTAGGTATCGTTATTACCAGTTACATAGTTTGTATATAATGTAACACTATAAGAAGGAATAGGGACATCACTATTTAAGGCGAATTACGGATATAAGCCAAGAACATCGTTATCGCTATATTAAGTAAAAAAGACGAGTAGCACAGCTAAACAAAGAATAGAGACATTAATAAATCTTTATACAGACCTTAAAGAAACAGCTAAACTAGTATAAGAACGAATAAAAAGGTACTATAATACTAAAAGATCTAAGGGACCAGATCTTAAGGAGGGGGATAAAGTATAGCTACTACACAAAAATTTCAAGAGTTAACAACTAAGCAAGAAATTGGACCATATTAGACTAGGACCTTTTAAAGTTAAGCAAAGAATTTTATTAGTTACGTATAAGTTAAACCTACTAGCCAAAATAAAAATAAACCCTATATAGCATGTTGCAATGCTAGAGCCAGTATATAGGAATATTAAGCCACTAGTCTACGAGGCAGATATATATAAAGGATAAAAGAAAGATAAATAGTAAGTTTTAAAGATTATTAGTTATAAGGATATAGATAACAAAATATAGTATAAAGTAAAGTAGATAGGCTATAGTGAGACTACCTAAAAACCACTAAGCAACCTAAGAAACGCTATAGGAAAGGTATAGGAGTATTAGAAGAAAGTAGGTCAGGTAATATTAATAAGGAAGAATTACTAAAGAATAAGTTACCTAAGGGGGACCTAAAAGGAGCAATTGCCGAGCTATTTAGAGTTATTTCCCTTACAGGAGGAGAGCTAATCCTTTTATTACCTAGCTTAGACAGACCCTGTTAAATAAGTTTCTACTCCTTAGAACGGACCTTCTCACAAACATATTTAAGACAAAGAAGACGGGCAGAGGCCGATAGACGGGCTTTAAGGGCACGCTATTAAGTAGCTATAGCCTCCTGCTCCGCTTTTTGCGAACAATAAAGCTTATCTAAGGCGCTTAAGAGCTTACCATTAAGTTTTATAGCGGCAGATTAAATATGAGACCCTATAACAAGTTACTTAGGGAACTTAAAGACTATTAAGAGTTATAGGACGCGTATACTTAGCGTCAGAAACAGAGCGAATATCACAGGACGATTAAACGTTTACTTTAGTACACTCCGCGCAAGATAAGGGTTATTAAGACAAGGGACTTGCTATCACAACACACACTAACCCCGCTTTTGTACAACAAGAATATGGAGACGACATTATCTCACCAAGCGACAGTATAGTAGCCATGGTGTGAGCACGACGTTACGCTTATAAAGAAGAAGAAGCTTTAGACATAATAAGCAAGGATATTAACTAGACTAATTAAACGGACATCACACCTCTAGTAGACAACTTGGAGATATTAGGAATCTTTAAGGACGAAGATAAAAAGGAGGGAGATAGTGTTATGGACGCTTTAAGTACAATATTACAACTACTAGGAGAAGAGTTGGCGGAAGCTAGTTAGTTAATACAGGCACAGTCTAGGATAGATCCGGTAAAACTATATAATGAGGAATAGTAAGCGAGTCATATAATGTTATACGCAGTGTACAGAGTATACGCAGTATACGTCTATATATAATATGTATAACACGTACCTTACGTACAAGAGAGGATTTCTTAGGTGTATAGTTATGTATTTAAAGGACCTCAGTCCCTACCATAGATAGTTCTCTCCTTGTAGTAAATCTTAGAATACAATTAGAGTTAATCTATTGGGCAACCACTCCACCAGTTATTATTACGTTGTTATTTTATTTGTACCTATATACCCAGCCCAATAACAGAGCCCACCGTAGTCTAAGCTACAAGGTTCCGTTACACCACTAACTTATATTTCTGTAAGGTAAGGTTTAAACCATTCCAGTACTCTTCCTGTTAAGAATAACCTTATATACGCCACTTAATCCATAAGTATTGCTAACTTTACTCCTTCCTATATAACCTTAAAGTGCATTTATATAAGAAATCCTTTAAGTTTTAACCTTTCTCCTAAAAATTGTTTAATTAATAGTAGCTTAACCTTTACTACGCTAATTCCGTTAATGCATTCCTTAAGTATCCTATTATTATCTAATAAGTGATTAACTATTTCCTGTAACTAACCTCTTATAATTAACTGTGAGTCCGTATCTACTATACTGGTGTCTCCTAATCCTAAGGTAGTTGCTGCCGTTAATAGTATCACGACTGGTACTTTAGGTGGCATGTTGTTTAACTTCTCTTACGTTTTAATACTATAACCTTAGTAGTAAATATATAACAGAACCTTGTAGCAAGAACTATAGTAGGCTTATTAATGGGCTGGGTATATAGATATAAATAATAAGTTAATAACGTAATAACAACTAGTGGAGTAGTTACCTAACAGATTAACTCTAATTATATTCTAAGATTTACTATAAAGAGAGAACTATCTAGGTAGGGACTGTGGTCCTTTAAATACACAACTGTACGCCTAAGAAATCCCTTTGCTACGTAAGGTACATAACAGACCTTACAGAGCTTATAGAGCTTACAGAGCTTATTACATGACTTGGTTACCACTCCTCGTCACATAGTTCCACCGGCTCCATTCTGGACCATGCCTATATCAACTAACTAGCTTCCGCCGACTCTTCTTCAAGTAGTTATAACATCTTACTTAAGCTGTCCGTAACACTTAAGGTCCTAGCCTAATATACAGCCTTAGCATTATTGCGGTCTGTAAAGGTTACGGACCCCCTATTACTTACAGACGGAACTAACCCTATATTTAATAATTGAAAGCTTTAACTATAAGATAAGCTTAAAGTTAATATAGACTACTTCCCTACTACCCAAGCTAAAATGGCCTATATCTTTGGCCGTACTAGCGGGGACGTATAGACGCATCTATGTCCGCGATATGCCTAGGACTTAGCAGACCCCTTCCTCTCTAGAGAAGAGATAATTAACTACCTATCTTCTATTTATAAGGACCCCTATAAGATATAGAACGCCTGCCTTAACTATAAAGCCCTTAATATAAAAATAATAGAGACCTTCTCGGTTTTCTAGACCTGCTTTCTATACCTAGCTAGACAGGCTTAAATCCCCTAGGAAGATTTAATGCTAGACCTCTTTAATAAGCTTACCCTGGACCTATAGCGCGCCATGCTGCTGGTTTATACTACTATATAGACACTAAAGGAACCTATAAACTAGTGCCTAGCTATTAACTAGGGCCTCCGCTAAATTAAGGTACATACTAAGCGGTACAAGACTAAAAGCTCTGCTAACTAGAATATAAGTACTATAAGAACGGGCTATAGCGCCCTAGTAAGATCTGTAATCCCTATAGCACTAACTATACCACCTACCGTTAACCTAGCGGCTAGCTGTGTAGCTAGCCCCGTAGCAGGTCTAGCAAATACTCAACCTATATATAATAACCCCCATAGATAGGCCCTTAGTAATTAAGGAGCCTACTTTTTATACGGCCAGAAAGACCACTTTGTAAAGGACTGCCTAATAGCAGTAAAGACAAATAAGGTCTTGTTAATTTAGGAGGATAGCACAAAGTTAGTGTCACAGTACGTGCAGAGGGTCAACGAGGTAACTGTGACTGTGTATCATTGACAAACGATGTCGTGTGAGGATCTATGTACAGGAGACGAGGCAGGTATATATACGTGTTGCTTAGGGGTCAGGTCCGTGCTCATGCATACGCGTAGCCATAACAACGCGTCAGGTCAGTGCCGTGACAGTTAGAAAAAGAGAAACCCTAGAGTAAGACTCCTCTCTAGGGTTAAAAGGAATTAACATGTTATATATTAATCTGGGTTAGCTAGTTAGTGGAAGAAGCTGTACTATCCCTTATACTTTATTCCGTAATAGATATTAAGTTTTAACCTCTGCTTTGACTAACTCTAGAGCAAATGCCTTTACCTTAATAGACATATCCCTTGCATTGATAATAACGTCCGTAGAGTTATGGCCCGTGCGCACCAATCAATAAGCCATATATTTAGGCGGTCAATCGTTTTGCCGCATCACCAGAGATCTCAAATGAAGCAGTGCTTCGGGCTCTGGCGGTGGCTTTTTACGACCCGATTTTTGAGAATAATATATTAAGTAGGCTGCACAAGGTCTATGTCGTTGGATATATCGTTGCGCACCATTTTGGTGGTGTATTTAATTGATAAAGTTATCTATTTCATCCCGACGCGAGGAAGTTCGTGTTCTTGATCGCGCGCACGGGCCACAACTCTACGGACTCTATCAATGCAAGGGATAGTGTACTATAAAGCTAGCTGACTTTTTAAATACACCCCTTAAAGAACTGCCTAAACCAATTCCTATTTATGGGTATAATGGATGGATAGGACTACCCATTATAACTATCTTGCGGATTTACCTTTATGTAGACGGATAAAGGTAGTATAATATCCCCTTTCTTATTACGGACCTAGGAAGCCACAATATAATCTTAGGAAGAAAACGGCTAGCCTATCTAGGCTTACAGCTTGACATACAGAGTAGACGGCTTGTCTAGCCTAAAACTCTACCCTTAATACCTTCTTTTATAAAGGAAATTAGCATTATAATAGAAAATCTTGTGCGGCTATAAATAGACACTGTTTACTAGGCTAATGCTATATATAGGGACCAGGCCTTTAAGAAAGATATACAGCTTAATTCACAACGGGTCTGTATACTACACCGCCCCTAGACTACTAATATTGCACTACCAGCACTAAAAACCTAGGAAGTTAGTAATAAGCTAGCTAGCTTAGGCCCTATACAGCTATAAAGAACAGTAAGAAAAATTGGACGCTGTACTAAATATATAGACTAAAAGGATAACTTACGGAAAATAGAATAGGAGCTAAGGAGGGCTGTAAACCCTTTACCATAAAATATAGTCCACGGAACGTCTGTAAAAAAACCTATAAACCTCCCACTAGTTAATATCTGCTATATTAGTGCTGTAGAGTTCTACCAGAACTTAAAACGGCCTAATACTGTTACCTTTATAACTAGCTTATACGAAATTAACCAGATAATTAAAGATAAGGAAGCCCTAGCCTATAACTAGCTTAGTGGAGAAAGTAAGCTTATAGATAAGAAGCTGGTAGAACAGAAAATACTCCGTTAATACTAGGAATTTAAGGACATATTCTCTAAGGCAGCATCTAATATGCTCCTGCCTTACCAACCATACAACTATAAGATTGAGATTGAGCCTGATAAAGAAAACACCCTTAGTTATAGCCCCCTCCGCTAGCAATCTACTAATAAGCTATGGGCCACTAAGTAGTACCTTATTAATAACCTTAATAAGGGCTTTATTAAGCCTAGCTAAGTCCCCTTTACCTTACCCATTCTCTTTATAAAAAAGCCAAATAGCGGACTCTGTTGCTATATTAACTACTATAAACTAAACTATATAACCCACAAAGACTAATATCCGCTACCCTTACTTAAAGAAACACTGGCCTGTATAAGTAAGGCTAAGATTTTTATAAAGCTTAATATCCGCTAGGCTTTTTACTAAATTAGGATGGACCCTAGATCTAAGGATCTTACTATATTTTAGACCTGCTACGGATTATATAAATATAAAGTACTACCTTTTAGACTAACTAATGGACTAGCTACATACTAATAGTATATAAATAACGTACTCTTTAACTACCTTAATAACTTCTGCACAGCCTACCTAGATAATATTATAATTTACTCTAAGAATAAACTGGAATATAAGGAGCATATCTATAAAGTCCTATAATGGCTCTGTAAAGCTGGTCTCTAGGCCAATATTAGGAAGTTAGAATTTAGTGTTAAGCGCACTAAGTACCTAGGGTTTATTATTAGTATAGACAGAATTAAGGCAGACCTAAAAAAAATAGCTATAATTGACTAGTGAACACCCCTATAGACTATAAAGGGGGTATAATTATTTTTAGGTTTCTATAACTTCTACTAATGCTTTATTAAGAACTATAGTAGGATTACCTAGCCCCTTAACCGTCTTACTAGGAAAGACCAGCCCTTTTACTTTAACGCCATATATAGGTAGGCCTTTAATAAGCTTAAAAAACGGCTAGTATTAGCTTCCTTACTTGCCCACTTTAACCTAGAACAGCCCTTAATGCTAGAAACTAATGCCTTAAACAGCGTAATAGTTAGTATCTTTTCCTAAAAGCAACTGGATAGAGAATGGCACCCTATTATATACTATTTAAAGACCATAATAGATGCCAAGCTAAACTACTATATTTATAACAAAGAAATGCTAGCTATTATCTCTAGCTTTTAGTACTAGCGTATATAGCTAGAAGGGACCCCTAAGCTTATTAAGGTAGTTTTAGATTATAAGGCCTTAGAATACTTTATAATAATAAAGGCCCTTACGGCCCGGTAGGCACACTAGGCGGATATCCTATCTTAGTTCTACTTCCTAATTATATATAGGCCAGGTATAATTAACTATGTAGATGCCCTTATAAGGCATAAATAAGACCTAGATAACCAGATTGCTATAAAGATTATATTATAGACCTAGATGCTGCTATAACTAGAGCACCTTAACCCCTAAATATAGGTAGAACTAAATACAGACCCTGTAAAGGCTGAGATGTGCCCTATTAATACTACGGAACTTAACCTTATTAATAAACTGCTGTAGGTAAACTGTATAGCCCCTTCTCTACAGGAGTACCGTGAAAAGGTAAAGGATGCTACTAGCCCATAGTCCTTTAAAAACGGACTGCTTAAGCACTAGGAATGGCTGGTAGTGGCAAAGGAACAAAATTTACGGACTTAGCTCATTGCTAAAGTACATACTTAGGTTTCTATGGCCCACCCTAGAAAAAATAAGACCTATAGAATTATTGGCGACCGCTACTACTGGCCTGGAATGGTTATAGATATTAACCGCTATGTACAGAACTGCAATGACTGTTGTAGGTCTATAATTCTATAAAATAAGACCCTAGGGCTATTAAAGCCACTCCTAATACTAAAATGCCCCTAGCAGTATATCTTTATAGACTTCTATAAGTTACCTATAAACCGCGACGGATATAATATGGTTATAATCCTAGTTAACCACTTTAGCAAGCGCCTGTTCTTAATTCCCTGTTATAAAAATATTAATGCTAAAGAGGCGGCCTAACTATATATCCACTATGTCTACCAAATTTATGGACTACTAAATACTATTATATCCAACTGCGGGCTATAGTTTATATTAGCCTTCTAGAACGAGTTTACCTAAATCCTAGGTATTAGGCTAAAGCTCTCCATAGTATACTACCCCTATGTCACGGAACGCCGCCGCAGGAGCCTCTATGGGAGACTCCCTAGCGGAACCCCGTGCCCTCGCGTACGCTTCGCGTACAGCTTACGTCAGCCACGCGTAGTATATCACCTTCCTACGCCCTTGATCCTTACGATTGATCGCGCAACGTCTTGTAGACTCCTCGAATATATACGCTCTGTAGCCATTGCCTACGTCCTATAACATTACGTTGCGCCCTTTTTTTTACCACCGACACCTAGCCTATAACCAATTCTACGTCTCTACGATACTGTAGGCGCTGCCAGAAGTAGCGTGTCTACGAGCAACCTCCGCACTATAATAGTAAGACGATATTCCTTACTAGCCACTATGTTAAGCCTAAAGAGTAACCCAATACCTTAACCTAACCTACGACGCCAATTAATCCTAGAAGAATTTAATTTATTAACCCTAGCCTTAACCCCTAAGGGCAAGCCTAGTGGCTTAGAAGAGTTATAACTATGAGTACCCCTGAGCACCCAGTACCACCTTAAAGACGATGAGAGTTAACTAGCCCAGTAGGATGGGTACACCCCTATTAGTATAGGTGGCCACAGCGACGACCTTGATAAGATAGACACTGGCGACGTCTTATCCTTTATTAATCACACAGCCACGGAAAAGCAACTAGAAGGGCAGCTACCTATTAAGATTGAAATATAAGACGCCGAGATGTTTGCATAAATGGTAGTATAAGAACCCAATAAATACTACCGCCTTTTATAGAACTACCACTTAAAGCTTACGCGAGCTGAACTGCGTGCTGCCTAAGATTATGATATTATCCAAGACTTATAAGCTAGTAAGGCACTTACTAATAACACACGCTAAGAGATTAAAGATAACCTCTATATATCTAAGCGCGACGTTTAATAATTAAAGAAAGCTAAGATTGTACTTATTACCTAGGTTACTAAGAAGGAGGGCATAATTAAATACCTATAGTCTTAGCTTAACGAGCACATCCGTAATAATGCTAAGCACCTCCCTACTACGTACTACACCACCTAAGTCCTTACGCCTCTAGCAACCTCACCCACCTAACACTTGGCCGAAAGTTAGCGTTAAGCAGCTTTACCTAATAGGGACAACCCCTATAACAGCGACCAAACTTAAGCCACAATTGTGGGGTCTAATATATAATACCCTGATCCCCTAGTCTTTTAGGGAGACCATAAGGAATATAGCCACTAGAAGATGTAAATCCGCGAGAAACTAACCTAGAGCGCCTACCTTTTTCCTAGGGAGGATACTAAGATTGGTTACATTATTGGGCGTATAAAGGGTACCCTATTTAATAGACTCTTCGCCTAATAGGAGACCAATAGCCCCTAGAAGTGGCAGTCCTATTATAAGGTCCTCAACGATCTTAACCTAATATATCGTGACTACGACCTAGTGGCCACCAGTTAAGCTAAACTACGCGCCCTAAAGATAAGTCCCACTGAGTTATTTAACGAGTTCTATGTTAAGTTCTAGGAATACACTAGAGTCCTCTTTTAAGACAACGCTGAAGACTAGAAAAACCTCCTTAAAAAGGTTACCTATCGTCTTAGTTACGCTACCGCTAGTTATAATTACAATAACGTTTACAGCATAGTGGCAGCCCTATGGAAGATTAAACAACGGCTAAATTAGATCTCCACTGCTAACCCTTGCCTAAAGGCTCCTATATAAAAGCCCTCCGGACTAACTACACCTATATACACTAGGTCACTAACGCCTACTACTAATACTATTACCGGAGCCAATATTAACCTCTCTATTCTAACCTTCCCACGTAAACTCCTAGACAGAGAGCGTGAGCTACTTTAGAAGCTAGGGCGCTGCTATAGATGCCGTTAAGAAGGCTGTTATTGCGAAAACCTAAACTGCCTAATGGCTAGGTTTAGTAATCGCTGCCTAATACCTAACTTTATACCTTAAACACCGAATACCTCGCTATGTACCATTACCATATAAGATAAAGAAGCAGCAGCAGCAGAAGTAGCGGGAAATGCTTAGTCCTAGCCCTAAGTCGTAAGCTGGGACACCCTAACAATGGAGGGATCTATATATCGGCCTACTTAATAGATAACTTAGTAAGAATAAACGGACGGAAATAGATAGTTTTACCTATAATAGAAACAACTGCTAAAAAATAATATAAAGACCATTCTATAATTAACTGCGGAGCTATTAATAAATTTATAAATACCTAATTTGTGCGTAAACATAACCTACTAACCTTACCCCTTACTAAAGCCCGCGCCCTACAACTCGCTAACGGTAGTTATACTGCATAAAAGATTATTTATATGGCATAACTCTACCTGGATATAAACGGACACCAAGAAGAGCTCTAGGCCTATATTACACCACTTTCCAATTACCCTATTATCCTTAGAATAAACTAGCTTAAGTAGTATAACCCCATTATTAACTAGAAGAAAAGAGAAGTGACCTTTAACTCTAACTACTGCAGAGAGACCTGCCTAGGGTATAGCCTAGCCACCTCTACCTACTCCCTAGGATATTAACCCAAAGAACCTCTAATTACACCACCCACAACCAACTATTACTACGTTAGTGCCGCAGCCTTCTATCACATAGCATAAAGGAAGAGCTAGGTTGTTACAGCAGCCTCCTACTTACGGCTATACAAACTTAATAAAGAATAGGATCATGTCCTCTATAGCAATAGGATAGATCTAGTGGACCTCCTAGAGGACGACACACCTACAGAACTCAATAAACTCTTAACCTCGGACTTTAAGAAGTTTATAAAGCTTAAAAAGGGACTTACTAATAAGGAACTCCGCAAGCTCCTCCCTAAGAGGTACTATAACTTTATTAATATATGCTTATAAAAGGGCGTAGATACACTTCCCCCACATTAACCTAATGACTATGCCATTAATATTAAACAAGGAAAAATGCTACCTTATAAGAGACCCTACCTAATATTAAAAGACAAACTTCTAGTTATAAAAAAGTATATTAACAAGCACCTTAACAAAGGGTTTATTTGTCCTAGTATATTACCAGCAGCTGCCCCTATCCTTCTTACTAAGAAGCCTAGAGGAGGTATCCAATTCTGCGTTAACTATAGAGGACTTAACGCTATTACAATTAAGAACCAATACCTAGTACCGCTTATATATAAGACCCTTAAGCAGCTTAGTTAAGCCAAAATCTATACTAAGCTTGATATTATCGCCGCCTTCAACTATCTCTAAATACAGGAAGGCGATGAATAGAAAACCGCATTCGCATCGCGCTTTAGCCAATTCAAATATACCGTCATGCCCTTTAGCGTGTGTAATAGCCCAGGCACCTTCCAAAGCTATATTAATAACGCCTTATGGGACTACCTTAACGTCTTCTGCTCGGCGTACCTAGACAACATACTTATTTACAGCGATAACCCTTCTAAGCATACCGAGCACGTTTAAAAGGTTTTATAGCGCCTTAGAGAAGCAGGACTCTATATTAATTTAAAGAAGTATAAATTCTTAGTTACAGAAGTAAAATACCTTAGACTAATTGTCACTACTAAGGGTGTCTATATAGACCCCAAGAAGGTACACATAATTACTAAATGGCAAGCCCCTAACTGCATTAAGGACGTATAAGCCTTCCTCAGTTTCGCCAACTTCTATTAGAAATTTATATACAACTTCTCAGGCGTAGTAGCACCACTTATAGCAATAATATAAACGAAGGGCCTTTCTATAAAAGGAAGAAAAACGCACCTACGCTTTACCTAGACGCCTAACTACAAGAAGGCGTTCTAAGACCTTAAAAATGCCTTTACTAAAGCACCTATCCTAGCTCACTTTACACCAGGACGATAACTCTATCTCAAAACTGACTTCTTAGACTATATTAACGCAGGCGTCCTCTTTTAAATAGGTGATAACGGTCTTCTCTACCTAGTCGCATTCTACTCGTCTAAGCTTACACTATAAGAGTGTAACTACAAGATCTATAATAAAGAACTCCTTGTAATTATATAAGCGTTTAAAGAATTCTAACCAGAACTCTCCTTAGCAGAACCTAACTAGCCAACTAAAGTCCTCACGGATTATCACAACCTTAAATACTTTATAACCATAAAGCAGCTAAACTAACGCCAAGCACGTTGGAACGAGTTCCTCTCTAGTTTTAACTTTAAAATCGTATATAGGCCGGGAGTATAAGGCACAAAACCTAATAGCCTAATATACCGCTTATAAGATCTTCCTTAGTTAGAGGACGACCCCTATAATTAGTTCTAATAGCAGACAATCCTAAAAGCAAGGAACCTAGCCCCTAGTATACTACTTATAACAGAACCATCCGCACCTTAGCTTTACGCTACGGACTTAAAGCCGCCCCCTAAAATTAATAAGCTTATTACTGCTGTATATAACATCTCTATTAACCTATTATTACACCAACTTATTACTACAAAAACTGCCGGCGCCTATAAGCCACCTACTAGCCTCCAAAACTTAGGCCAAATTAATATGGTAGCCTTAGAAGTAAAGGAGAATAGACTCTACTATAGAGGCTGTCTATTTGTCCCTAATTTAAAAGACCTACAACGGCAACTGATCTAGATGGCCTACGACCTCTAGTTAAGCGGTTACCCAGGTAAAGGAGGAACTTACAAACTCCTTAGCTAATACTACTTCTAGCCTAAAATAATAGACTTAGTTAAACGCTTTATAATTGCCTGCTATAGCTGCAAGCGCGCTAAGGCCTTTTACACTAAGTACTAAGGACTACTGCACCCGCTACCAATCCCTATACGGCGGTGGGTAGATATAGCTATAGACTTTATTACTGACCTACCACCCTATAAACGGTACGGTCGTACCTACAAGAACATCCTAATAATAATATGCCGACTTATAAAGGAACGTCACTATGTCCTAACTAAAGGCATAGCCGTTAACGACGTCGCAGACGCTTTTCTTTATAAAGTCTACCGACTATATAGAATACCTAACTCCATTACGTCCAACCAGGGCACGCAATTCAACTCCAACCTATAGAGACGGATCTGTTAACGTCTTAGTATCTCCGTTAAGATGTTTACATCCTTCTACTATAAGACTGCGGGATAGCTAGAAAACGCCAACGCCAGTATAAAGGCGTACTTACAACAGGTTGTTGCCTACGGCTAGGATAACTGGGTAGATTACCTCCCACTAGGCGAGTTTGTAGCTAATAACCACATCTCAGCCACTATAGGACTTACTCCATTCTTCACAAATAAGGGTTATTACCCCTAATCTGGCATAGAGCTACTAGAACCTATTGATAAGAAACTGCTATATAGAAAACGCCTTAAGATGCTACTTGCCGACCAGCATATAGACCGCATAAAAAATCTACTCAACTACTATAGGGGAGAAATGGCCTGGGCTTAAGCAAAGCAGGCCTACTTCGCTAACTGTTATAGAACGCCACCACCAGAGATATGTGTTAGCAACTAGGTATGGCTAAATGCACGCAATATCTCTACGCAGAGGCCTATGAAGTTACTTAATCATAAGAACCTTGGCCCCTATTAGATTAAATGAGTTATTAATAAGGGAGCCGTATATAAGCTAGAGCTCCCGCCGGCCCTAGCTACCTATAGGATATAGCCTATATTTTATCTATAGCTACTACACCTTTACTAGCCTAACCCCTTACTGGGATAGATATAGCCTAAACCCCTACTAATACTAATCTAAGATAAGAACGAAGATAAGAACCATAAGGAGTAGACCGTTAAATAAATTATTAACTCTAAATACTTTAGTAAAGGCAGAGGACGGCGGCTCTACTATAGAGCTATCTATATAGGATTCAATATAGATCAGCCAGAATGGCAACTATAGGAAGACTTTAAAAATACAAAGGACCTAATTAGCGACTTTCACTACGCGAATCTATAGAAACTGGGCCTAAGCAGAGATTTCGTGCCTAATCCTCTATAGGAGCCCTTATAGAGTTTAATTGTTATACACTGCCACGTAAGGGCAAATTGCTATTAGATTGCCGCAGATTGCCATCACATAACTAAAAAATTGTTGAGATGTCTAGGAACTTCGACCGCCGGTTAAAGTTATCTAATTAATTGAATTCTTAGGTGCCAAGCCTTATTATGTAATAACGCTGCGGATTATAAAGATATTAGTTTAGTTTACCACCTTCTACTAAGCTAATAGCGATTTTCCATCCCGGGGATGGAAAATCCTAATTAGTCTATTTAATAATTAGAGCCGGCAGAACTCCACACCGCTAACCCCTTTAGCGTTATTTCTTTTCCTTCTCTATGCCTTAAGCGTTCCTTTTATATGTATATAGTAACCACAGCGTTGCCGGAGCTCCGCCTCTATAAGAGGGGGGGTAGTGTTATAGAACGCCGCCGTAGGAGCCTCTATGGGAGACTCCCTAGCGGAACCCTATGCCCTCGCGTACGCTTCGCGTACAGCTTACGTCAGCCACGCGTAGTATATTACCTTCCTACGCCCTCGATCCTTACGATCGATTGCGTAACGTCTTGTAGACTCCTCGAATATATACGCTCTATAGCCATTGCCTACGTCCCGTAACACCCTAGATGGATGGTTAGACGGAGATTATAAATTAATACTTAGACCAGAGACTTCGGCCCTTTATTAATTACTTTTAGGATAACTGGAGCGAACTACTACCTATAATAGACTACGCCTAGGTAACCCTACCCTATAACTCTACAGGGTTTGCACCTATTTAGCTAGAAATAGGATACTTACCCTATATAAGCTTTAACTAGGAAAGACTGGAAGGACCACAGACTATACGCGAAAAACTATTTTATAAGGAAGCATAGTAGTATGCTAGATACTTAAAAGAAGTATAGATAGTAGCCCGCAAGAACCTAGAGAAGGCCTAGAAATTAATAGAATAGTAGGTAAATAAGCATAGGCGTGAGCCTGACTTTACTATAGGCAATAAGGTCTAGGTTATAATAAAGAACTAGAAGACAGAATGGCCTAGCCGTAAGCTAGACTATAAGATAGTAGAACTGTATAAGATCCTTAATAAAGAAGGCAACTTATATAAGGTTAAACTCCCAGACTTAATTAAAGTCTACCCTATTTTTTTACTAGATAAGCTATAGAAAGCTATAAATAACCTACTACCTAGACAAAAGAATAAGCCTCCACTGCTAATTTAAGGTAATAGCGACAATAAATAGGAAGTTAATAAAATACTAGCCTGTAAACTAGTACAAGGAACGCCAAAATACTGTGTCTAATAGAAAGGTTACGATCTAGACCTAACCTAGTACCCCGCCTAGAACTTTATAGGTTACCCCCAGAAGCTTAAAGAATTTTATAACTAATACCCTAATAAGCTAGGACCCCTAAAGTATCTAAATAAGTAGATGGAGTGTTAGTATAGTGAAGATAATAAGTTACCTGTTGAGTATATAGATAAGAACACCCTATGGACATAATACGGATATACAAAGCCTAAGGGCAGGCTTTTTTAGAGGGGGGGGTAATGTTACGGCGCTAGTGGAAAACGGTACTGGCAAATTGCCATTAGATTGCCGCAACTTGCTATTATATAATGGCAAGTTGCTATTATATAACCAGAGGATTGTATATAGCTTTAAGCGGTGCTTCCGTTCTTCCCCTTTCCTTTCTCTAGCTTTGGATCCTCGTTTATAGACAATCCAATCGTACAGGCTTGCGCGACCCTCTTGCCGTGCTCGTGCCTCGATTGACCGAGTCGCTAACACTACTTCTATAATTAGAAACTAGAGAAAGGCCGCGAAACTGCTAATAATATTAATAAGTTTAAGGGCGATTTCGCAGACAACTTAGAGCTATACTAGTCTTTTAAGGCCCTATATGCCCGCGTCTAAAATACTAATAGAGTTAAAATTAAGGATCCTAACAGGCTTGGTAATAGGGAGCTTAATTGTAACTATAACTAGGGTACATATTGTGGTATATACTTGCAGCTTAATAATAGGACTTATTGGCAGGAAGCACGGTTATAGCCTCTACTATTAAACTACCTATCCTAAACAGTAACTCTGTCTTCCTTATAACCAGGCTAGCGTTATATTTATAACGCTATAGTTAATTACTATAGGCAGATCCAATTAGGCCTTAGCCCCCCCACTGTGGATTAATATTAATAGAGAGGCAGGAACTAGCAAATCATATCTTATTACTATTCTCTCTACTATGCTCTATACTATAGTAAGGGCTAATAGTAAGCTGTTACTATTAGTTTAAGCCGCCCCTACTAGGGTAGCTGCCTTTAATATTAATGGCAGGACTACATACAATCTACTAAGGCTACTAGTAAATCGCCCCTTTAAGAAATTGCCTACTGCCAGTCTTATACCTCTACAATAAGCTTTTAAGGATATTCATTATCTTATCCTTAACAAGAAATCTATAATTAGGCAAGTATATCTAGCCTAGATTAATTGCCGCCTTTATTAAATCTACCCTATACGTAACAACAACTATTTTAGAGACTCGAACATCTTACTAGTAGGCGATTTCTATTAGCTTCCCCCTGTAGGTTAGGCGGCCTTATATAACAATCTACCCACTAGCCTATTAGAGCTTGCTAGCTATAAAAAGGGAGCCTATAAGGCGATTAACCAAACTACTATCCTAGATTAAGTTATATAGCAGGGCGGTAATAACGCTAAGAGCTCTGCATTTAGAACCGCCCTTGCGGAGCTATATAGTAATTCTATAAGTAATTTAACCTAGAAGCTTTTTTTAACTAGGTATAAGCAGAGCCTATCTACTAATAAGGTTATGGGCTTTAATAATGCAATTTGGCTATATGGCACACGCGCTGCTATAGGTAAGTATAACACTACTTAGCTTCGCGACCTTTTACAGCCGGTAGTAGGTATTAAGTTAGTTAACACTAGTATAGGTGCGTAGAAGGCTACTCCTAATTAGTGTAATACTATGGAGAATCTAGCCCTATATATTGGCGCAAAAGTAATACTAATATAGAATATCTAGGTTAAACTAGGCTTAGTAAACGGTACTACTAGTACAGTTAAAGATATTATATAAAAGGAACACGCGGATATTAAAAATAATCAACCCCAGTCACTACTAATTACGGTAAATGGGTATAATAGACCTACCCTATTTACTTGGCAGGATAGTAAGAAAGTCGTCCCTATATTTTCCATGCTTTATAAGTAGGAGGGTATAAGAGGCTCTTACTCACAGCGTTAATTTCCAGTTACTCTAGCTTTTGCTCTTATAGTGCATAAAAGCCAGGGCCTAATACTTAACTAGGTAGTTCTAGATATTAAGAAAAAGAATAAAACAGCCAGGCTAACTTATATAGCAATTTTACAAGTTAAGAAGCTTTTAGGGCTTATATTTAAATATAGATTTAATAAGGAACGATTTTAGTCATCTACAAGCAAGGCTAAGAAGGTATAATAGGAAGATTTTATACGGAGGCAGTAGTAACTACTCGTAAACAACTTTTCCTAAATAGGAAATTATGTACTGGCTTAGAGGTAAGCAGAGAATGTAGCATTTGTCTTAGTTTCCTAACTTTTAAATAGCTTATCTATAAAATCCAATTTGTCCAAATTTTAACCCCCCTATCCTACCTTCTTATCACCTCTAGAGCTATTAGATATACATACAATAGTATATAGGAAGAATTGGCAGTATTGCTAGATTAATATTACTGCTATCTATAGCGTTAATCAATTTTTAGAAATTTTCACCTTTTTTTTAGGGCGGAAATGTTACTTATATAATAAGTCACGTGACCTCTAAAAATGCATATTATTTCTAAATTAACATCACTTAGTCACTACAGTAGACCCTTTTAATAAGATAATACCACCTAGCAGTAACCAAGGCGCCTTAACCTTACTACTACTCCTTTTATAGGCCTTCTCCCGTCTATAAATACTCCCTCTTCTATACCTTTTCTTTTCTTCTTTATAGAAAGCTAGAGGTGCTCCAATACGCCTCCTTAGTCTTCACTAAGGGATCTATTGGTTAATATAGCAATATAGATAGCATTAGACAAGGGGACAACAGGTAAAAAAGAAGATAGGAAGGACAGAGGAGCCTCTAGTAGGTGTCAGCCAAGCAACATCAATAGTTATTTATAGCCGCCTAATCTCCTATACTCGCAGGCCTCCTCCTATCTATAAATACTCCTTCTTTTACACCTTCTTCCCTTCTTTTCTTCCTCTTTATAGGGAGCTGGAGGTGCTCTAATACTCCTTCTTAGTCCCCATTAAGGGATCTATTAGTTAATGTAGCAATATAGATAGCATTAGACAAGGAGATAATAGGTAAGAGAGAAAACAGGAATAACAGAGGAGCCTCTAGTAGGTATCAGTCAAGCAACATTAATAGCTATATTATAGTCGCCTAACCTCCTATACTTGCAGGCCTCCTCCCATCTATAAATACTCCCTCCTCTATACCTTCCTCTCTTCTTTTCTTCTTCCTTATAGGAGCTAGAGGTGCTCTAATACTCCTTAGTCCCTACTAAGGGATTTATTAGTTAATATAGCAATATAGGCAGTATTGGACAAGGAGACGACGGGCGAGAGAGAAGATAGGCAGGACGGAGGAGCCTCTAGTAGGTGTTAGTCAAGCAATATCAATGGCTATATTATAGCCGCCTAATCTCCTATACTCGTAGGCCTCCTCCCGTCTATAAATACTCCCTCCTCTATACCTTCCTCTCCTCTTTTCTTCTTCCTTATAGAAGCTAAAGGCTCTAATACTCCTCCTTAGTCCCCACTAAGGGATCTATTAGTTAACGTAGTAATATAGACAGTATTAGATAAGGAGACAATAGGCAAGAGAGAAGACAGGAAGGATAGAGGAACCTCTAGTAGGTATCAGTTAAGTAACGTTAACGGCTAGTTTTTATTACCCAAAGATTGCGTTATATAATAACATTTAGGAATATAAATATATACCCCATCCCATACTCCACTACTACTAAATATTATAGATTTTGCACTCAGAGCTGCTTATAATAGGCATTCCTAGAATATCTACCTATTTAAAGCTCTATAATTAAACATTATTAACAGTTTATATAGGGGTCGTCAATTAAGCTCCCGGGACATAATTTTTAAAGTTTAACACCACACTACTATTACAACCTTCTTGCAGTAGCCAAGCCACCCCCAATCTCCTCCCCTCCCTCCCCTCCCTCCCTCCCTCCCTCCCTCCCTCTTATTGCTTGGCGCCAAGCCATTACATTATCGCTAAGCCATCGCGTTATCATATATCCAAACTGGTAGGCAACAATATAGTTAATCAATACTACTATAGCCGCACCGCCTCTACCCATTAGGGGAAAGGGTCTCAGCATACTATTATATCTCTTCTTACACGCGTGTTTAATTAAGTTAGGGTAGTAGACTTTAATTCTAGCCATACAGCGATTTATTTATTAGGCATTAAAAATATTTAGTATATAAAGCTTTAAATTGGAATTATAATCTACTATATCAGATCCTATATAGAGGGCTCTATATTAAAGCTCTACAGTTTAAATATATACTAGATTTATAACCAATATAACCTTTAAGCTTAGTTCAAGTAGGGCGCCTCGGTTACTGCAGTATATACTTACCTAGCAATGACTAGGCGCCTTAGTCTTACTACTACTTCTAAATTAAGCAAAAGCTCTATATAGGGGGGTCCCAGGGGGTCTCCCCCTAGAAAACCTCATCTCTATATATATTAATTAAAGTCTATAAGTTATAATAAGGCTCTAAATTACAAACTTGGGTCAAAATTTTAGTTAGGGGGCCAACTATCTGCATGTTACTCTATGAGGAAGAATCTTAGGGGCAAGATGGCCCTGAGAAGATATCTACAAGATGGCCCGTGTGGTGTCACGTGACACGTCGCCGAGCTCAAAGAGACTGCCCTAAGTAGCCCCCCTACCAACAAGAAGTATGTAAGGTATGGCAGTAAGGCAAGATTAAGGCAAGATTGCGACAAAACTAGACCAATAAATTTTGGACAAAATGCGACCGACTGCCCATACCCAATATTTTACATAATATAGCTACGACGTTATTATTTGATGCGATAGATAGAGAAACTAAAGAGCTCCTACCTTATAGTATTTTTATAGTAGCTGAACGTTGTAGAAGGGTCGAGATACGGCAGTGAA
>Ga0307507_10000558_pt1 | contig 79836 bp, 9 predicted proteins | sample 7_EM_MG_FD_207223 | JGI IMG/M metagenome (GOLD analysis project Ga0307507, IMG submission 207223) | Populus trichocarpa ectomycorrhiza microbial communities from riparian zone in the Pacific Northwest, United States - 7_EM | ecosystem: Host-associated > Plants > Roots > Unclassified | place...
TGGCCTCTTGCGCGTCTCCGTTCCTCCTCTATATAGGCCTGGGCCCTAGCGCCGCACCATTCTTCTTCTGCTTTCTCCACCTGTTTTCTTAATATATCTTCCCTACTTTGGGGTTGTTGGTTCCTTCTCCTACAGGGCACCCTAGGGTCCCTCCATAGTTTGTTTAGGCGTGTCTTGATATACTTTATAACGTTAGAGTTGCGTTCCTTTTAGGTTTATTATATTGGCTTAAGGTTTATAGTAAGGGCAATTTATATTATATTAAATTTAAATAGTTGTATGTATATTTATAGAGTAAATGGTTTTTTAAGTAATAACTTTAGTATTTCTTTAACCTAACTAATTAAGGAGTTATATTGCTTTAGCTATCTATATCTAAGTGTAACTTTATATTATTTTAAGGGTATTATAAATAGGGAAATGCATTTAAGGTATTTACTTATTCGCATCTTTACTAAAGCGTAGTGTGTTAGTTTGCTATATATTAAGGGTTTACTATTAAAGCCTTATAGGCCTTAGGGCTTATTAAGTTTCTTTAAATTTAAGCGTTAAGTTTTTATATAGTTTATATTAATAAAGCCTATACTAGTAGCTCCGCTATCTATTAAGATTTATACTTTCTTCTATTTTTTAAGTATTTAAATTTTACTAAGTATATTAAGGGAGTTATATTATATATTAGCGCTAAAAGAGCCTAGATACTTATACTCTTCTACTTTTTATTTTAAGGCGCGACTTAGCCCTAGGATAATTTGTTTTCTAAGTTAACTAAAGGTAAAATGCTTTATAGTAACTAAGTATAATTTATAGAGTAAGTATAATTTAAAGACTGGAAGGAACTACGGCGGACCTTTTTAAAAGGGTAGGTTTAATAATTCCTTTAAATATACCCCTTTTTACCACATTTAAAGTATTCTCTATTTATAGCTTAAGTTCTTTATTTATTAGTTTCTAAGGGTATATAGAATTAAGCGGCATTAAGGTCTATAAGGTTATATATAAGTATTACAGAGTAAGTATAAGCGGTAATAATATATAGCGAAGTAGATATTATTAAGCTATGTATATAAACTGCGTAATAAAGTTAAGACATTATATAAGGAGAGAAGGTAAGGAAACGGGAGGAAAGGGTATATATTGTTAGTTTGGTTACTTAGTTAATATATATACAGAGCAGAATAGGATTTAAGTAGCAGTCCTGGCAGAACTTAGCAGAATTTAGTAGACTTAGCAGAATATAGTAGAATACGGCAGATTGCTATTAGATTTCCGTAAATTTCCGTCTTATAGTTAGTCTCTTTTTGCTATATTAGTGGAAATAGGTGGATGTGTATAAGGCGTTACAGAGGCGTCCTATAACAGTACCCCCCCTTTAAACTTAAGCTTCTGCAAGATAGGGCTATAGCAGTTCTAGGTAGAGTTTATAAAAGTCTTCTATAGCTTATATAAGTCCTATAGAGTTAACGGGTTCCCATAAGGGTTTAGTAAAGCCTCTCCATTCTATAAGGTATATATATTTATATTTCCGTTTATTATACTTAATATTATTAACTCTTCTAATAAGGTACTTATCCTTACTATTTACTTTAACTAGTAGGGGAGGTGTAATAAAGCCTTGTGGGAAATACTACGGTAGACTCACTAATAGGCTAGGTTGTGTAGATAAATAGGAAGTTAATAATATAACAAGTACAACAACAACTAGTAGAGTGGTTACCTAATAGATTAACTTTAATTATATTCTAAGATTTACTATAAGGAAAGAAACTATCTAGGTAGGGACTGTAGTCCTTTAAATATATATCCGTACTTCTAAGAAACCCTCCTTATACATAAGGTACGTATTATATAGGTTATACATGCATTCCCTTTATACTCTGCGTATACTGCGTACAATATTATATAATTTACTTACCGTTCCTCATTATATAGCTCCACTAGTTCTATTCTAGACTATGCCCTTATTAACTAACTAGCTTCCTCTAACTCTTCTCTAAGTAGTTATAGCATTATTCTTAAAGCGTCCATAACACTATCTCCCTCCTCTTTATCTTCGTCCTTAAAGATTCCTAATATCTCTAAGTTATCTACTAAAGGTATAATATCCGTTTAATTAATTTGGTTAATATCTTTGCTTATTATACCTAAGACTCCTTCTTTATAAGCACAGCGCTATACTTACACTATTGCTGCAATACTATCTCTTAGTAAAATAATATTATCTCTATATTCTTATTATGCGAAAGAGGGGTTAATTTACGTTACGTTAGCAAGTCCCTTATCTTAGCAACCCTCTTTTTATTTAGAGTGCACTAAAACAAATATTTAATTGTCCTACGATGTTTATTTAGTTTTTAACTCTAAGTATACGCGTCCTATTACTCTTAACAGTCTTTAAGTACCCCTATTAATTACTGCTAGGGTTCTAGGTTTAATCTACCGCTATAAAGCTTAATGGTAAGCTGACTTAGGCTCTAGCTAATTTAGAACGTTCTTATAACGCCAAATAGAGGGCTTTTAAAGCTTGCATTATAGCCTTAGCTTATCTACTCCATCTTAAAAAGGGTTATAAGAAGGTACATTTTAAAAAGTAAAAACTTATGGAATAAGGCCTTTAGGAACTTGGTAATAAAGGAATAGATTCTCTTCTAACAGAGAGGGAAATAACTCTAAATACCTTAGCAGGTGCTCCTCTTAGGTCCCCCTTAGGTAACTTGTTCTTTAGTAATCCTTCTTTATTAATACTGCCTAACACTTTTTCTTCTAATACTCCTATACCTTTCTTATAGTATTTCTTAAATTATTTAGTAGCTCCTAGGTAGTCTTATTATAGCCTATCTACTTAACCTTATACTATATTTTGTTATTAATGTCCTTATAACTAATAATCTTTAAAACTTCCTATTTATCTTCCTCTTGTCCTCTATATATATCTACCTTATAAACTAGTAACTTAATATTCCTATATACTAGCTCTAGTATTATAATATACTATATAGGGTAGATCTTTATTCTCTCTGGTAAGTTAAGTCTATATATAACTTCTAAAATCTTTACTTTAACTATAAATAGTCCTAGTCTAATATAGTCCAATTTCTTACTTAGTTGTTAACTCTTGAAATTTTTATATAGTAGCTATACTTTATCTCCGTCTTTAAGATCTAGTCCCTTAGATCTCTTAGCATTATAGTATTTTTTTATTCTTTCTTATACTAGTTTAGCTGTTTCCTTAAGGTGTGTATAAAGATTTATTAAACTCTCTATTCTTTATTTAGCTATACTACTCATTCTTTTTACTTATTGTGGCGATAATAATATTCTTAGTTTATAACGTACTTCACAAGCGAGCCGGTCAGTTTGCCAAGACTACGTACTCTTCTTTAGCAACGCGAGATGGCTCAACAACTTGATATACAATTAATTCCTAAAGAAGCTCGAATATAGCTTGCTATCTAGGCTCTCAAAAAAGATCAGATTTACGGCCTCCGAAACACTGCACGTATCTTTAACGTCCCTTTCTTAACTCTACAAGAACGACGCGCCGGAACCACGTCGAGACGCGATATTAAGCCCAATTTAATGAAGCTTACGGTAACTAAGGAGGCCGCGATTATATAGTAGATACTTAAGCTGGATTCAAGAGGGTTTGCCCCTCCGCTTAATGCTGTTTAAGAAATGGCCAATAAACTATTAGCTGAGTGGGGTCGGGACCTAGTAGGTATAAACTGGCCAAATAACTTCGTTAAGCGCTTTCCTGAGCTTTAAATAAAGTTTAATTGGAGGTTGGATTATCAGCGTTATAAGCAAGAGGAGCCAGCAATTATATAAGCCTAATTTAACCTTGTATATAACGTAAAAGCTAAATGCAATATCCAGGACTGTCATGGGACACCCCCGTGACACCTTACACACGTCCACCTGTTTCCACCAACTGAACAACCGGAGACCGACCACGAGACGGCAATCTGACAGCAATCTGCCGTATTCTGCCGCAATCTGCCGTCTTTACTGTTGGAGTTGCCAACTGGCAACTTTAAGGACCTCTAACTGCCGAATTCTGCCAAGTTCTACCAGAACCGCCACCTAAGCTCTACCCTGCCTGTGTGTAGTATAGTACCCATTAACCTAGCAACCAGGCGAATGTTATATACCCTTTTTCCCCTGTTTCCTACTTTCTTTTCCTTACGCAACGTCTTAACTTTATTACGCAGTTTATGTATATAGCTTAATAATATCTACTTCGCTATATATTATCACCGCTTATACTCGCTCTGTAATACTACGTTGCGTTAACCTTACATACTACCCTCTAAAATGTAGAACGACCCTAAAGCCCCTATAACAGCCGCTGGCATTATGTCCGCACTCTAAGAATAATTGGCAGAGATATAGAAGTCCTTTATAGACGCCCTTATATAGAACTAAGCCACTTTAACTTAATAATAAGCTAAATAAGAAGCACGATACCTGTAAATAATTAAGGACCTTTAAGAAGAAGTCCGCACCTTTAAGATGCCCATACTAGGGCCCTAAGACTGAACGCCTTCTTTAGAGACAAACACGTAAAATAAGAGTCCCGAACCTATAGTAGCTATTTACCCTAAACCAACTACCGTACTGTAATAATCTAAACGACTACTAGACCCTCTAATATTTACTAGTAAATAATAAGAACTCCAATTATTTCTAAGCTAGCTTAAAAATAAGCTAACTGGTAATGTTAACCGCTACCTAACTAAAGCTAACCGACTCTACTACGCCCTAAGTTAACTAGGAGGAGATGTAGCTAACCTTATTAAACCCCTTTAACTAAATTCAGTATGAAGTCTAGTTATACTTCTTAAAGCTATATATAGTAACCTAAACCGCCAAGCCACTGCTTAGAGAAAGATAAACTATATAACTTAAGAAATAAAAAGCTTTCTAGTATACTTCTCTAAATTTAACCGTTACGTAAAGGAAATAGGCTGGAACGACTCCATACTGGTTAATAGCCTTATTAAATCCCTAAGTCCTAAACTAAAAACCTCCCTAATAGGTATAAACCTACTAGGAGCCCTTAACGACTACGTAAACGTTATTAATAAATGATATAATAATATACTACGCCTAACACCAAAGTCCACTCCTTAATATAATATAATAGCTCCGTAAATAACTACTAAGTTATTATCTTAGCCTAAGCACCCTAACGCCATGGACATTAACTCTAGGACCCTAGAGTATGCCCCACTAGGGTCCCCTAAATAAGAATAACGTATTAAGCTAGGCCTTTGCTTTAAATGCGGAAGCAAGGCTTATATTTTAAGATACTGCTCTATCCCTATACCCTAACACGATTTACGAATAGCCAACACTAGCAACTATTTACTGTACTAATCCTCTAGTTACCGTCCCTAATCTTTATATAGCTCCAGCCCTAGATCTAGTAAGTACTACTTATAAGGACGAAGTTATAGCTAATGTTCTATAGGAACCCCACCCTAGTTACCTCTAAAAGGAAGGTCCTAGAGCTAAGTTGCTCTCTAGGACGGCGCTGCCTTAGGATCTTATTAAATGCTCTAGATGTTACGAATTCTGACTTTTAGGATTGTAGTATAACTGTTAACTATTATCTTTAGCAGAATAATTAATAGGCTAATACCTAAGTCCTAATTAACATAGGAGCCAGTAGTATAGGATTTATTAATAAGATCTTTATATAAGATAATGGTTTTACCCTAACCCCCCTTAACCGGCATATTAACGTATTTAGATTTAATGGTAAACGCACCATCTTAGGCTATATTACCTATATAGTATTCCTAAAACTCTAATACCTAAACTATAAAGAACTAATTAGGCTTTTTGTTACTACCCTAGGTTACTTAGTAATACTTAAACAACCTTAGATAAAGCTATATAAGGTAACTATTAATTAGGACAACCTTAAGCTTTTATTTACCGCCTCCTGTTATAAGCAGAAGTGCCTTATAATTTACTACTTAGACCCTAAACTAAAATCTAAAAAATCCACTAGGATCTATTAGTCTAAAATTTCCACTAATATCCACCCTATACCTAAAAAGTCTACCTAATTCTACTAAGAACCTAAAAATTATACTAAACCATATAAACTAACCCTAACTACTATACCACCCTAAATCAAGCAGAAGCCTAAACTTAAGCTTAACATATAAAAGTACTAGAAGAACTGGTATTCTACTATAAAAAGGATACTTAAAGAACCTAAACCTAAATCTAATACTAACTTTATACTTAACACTAAACCTAAAGTTAAATAAGAAATAGTAGATAATTAAAAGGAAGTTACCAGCTGGTAACTTGCCCCCCTTTCTATGGATATCTATATAATTAGAGCTACCCTATTAGTATAACTCGCCAGGAAACCTAAATATACAATCTTTACTATTATAATGGCCGATATTAAAAAGGCCCTAGCACTAAAGAAGCACACTAACCCTGCCATAAAAGTACTAGTATACTATTATAAGCATCTAGAAGTATTTTTATAAAAGGAAGCTAATAAGTTAGTAAAGTACCAACCATATAACCATAAGATTATACTTAAAGAAGGAAAATAGCTAGGATTTGGACCCCTATATAGAATGTCCTAAAATAAACTCTAAGTGCTATGGAAGTACTTGGACAAACACTTAAGTAAAGGATTTATTAGAGTAAGCTTTTTGCCTATAGCTATACCTATAATCTTTATTAAGAAACCTAGTAGTGGTCTATGCTTCTATATAGACTACTAAGCTCTTAACGCTATTACCATTAAGAATTAGTACCCGCTCCCGTTAATTTAAGAGACACTAAACCGATTAAGTAAGGCTTGCTACTATACAAAACTTAACCTTATCTACGTATTTAACCGTCTCTATATCGTAAAAGGAGATAAATAGCTTACTACATTCCGTACTAGGTATAGACTATTTAAATACTTAGTAACGCCATTCGGCCTTACAAATGCCCTAAGTTTGTTCTAACACTTTGTAAATAATACCCTACGACCTTACCTGGATATTTTTTATACTGCTTACATTAATAACACCCTAGTATATAGTAATAACCTAACTAAATATAAGAAACATATTAACCTTATCTTAGAAGCCTTATATAGAGCTGGCCTATAATTAGATATAGATAAGTGCGAATTCCATAAAATGGAAGTTCTATACCTTAGATTTATTATTTCTATAGACGGCATATAAATAGACCTAAAGAAAATTAAAGTAATTATAAACTAGCAAGAACCTAAAAACGTTAAGGATGTAAGAGCCTTTATAGAATTTGCTAACTTTTACTAACAGTTTATTAATAACTTCTCTGCCCTAGTCTTACCCCTTATAGCTCTAACCTAAAAAAAATAAAACCTTTATCTTTAACAAGGAATGTAAGAAGGCCTTTACCTATCTAAAAGTCATATTTACTACCGCACCCGTACTTTAATACTTTAACCTAAACTAAAAAAGTATTATAGAAGCCAACTTATCTAACTACGTTACTAGAGGCATTTTGTCTTAGTATAATAAGGAAGAAGTACTACACCCTATAGCATACTTCTTAAAACAACTAAGTCTAGCCGAATATAACTACAAGATCTACAATAAGGAATTATTAGCCATTATTAGATGTTTTAAACAATAGCGACCCAAACTAGAAGGCGCTAGATTTCTAATTAAGGTCCTTAGCAACTATAAGAATTTATAGTACTTTACAACCATAAAACAGCTAAGTTATTATTAAGCCCGCTGGTTAGAATATCTATCTTATTTCTAATTCTTAATTATATACCGCCTAGGCGTTTAAGGTTAAAAACCTAATACCCTAACCTAACGTTTATAAGACATACCAGTATAGGAAGAAGAGCGTGCCTACTGTAATTAAACCCTACTTCGCCCTAAATTATTTAATCCCCTAGCTAAAGACCTTATAGTATATATCCTTAAAATAACTAATTAATTAGTTAAATAGATTATAATTAATAAATACCCAAATAACGAGTTTATCCAAGAGACACTTAAGCTAATTTAAGATGGCGTTAGACGCTCTAAAAAGATCTCTCTAAGTAAATATAAAGCTCGCAGAGACCGCTTGTACTACTAAAACTGCCTAGTTGTACCTAACCACAACGAACTTAAGCTTAAGCTTTTTAAACACATATATAACCTACCAGTAGCCGGCTACCCAGGCTATGGAAAAACCCTAGAACTACTCTAATAGGAGTACTACTGGCCGAACATGCATAATATAATATAAAGGTATATCTCTAGCTGCCATACCTACCAATAAGCTAAGGCTTTGCATGAGATATACAACGGCTTTCTAAAGCCACTACCTATTCCAGACCGAAGATGGAAGGATATCTTAATTAACTTTATCGTTGAACTCCCCATAAGTAAAGGCTGTATAAACATTATAGTAGTTATAAACCAATTATTTAAAATAAGACACTTAATCGCCTGTCCTAATATATTAATACCTACTATTACCTAACTATTCCTAGATTACGTATAGAAACTCTATAGACTCCCTAAAACGATTATCTCTAATAGAGGTAGCTAGTTTGTCTCTGCGTTTTAGAAAAAACTAACTATCTAACTCCGCATTAAAGCACTGTTATCTATAGCATACTACCTAGAAACGGATGGTTAAATAGAACATGTAAATGCTATAATGGAACAATATATTCGGATATACACGTCGTATCTATAGGATGACTAGATGGACTGGCTTGTATTCGCTAAGTTCACTATAAATAACTCTGTCTTAGAAACTACAAAGGTCTCCCCATTCCTAGCCAACTATGGCCAGCATCCACAAATAGGTTTTGAACCCTTTAGTAATATTCCTCGCCTAGCTTATTAGGCCTTATAAGTTACAGAAGCAAACAAATTTGTAAAGAAGATAGAAGAACTATAAGAGTTTCTTACTAATAAAATAACATAGGCCTAATCTGTCTATAAAGCCGCAGTAAATAAGAACTAAACCCTAGCACCGGCCTACTAAATTAGTAACTTTGTCTGGCTAGATATAAGAAATCTAAACACGAAATAACCTACTAAGAAACTTAATTAGAAGAATGCTGGCCCTTATAAGGTTGAAAAAGTTGTCTTTCCTTATGCCTACTAACTAAAGCTCCCTAATACGGTTAAAATCCACCCTGTATTCTATATATTAGTCCTCTATCCTACCGCCCCTATATTAGACGCCCTGCCTAAACAGATCTAAGACCCTCCCCTACCAGTTAAAGTGGATGGTAAGGATAAGTACCTTATTAAAAGAGTTAATAATATTAAGTATAATAAACGGAAATGTAAATATATATATCTTATAAAATGGAGAGGTTTTACTAAACCCTTATAGGAACCTGCTGACTCTATAGGACTTATATAAGCCGCAGAAGACTTTCACAAACTCTACCCAGAACTACTACAGCCCTATCTTGCAGATGCTTAAGTTTAAAGGGGGGGTAATATTACAGGATACTATTATAGGATACCCCCATAATACCTTATATATATCTACCTATTTCCACTAACTAAATAACTGGAGACTAACCATAAGACAGTAATCTAACAGCAATCTGCCGTATTCCGCCGCAATCTGCCGCCTCTACTGTTAGAGTTACTAACTGGCAACTTTAAGGACCTCTAACTGCCGAATTCTGCCAAGTTCTACTAGAACCGCCACCTAAGCTCTACCCTGCCCGTGCGTAGCATAGTACCCGTTAACCTAGCAACTAAGCAAACGTTATGTACCCTTTTTCCCCTGTTTCCTATTTTCTTTTCCTTACGCAACATCTTGACTTTATTACGCAGTTTATATACATAGCTTAATAATATCTACTTCGCTATATATTATCACCGCTTATGCTCGCTCCGTAACAAGGACAAAGATATACACAACTTTAACAAATCTGGCTTTTAAATGGGGATAATAAGCTAGTAGAAAGTTGTTATAGGTTCTAAGAGATACCATCAGCCAAAGATTATACAGCCAGGCAATCATGAGTGGGTTATGGTAATTCAGGGTATTAGTGTATTAGGGTACGCGCTTCCACCCTTTATTATCTATAAAGGCAAAACCTACCTCTCTAGCTGGTACTAGGAAGTCAATATACCACCCCAATGGGCATTTAGGGTCTCTGAAAACGGCTAAACAACTAATAAGCTTAGTCTTTAGTAGTTAAAGCACTTTAATAGGCATACAAAAGAGCACACTCTTGGCGCGTATTGTCTACTAATTATTGACGGCCATAAGAGCTATAACTCGCTGGAATTTACCGAATACTATAAGGAGAATAAGATAATCACTTTATATATACCGCCACATTCGTTATATATCCTACAGCCACTAGATATAGGTTGTTTTTCGCCTTTAAAGAGGGGCGTATAGGCGCCAAGTTAAGAAGCTAATGCGCAACCAAATTAACCATATTACTAAAATAGAGTTCTTACCAGCCTTCCGGGACGCGTTTAACGCGTTAATTACTAAGAGTAATATCCACGGAAGCTTTTAAGGCGCTGGCCTAGTTCCATTTAACCTAAATACGGTAATATTAAAGCTTGACGTTTAATTACATATGCCTACACCCCCTACCGTATAAGATACCCCATAGCAGTCGAAAACCCCTAGTAACCACCTCAAATTTGGGTTGCAATCGAAGCTAATTAGCAATAAGCTGGGTAGCTCCCCATCTTCCTTAAAGGAAGGATTTAATTAGCTTATTAAGGGCACCCTTTTAATGGCTTATTAGATAGTATTGTAGCGCGATTAAATTACTGAGCTTAAAGCAGCCAATAAGGCCATAGTTTGACGGAAACAGCGCAAAAGAAAGCGTCTCTAGAAAGGAGGAGTCCTTACCTATAAGGCTAGATCGCAGCTAGTTGCTAAGGACTCTCTTTCCGCCGCCTCTAGTAGTAAGAAGAGTCGGGGTAAGGCTAGAGCAGATGGAGTTACGCCAACTCAAAGGCGCTGTAGGAACTGTGGTGGGACTAGGCACAACGCTCAAACGTGCCAAAATGTTAAAGAATCTACTATAGAATCTAGTAGCGATAAGGAATCGGAGGTAGATTATAGTGAGGTGGAATAGTTCGTTACGTAGTTCAATATATTTAGTATGGTCTTGGCAAACTGACTGGCTTGCTTATTTAACCGGCTTGCTTATAAAGTACATTACCCATAATTCGCCTTAAAAGGTAATATACCTATCCCTTCCTATAGTGTTATATTATATATAAACTGCGTAACTAGTAGTAATAATACCTAATTATTTTATACGTGATTAATATAATGCCTTAAATACTATTCTAACGTTTAGTTTAGTCTCTCTATTTAACCGTCTGTTTATAAGTAATACGCTATTAATACCGCCGCTTAAACCCCTTATTTAGCTAAAAATACCTCCTAGAATACTGCTATAAATCTTAGATCTCTGTCTAATATAATCTTTATTAGTGCTCTGTGTCTTACAAATACTTCTTTACAGTGATCTGTAAAAGATCGTTTAATCGCGCCAAGCCCACTAACAGCCCGCATCGCATCCCACCAAAATTTATATGAGGTTTAATGCTAGCTATTAAAGACCTAGCAAACGGTAGTAAATAGCTGTAAGTAGCTTAAAATAAAGCTTTAGTCTAGCCTAATTAGGATAATTATATAGGACCTTCTGTGGTATTTTCTATAACTTCCAGCAGATGTAATAAGCTAGCCAAGCTGCCAACCCGCGCATCAACGCGTCCTTCTAAAATATTAAAGAAGCGCTCCCATTTAATATTAACGCTCTCTGTACCGGCAGCTAAGAAAGCGAGACCTAGGGTAGCGCCTTAGCCTCTTACACGTATTTCCCCGCCTTTACGCCCTAAGGTGTCACTGTTTACACCATTACCTCCAGCGTCTGCCCAGCTTTTAATAGGTATAGATATAGAGAACAATAACAAGGGAGAGGAGGAGGTAGAGGATAATAATGTAGAGGAGCTACCGCCGCCGCCAGTAGTACATTTTATAAGTATGTAAAAGGCAATTAATGGAAAGGAGGTTCTACCTAGGACTCAATCAGCAATATTAAATAAGAATATACTTTACCTAACTGTAATTAAGGCTTAGAGGGAAAAGCTTTTAAGAGATCTCTTACTATAGAAGTTTAGAGTCTAGCAGCTTAAGGCGATTGCCTTATATAAGAACGCGCGAGCTTATAACTTCTGTTAATAGTAGATTAATAACTATAAGGACCTCTAGCAGGCGGTTGAAATTATAAAGAAGTGGCATTTATACTAGCTATTAAAATCCTTAAGGCTTAACTTTATATTAAGTTTAGTTAAGAAGGAGGTAATTTTAGTGGTACCTATACCTACGCTAAGTTAGTAAGTAGGTAATAGATTAGGAGGAAGAAGGACTGCTATATAAGCTTAACTTAATAACCTACCTAAGCTACTTACTATTAAGGAGAACGCTAGTAATTACGTCCCTAGGATAGTTGACAGGTGGTCCTGTTTAAATAAGCACTGCAGTAACTATCCTGTAATGTGTTCGCGTAATAGTTAATTATTAACCTTACTAGATTACATCCTCTATTATTATCCTATTAGCTTAGAAAATCTAGCGTATTAAAACCGTAAGCTATTAAAGGGAGAGTCTACTATAGATTAGCCTTTATAGAATATTATTATTTAGCTTATAACCTAGAAGGAGAAAGGCCGTAAGAGTAATAAAATAGAGTAGCTAAAGGAGAAGGATAAGACTATTAACAGTCTTATTAAATCTTGGCTAGTTAAGGAGCTTAAGTCTTAACCTTAACCTTAACCTTAGCTCCCTATATACCCTCCACACTACTCTCTATATCTATATCTAATGGTTAATTAGCCTTATAATTCTAGCCCAATTTATTTAGAGATAGACCTAATTAAGCTACTTAAATTCTTCTTTAATTAGCTTATTAACTAGCTGGGGTTTAATAGTAAGTAGTAGAGGGGGATTTTTAAGCCGATTAAGGCAAGGCTAATAGAGGAGATATAGAATATTAATATATTAAAGGCGTTAAAAAAGGAGGGTAAAGGCATAACTAATAAGATATAGAAGAGGTATAAGTTTAAGATAGAAATATTAGCAAAAATAAAAGGCAAGATCTCTGCCTTTAAGCTATTAAGGCAGTAGATAGATTCAAACTATATATCCTGTATTTCTATAATACGCCTCCGCGTAAGCTCTTATTAATTAACTAACGGCAAAGTGTAGAAATGCCTTAAAGTTCTTAAATATTTCTGCTAGTTAACAGTTCCTTTTAATCCATGCCTTAAGGTCCTTAAACATTACCTCAATTGGGTTATAATCTGGTAAGTACAGTAGTAAGAATATAAGTAATACGCCGTGCTCCTTATATAGGTCGCGGAGTTATACTAACTTATAAATTAACGCGTTATTTAGAATAAGAATAGATCGTAACCTAGGATATAGTATATAATAAGGGAGCACCTGCTGCTCTAGAAATAGCTTAAAGATCTCTACTGTAATTAAGCCTTAGTGGATAAGGTAGCTTAGGTATCTATTAACTAATAGTACTAGTAGGATATTCTACCTCTCTAACCTCTTAAATAGGCAAGAGACCTTATACTTTCTTCTAATTAGTACCTAGCCAAACTTCCTATTACTGGTCCTCTTATTAGAAGCCGACTTATTAAGGAAGACTAGCTAACCTGCCGTCTATATAGCCTGTCTGCTAATCCATAATATATAAAGCTCCCAACTTCTCTCTACCGTGTAAGCCTTAACGGCCTTCCTTAACTAGTAAGCTCTTAATAAGGTACGGCTAACGGTATTTACAAAGACTTAAAGATCAAACTTATTAAATAGGAAGTTCTATATCTTATTAAGATAGGTAATAGGTTAGTCTTTAAGAAAGTTAAGTAGCCTCTATTACCAGCAACGCGTTAGCAGAAACTTAACACTAAGCAATATTAGACTTACAAGCTTTTAGTAGGCCAGAAGCAGCCTTAGTCAACCTTATATAAGACTAGCTGGCGTGTACAACTCGCTATAGAGGTTAAGGTTTAATTATATCTTATAAACGGTCGGACAAGACATATTAATAGCCTTTGTAATAGCCAGCACCTCCTTACCAGCTTTAATTCTAACCCTAATTCGGTATATAACTTTTGGTGCGAGCCTTCTGCCCATTTTAGGCAATAAGTGGTGGATTAAATGCGTTACATTACACCTTATACAAATTTTGGTGGGGTGCGATGCGGGCTGTTTGTGGACTTGGCGCGATTAAACGATCTTTTGCGGATCACTGTAATATAGATTCTAGCTATATCTTCCACTAAGATTTCTTCCATGCACGCTATAAAGTAGCCCCACTTAGTTAACTTATCCACTATTATAAGGATTACATTATAATCCTATCCAGTAATGGGGTCTTTTAACTTTAGTAACTTTATAATAAAGCCCTATAATATAACCTCCTACGGTCTTTCTAGTATTTTAATAGGTTATAGCCCTCTATATAGCTTATACCTTATTAGTTTATTCCTTTAGCAATCTAAATATTCCTTAATAGTTTATCTTGCTAAACCCTAGATTCCATTAATAATATATTCTTCTTAAAGTCTTAACACTAAGCCTATAGCTCCGTTATGTCCTTAAGTTATTCCCTTATAGAATTCTCTAACAAACTCTTTTGCTATTAACTTTAGGACATATATCACTTCTTAGTTAACATAGTCCTTATATCCTAGATCCTCTTTCTATACTTCCTAGATTTATTATAACTATTCACTCTTTAGCGTCTTATAAATTTATTCTAGTCCTTTTATTATAGCCGCTAGTTTTAGATAATTATACCAGATTAATCCATCTTCGTCTTTTCTTAACATAGCGCCTAATGGCTTTTTGTTACTTTGCAACTCTGCCTTTCTACTAAGTGCGTCTGCTCTTACATTCTTAGTACCTTTAGTATACTAAACTTTAAAGTGATATTCTGTAAGCATTTCCGCCTATCTAACTTATCTATAATTAAGTTCCTTCGTTATTAGGAACCTTATTAGGTTCTTATAATCTATCTTAACTATAAATGGTTTCTCTACGCCTTATAAGAATTCTCTCTACTCTTTAAGTGCTATAACTATACCTAATAACTCCTTATTATAGATATTATAGTTTAGTTCTAGTGGTGTTATCTTCTAACTATAGTACGCTACTAGATACTACCTATTTTAGTGTTTTTATAGTAGGCATACTCCTAGTACAAAATCTAATGCATCTATTTCCATAACTATGTCTAACTTTAGTTAGTAGATCTTAAGGATTAGATCCTAAGTAAACAACTTTTTAAATTCTTTAAACAGCTTCCTTTGCTTACTACCCTATATCCACAGTTCCTCCTTTTTTATAAGTCTTATAAATGGTTTAATATTCTTTAACTACTATGCTATAAACCTCCTATAGTAGTTACAAAACCCTAAAAACAATCTTAACTATATAACGTTATCTAGTTCTTACCAACTTACTATAGCTTCTACTTTCTTTAGGTCTATACTAATCTTGCTTAGTTTAATAATAAATTTAATAAAATTAGTTTTCCTAGTAAAGAACTCGTATTTCTTAATTACTACTAGTATCTTTTTCTCTTGTAATCTCTTTAAGACCTATTTAACATATTCTCCATACTCTTCCTTACTTATTAAGTAGATAATAATAATAATAAGGTACGCTATAATAAACTCATTAAAGTGTTCTCTTAATATACTGTTAATTCTTTTCTAAAACATTACTAGAACATTTATAAGTCTAAACTGCATTACTAATAGCTTATATAGTCCTTCCTTTAACCTAAAGGCTGCTTTCTATTTATTACCTTCCTTAATTCTAATTTAATAATACGCTTATCTTAGATCTATCTTTATAAAGATTTATACGTTACCTATCCTATCTTAAATTTCGCTAATTAAGGATAAAGAATACCTATCCTTTCTTATAATACTGTTTAACTATCTATAGTTAATATACATCCTAAGTTTTCCATTTTTCTTTAGGATAAACAACACTAAATATCCCGCTAATAACTGTAATGGTCTAATATGTCCTTTTTATAGGGTTTCTTAGACAAACTCTTTAAGCGCTACTAACTTAGTTTTAGTAAACTTATAGGTTAAAAAGAACCTTAGACTTATTCCTAGTTCCAACTCTATTTTATAGTCCTATACTATATACTCTAATAGCTTCTTACTTTTTAGGCTTTATAGCCTTTTACTATACTTATAGTATCTCTTTAATATATAACTTAAGCTTTACTTAGTCTCTTTATACGTCGCTCCGACCTAGTACTATACTATCTTAGTAGCTTATTACACTTTACGTTGTTATATATTTCTAATACTAACCTAACCTATAACCTAATTAATCCTTAGATTGTATTCCTGTAACTAAAGCATTCCTAGTATTACCTTATCCTTGTCTAATAGTAAGATATTAAAAGATATTCTAACCTGTCTCCCTTTAATAGTTAACTAAATAGGTCCTGTTTTAAGATTAATAATGCCTCCTCTATAGGCTATTAGATCTCCTAAAATTATTATTAATAGGTATAGGTATTTTTTTTTCCATATGGTAACCCTATCTGTCGGTATACTTGCTTTATTAACGTGCACGAATATCACTGTATTGCAATACGTATGCGGTGTTGAAGTTAGTAGTTATTGATTGTCTAGAAGTAAGGGGTTGCTCCAAGGACAGGTTAGCTAGCCTCACTTCGTGGTCTCGTAACCACGTCATATAACTAACATTCCAACACTAGAGCAACTCTAAAAGAAGGCTAATCTACACTCTAAAGTCAAGTCTACTTCTAGACTATTTGTAGCGTATACGCAATAGCTAGAGATTTAATCAATACGCAATAAGGAGAAGAAGAAGAAGAATTGTTAGGGGTAGCAGGTTGGCATATCACAAGGGCCGCCAAGGCGCTAGTAGTAAGCGAGCCAATAGCAATTTTCTATCCCGGGGATGGAAAATCCTAATTAGCTGGTTAAATTTAGGGTCCGCCCCGTTATAATTAGTTATATAGCGCTAAGCTAAATCTAAGCTCGTTTGTTTAACCCATCCTACAACTTATAGGTTAATTCGGTTTGTATTAATAAGCTATTAAAGAGCCGCGCAGGGTTTTCCCTTCGTTATAGCGTTAGTAGGGTTGGCCTCTCTGTTAATCCATTTCACCTCCGTAATCTGTCTCCGTTTATAGGCTTGCCGGAGGCATATTACGTCAATTATCAGGCGTTTTTCTTAGGTGGTTCCAAGTCGTACTAGACAGTCATATAAGGACTTAAAGTCAGTATAAAGCACAAATAAAAGGTTAATTTATAGGATCTTATCTACTATAGACTTAATCGCAACGCCAATGTTAAAGCCGTAGGCCGTGCCGTAGAGTTTAGAAGCTAGTATGCTCCAAGTAACTCTTTTGCACTTAACTAAGCTCTAATAGACGATATTGGCCTTCTTTGTAGCATTAGCTAGTACAAGGACGTAGCCGATCTGTAAAGAGAGGTCCTTGTTATTAGTAAACAACGCGTTCATAAATACCAGTAGCTATAGGGTTTTAATATCTAACTTAATAAACTTAAGAGAAAGGAGAGAAAGGAGCCAAAGTAGAGCACAAAAGAGTACTGGAAAACCATCTACCGCAATACAATACTGGTTGGACCGACGCTGGAGAGATAAATAGGAGTCAAAGGTATAGAGGCAGACTTAGGCAAGGGGAACCTAAGCCATAGCATGGGCAACGCTATGGGGGGTAAATACTTAAGGGCTCCAAGAGGGCCTAACAAAGGCAGAAAATACAATAGCAACACTCTTAAGAACAGGAATAATAGGACTAAAAGATTGGCTTTACTGGGTGGGTGTCCTAGTGGGTAGCCTAAGGTGCGAATATAGCTGGCTAAGACAGACACTAAAACACGTAATACTGTTATGCCCCTTACGCACCAGCCAAGAAGCAATGCTCTTAGCAGCTGGCACAGAAAACTATAATACACTGCTCTTAACATAGAAAGGCCTCAAGGCGGCTACCCGGTGGCTTATTGGCCAAAATATGCTAGACCAGTTCTGGGTTGCAAAGGAAATAGTAATAGAAAGTAAAGGGGCGAGTAACAGGCGCCCCCTAATAACTCTACAGAAGTAGAGTACAGTGTGTAATACTAGCACGTCCGTAGGTTTATTACGGCAGCAGTGGTTCCCAAGGAGGTCAAAAAGTAAGGTAGTAGAGCACCACTGGTGACTTATAGGCGACTTATAAGCGAGCCCCAAAAGGCGGGGAGACGGATTACGGGGTTTTCTCAAATAGAGTTTTCTCCCTATATGTATATAAGGAGTAGTCCGCGTGGGCCCAACAGGGATCCAAATCGGACGTTAAGCAATGAATAATAATAATAATAAACTTAAGACCTCTATTAGCGTTCTTAATTTGCCAGTTTAGACGCTTGTTTAACTGTTTTACGTCTTCCTTATTGGGGTTAATTACCTAGGCGGCAAAGGATAAATTAAATAAGGCTTCTGGTTAGTAAACTAAAGCAATATATACACCTCTAGCATGTTAAGCAATATACTAGTCCTTTAGGGTTAAGGTTCTTATAGCTCCTCTTAATCCCGTACTTATGGCAAGTTTAGTGCTAATTGTACTAAGGTTTATGCATTATCGTTCCTAAGTAAGCGTGGTGCTCCTATCAGTTAGTAGCTGAATGACTCCACCGTTAAACTTAATAGGCGTATTAACGGTAAGTTATTCCCGTTCCTTAGCCATAAACTTGGCCTTATACAGCTCATTTTGCTCTGTATTTATAAAGGTCTTATCTACCAGGAATAGAGTATCGTTAGTTTATAAGCCTACAATGCTAAAGGGTTCGTTGCTCTATAGGAGACAGGGGTTATACGTAAACTAGTCCATATACAGCTGTTAGATGTAATATAAGTAATATATCTTAAACCAGTAGTTACCAGCTTCCGGTACTCTATAAAGTGGTTTTACAACCTTTAGAACAGAGGCCTCGTCAATCCCAAGTTGCTTAATTAGCTCGTGCGGAGGTCGTATATAGAACTCTCAATTTAGTGTAGTGGTTGATTATATATAGGCCTATAAAATATCTTGGAGGTAAAGTTATACCTATAGAAGCTTTATAGCGGCGATACAGAGAATTAGTTATTAGCTGACTTATTAAATAGTTAGTAATTAGGTAAAAACTAGTTCCTTTTCTAAGTTGTTATAAGCTTACACAACTAGTTGGGATTTCTTAAAGGCTTTATCAGTTCCCTTATTCTTAATCTCATCAACAAATCGCAAGTTAAAGAGTTGTACGCCTTGTAGTATATCCATAAATCTTACAATCTCAAAAACTCCCTTCTTAAGTAGACTAGTAAGCTCCTTCTATTAGAAGGCGCTGAATTAAGTACTAAATTAACTGTCATCCTATAGGTAAATAGTAATATCAGTTATAGCCGTAAGTAGAGGGTATTTACAAGGGCGTCCTCTGCCTCATTTCAGGGGTTATTACTAAGCTTTAGTAGGTCTCTCTAAGACAGTCTCAGAAAGGGCCAACCTAAGTAGAGGTTTAGGTGGCGATTTTAGTCCAACAATTTGCTCCTACAATTTAGTTACTTAAAGGTAGGGTTTTACAACCATAGATTAAAAGGCTATAGGTCCGCTAGACAGCTTAACAGTATATATTTCACCCTTAATGGTAAGTAAGGTAAATAGCCCATCCTAATAGCTGCTTTAGCCAGTGTTTCCTTCTCTCCAGACCAAAACAGGTAAATTTGGTGGGAGATCATAAATTATATTAGCATTAGGTCCGTTTCGCATATTCAGCGCATTAGCAATCTGTCGTTCAGCTTATAGCTTCTATATCTCTGCCATAGCCTTTTTAATTGCGGTAGCGCGTTATATAACCATAGGGGATGGTGCATTGGATTTAACCATTTGGGGGTAGGCTCTAAAGACTAGAAGTATAGGAACTAGTCCTTTAGGGCCAGCTAAATCATTAATTACTTTAAACGCCATTTAGAGTCCCATCTCCTTATTAATTTTAGGCATTTCAGTTATAATAATCTAATAGGCTCGCCGTAATGGACTATAGTAGCGCTCTACCATTCTAATAGAGTTATGTGCTTTAACTAGTACTCCCTTTATACTAATTCCTATAATAGTGGCGTATTACTTAAATTCCTTGCTAATAAAGTTCTTTTTAGCATTATGGGTAATTAGGTCTAGTGGCCCTAGGTAGATATTAATCTAACACATCCATAGAACGTCCTATATATATTTGGCGCTAATATCTCGTAGTTATCTACTGGCTTAGAATCGCGTTCCTTCATTAATAATGTATAGAAGGGGTAATCCGCTAATATATATAATATCAACAATAATATTATAGTTAAAATTAACATTGTCTTATAGGGTAAAGCGGAATCTGCCTAGTAATTTGCTAAACTTTTAATAGTAGTAGCAGAACTTAGTTAGTTGCTTAATGGCCATTCTATCAGTTTTATAGCCAGCATAGTAAAGTAGCTTTTACAGTTTCTTAACTAAGGGGTGTCCAAATCGGCAATATAGGCGCCGTAGCTCTATATCTATTAAGTAATAGGGGTTCGCGTTAAAGGATTCAGACAAATATAACTGTAGTAATAAGCTCCATAGAAGAAATAGGTAGCTAAACCATTACACTACTAGCACTCTTTCGGTGCAAGTAATAACAACATTTTTAAGGTTATTATAGTAGATTTAGAGTCTATCCATATCCGCTAAACAGAGCAAGAAGGGGGTATCCGTATAGATAATATAAAACTATATCTTGCCTATAGGGGTAACAACATCCGCAGTTCTAATAGAGGTAGTAATTCTAATGCTAAACTACACGTTAACTTATCCTTTAGTTAAGGTATTAAGTCTTACAGATTAGTCCGCATTCTATAGTGCCTGGAATTATCTGTAACCGGCCGTAGACTTCTTTAACGCACCGGTATTAATTATAATTCCTATAAATACCGTAGAAGTATAGCGTAAAGCGGCGGTTGTTGTATTATAGTTAAACGGGTTAATTTCCGTAGTAGGTTCCATAGAGGTTGCAGTAAGTAAGTAAGCGCAAGCCTTGTTGGCTAGTTCTATACTTATAGAGGTTACTTCGTCTATAGTAAGAGTCCCAAATAATATAAGGTAGTAGCTATTAGGGTCTTCTAGTTCTTCCTTACTATTGTCATTATTAGTGTTTTTATCAGCGTTTGTGTCTAGCATAAAAGCTTCAAAAGTCTTATTACACTCATTATTATCGTCTCCTTTATAGTAGATAGTGTATTGTCTAAAGCGTTCTTTAAAGTTACCGTTACGGCCCTTATTATTATTAAAACGTCTTTTATACTCATTTCTAGAACAGTTCCGCTCCTCCTCTATATATTTCCATAAGCGGCAGCTCTCCTTTTAGCAAACATAGTACTTGGCCTTTAGGGACCTAACAGTGTTTTATCTATAGGAGCGGGTTTGGTCACAGTTGTTACGGATATCACGGCGGTATATGCGATCCGTAAAGTAGGCTACTTAAGACGGTCTTATTAAGGCCTAGGAGGGGTGTTCCTTCTCCTATATAACTACAGAAGATTGCAACTTGCTAATCAACTAGGAGAGGTCTTTAGAAGGGTTAGAAATGGCGATACGGCATACTAGTACTCCTTAGCAAGCAGTAACTAGCTTATTCGTAAGGAAGAGGTCTATATAGAACTCTAGGTATAATCCATAGCGATATTTTAAGAGCTTATTAAGGAGTAGTTAGAAACTCTAATAGATTTGCTTATTAGGGTTCTCATTAATAATTCCTTAGAAGTCAGTGGCGTTCCATTTAGTAAGGTTTCTCTAATAGTACTCTAATCCTTCAAAGAAGTAACGCATGTAGTTATATGCCTCAGTAAATAATCTAGTTAAAAGGCTGCTATTATAGTAGTAATCCTAAGTAAGTCCCTTTAGCATAGTTAGGAATGCAGTTATATAGCCTTTAGGAGGTAGACCAGCTCTCTTACAAATATCATAGAAGATAGTTAACTTGAAGTCAAAGCTATTACTCACTCCATTATACTTCTGGTCGTCTATATAGATCTTGGCAATAGTAGCTGCCTCTTTACTATACGTAGGCAGGTGTATAGCAGGGTCGGTATTAGCAGTACTAGGGTGAAGATACTAGGCAGGAGGAGCACTAGGTAAAGTAGGGGCGGTTACTAAAGGGAGGGTAGAGGCAGTTGCCATAGGCAATAATTACTAATTCTATGTCTATAGGAGTTGAGTAAGGAGGGTAAGTAGTTAATCCTAGGTAGAGGTAGGTGCAGCTTACTATTAGGTAGCGGTTGGTGCAGTTTGCTAGGGTATAGATGCAACAGCTAGTTAGGGTATTATAGGGGTAGGTATTTGCGTTTCAGGTATTATAGCCGTAGCTATAGGCTAAATCACAGGCGTTAGAGGTAGTGGAGGTAGTTAATAGTTTACAGGCGTCGGTACCGTGTGGGAAGGTAGTAGGCTATAGGGAGGGGCTATAGGAACTAAAGAGGTTATAACTAACGGGGTTATAGCTTAATTCAATATCAGAGCTATTTATATTAAGTTAAGTTGTTCTTGTAGTGCCACTATAATCATAGGGCTGACTTCCTTAAGAGCTCCTATGATTTCCTCATCTGTCCATTTATAAGGTTCCTCTTCTATAAGGATATTATGTAGAACCTTATAAAGTGGGTATCTGTTGCTATGTGTGGCGACATATACTCCTCTTTAGAGTAGGTGAGTACGGAGCTTTACTCTAGTAACAGAGCATATCTTTCTAAAGTCCTTAATGGTAAAGCCTTCAAATTCTTCTTAGAATAGCGACCGTAGTATATAATCTGTAAAGTTCTTATATATATACTCATAGATTTTCGTTTCCATATATCCTTCCAGGTCTTCCTCCGAGGCAGTTGCTATATTAATCCCGTAACCATATCTGGCGATTCTCTCCTTCCATTTAGGATCCATCTTGTTGTGCAAAGCAGTGTACTAGTCCTTGTGTATATTGTAGTTTAAGGTTAAGGTTGAGGTCGAGGTTGAGGTTGTTAAGATAAGGGTGTCGAGGTGAGGGTGTTTGGGTATATACGTCTTTTACAGCCGTTAGGCCTATAAAGTATTCTTAGCAAGACTGCAATTCTCTCAGCGATCTATTATATTGGCTGTAAGGCCAGTACAAATTCTCTTAAGCTTAAGGGAGGTTGTAATCTTCTCTAAGTAAAGATATAATTCTCTAGGCGATCTAACGCGTCAGCAGTTAAGCTGATACGTGGTCTCGAGCTTTAAGGGTAATATAGCTTTCTCCTTTAACTAAAATAAACAAGGCTAGGTAATCCGTGTACTGTTTCTAGTACAGTTCTCAAGCTCTAGCTTATTGCGTATTTCCTAATCTATACATCTACTAATCAGTGTCGGTATACTTACTTTATCAACATGCACAAATATCACTGTATTGCGATACGTATGCGGTGTTAAAGTTGGTAGTTATTAATTGTCTAGAAGTAAGGGGTTGCTCCAAGGACAGGTTAGCTAGCCTCGCTTCGTGGTCTTGTAACCACGTCACATAACTAACATTCCGACACTATCCTTTTAACTGCTACTAATAATATATAGTTCCTTATTACTCCACTATCCACTAATACTTTAAACTTTTAATCTTACCAATTAACTTATAAATTTAGGTGTTGTTCTATAATTCCTTTAAGGGTCTAAGGCTCTACTACTAGCCCCCTCTAGTCCTATAGGCCTCCACTTTTCCTAACTGTTAGTTATTTAATCTTGACTATACTTGGTTCCTCTATAGCCAATACTTAGTATACTTCTTTTCTTTAATATACTATAGATATATATTTTCTAAGCACTCCTACTACTATTGTCTATTTAGGCATTCTTCTATAAGGAACCTTTTGGGTTAAAGTATTAAATTGCCTAACTCCTAAACTTCTACTAGGTGCTAACTATATATATACTTAGCGGTTTTATATTGCTTTTCGTCTATTATCCAGTATATTCTTATTAGATACTTACAATATTTGTTTTTTAGTGCTCTATATATATTATACATATTATCTATATATGCAATCTATACTAATATATAATGCGCTAGGTGCTTTAGGTTAACTTTTAGTTTATCTTTACCCTTAAGTTTAAACCTTTCCTATATTAATCTAAACGTTACCATATTATTTGCTAGTACTAATATCTATATTATCTCTTTTTAGTCTACGGCTTATTCCTCTAGGTTCTTTAATATTATAACTAGCGCCCCTTTTATATAGCTTATCTACTTTTTAAATATAGCTTGGTTTAGTATAACTTTCTTATCTAGCTATATATAGAAGTCTTCCTACCTATTATTTCCTCTTTACTTATACTACTTCTAGTATAGCTTAGTAAGTATATATAATCTGTCCATAAGGAAGTATCTCTTTATTACTGCCTTATTACAACCTTTAGTATGTTATTCTATAAATCTAGTTAGAATCCCTAGATCCTCTTCTTATTTCAGTTTATCTAGCTACTTAGCTCTTAGTATTCCTACTCTTAGCCTATTTATAACTTTCTATACCGGTGCTCTATCCTTTATACGTCTTAGTATAGCTAATCTCTAGTCTAGCTTTTATTCCTACTACGCGATAATTTATTATCTAAACTTATCTATACTTTTTTTTAGTTTTTACCTTCTAAAAGGATCTTTAAAGTTATCTTGCTTCTTAATTACTATATTAATTTTTTAACCTTTAGGCTAAATACTGTATTTATTTAGAACTGCGATAGACCTTATTCGTTCTTTAAAGTCTTGGTTCCCTAGAATTATCATCCTATACTTATTTGTTTATCCTTAAACTAAGCTACTGCCCTTTCCCATTAGTTGTTATCTGTTATAGGTTCTTAGGTATATCTTATCTTATCTTAAGCGTCTTTTATCTCTTCTTAAGAATCTTAAGCCTTTAGCCTTTTGCCTTTATTAAATAATAAACTAGCACTAGCAGTCGTCTGCTTGCTTAATCTTTTTTGGATATTACTCCTTCCATCTTATAAAGCGATAGATACTATATCTAATAGTGTTATAATGCCCGTTACTAAACCGCGCTCTATAGTGGTCTCAGTCTCTGCTTTTATTACATTATTAAAATTTAAGTACTCCTAGTTAGCCTCTTTTTTTTCCTTATTACTATTAACTAATAAGTACTCTAACTCTATTATTATTATTACTAATCTTTGTCCGCATATTACTATAATATCTTAATCCAGCTTATAGAGTTAATTTTATTCTTTATCTAACTCTATAGTTCCCTTAAGTCCTCTTAACTCTAGCTCTTATAGCCAATAGCTTACGCCATACTTAGCGTCCTTATAAATTTGGTATGTATTATTATAACAAAACATAAAGTGCTAGATTAAACACTCCTTAGTCCTACATAATACTCCTATATCTATAATATCATACTCTAATAACCTAGTGCCCTTTACCGCGTAGTTACTCTAACTACCTCTATAGTCTCTAGTAATATGACCTTATTTTCCACAATTTATATAAGCTCCTTTTTTAAACCATTCTTCTTGCTATAGAGTCCGCCTAAATATCTTCTACTATTAAGATCCCTAGTTTAGCCTCTGCTCCTTAGTCCTATAATTACTTAATCCTTAACCTCTAGGCTTCTATAATTTCTTATTCCATCTTCTAGATTCTTTAGTACTACTTAGGTCTATTAGCTCTAGTCCGCTATTTTATAGTTTTTAACTCTATATCTATTAATACGTGCCCTACGCCTTATACAACTATAGAACTCTATCTTGCCCTTTCTTAGCTTGTTCCCTTTAGTAGATCCTATTATTAATCTTTATTAACTAATTAATTAACTCTCTTAAAGTTTCCGTATCTTCTATTAGGATAATCACGTCCTAGACTTTAGCCTTAAGTCCCTATTTATACTGTGGTGGGGTAAGTTGGCCCACTACATTTAGCATCCAATTTGGGTATGGTTTCGGGAGAGCATAGGCCTCCTATGGGTATATAGATTGGCCCGCGGCCTTAGAGTCTTTAACAACTCGGACAGGCTTAATGGATAGTTTGGGGACACAATACACTCTTTTCTCTTCTTCTTACTAACTGCTTTCCTACTGATTTCTACTAACTGACTACGACCGACCAATAGACCGACAGTACACTGACTTCTCATCTGGAGAGAGACCTTCCCTCCTATATACTTTATGGCATTCCACGTAGGGACAACGGTAAGCTCTTTAGATTAGAAGTCTAGCACTCTATACATAGGAGACACGTAGGAACGTGCTGTAGCCACAGAAGGACTAAAAACTATTAAGTAACTGCTACCAAAAGCTGTTAAGCCACTAATAGGTACGGAAATTAAGCATAGAAATTAAGATAAGTTAACAACACTTTTAGAGATTACTATCCAAGACCTATAGTAGACGGAATAGACGACTAGGAGTGGGAATGTAAGAATAGGGTACAGTAGGACGGAGGATAAAAGAGAGGGTTATAATGCATTAGGACCAGCAGAAAAAAATCTTAAATTTTTTATTTACTGTATTTGCAACGGTCTATATAATTCTTCTTGCATTTATATAAGCCTCCCTTAAATTCATAAGAGCAATGGCGATAGGACTGATGAAGGGAATACCAGGGATGCTAGGTCCATTCTATAATAATAGCGGAGAAGGAAGCAGGCAGCCTGTTAACCTACGAAGTTTTCTTGACCTAAAGGATGCGGTACTAGACCCGACTCCTACAATATCTAGAACTAATAACCTTTAGTAAAAAGAGGATAAGAACTAGGAGGTTAACTTACCTATCCCAGGAGAAACTACAAATCTATTGCCTTATAATAAACCACCAATAGAACAAGATAAGGTATATATTATGGCCCAGCCTATACCAGCTCTAGGGACTCTAGGGACCCTTTACTTTACGGGATAAAACGTATTACAATTTATTAAATAGTATAAGCAACTGTGTATCTAATACCGTGTTACGGATAATAAGAAACATTATAGACTTCTAGAATATTATAACTATTAGATAGGGACCTAGATCCAAAGCCTGCCTAAGTTTATTATTGGTAGATAGACGGAACTTATAAAAAAGCTTTAAATAGACTACTAAGGAAGTGACTACTTTCAACAAGTTAAGACGGTAGAATTCTTGGAAGCTTATATACTATAGTGCAGGAACAACCCACCTAGTAGTGTACGCGAATACTATAGACAATTTACACTAATTTCCTAGAAGGCTACTAAGGCTAGCAATTTGGAAAACTATAAATAAGGATACTGGTTTGTAAAAGGACTCCCATTTAAATATTAAAAATATACCATAACTAAGACAGGAGCTAACTCGGATAGATAAAAGTCTTTTAACTTCTACCTGCTAAGGAAGGCTATAAAAGATAGGCTTAATTTGCATAAGGGCGCAGACCACCTATTAATAATGAACCCTAAGGAACAAGGTCTTCGTTAGCTAGTTAGACAATTCCGCAATCAGCAACTAGTTATGTTAAACTAGAAAAAGGCTGCTCTTCAGCCGCCTATAGTCTCTTAGCTAAATAAGTTGGTAAGTACCTATTAAATAATATAAGAGATAGACCCTAAGCTAAAGAAACTTACTAGTTAACTCTGGAGGCTTAATCTTAGAACAGTTAAATTAGCAGGTATTACGTCTTTAATACTGTTCCTTAATAAGATTCGCCAAGATTTAATATGGTATACGTAGCTCCTAAACTAAGCGTTAGTGCGTTAAGAATAAATAGGTTCACAACCTATAATAAATAATAATAGGCTACTGCCACTATATAGGGGGGCGCTATAAGAGTAATATAAGCCTAACCTAGGAAGGCAAAGAGGACTAGGAAATCTTGGCGTGTACTAGGTATAAGCTAAAATGTATTATAGATGTGGGGGTCCTTATTGTTTTATTAACTAATACCTAATACTCTAAGAACTAGTTAACCGTAGGTTCCTATATATAAATAAGTATAACTAAATCTATACTAGAACACGTGAGCACCTAGGAAATCTAATTCTATATTTGCTAAATAATAATAGGATTTAGTTTCTTAAGGACTAGCTAAGGTAGAATGCGAATATTAATCCTAATGTAATAGCAACAGCGACAATAACAGGCGTCTAGCTAGTAGTAGCCCTAGTAAAGTTTATAAAAAGCAATGGCGCTAAAAGTAAAGAAGAGCTCAGCGAGTTCTAGGAAGATGTATACCAAGTAGAGTTAGTGTACATTAACTCAGTAGGAGCAGCAACTTAGTTATAGCCCATAATACAGTTATATAATCTTAGGAAACTGTAAGGGGACGTTAGAGTAACAAAGCCGCCCCTAAGACCGTCTGGTCTACAACTGGCAATAGTTTAAAATATACAACTAGGAGGACATATCTAAATCGCACCATAATTATAATGGCAGGCTCCTTAACCGCCGTTAAATAATAATAAGATTAATAAAATAAACTATGCTAAATAGCTAAGAAGACAAACGGAACAAGAGATGGACGCGATAACAACTACTAAAGTACCGCAATTAAAGCCAGTTAGGATAATAGATATACTAAAAGGAAACGTCTTAAGCCCAACTATAATGGCAGATAAGGTTTTATTAAAAACTATTAAAGTTACTATTAGTAACTGCCTTATATATATGCCCGAAGTCGCAAAGTTATTCTTTAAACCTCTCCCGCTACCCCTTATAGAGCCATACTAATAAAAGCAAGAGGAAGTTAAAGCATCTATATTATCAGCGCGCTTAACATTTTACGCTAATTAAACTAGCCTAATAACTGCTGAGGTAGACTAGATTAAACGGGAAGCTAGGTTTACCCAGTTTTAAAGACAATATCTAAAAGTAGAAGCGCAGATAGGAGACAGAAAGGTTAAATACTTAATTAACTCTAGAGCGGAACTTAACCTTATTAAGGAAAGTGTGGCTCTATAACATAGACTGCCAATATTAAGTCTGCCCCTGTAGTTACAAGGCGTATATCTAACGTTTGCCAATAGGACTTAGTTAGAGTTCATTAGATTGGTGTATGCGGCCCCTATAGTAATAGGTGGCGTCTTAATATCCACAACGTTTATTACTATAGGAGAGATATTATATAAAGTAATACTTAGTAAGCCGTAGTTAGTAAGGGCTAGACTGGCAACAAATCAAACCGCAACAGGCTAGGTATCTTATATTATTTAATTAAAAGATAGCGGGGTTAAAATAAGGTTCTTAACATCCTACAAGAATACAATGCTCTTTAGACTAGATAAAGGAATTAGTATAGGTAGCAGTTTAGGAAATGTATAACCAGTGCAACCGCTAAGATTGTATCTGGGGTTACTTATAACCTAGTATATTAGGACAAGGAGGGCGCCAAGGACGGAGAGGAGGGAAATAGGGTGCAATTTCAATAAGGACGTTTGCCATTTTGGATATTTGCCGGATATAGCTATTAATAGAAAGAAGAATACAACACTAGATAGAGAGAGCTTAACAGTAAAATATTAAAGGAAGTCCTAAAAAGGTATATAGGAGGAAAGCAGAAGCCAGTGTTTAAAGCAAAGGCTAGATTCCACATATATTAAATATTAAAGACAATAGATTTATTTATAATATAAATAGAAAGTTATAGGAGCAAGGCCTAATAAAACGCTATAAGTGTAGTAACTGCGTATAAACAAAAAGCGGATAAAGTCCGTCTAGTTAACTTGTTAGCACTAGATAGAATAGTTATAGAAGGCATAATGGAGTAGTAAGAAGTAGTCCTGTGTTGGCAAAAGGCGTCCATTTAAGGATTACCTCTTAGTCCATATAATCATTTCCTTAAGCCATAATACACTAAGCTAGCCCGCGGCGCATAACTAAAGCCAGAATAATTAGAGCGTATGATTATAGGAGACATTTAGCCAAGAGAATAAGAAATCTTTAAGGCCATATTATTTAACCGAGAAGAGGCTCTAGCATGGGAGTTCTCTAAAATAGGTTGTATTAATAAGGACATAACTCCACCATTAAAGATTAAGACTATGCCGTATAAAGTATAATAAGTACTAAACTTTCCTGTACCAAGGGCCCTACAAGAAGAGGTAATTAATATGTTACAAGAACGACTAGCTTAAGGGACTCTAGAATATTGCAAAAGCCTATATAGAAATCCATAGTTTCTTATAAGTAAAAAGGAGCACAAGAAGTACCGACTAATTAATGTGGCGATAAATATTAACTAAGTAACTATTAGGGATGCAAATCTGCCGCTATATGCTGATGAGTTCTCTAAGGAGTTTATAGGGTGTAAGGTTATATCTCTAGTAGACTTCTTCTCTAGCTATAACTAATTGGAGCTAGATATAGAAAGCAGGAACCTAACGGCCTTTATAATACTTCTAGGACTTTTATAATAAATAATAGTACCTATAGGAGGCACGAATTTAGTAGCCTAGTTTATAAGGACAATTACTAAGATTCTGGAGCAATATATCCTATACCATACCTTGCCGTTTCTAGATAATATTACAGTAAAAGGACTACAGATAATATATAATGGAGAAGAGAGCCTTCTAGGTGTGCGCAGATATATTTTAGAATACATTATATAGCTAGACGGAGTGCTTGCGGATTTAGAACGAGCAATGTTACGGCGCTGGTGGAAAACGGTACTGGCAAATTGCCGTCAGATTGTCGCAACTTGCCGTCACGTGATGGCAAGTTGCCATCACGTGACTAGAGGATTGTATATAGCTTCGAGCGGTGCTTCCGTTCTTCCCCTTTCCTTTCTCTAGCTTTGGATCCTCGTTTATAGACAATCCAATTATACAGGCTTGCGCGACCTTCTTGCCGTGCTCGTGCCTCGATTGACCGAGTCGCTAACAAGCTGGGTGTATAATCTTAGGCGCAAAGTCTTATTTCTATAAAGATGAGATTATAGTGGTTGGCTACCGCTATAATGGAAAGAAACAATATCCAGAAGAGTTAAAAGTCGTAAAGATTATTTACTAGAGAGACTACAAAGACGTCACGTCTGCCTAAGCATTTCTAGGAGTTGTCGTGTATTACTAAATATAGGTAAAAGACTTTATAATAAAGGCAGAGCTAATCTTCCAATTGCTATAAGTAAATGTTCCGTTTGTATAAGGCATAGAGCAGATAGCCGCTATAAAGACTTTAAAGCATACAATCACTACCGCACCTGCGTTGGTTTAACTAGATTATAGTAAGGGGGCTAGGCTAATTATTCTTGCCATTAACGGATGCAAGAATAGATGGGGGTACGGTTTTATGCAACTGGATATACAAGGTTATCACCATCTATATTAATACAAGAGCGGCATCTGGTCTCAAGTGGAGCAGAAATATAATTTAGGAAAGCTTAAGTGTTGGGTATTACTGCATGCATTAAAGAAGTGTTGAGTATACCTATACGGCATCCGCTTTACGGTTGAGACAGATACAAATACCTTAGTTGCGTAACTAAATCGTACTACCACCGATTTACTAGGAGCCTTAATAACTTAATGGCTAGCATAGATCCAGTTATAGGACTTTAATATTAGACATGTACTAGGGAAGAAGAATAGCCTAGCTAATAGGCTGTCACAATGGCCACTAGATAGCAAACGGCCTAATAAACCAACTAAGGATATTAAAGAATTTATTAACTATAAGCTAAATACTTTAGAATACACGGCTAGCCTAGTTAAAATAGAGGTAGATCTACTACTAAAGAACTCATATTTAGAGGAATCTTAGAAGATTATAAAATAGCTAGTAACCTTATAACATCTAGAAGAAATAAATACTAAGGAATTTAAAAGATTTAAACGGCAAGCGCTAAAGTTCCTAGTGCGTAATTAATAGCTCTTCCACTAATAGTTAAAAAATGTGCTAATATAGAGGGTAATTGATAATAAGAATACTTAGCGAGAGATTATTAAGAGCCTTTATAATTGGAGTGGATATCACGGATAAAAAGGGACGTATTAGAGAGTCTTAAATTAATATTAGTGGCCAGGGCTATAGGATTAGATATTATAGCATGTTAAGTTATGCCTACAATGCTAAGGGCGGTAGTTAGAACAGGAAAAAGAAGCAATGCACCCTATATAGGAGTCTACTTTATAGCAACAAGTAATAATAGACATTACGTTTATACTAACAACCCGTCTTAGATTCTAATACCTAGCTACTACTTAAGAATACGTATCTGGATAGGTGGAAGCCTAAGCCCTTTAGAAAAAGGATATAAAAAGCGTAGCAAAGTTCCTCTATAAAGACATTATCTACAAATAGGGAGTATTCGGACAGCTTTCTATAGATAGTGGCAGAGAAAATGCTAATATAACCGCTGCGCTCGCGGAGCTCTACAATATTAAAAGGGTTATAGCTTCCATATATTACCTATAGGGATAAGGCTTAATAGAGTAAGGGCATAAGCCTATAGTAGATGCTTTGGCAAAGATAGATGGCTTATAGCTGGACAATCTCTATACCGTTTTATGGGCAGATAGAACAACTATTAAGCGGCCTACAGGAATAACGCCAGTAAGAGTTATATGCGGATATAAGCATATCCTTCCTATTAAACTCTACATACCTACTTAGTAAATGCTGCCTTAGCAAATAGTTCAGACCACTGTAGAGCTACTAGCACTCTATATAAAGCAGTTTAACTAAAGAGACGTAAATATAAAAGAGGCTATTGCGTATATAAGACAACTAAGGGTAACAAATAAGGAGTACTTTAATAATACCCATCGCATTCGCCAGGACGGATTTAAGGTTAGAGATATAGTTATACTCTATAATATACAGCTTAAGTAAGATTATTCTAGCAGTTATAAGTTAAATCCAAAATGGCTAGGCTCGTTCTATATATATAAGAGTCACCCGTATAAAGGATGGTACTTAATTAAGGATCTTAATAGCACGCCATTCTGTAACCAAACTCTAGGGAATAGATTAAAGAAGTTCTACTAGCGATAGGTATCTAAAGTCCGCTAGGAAAACCGGCTTAACCAGTTAGGCAGGACTATGCTATAAGAAATAATAGCAGAGCTAGAGTCTAAGGAAGATATAATATAAAAATCCACCTATATCGCAATGCCGCGTAGTTTAAGAAGTACGCATTTTAGAAAGATTGTTTAATAAAACTAAGTATAAAATGTTTAACTAGGGGATAGTTAAGTTCTAAAGCAGGGGAGGGGACGTCAATAATAACCGCGCAGCTTATCCGTTTATTCGCCATATTTCCTAAAGCTCTTTCTATTTCTTATTTACCTTTTAGTTATAGGAATCTGATGTGTGTTAACAGTAAGGTAAGGGCAGAAGAATGTTTGCGTATAAATACCTAGATTCATTTACTGTAAAGATATTAGTTCCGCTTACCGCCTTCACTAAGCTAATAGTAATTTTCTATGCCGGGTATAGAAAATTATAATTGGTTTATTTAGCAGTTAGAACTAGCAGAACTCTACACCGCCACCTAAATTTAGTAGACTATTATAATTAAAAACCCTATTTAGAAATCCGCCTTCTTACCCTTAAATCTTAAAAATAGTTATAATTAGCTAAAGCGTAAACCAAATAGAATTAACAACAGCACGTTTATTACGTCTTTATTAAGCAGACCGTTGGTACTATATAAAGGAGCTAAGCGCCAGATTAGTAACATCCTTACAGAAGTTAGAGGCTTTATAGTTAATTAGCGTTATGCAGTGCTCATCCAAATCTATAATAAAATTTTGCTCTCTTAGGAAAACTACGTAGATGCTGCTAATATAGTAGTTAATTTCATTAACAATAATAGTGGGCTGCAGGCATCTCTAGGAAAAGACACATTTATATTAATCTTTAGGGATATCTCTAATATTAGCAAGATAGCTGAAAATTAAAGAAACCGGTGCAATAAAGCTAGAGAAACCATCTAAAAGGCCTAGGGACAAGATATCCTTAACAGACCGCTTAAATACGTAGTCTTCTATAACTTCCTCTCCGCTATCTAAAAGCTCGCAGTCTATCTACTTCCTAAAGTTATAGCAAGAGTTAATAAAGCGCTAGTTAAGAGGCTTAATTATCTAGGACGCGGTATTAAAACTACTACTTAACTGCAGCTAGCCAATTTTACGCTCGCGCCTATAAAGTTAGGAAGGGTAATATTAGACTAGGTGGTAAATAAGCATGGTTTAGGGAGACACTTAACTAGCTTCCTTGTTCTAAATAAAGACCTACCACTAAGAAGTAGGAGATTAATTATAGTGGGACTAGAAGTTACTAATATTGGAATTAAACAAGTAGGAGAGAGCTTAGCTCTTATACTGCAAATATATTTACAATATACTTCCAATATAATAAATCTATTAGCTTTTTAGCTGTTAACACCTATTTAAAAAGGAGGTGTTAGTATTATACCAAGCCCGTCTTAATAAGGATTACCTATATTAGTTAACTTGCCTTTGTCTTTTATAAACAAAAGTATTCTTATAGCTAGAACGCCTATTAGCTCGCCCCCGCAGCTGCTAGTATCCTCTTTAAGAAGGAATCTAAGGAGAGGGCTAACGGTTACTTACCTAGAAGTAGGAGAGCTAGGAGTAGAATTAATGTTTAATAAAAACGTTATTAAGCCTAAAGATAGTAAGGAGTATATTAAGGAGACCGTAGATATTATGGTGATACTCTGTTTAAAATAAGGGTATAACTGCAAAGATAATATACGAGCTTATCTTAAAGCGTCCCTAAACTAAACCACTAAAATTAAACTAACTAAGGTTATAAAGCTCTTGCGCAGTTAGTATAGGGCAGCTAGTTCTAACCTAGAGATATATAAGGTCTACTAGATGCATATATAAGCTATAGGAGGACGTATAGGTTTAGCGATAAAGGGTCTAAACTATGCCGCACTATGCCACAGACTCCGTTTAATATACCACGCTTATAATTATCTTGGCACCATAAAGACAGATCCTATTACATACTCCTAGTTTAGAAAAGCTTATAAACCTCTAGTTCTATCCAACTCCTTAGGACCGTATAAGTTTATTCACAATTTAGCACTAAGGTTTTCCTATAATAGAGGGGCTTTGCTTAATTAAATGCTGTTACTAGACAACTAAGGTATATAGCAGTAAGACGGATCTATAGTTTTGAATATATTTGGATAGTAATAGGATTCTAGCATTTTCGCAATAATTAATAAAGAAATATATATGTATTATTATTACCAGCGTCTAATTAATGGATGGCTAAATTATGGATAGTTAAGAATAATAGTCCATGGTCTCTACCAGTAGCTAATAAGATAAGATCCTAAGTACTACTGTCTCTATTACGCTCTTAGGCCTAATAGCTAGTAGCAACTTATCTCCTACCCCTATTATACAAAGTTCGCGGTTAAGGAAGACTCTACAGCTTTCTGTTATATTAATGTAAACATTCCTTCTCTTATAGAGAGTGGGCGCAGTGCTGACATAATTTAAGGAAGCGTTTCTCTAAATAATGAGACTAAGGACAATTACACGGTTATTCTGCCTAGCATGCATTATTACTTAGAGTTATGGTGGGCAGATCTTAAAGCGCAAGGATTAACTAAAGGCGATAGATTCGTACATAAGATTTCAGATTAGGACTGGACCACTAAAGATATAGAAAAATACGCGACCAACTAGATGGGTCAGCCGTACAAAAAAGGAGATGTGCGTATAACCATGCTATACCTTCCTTATAGGGTAAAAGGACCTTTAACTAGGACCTAGCGAACAATACTACTATAGTTTATTGGCGTTTAGGATAATTATAATAACCTTAAGGTTACAGAAGGAGAAACCTGGGCAGAGCTGGCAGATACTTACTAAGACTTAAAAGCGCCGCCCCATACACTATCTGGACATGCCAACCTTTACGGCACAATTCTATATCGCTTCCCTACGGCAGTTAAACTTATAGCTGCTAGCGCCTTATCTAACGCCCTTCTGGGTAGACAATAATAGGACTCTCCAGCGGTAATCTAAGATTGTAATCTTCTTCTAACTGGTAATTAGAACAAAGTTATAAAATGGATGTATTCCTACCGTCTTAAAGCTGTTAAAAACTACAAGGATACGTTTTAGAATATGTGTACAGCTAAGATAGAGCGCTTTAACAGCCGCTTATACTTCTACTATATTAATAATAGAATCAACCCTTTAACTATTACGGTAGATCCAAGTAGGGTGCCCCCTATTATTGCAGAAGGATAGAGTTATATAGAGTTGCCTAAAGAGTTATGGAACAAAACTAAGCAAATGGAAAGATGTAAAAGAGTAAGGTTATTTAAAAGCCGCCTGTCTAATATTACTTATACTGTCCAACTAGGCGGATAAGAGCAGTTTTATTTAACCAGAACAAAGTCTCCTTGCTTACTATCTTAGGTTTATAGCAAGGGTAAGGAGCGCATACAGTTACCTGCTGCGCCTTTATTTTAAAGATAGGGAGTTTTAGAGTTTTAGAGGTTGTTAGGGGACAACAACTTAGGCAGGGGAGGTATATAGTGGGGTAAGTTGGCCCACTATATTTAGTATCTAATTTAGGTATGGTTTTGGGAGAGCATAGGCCTCCTATAGGTATATAGATTGGCCCGCAGCCTTAGAGTCTTTAACAACTCGGATAGGCTTAACGGACAGTTTAGGGACATAATACACTCTTTTCTCTTCTTCTTACTAACTGCTTTCCTACTAATTTCTACTAACTAACTATGACCGACCGACAGACCGACAGTACACTGACTTCTCGTCTAGAGAGAGACCTTCCCTCCCACAATACTATACCATAAGCGCCTTATTATTCCATTTAACCTAAGTTGCAAGTATCTAAAACTATATTATACACTTAATTGCTAAAGTGCGTTATACTAGGTTCTGAAGCTTTCTTTCTGCGGTAGTTATTACTTTTAGGTCTCTAAATATCTACATAAGTTTCTCCACAAACCCATTCTAATTAATAAACATAAACCATACTTCTTGGTTAGTAGTTATTATTCCGTTTATCTAGATCTTAGTAAAGTAAGGTTTAAACCACTTAAGTGCTCTTCCTATTAAGAACAATCCTATATATCCCTTAGCACGATAATTTGGGTCCTTAGGCTATTGATAAGGTTAAGCCAATTATATTAGGTAAATTTGATGCCCGTACCTAATTGCGTTGTTTTGATTTTAGTGTTTGTGCACGGACCACATTATCTGAGGACCCCATCGTGCTAAGGGATACTACTTGGTCTATAGGTGTTGCTAACTTCACCCCTTCTTATATAACCTTAAAGTACATTTGCGTAAGAAATCCTTTAAGTTTTAGCTTTTCTCCTAAGAATTTTTTAATTAAGGGTAACTTAACCTTAGCTATTCCGATTCCATTAATTCTGTCTTTAAGTATTTAATTATTATCTATTAATTAATTAACTATTTCTTATAATTAACCTACCGTAACTAGCTGCGAATCAGTATCTCTTATACTAGTGTCTTTTCCTAACCCTAAGGTTATAGCTGCTATAGATAGCGTCGTAACTGGTGCTTTTAGTAGCATATTGTTTAACTTAATTAATACTATAACTAGGTAGTAAATATATAACAAAGCCTTATAGGAAATACCATGGTAGACTCGCTAATAGGCTAGGTTGTATAGGTAAACAGGAAGTTAATAATATAACGAGTATAATAATAACTAGTAGAGTAGTTGCCCAATAGATTAACTCTAATTATATTCTAAGATTTACTATAAGGAAAGGAACTATCTAGGTAGGGACTATAGTCCTTTAAATACACATCCATACTCCTAAGAAACCCTCCTTATACATAAGGTACGTATTATATAGGTTATACATGCATTCCCTTTGTACTCTATATATACTGCATATAACATTATATAACTTACTTACCGTTCCTCATTATATGGCTCCACTAGTTCCATTATAGACTATACCCTTATTAACTAACTATCCTCCTCCAACTCTTCTCTAAGTAGTCGTAGTATTGTATTTAAAGCGTCCATAACAGGAGGGTCTTAAATCTATCTAGGTAGGGCGTTTAATATAGGGGCGGTAGGATAAAGGACTGGCGTATAGAATATAGGTGGATTTTAACCGTATTAAGGAGCTTTAGTTAGTAGGTATAAAGAGAGATAACTTTTTTAACCTTATAAGGGCCAGCGTTCTTCTAATTAAGTTTCTTAATAGGTTATTTTATATTTAGATTTCTTGTATCTAGTTAGATAAAGTTACCAATTTAGTAGGCTAGTGCTAGGGTTTAGTTCTTATTTGCTGCGGCTTTATAGATAGATTAGGCCTATATTATTTTATTAGTAAGAAACTCTTATAGCTCTTCCATCTTCTTTATAAATTTATTACTTTTATAACTTATAAGGCCTAATAAGCTAGGCAAGGGACATTACTAAAGGGTTTAAAACCCATTTGCGGATACTAGCCGTAGTTAGCCAGGAATAGGGGGACCTTTATAGTTTCTAAGACGCAGTTATTTATAGTAAACTTAGTAAATATAAGCTAGTCTATCCAGTCATCTTATAGATACAATGTATATATCCAAATATATTATTCTATTATAGCATTTATATATTCCATTTAACCATCTATTTCTAGGTAATATACTATAGATAATAGTACTTTAATGCGGAGTTAGGTAGTTAGTTCTTTCTAAAATATTAAGATAAACTTGCTGCCTTTATTAGAGATAATTGTTTTAGGGAGTTTATAGAGTTTCTATATATAATCTAGGAACAGTTAGGTAATAGTAGGTGTTAATATATTAGGGTAGGCGATTAAGTGTCTTATCTTAGATAGTTAATCTATGACTACTATAATGTTTATACAGCCTTTACTTATAGGGAGATTAACAATAAAGTTAATTAAGATATCCTTCTATCTTTAGTCCGGAATAGGTAGTGGCTTTAAAAAGCTGTTATATATCTTATATAAAGCTTTAGCTTATTAGTAGGTATAGCAGCTAGAGATGTACCTTTATATTATATTATATATATTTAGCCAGTAGTACTCCTATTAGAGTAGTTCTAGGGTTTTTCCACAGCCTAGGTAGCTGGCTACTAGTAGGTTATATACGTGTTTAAGAAGCTTAAGCTTAAGTTTATTGTAGTTAGGTATAACTAGGCGGTTTTAGTAGTATAAGTGGTCTCTATAAGCTTTATATTTACTTAAAGAGATCTTTTTAAAGCGTCTAACGCTATCTTAAATTAGCTTAAGTATCTCTTGGATGAACTCGTTATTTAGGTATTTGTTAATTATAATCTCTTTAATTAATTAATTAGTTATTTTAAGGATATATACTATAAGGTCTTTAGCTAGGAGATTAAATAATTTAGGGCGAAGTAGGATTTAATTGTGGTAGGTACGTGCTTCTTCCTATACTAGTATATCTTATAAATATTGGATTAGGGTATTAGGGTTTTAACCTTAAACGCCTAGGCGGTATATAATTAAAAATTAAAAATAAGATAGATATTCTAGCTAGCGGGCTTAACAATAATTTAGCTTTTTTATAGTTGTAAAGTACTATAGATTCTTATAGTTGCTAAGGACCTTAATTAGAAATCTAGCGCCTTCTAGTTTAGGTCGCTATTATTTAAAATATTTAATAATAACTAATAATTCCTTATTGTAGATCTTATAGTTATATTTAGCTAGACTTAGTTATTTTAAGAAGTCTACTATAGGGTATAGTACTTCTTCCTTATTATACTGAGATAGAATACCTCTAGTGACATAGTTAGATAAGTTAGCTTTTATAATACTCTTTTAGTTTAGGTTAAAGTGTTAGAGTATAGGTATAGTAGTAAATATGACTTTTAAATAGGCAAAGGCCTTTTTATATTCCTTATTAAAAATAAAGGTTTTATCCTTTTAGGTTAAAGCTATAAGGGGTAAAACCAGGGCGGAGAAGTTATTAATAAACCGTTAGTGGAAGTTAGTAAATCCTATAAAGGCTCTTACATTTTTAACGTTCTTAGGTTCTTACTAGTTTATAATTACTTTAATCTTTTTTAGGTCTATTTATATGCCATTTATAGAAATAATAAGTCTAAGGTATAGGAGTTCTATTTTATAGAATTTGTACTTATTTATATCTAACTATAAACTAGCTCCATATAAGGCTTCTAAGACAAGGTTAATGTATTTCTTATATTTAGTTAGGTTATTGCTATATACTAGGATATTATTAATATAAGTAGTACGGAAAATGTCTAGGTAAGGTTATAGGGTATTATTTATAAAGCATTAGAATAAACTTAGGGCATTTATAAGGCCGAATGGCGTTACTAAGTATTTAAACAGTTTATATCTAGTACGAAATATAGTAAGCTATTTATCTCCTTTTATAATATAGAGGCGGTTAAATACGTAAATAAGGCTAAGTTTTATATAGTAACGAGCCTTACTTAATTAGTTTAGTATCTCTTAAATTAACGGGAGCGGGTATTAACTCTTAATAGTAATAGCGTTAAGAGCTTAGTAGTCCACATAGAAGCGTAGACTGCTGCTAAGTTTCTTAATAAAGATTATAAGTGTAGCTATAGGCAAAGAGCTTGCTCTAATAAATCCTTTACTTAGGTGTTTGTTTAGGTACTTCCGTAATACTTAGAGTTTATTTTAAGACATTCTATATAGAGGTCTAAATCCTAGCTGTTTTCCTTCTTTAAGTATAATTTTGTGGTTATATAGTTAGTGCTCTACTAACTTATTGGCTTTCTTTTATAAGAATACCTCTAAGTGCTTATAGTGGTATACTAGTACTTTTATGGTAGGGTTAGTATACTTCTTTAGTGCTAGGGCCTTTTTAATATTAGCTATTATAATAGTAAAGATTGTGTGTTTAGGTTTCCTAGCAAGTTATACTAATAGGGTAGCTCTAATTATATAAATATTTAAGGTGTTAAGCGGGCTTAGATTATTCTTAGTTTCTTATATAGTTTTAGGTTTAGTGTTAGGTAACGTAGTCTATAAGCAAGTCGCGCATACAAGCGAGTCGCGCACCCCACCAAGAGAACGCACTTCGATAGCTACCAACCACCATGCCTTAACCAAATAATACTGAATCGGTCCATAAAGAAGGCAGAGTAGTCTTAGCTATCTTAGCTATTAATAAAAATCAATTCCAAAGCGTGCGACGCGCTGCTGTAACGTATAATGTCCCTAAAACTACACTATAAGACCAACGCGCTGGCAAGGCTTTATAACGTAATTGTGAGCCCAATTTAAAGAAGCTCACGAAGCTAGAGGAAATAGTTATTATTTAACATGTGCTTAACCTAGATTTGTAAGGGTTTCCACCTAGACTAGGTGCTGTAAAAGATATGGCCAATTTTCTGCTCGCTAAGTGTGCTACTAGCTAGGTTGGCAAGAACTAGCCAGAGAACTTTATATGGCGAACCCTAGCGGTTAAAACAGTCTATAATTAAAAGTACGACTACTAGAGAGCTAGATGCAAGGATCCTAAGATTATTAAGCCGTGGTTTAACCTTGTATATAGTATAATTACAAAGCATAGCATTACAACTAAAGATATTTATAACTTTAACGAAACTGGCTTTTAGATAGGCGTTATTTTAATAGGAGTAGTTGTTATAGGCTTAGAGTGACATAATTAACAAAAGGTAGTATAGCTAGGTAATTAAGAGTGGGTTATAGTAATCTATGGTATTAGCGCTTAAGGCGAGGCAATTCTACCATTTGTTATCTTTGCAGGGATGTACTATCTCTCTACATAGTATACAGATAACGATATACCTTACAATTAGGCTATCTCACTAAGTGAGAATGGATGGACGATTAATAAGCTTAGTGTGGCCTGGCTATACCATTTTAAGAAGCATACTAAGGATCGTACAATAGGCAGCTATTGTTTATTAATTCTATATAGCCATAAAAGCCATAAGTCTCTTAAATTTAAGGAGCTCTGTGAGAAATATAAGATTATTATACTCTGTATGCTAGCATATTTATTATATCTACTATAGCTACTTAATGTAGGCTGCTTTGCGCCATTAAAGAAGGCATATAGATAATAGGTTGAGGATCTAATACGCAACTATATTAATTATATTATAAAGCTGGAATTCTTACTAGCGTTTAAAGCAGCCTATTAAGACTTAATTATAAAGAATAATATCTACGCAAGCTTTTAAGGTGCTGGCCTAGTCACATTTAACCCAGATACTGTATTATTAAAGCTTAATATTAAGCTTTAAACGCCCACCCCTCCTTCTATAGAGGTTGCTTAGTGGGAATCCAAAATACTAAGTAATACTGCTGAACTAGGTTCTTAGACAGCGCTAGTTTAAGAGCAAATTTAGAGGCACCAGAATAGCTCACCTACTTTAATCTTTAAGTCGCTTAACTAGCTTACTAAGGGTGCTAAGCTAATAATACATTTAGCTGTCTTACTATGTTTACAAGTTACTAGCTTATAAAAGGCTAATAAGGCTATAATATGATATAAGAAGCGCTAAAAGAAGCGTATATAGAGACAAGGGACTCTAATAAAGGCAGAGGGCCTAGAGCTAGCTACTTAAATTAGTGTTAATAGGGAGATATAAGATAAAGTGTGTCTTAGTAGTATATATACAGGCGCAAGCACACTGCGGCAACAGCGCTGTAGACGCTGCGGCGAAGCAGGATATAATTCTTATATATGCTAAAAAGATGAAGATATAGCTATAGAATAATCTATAGGTTGTAGATAGTTGATATCTTTTGGCGTTATAGAGTTATTTCTATTTAAAGCGTGTTCTCTTGGTGGGGTACACGACTTGCTTGTGGGCTACGTTATAGAGTTAGTATTAGATTTAGGTTAAGGTTCTTTAAGTATCCCTTTTATAGTAGAATACCAGTTTTTCTAGTACTTTTATATATTAAGCTTAAGCTTTTACTTAGTTTAGGGTGCAGTAGTTAAAGTTAGTTTATATAGTTGTATATTATTTTTAGGTTCTTAGTAGATATTAGTAGAAGTCTTATATTAGTGGAATTTAGTAAAATTCTTAGGTTAGTGGAATTAGGTAGACTTTATAGATATAGGGTAGACGTTAGTAGAAACTTTAGACTAGTAGATCCTAGTAGATTTTTTAGATTTTAGCTTAGGGTCTAAATAGTAAGCTATAAGGCACTTCTGCTTGTAATGGGAGGCGGTAAATAGAAGCTTAAGGTTGTTTTAATTAATAGTAACCTTATATAGCTTTATCTAGAGTTATTTAAAGATTACTAAGTAACTTAGGGTAGTAACAAAAAGCCTAATTAGTTCTTTATAGTTTAGGTATTAGAGTCTTAGGAATACTATATAGGTAATATAGCCTAAGACAGTGCGTTTACTATTAAATCTAAATATATTAATATGCTGGTTAAGGGGGGTTAGAGTAAAACCATTATCTTATATAAAGATCTTATTAATAAATCCTATACTATTAGCTTCTATATTAATTAGGACTTAAGCATTAACCCATTAATTATTTTACTAAAGATAATAGTTAATAGTTATACTGCGATCCTAAAAGTCAGAGTTTATAACATTTAGAGCATTTAATAAGATCCTAAGGCAGTGCTGTCTTAAAGAGTAACTTAGCTCTGGGACCTTTCTTTTAGAGGCAATTAGGGCGGAGTTCCTCTAGAATATTAGTTATTACTTTATCCTTATAAGTAGTGCTTACTAAATATAAGGCTAGAACTAGGTAAAGATTAGGAATAGTAACTGGAAGATTAATGCGGTAAATAGTTGTTAGTATTAGCTGTTTATAAGTTGTGTTAGGGTATAGGGATAGAGTAGTATCTTAAGATATAATCCTTGCTTCTGTATTTAAAGCAAAGGCCTAGCTTAATATATTGTTCTTATTTAGGGGACCCTAGTGGAGTATATCTTAGGGACCCTATATTAATGTCTATGGTATTAGGGTGCTTAGGCTAAGGTAATAACTTAGTAGACATTTATAGAGCTATCGTATTGCATTAAGGAGTAGACTTTGGTATTAGGCGTAGTATATTGTTGTACTATTTATTTATAATATTTATATAGGCATTAAGGGCTCTTAGTAGGTCTATACCTATTAGGGAGGTTTTTAGTTTAGGACTTAGGGATTTAATAAGGCTGTTAATTAGTGCGGAGTTATTCTAGCCTGTTTTTTTACGTAATAGTTAAATTTAGAGAAGTATACTAGAAAGTCTTTTATTTCTTAAGCTATATAATTTATCTTTCTCTAAGTAGTAGCTTAGCGGTTTGGGTTACTATATATAGCTTTAAGAAGTATAACTAGGCTTGGTACTAAGTTTGGTTAAAGAGGTTTAATAAGCTTAACTATATCTTCTTCTAGTTAACTTTGGGCATAGCAGAGTTAGTTAGCTTTAATTAGGTAGTAGTTAGCGTTACTAGTTAGCTTATTTTTAAGCTGGCTTAGAAATAATTAGAGTTCTTATTATTTACTAGTAAATATTAAAGGGTTTAGTAGTTATTTAGATGATTATAGTATAATAATTAGTTTATGGTAAATAACTACTATAAGTTCGGGACTTTTGTTCCGCATATTTATCTCTAAAGATAGTGTTTAGTCTTAGGGCCCTAGTATAAATATTTTAAGGATACGGACTTCTTCTTAGAGGTTCTTAATTATTTACTAGTATCGTGCTTCTTATTTGGCTTATTATTAAGTTAAAATAGCTTAGTTTTGTGTAAGGGCATCTATAAAGGACCTCTATATTTCTGTTAATTATTTTTAGAGTATAAATATAATACCAATAGTTGTTATAGGGGCTTTAGGGTCATTTTATATTTTAGAGGTGGTATATAGGGGTTAACGCAATATAGTGTTACGGAGTAAGTATAAGTGGTAATAATATATAGCGAAGTAGATATTATTAAGCTATATATATAAACTGCGTAATAAAGTTAAGACGTTGTATAAGGAGAGAAGGTAAGGAAACAGAAGGAAAGGGTATATATTATTAGTTTAGTTGCTTAGTTAATATATACACGGAGTAAAATAGGATTTAAGTAGCGGCCCTAGCAGAACTTGGCAGAATTTAATAGACTTAGTAGAATATAGCAGAATGCGATAGATTGCTGTTAGATTGCCATAGATTGTCATCTCGCGGTCGGTCTCTTCTTGCCGCGTTAGTGGAAACAGATGGACGTGTATAAGGTGTTATGGAGGTATCCCGTGACAATAAGGCTTTTAGATTTTAGAGACGGATTACGCTTTAGGGTATATACTAGTTCTATAGAGTTCTAGATATAAGGTATAGTTAGCTCTAAAGAATAAGTCTATTTATTATATTAAAAGTCCTTATTAATTTATTAATATATTATAGCAAATTTAGATAGGTCTTTTAGCAGTTCTCTACCTACTAATTAGGCTCTAATTTTATCCAAAATAGCTTATTAAAGGGTAGTAACTCTAGCGGCTTAATTTTAATCTAGCTTACTAATAAGGCCTAAAAATTCTAAAAAGAAGCTGGTAAAGTCTTAGTTCCATTATTATAGGGTTTTAAGTTTAGTAATAGCTATATATTCGCGGCTAGCGTTATTATATATTTGTTCTAGCAGAGAAATAAAGATTTTAAAATTAATAAAGACGTCGTGATAGAAGAATGGATCTATAGTACGTATAGCGTCTTTACTTAAATAAGATATTCTATAGCTAACCTTGCTAGCTTTAGTAAGGTATTAGTTATAGTTTATTAAAAGTTTAAGATAAAGCTTAGTTATAAAGGGATATAGGTTATTTTAATTTCTATTAAATATTAGAAAATTAAAGAACTTTTTAAATTTTATAGTAGGTATTAAATTTGTTATAGATATGGGTTAAGTTACTATTACTAGTTTAAAGTTTGTGTTTAAGGAGCTAGGCTTAAATATAGTTATATTAATTTTATTTATAGGCGGTATTAGGGTCTTTAATATAAGTGCTTTAATATTACAGAGTTCTTCACGGAGCGCTTCTATTAATCGTTAATACTAGGTTTTTAGTATAGCTCGCTACTAAGCTAAGGCATCTATAAAGGACTATTATATTATAGTTAACTATTCCCTAACTAGGGATATAATACCTATGGTTAATAAATGGGATTTAGGTTTGTTTACCATTTTAATAGTAATTATTTTAACATAATATAGTATTAGGGCGCGACGAGAGGCTTTAAGAGAGATTTAAAGGAATAATATAAATTTTATCTAAATCTAAGGGTATATAGCTCTTATAGAGAATAAGACATTATATAAAGAAGAGAAAGAAATAATAAGAGAATTATATAATTAAATAGTTAGGAGTCATGGTGATTAATATATGCATATATATATACGCGGTCTTTAACAGACTTTAGTAGAATTTAATTAATCTAGCAGAACTTAGCAAAGGTTAATTAAGCTAGTAGAATTCGGCAGAATTTGGCCAAAGCTTTAGAATTTATTTATTAAGTATTTCACCGAGACATTCCTACTCTAACTAGGCTAGTCCCATTACACTTAGAGAGAAAATCCAGCTTACCTCCTGTAAACTCCTAAGCTAATTAGCGGCTGACACTGCTACACCTCTATAACCCTTATAACTCCTATAAACTACTAAGCCAATTAGTGACTAGTACTATAGCTTAATATATACTATAGATATTAGTGCTTATGCTAGCTTTAGTAGCTAATTACGTCAGGAAAACGGGGAGTGGCGCAGGAAATTTAGTTTCGCTAAAAGTATTTTTTGGGCCAGGGGCTAGCTTTCCGCCATATTAGCCAAACCCTCGAGCTATACGCCAGCTTTCCGCCATATTAGCTAAACCCTAGAGCTATATGCTAGCACTACGCCAGCTAAAAGAGCGCAATATTATACTACTAAGGCTCTGCACGAGGCTCTGCACGAAGCCCTACACGAAGTTCTGCACGAAGCTCTACATGAAGCTCTGCCCGAAGTTCTGCACAAAGCTCTGCACGAAGCTCTGCCCGAAGCTCTGCACGAAGCTCTGCACGAAGCTCTGCACGAAGCTCTGCACGAAGCTCTGCACGAAGCTCTGCACGAAGTTCTACACGAAGCTCTGCACGAAGCTCTACACGAAGCTCTACACGAAGCTCTACACGAAGCTCTACGTACATACAAAGGCTCTGCACGAGGCTCTGCGCGAAGCTCTGCGTACGGAGGCTCTACACGAAGCTCCGCATGACACACACTACTATTAGGTCCCCGCTATATTCCTAATAGCCTACACGTGCCTCTGCCAAGTTACCCCTTTGTAGCCACCTTATTTTTTACCCTTCCTTACATCCTCCCTACCTTAGGAGGCACTAGAACGGCAGCCAGTAGAGGACTATCACTAGAACCAGACAACCGTTGCGAGAACAAGATGACCGTCCTAGAGCTAGACGACCGTCGCTAGAACTAGACAACCGTTGCCAGAACCAGATGACAATTGTTTAAACAACCAGCCAGCAAACACTACAAATAACTTAATTAATTGATTGATCGAATTAAACCAGAGCTTTAATATTGGCCTGTCACTAAATCGAATTAAGGCCTCCTAGGGAGGCACCCTAGATAACTGCCGTTCTAATATACAGCCAGTAAACGGCCATAGAGAACAATTCAAATTAATTAGAGCCTTCTATTAGGCCGACTCCCCCCCTAAATTAAACCAGACACTAATATAGGTAGGCAGGCATACAGGCAGGCAGGCAGGCAGGCAGGCAGGCAGGCAGGTAGGTAGGTAGGTAGGTAGGTAGGTAGGTAGGTAGGTAGGTAGGTAGGTAGGTAGGTAGGTAGGTAGGTAGGTAGGTAGGTAGGTAGGTAGGTAAGCAGATAGGTAAGTAGGCAAGTAGGACTGTTGCCAGAACTATAACCGTCGCCAGAGCCAGACGATAATTATTTAAACAACCAGCTAGTAAACACTATAATTAATTTAATTGATCAATTGAATTAAACCAGAGCTATAATATCACCCTATTACTAAATTAAATCAAATTAAGGCCTCTTAGGGAGGCACCCTAGACGACTACTATTTAAATGTATAGCCAGCGAACGCCTATAGAGAACGATTTAAATTAATATAATTAATCGCAATCAAATTAAGCAGAGCCTTTAATTGGGCCGACCTCTCTCTTAAATTATAGATATAGACAGGTAGGTATAGACAAGTGGGCATAACAGGCAGGCATAGACAGATAGGCAGGTAAGTAAGTAGGTAGGTAGGCAGGCAGCAGATTATTAGGAACACCGCCAATTAAGGAAGCAGTATCACGACATAAATTAAGCCTTTATATGGCTTCTGCGATATATACCTCTTATAGCTACCATTAATTTTAAATTTTAAATTTTAAATTTTAAATTTCATTATTTAGTTTATAATTATAAATATTGCAGCTATAGGAAATATTATATAAAATATATAAAATATACAAAATATACGAAATGTATAAAATGTATAAAATCTGTGGAATCTATAAAATCTACAAAATCTATAAAATCTATAAAACGTACAAAATCTATAAAACGTGCTAATGTTGCTAATGTTGCTAATATGGCCCTGGGCTAGCGTAAAGAAGTATATATAAGCAGATCAGCGGATCTAGCTAAAATGACCCCAGGCTAGCCCCGGGCTAGCCCCTAGCTAGCCCCTACCACTCTCCCATTTTCCTAATATATAAAGTACTAAGGTGGATTCTTCTTTAAAGGTTTAAAAGATTAGTGTTAATTTTAATATAGTAATATAAAATCAATTAATATTAAATATTAATTAAATATTAACTAACGTACTCTATAAGCGAGCTACCTACCTAAGCGAGCTGCCTACCTCTATTTCTTACTAAAACTATAAAGTAGTATCTTAACAACGGCTTAATAATAAAGTCTAAAATTTTGGATTTAGACTTTTATATATACTCTATAGCTCCTATTAAAGCCATTTAGTAAATAGTTTAGTATTTTTTAATATATTAATATTTAGGGGCCAAAATAAGGTTAAAAATTAATATCTTAAAAACCACTAAACTATTTACTAAATGGCTTTAATAGGAGCTATAAAGTATATATAAAAGTCTAAATCCAAAATTTTAGACTTTATCATTAAGCCATTATTAATATACTACTTTGTGGTTTTAGTAAGAAATAGAGGTAGACAGCTCGCTTAGGTGGGTAGCTCGCTTATAAAGTACGTTAATTAATTTAATAATATTAATAATATTTCTTAACATTTGCTTATCCTTGCTTACTTAAACTGTTAAGAAAAGAAGAAAGTGGATAAGGTGCGGGCGGTTCTTATATATGACGCCTAGATATAATATCCGTAATGTCTATAATATCCGCAATATCTAGTTAAGAGCGTCTAGTGTTATGGCGCCGTAACGCTTTCTACTATCTACTGCTACCTTTCTACTATTTTCTGCCACCAATAAGCACTATTTATAATATTATTTCTCCAAGTCCTTGTTTAATAATTCACTTTAATGCCAACTTTTTAAGCTTTCTACTTGCTTAATAATATTAGCTCCTAGCTTTAATCTATTCTATAACATTATACGGCGCACTTCTAAAAAGACTTACTTTAGTTTATTGCCTATAGCTGGAATAAAAAGAATATCAATTGCTATAAGCGATAGCCTTGGCGAACGCTTTTTTTGTTAATCTTAAGACCACTACTAAAGAGTAGATTTATCCCTAAGATTATACGGCTCTCCACTATAATAGTTATCGAATTCGTCTTAACTTGCTAGCTAAGTAAAGTTATTTAAGTCTTATACAATTTAATTAAACTTTAAAAGTTCTTTATTGGAGTCTTCTAAGTTCTTGCTATATAATAATACTATTAGATAAGGAGCTTTCTCTTAGTAGATTTGTCAAAGCTTCTTAACCTTATTAATTATAGGCTTTTGCTCACCTGCTTTGCAATTATACTGGATATACTTTATATAACGGTTTAGATAAAGTATAAGTGCGGCTGTATAAAGAGGCGGGTTGTCTATTTTATTATAATACTTATTAAAAGCATTTTAGTACTTTTTAATCCAAGAGCAAAGCTCTTTATTATTACTATATTAAGCCATTACATATTAGATTAATTTTTAATTTTTAATAGGAGGTTTACTTATAAAGCTCCTTTAAGGTGTTTAATAAAGATATCTATAGTAAAGAGTACACGATTAATTGTTGCCTAGTGTTCTTAAGTAATTAAAGTTACTTAGCGGAATGGTTTTAAGAATTGGTTAATTGTATAAAGCCTCGCCCAGTTGCTTAAAGAAAAATTATTATTTTAAAAATTATTAACGTACTTCTTTATGTAGGTATTAATAGTACCTAATTGCTTAATTGCTATATCGCATATATAAAACTAGCTATTCTATCTTATACGGTTATTTAGTGAAATTATTCTTCCTACTAAATGCTTAAAAAAATACTATATAAGTAGCTAAGCCTCAGATATATATAACGATATTATAATACTTTCTAAGTGGTCCTATAACGCGAAAAGACTCTTATATAGCTATCTTATTTACTATCTCTTCTATCTTTTCTTAGTCCTTATACAATTTAAGTTATTTTATTTCAATAAGGTTATAAAATAGAAAGGCTTATACGGTTAAGTTAATTATATAATTATTATAGCGGATTCTCTTAAAAAGAGTATCCCACTTAATCTCTTCTTCTTTAAGATATTTACTTAGCGTACAATAAAGTATATTATTTGAACTTGCGTTATCGCCGATAATGGATCCAATCTTTTATATAATGCTATAGTTTTAGAGAACCGGAAGAAGGGTGGCAAATTGCTTAGCTTTAGAATGATTTGCTACCGTATAAAGACCAATTAGAGCCTTTAATACCTTCTCTTAGCCTTATTTAATAAAGTAGGTATAGATCCGAAGGAAAACAAGCCTATTTAGAGATTTTTAGATATTAAACGAAAGATAAATACTTAATACTACTAATTAAAGCCTTTTTCGTATAAGATCTTTTTAACTTTTATATAATTAATTAATTGTAAGGGGACTTAATAGATAGGGGGCTATAAAGCACGATTATAAAAATAGGATAGATTGTAAAGGAGATAAATTCTTAAGGAGGTAAGGCCTCTAGGATTAGAGAGACTATATACCATAGGTATATGCTTTCGGTACGTAACTAACGGCTATTTAAGGAGTATCCATAGGTTGTCCTAAGGGCAACTCAAGGTAACAGCAATAATATCCCTTATATTACCTCCCCCCTTCTTATAGTCGGCCTCTAATTACTATTACCTTGCGGTAGAGGGAGATTATAAAGACTTATTCTAGAAAGGGTTTAGAAAGATATTGGTATGCTATTATATATAATCTATCTATTTTGCCCCTACTTTAAACTTCTAAAAAACCTTAATAAGGAAAAAATATAACTAGAGAAAAGATATAAGGATTGCTAGAAAAACTATTAATAGCCTCCTAGAAATATGCTAGTAACTACCTAAGCTAACCTAAGGATTTTTATATAACTTTATATCTAAGTATTTATACTAGTTTATAATTAATTATAAGTATTATAGGCAATTTGGTACTCCTAATATAGTTTTATAAAACCTTTTAGTATAGGATTTAATATATAGAGCTTTAGCTTATTACTATCTTTTTAATTACTAAGATATTAATCTATAATCTTTTTTATAATCCCCTATGCTACTAATATTAGGGCGCAAAGAGGCTTTAAGGAAGATTTAAAGGAATAATATAAATTCTATCTAAATCTAAGGGTATATAGCTCTTATAGAGAACAAGATATTACATAAAAAAGAGAAAGAAATAATAAGAGAATTATATAATTAAACAGTTAGGGGTCTTGGTGGTTAATATATACAGTCTTTAACAGACTTTAGTATTACGGCGCTAGTGGAAAATAGTAGATTATTGTTATAGACAGCTTAAGTACGATGTTATGACTACTTAGAGAAGAGTTGGAAGAAGCTAGTTAGTTAATAAGAGCATGGTCCAGGATGGACCCGGTTAAGCCATGTAATGAGGAATGGTAGCCAAGGTCACATAATAAGGTCTGTAAGGTCTGTAAGGTCTATAAGGTCTGTCACATACCTTACGTACCTTACATACCTTATAAAGTGAAGGGATTTCTTAGGCGTAAGGTTGTGTATTTAAAGGACTACAGTCCCTACCCAGATAGTTCTCTCTTTATAGTGAATCTTAGAATATAATTAGAGTTAATCTGTTGGGCAACCACTTCACCAGTTATTATTACATTGTTGACTTATTATTCATACCTATATACCCAGCCCAATAACAGGACCCACTGTAGTTACTACTACAAGGTTCCGTTACACATTTACTACTAAGGTTACAGTATTAAACACTAAGAAGTTAAATAATATGCCACCCAAAGCACCAGTCACGACGCCATCAACGGCAGCTACGACCTCAGGCTTAGGAGGAGACACCGGTATGGCAGATACTGATTCGCAGTTAATTACAAGAGGTCAGTTATAAGAAATGGTTGATTGCTTATCAGACAACAATAGGATACTTGAAGAATGTATTAATGGAATTAGAGCAGTAAAGGTTAAGTTACCTTTAATTAAACAATTCTTAGGAGAGAAGTTAAAGCTTAAGGGGTTCCTTACGCAGATGCACTTTAAGGTAATGTAAGAAGGAGCTAAGCTAGTAACGCCTATGGATCAGGTGGCGTATGTGGGGCTATTCTTGACAGGTAGAGCACTTAAGTGGTTTAAATCTTACCTTACTAAGATATAAGCAAGCGGTATAACAACTACTAATTAAGAAGTATGATATATGTTTACAAGTTGGAGCGGATTTGTAGAAAGGTTAATATAGATGTTTAGAGATCTAGAGGCATCTACCACAGCGGAACGTAAACTTCAAAACTTGGTATAATGCACCTTAGCAATTAAGTACACGATATAGTTTTAAACGTTAGCTATATAGGTTAAATAGAATAGTAAGGCGCTTATGGCATAGTACAAATAGGGACTTAAGGCTAAAGTCTAGGACGTAATTATTCTAATAGAAGATGCGGACACCCTAAGGGAATTAATTAATTAAGTAATTAAGATTAATAATAGGATCTACTAAAGGGAGCAGATTAAGAAGGGTTAGGATAGAGTTCTATAGTTATATAAGGCGCAGAGTACGCAACAATAGACATAGAGTTAAAAACTATGGTATAGCGCAGAGCTAATGGACCTAAGTAGTACTAAAGAATCCAAGAAATGGATAAAGAAATTATGGAAACCTAGAGGTTAAGGATTAAGTAATTAAAGGACTAAGGAGCAGAGGCTAAACTAGGGATCTTAGCGGTAGCGGATGTTTAGGTGGACTCTATAATAAGAAGAATAGTTTAAAGAAGGAGCTTGCATAAATTATGGAAAGAAAGGTCACTATGCTAGAGACTGTAGAGGTGGTTAGAGTAACCATATAGTTAGAGGAACTGAGTAAGGAGAACTAGGACTGGTAATAAAAAGGTTACGCGGTATATAGGAGTGTACAGTTAGACACTTCGCGTTTTGTTACAACAACGTATGCTAAATTTATAAGGACGCTAAGTACGGCGTAAGCTATTGGCTATAAGAGCTAGAGTTAAGAGGACTTAAAGGAACCAGAGAGTTAGATAAAGAATAAGATTAACTCTATAAGCTAGATTAAGATATTATAGCAACGCATAGATAAAGATTAGTAATATTAATAATAGAGTTAGAGTGCTTATTAATTAATAGCGATAAGGAAGAAGAAGAGGCCAACTAGGGGCGCTTAAACCTTAATAACGTAATAGAAGCAGAGACTAAGACATCCACAGAATGAGGATCAGTAACGGGTATTATAACACCATTGGATATAACATCTATTGCTTTATAAGACAAAAGGAGTAATATTTAAAGATGATTAAGCAAGCAGATAACTGCTAGTGCTAGCTTATTACTTAATAAAGGCAAAGGGCTATAGGTTTAAGATTCTTAAGAAGAGATAAGGAAGGCCTTAGACTTATAAAGTGTAATAAGGACAGCTTAAGGGCCCACAACGGAAGAAAACCAATGGGAAAGAGTAGAGACTTAGTTTAGTGATAAACGAATAAGTACAGAATGTAAGTTTAAGAACTATAAGTTTAGGGAATAAGTAAGAATGTCAATCCTAAGTGAATATAGTATTTAGCTTAAAGATTAAAAAATCAATACGGACATTAAAAAGCGAGATAACTTTAAAGATCTAGCTGCAAGACGCAGAAAATAAGAAACTATAGATGAATTTAGAGCAAGAATTATTGTATAGCAAGAGTAGAAACTAGATAAGAGATCTAGTATACTAGGTTGTATAAGGGACAGAGCACCTATATAAAGAATTACTAATAGGCCTAAGATAGGCACGTTAAGGGCAAAATGGCTAAATGAACTAGAACAAGAAGAGGATCTAGGGATTCTAACTAGGTTTAAAGAAAGACATACTAAGGGATATTACAACACAGCTATAATAAGATATTTTCTTACAGACAAATTATATACGCTAAACCAGCTATACGGAAAGTGGTATAGACAGCGATATAATAATAAATAGAAAGATTTTTACATGTAGCTAGACGAAAAAGTTATCTAAGACCAACCTATTATAGAAAAACGTATAAGTTACATTAAAGGAGTACTAATTATAACGTCAAGGGATCTAGAAGAGGGATCCAGGGATTAGAGAAGTAAGTAATAAATCTTAGTACCTACAGAAGAAAGACTAGTAGTTAGGTTAACTAGGTAGAGGTTTAAACTTAAGAGCGAAGACAAGCCAAGAGTTAACCTAAGTCACTTAGCGCACCATATACTATTGTGGATAGCTTATATGGATAATATGTATAATATATATAGAGCACTAAAAGACAAATATTGGAAGTACCTAATAAGGATGCATTAGGCATAGGACGAAAAGAAGTATAGAGATGTTAAGTATATATATAGATAGCATTTAGTAGAAGTTTAGGAGTTAGGAGACTTAATACTTTAACCAGGAAGATTCCTTACAGAAGAATGCCTAGAGAATACTTATCTATGGTATATAGAGGAAAAGAAATAAATTAAGTATTGGCTAAAAGTGGACTAAGTATAGATAGGATCTAGCAGCTAATAGTTAGGAAAAGTGGAGGCCTATAGGACTAGAGGGAACTAGTGGTAGAGCCTTAAACCCTTAAAGGAATTTAAGGACAATACTTAAATTTATAAATTAAGTAGCAAGATTAACAGTTTGAGGTATTAATAGATAGTGGAGCAATAAGGAACCACATATTACTAGTAACAGTGGAAAGGATAGGGTTACTATATAGATAAAAGGAACACCTATATCTACTTATAACAATTTTAGGAGACTAGATAGCCTATAGAGAAGGTATTATTAATCTCAAAATAGGACCTATTTAGATAACTATTAAAGGAAGATAAGTTAGGATATTTTTTAATATTTTACTATTAGGGAAAGATAAGGCGATTTTAGGAATGCCTTGGTTATAGGAATATAATCCAAAAATTAATTAGGTAATAGGTAAGGTTAATATTAAGAATACTTAATAATATAAAATATAATAACAAGCCAAGATGGTATGGTACTAAGTTGGAGTAATATATAAAGAGACTAAGTAAGGCTTAAGTTATATACCAAAAAGATACCATAAGTATGGTAAAAAGTTATAGTCACCAGAAAGTAAAAAACTGTTAGAGTATATAGTATAGGATTATAAAATAGAATTGGAACTAGGAATAAGTCTAAAGTTCTTTCTAATTTATAAGCTTACTAAAGTAGAGTTAGTAGCGCTTAAGGAGTTTGTCTAGAAGAACTTATAAAAGGGATATATTAAACTATTGTAGTTGTTAGCAGGATATCCAGTATTGTTTATCCTAAAGAAAAATAGAAAACTTAGGATGTGTATTAACTATAGACAGTTAAACAGCATTACCAGGAAGGATAGATATCCTTTACCCTTAATTAGCAAAATCTAAGATAGGATAGGTAATGCGCAAATCTTTATAAAGATAGATCTAAGATGGGCGTACCATTAAATTAGGATTAAGGAAGGTAATAAATAGAAGGCAGCTTTTAGGTTAAAAGAAGGACTGTATAAACCATTAGTTATACAATTTAGACTTATAAACGTACTAGTAACATTCTAAAAGCAAATTAATAGTGTGTTAGGAGAACACCTTAATAAGTTTATTATAGCATACCTTAACAATATTATTATCTACTCTATAAGTAAAGAGGAACACAAGGAGCACATTAAATAGGTCTTAAAGAGACTATAAGAAGAACAGATACCAGTAGCAATTAAGAAATATAAGTTCTTTACTAGGAAGATGGATTTTATAGAATTTATTATTAAACTAGGAAAAATCAGTATGGACCTAAAGAAAGTTAAAGCTATAGTAGAGTGGCAAGAACTAGAGAACGTTACGCAGTTAAGATTATTTTTTAGGGTTTTGCAATTACTACAGGAGGTTTATAGCACAGTAGTTAAAAAGTACTAAGCTGTTTACTTAACTAATAAAGAAAGAGGAACTGTAGGTATAGGACACTAAGTAAAAGAAGTTGTTTAAGGAACTTAAGGAGTTGTTTACCTAGGAATTAATCCTTAAGATCTACTAACTAAAGTTAGAGACAGTTATAGAAATAGATGCATTAGACTTTACACTAGGAGTATATTTGCTATAGAAGCATTTGGACGTATAGCATCTAGTAGTATACTATAGTTAAAAGATAACACTACTAGAATTAAACTACGACATATACAACAAGGAGTTGCTAGGTATAGTTGCAGTACTTAAGGAATAGAAAGCATTCTTACAAGGTATAGAAAAACCATTTATGGTTAAAACGGACTATAAGAACCTTATAGGATTCCTAATAACAAAGGAACTTAATTAAAGACAAGTTAGATAGGCGGAGATGCTTATAGAATACTATTTTAATATTTAGTATACTAAGGGTATAGATAATGCACAAGCAGATGCTCTAAGTAGAAAGGCTAAACTATAAAATAATAAGAAGCCGTTAGGGGCTTTATTGTGAAAAGATATAGATGGATTAATCAGGTATAATTGTCCAAAAATAGCAGCAATATAAGAAAGCCAGATCTATAAATTACCTAAGAGTGATTGGACATAGAAGATCTAGGAAGCACAGCTTAAGGATTTAAACTTAGAGTAATATAAAAACAGAGAAACAATATATGTGCCTAAGTCTATTATAGAAGAATTTATTAAGGAATTTTATAAGGGAATAACACAAGGACATAATGGAGCTATAGGCTTAGTATTAAGACTTTAAGAGGAGTATATTATTTAAGGAATCTAGGGACTAGTAAGATAAGTTATAAGAGAATGTCTAGATTGCTAAAGGAACAAACCAATAAGGCATAAGCTGTATAGAGGGCTATAACCTGTTAAAATACTAGAAAGACCATGGGAGGTTATATTATGGGACTTTATTATAAAATTACTAAAATCAAGAGATCCTATTACTGGATAAGATTATGACGTAATCTTAGTAATAGTAGATAAGCTTATAAAGTGGAGATACTTTATAGCATACACAGAGGAGATTTCAGTAGAAGATGTGGCTGGAATCTATATTAAAGAAGTATTTGTAAGGCACGGAGCACTAAATAAAATTATATTGGATAGAGATCTAAGATTTATAGTAGTATTCTAGGAAGTGTTTCTAGTAGAATAAGGAGTTTGTGTAGTAACCTCTATAGTATATTATCCACAGAAAGATTAAACCAGACACTAGAACAGTATCTAAGGCATTATATCAATCACGCACAGAATAATTGGGTATTATTATTACTAGTTATATAGTTTGCATATAATGCAATATCATAAGAAGGAATGAGAATATCACTATTTAAGGCGAATTACGGATACGAACTAAGAATATCGCTACGCCACGATAAGTAAAGAAGATAAGTAGCATAGCTAAAGAAAGAATGGAGACCTTAATAAATCTTTATACAAACCTTACTAAGACAGCTAAGATGGTATAATAGAGAGTGAAAAAGTACTATGGTGCTAAGAGATCTAAGGGACCAGATCTTAAGGAGGGAGATAAAGTATGGCTACTATATAAAAATTTCAAGAGTTAACGACCAAGCAAAAAGTTAGACTACGTCAGACTAGGACCTTTTAAAATTATACAGAGAATTTTACTAGTCACTTTTAAGTTGAACCTACTAGCTAAAATAAAGATCTACCCTATATAGCACATTGTAATGCTAGAACCAGCGTATAGAAATGTTAAGCTATTAGTCTATAAGGAAGACATATATAGAGGATAAGAAGAAGATAAATGGCAAGTTTTAAGGATTATTAGTTATAAGGACGTAGATAATAAAATATAGTATAAAGTAAAGTAGACAGGCTATAGTAAGACTACCTAGGAACTACTATAAAACCTAAAGAACGCTATAGGAAAGGTATAGAAGTATTAAAAGAAAGCAGGTTAGGGAGTATTAAAAAAGGATTACTAAAAGACAAGTCACCTAAGGGGGACCTAGGAAGAGCAACTACTATATTACTTAGAGTTGTTTCCTTCTTTAGAGACACTACTCTCTTATTACCTGGCTTAGACAAACCCTGTTAAACAAGTTTTTACTTCTTAAAACAAACCTTCTTATAAACCTTCTTAAAACGCAAAAGATGAGCAGAAGTAGAAAGACGAGCGTCCAGAGCCCGCTATTAAGCAGCTGACGCCTCTAGCTCCGCTTCCTGCAATTAGCGCAACTTATCTAAAGCACTCGCAAGTTTACCATTAAGCTTTGCAGCGGTAGATTAAATATAAGACCCTATAACAAGTTACTCTGGGAACTTAAAGGTTATTAAGAGCAGTAGAATGTGTATATTTAGCGTCAGGGATAGAGCGAACATTGTAAGACAATTAAATGTTTGCTTTAGTGCACTCTAAATAAAAGGATGGTTGCTGAGACGTAGGGCTTGCTAACGCAATATAGACTAAACCCTCTTTTGCACAACGAGAACGTGGAGATAATATTATCTTACTAAGTAATAAGATAACCGCAATAGTATAGGCACGTCGTTAGAAAGAAGAGGAAGAAATTGCTTTAGGTATAATAAGTATGGATATTAACCAGATTAATTAAACGGACATTACACCTTTAGTGGACAACTTGGAGATGTTAGGAATCTTTAAGGATAAAGATAAAGAGGAGGGAGATGGTGTTATAGACAGCTTAAGTACAATGTTACGACTACTTGGAGAAGAGTTGGAAGAAGCTAGTTAGTTAATAAAAGCACAGTCCAGGATAGACCCGGTTAAGCCATGTAACAAGGAATGGTAGCTAAGGTTATATAACGAGGTCTGTAAGGTCTGTTATGTACCTTATGTACCTTATATACCTTACAGAGCGAAGGGATTTCTTAGGCGTAAGGTTGTATATTTAAAGGACCATAGTTCCTACCTAGATAGTTCTCTCTTTGTAGTAAATCTTAGAATATAATTAGAGTTAATCTGTTGGGCAACTACTCCACTAGTTGTTATTATATTGTTGACTTATTGTTCATACCTATATACCTAGCCCAATAATAGGACCCACCGTAGTTACTGCTACAAGGTTCCATTACAATTATAGTAAATAATTATAGATAGTTATAGATAGTTGCAGACAGTTATAGATAGTTTTAGATAGTTATCTATTAAGTATTTTATAAGCTTATAGTATAGAAGAATTAAATAAGCGACTTAATTCTAAATCTATGGAAATTAAGTGAACTAAATATATAAAAGTAGACCCTGAACTCCAAAGTCTATAACTTAATATTTAACCTTATCCGAGATATATAAGGGTAGGGTTAATTCTGTCTCGGAGCCTCTTAGGCAACGATCTTATATCTTAGCGTAGTGCTAGTAAAATATTATATACCCTCCTAAATTTAACGGTGTAGTTAAAGCTATAGAAAATAAAATAAAGATAAAAGCTATACTAAAATAGGAAATTTAGATATAACTTTAGAAGTAGTATAGGGTAATACTTAAGAGTCTTTATTAGTGGTAGTAGTAATCTAATGTTAAATATCCACTAAATTTAATTGCTTTACCTATGCCTCGTGCCTTTAACGGGGTAGCATTTTAGTAAGACTATTGGTAGGTATCTTGTCTATAGGGACCTATTATATATTAATCTTTTTGTCTTAGACTTCCTATCTAAGCTAGTACTAATAGACATTAATATGTCATAGCTTGGTATTAAGCTTTGGTGTATCCTGTCTTAGGAGTTATATAGTCTACATATTGTCGCATAGTAGGGTAAAATCGCGTTCTAAATTGAGACCGATTTCCTTGGAGAAACGCTGCTACTAGATAATTTTAATAGCGGCAGTAAATAGGAAGAGAAGCTCCGCTTTAGTAGTTAAGCGAGTTACTAATTGTTATAGGGTTGCTTTCTAATTAATTAGTCCTCTAAATAGGATAAATAGGTATCCTTAAGAGCTCCGTCTAGTCTCTTTATAGTCCATAAATACTGCGTTAGATACTCTATAAAAGGTAACGTCTTCTCCTTTAGGGTTTCTAAAGTAGATATATACTCTAAATACTTTACTAGAGTATTTAATAGCTATAGATTTTGTTCTAAGGCAATAGGCAATAGCTTGGTTTAGTGCCTTAAGGCGCTTTTAATTTAGATTAGTAAGAAATTTGGCTAGCCTTAAATGCGTCTTTATAATATTAGGTCTTTTAAATATAGCGAGGTGCGTAAGAGAACTAACCCGTTGCTAATAAACTAGTGTTCTTTAAGGGTTTGTCTACTGGTTAGACGGAATTAGTTCTTTAGTAGGAAGTAGTAACTTAGGAAATCTTCCTAGTTAAATATTAAATTAACTGGCTATCTTTTTAATATAGAAATTTTAGCAGAGCTAGAGCTTTCTACTTACATAATCTTGTTTAATTTAAATGTCTAGGAACTATTGTAGGTCTCCTAGCGCACGGATCTTGTATTAATATAGAAGTTTGGCTTTAAATTCTTTTAGTCTTTAAAGGTTCTTTTTAGCAAATAGGACGGTAATATTATCTATATAGAAGAAGACAATAAGTTATCTATTAGTGTAAAGGCAGTTAGTACCTATAATAGGCTTTAATTTAAATTTAGCTAGTGTATTAGTAAGCTCTTTGTACCAAAGTAGTGGTGAAACCTTTAATCCATATAGCGCTATAAGTAGCTTTAGAATATATCCGTTTTAATTAAATCCTTGTAGATAGTAGCAGTAGACTAGCTTAACTAGTCTAGCATTTATAAACACGTTTATAGCGTTATACTGTTGAATCTCCAAATTAAATACAGCTGCTATAGCCATAAGGGCACGGAATATTTAAGCAGCTAGGGTTACTGCATAGGTCTCCACGGATATATAGTCGAGCTTTTAGCTTTTAAAGGTAACCGTTGCTATTAAACTTGTATTTAAAGACCTATTTTAGTAAAAGGATCTGGTTATTGCTTGCTTCTTCCTTTAGTATAGTCTTAAATATCCCTTAGCGTTTTAGGTTATTGTATTCTTTTTCCATAGCCTTTTAAAAGCCGGTAGTTAAAGGGTGCTTTTTTAGCTCTTTAAGGTTCCTTAGTTTAGGTGGAAGATTGTCTTAATATAGGGAGGATCTAGTTCAGTTAATGTCCTTTACTAGTCCTATAGCAAATCCAGCGTAGTAGCTAAATAGGGTAGGTAAATTGGCTAGTGCTGTTGCATACACTTGATATTAAATTTATTTAAAACCTTCTGGTATAATAAGGCCGGTAAAAGGATTGGCTAAGACTTTATTAGCTTATAAAGCTGTATTAGTTACTCTATTAGATAGTTCTAGTAAGCTTAGCTAGGTAGGAATTGCTTTAATTATATCTAAAATATGGTCTTAAGGTCCTTCTAGTATGGTATTTGTTTCTAGTAGGTCTGGGGATACTATTCTGCTAGGAGTTAGTGGCCGTTTAGTGTCCTTTATAGGAAGCTCTGCTAAATCGTTTAATATAGTTATTTAATTTATATTTAAGGTAGGTCTATATAAGATAGATTTATCCTTAGATTTATCCTTATAAAGAGGTTCTAGTAGACTAATTATCTAGATAGTGTTTTCTAATACTTCCCTTAATAGGTAGTTAATATTTTAACCCTTAGGGTTATAGAACAAGGTCTTATTAAAGGTAACGTCTTTAGTTTAAATAACTTTATAAAGACTTAGAATCCAGATTTAGTAGATATTTATTAAATTATAGCTAACTATGTATCCAATTAATATATAAGGAGCTAGCTTATCTCCCTTTCTAACTTGTTTATTTAGCGTATAGGTCTTATAACCGTATTTATGTATATAGGTAAGTAATGGCAGCTTGCCGTAGGCGACCTCGTATGGAGTTTTCCACCCTAGTTACCTATTTGGTGTTTAATTAAGTATATAGCTAGCAGTAAGGAAAGCTTCTAGTCCTAGAAATAGGGGTAAGGATGCTTCCAGCTATATAGATCTTAATTATTCCATAAGGGTTCGTCTAGATCATTCTACTTTACCATTTTGTTCTTTGGTATATAGTGCTCAGCATTTAAAGGTAATGCCTTTATCTATATACCACGTCTCTAGGGTGTCTTCCATTTATCTAAATACTTATTTATTATTACTCTAAAAGAAGGTAATGTCTTAGTGGAATTATATTTTAATTAAACAGTAAGTCTTATAAATGGTAAGTGGGATAGTTGCTTTATCCCTATTCTTAGCGGTATATATAAAGTTAAATTTAGAATACATGCAATAAAAATGCATAATATATCTATCGCCGTTATATCCTAGTACTTTAAGGTAGATAATATTAAATGCTAGCCGTTTAAATGGTTAAGTAGCTGGAAATTTATATTCTTATCTCTAGGAGATCTGCTGCGTATGCTTTACTAATAAGCAAACTTTATATTCAAGTTTAAGCGGTGCTTGTTTATTGGTTTTAAATTCAGTTAGCTCTATGCCAATAATATACTTAGGAAGCTGCGTAATAGCATTAGGTCCTGCATAGCTAAGTATTTTATGCTATCTTATAGCTGTGGCTCTAATTAGTTTATAGGCCATTTAGCTTAGCTAAAATCTTTCTATTAAGAAGGTTGATTAAGTTAAATCTAGGGTACTTATAGGCTCTTTATATACTAGTGCCTAGTGGCCCCCTAGTTGTTTTGCATAGTATACTATTTTACTAATTACTAGATAGTAGAGCAAGTTTCGTCCTAAGTTAAAATGGATATCATTATTAGTAGCTCTTAAGAGTGCTATAATATTTATAAATATGGTGAGTACTAGTGCTATATAGGATAGCTTCATTTTTAACTTTCTAATAGGTATATTAATAGTAATGGTTACTATTCCGTAGGCTTAAAATTTCTTAAAATTTCCGCTAGTAATTAGGTAGTTATCTTCTACTACTAGGTAGGAGAAGGTAAAGTCTCCTTTATTATTATAGACGTGGGTATCTACGCTAGGGTTAAGTATCTAGGTGTTCTGGAGTTTAAATAGAGTTTAACTAGTACTAAATACGGCAGTATAGCTGGTTGGTTTAGTAGAAGGTAGGGTTTTAGAATTAAAATTAATTGTAAATTCTATGCTCTAATTGTTCTCCTTTACTTCCTATGATAAGGGCGCAAAGAGGCTTTAGGGAAGATTTAAAGGAATAATATAAATTCTATCTAATCTAAGGGTATATAGCTCTTGCTAAATATAAGATATTATATAAGAAAAAGAAAGGAACATAGGAAACTTATAACTAAATATTTAGGGTTTTAGTAGTAGACATATAGGTATAAGCCTACGCGGATTTTAACAGGTTTTAACCAAATTCTATTACATTAGTGGAACTTAGTGGAATTTAATTAAGTTAGTAGAATTTAGCGGAATTTAATTAACTTTAATAGAATTTAGTAGAATTTAATTAACTTAGCAGAATTTGGCAGAATTTAATTAAAGCGTTAGAATTTATCTGTTAAGTGTTTTACTAAGACATTCCTACTATAACTAGGCTAGTCCTGTTATAGTACCCCCCCCCCCCCTCCCTTTTTTAACTAAAGGTCCAAATAATTTAATTTTAGTTAAGACTTATAACTTATCGCGTATTATATAATCGCGTTATAAGCGTTATAGTGCATTTTAAGTTCTTTTTAATTTTAAGTTTCCTACTATCATGTTTTATATATTTGTGTTAAGTGGCAATTATTTACTTTTATATTATATCTATTTAGCTAGAGTAGGCCGCAAAGGATGGTCCTTATAGAATTTTTTTACTAAGAAAGGCGCGTCGACCTTAATCTAGTTATAGATTTCCTAGGTTTATATTTTATGTCCTTCCCACTTAATAAGAAGTTTAAATTATTTAGATTATATTTTCTATTATATATTATTAATTAAGTTAATAAAGTACAAACCGTTACCGTTATTAATAATTATAGAAGGTAGTGGCGGGATTTTATAAGTTATAGGATTATCTTTTAAAGGTTATAATAAGCTTATATAAAACATTAGGTATATTTTTATCTTAGTTAGTAGTTTAAGCTTATAGGTATATAAGCTTAGTTTCTTCTTAATTTAGTACGGGCCTATAAACTTCTAATTAAGTTTCTTTAAGGGCTGTTAAGTTCGCAGGTTTTATATATTTAGGTAAACTATATAATAATTATTTATTGCTTAACGTCCGATCTGGATCCCTGTTGGGCCTACGCGGACTACTCCTTATATATATGTGGGGAGAAAACTCTACTTAAGAAAACCCTATAATCCATCTCCCTGCCTTTTAGGACTCGCCTACTTAGCGCCTACGAGTTGCCTATGGTGCTCTTCTACCTTACTTTTTGACCTCCTTAGGAACCACTACTGCCGTAATAAGCCTACGGACGCGCTAGTATTATAAACTTTACTCTACTACTGTAGAGTTAACAGGGGGGGCCTATTGCTTGCCCCTTTATCTTCTATTGCTATTTCCTTTACAACCCAAAATTGGTCTAGCACATTTTGGCTAATAAGCCATTAGGTAACTGCCTTAAGACCTTTTTATATTAAGAGTAGTATATTATAGTTCTCTATGCTAGCTACTAAGAGTATTACTTCTTAGTTGATGCGTAAGGGGCATAGCAGTATTACGTGTTTTAGTGTCTGTCTTGGCCAGCCATATTCGCATCTTAGGCTACCTACTAGGATATCTACCCAGTAGAGCTAATCTTTTAGTCCTATTATTCCTGTTCTTAAGAGTGTTGCTATTATATTTTCTGCCTTCGTTAGGCCTTCTTAGAGCCCTTAAGTGTTTACCCCCTATGGCGTTAACTATGCTACGGCTTAGGTTCCTCTTGCCTAAGTCAGCCTCTATACCTTTAACTTCTATTTACCTTTCTAGCGTTGGTCTAACTAGTATTATATTGTGGTAGATGGTTTTCTAGTATCCTTTTATACTCTGCTTTAGCTCCTTTCTCTCTCTTACTATTATCTTTACTAGCCTCTTACACGTCTCCCTTCCTCCTCTATATAGGCCTAGGCCCTAATATAGCACTATTCTTCTTCTACTTTCTTTACCTATTTCTCTAATATATCTTCCCTACTTTAGGGTTGTTGGTTTATTCTCCTATAAGGCACCCTAGGGTCCCTCTATAGTTTATTTAGGCGTGTTTTAATATACTTTATAACATTAGAATTACATTTACTTTGCGCCCTTTATATTATAGCGGCTTTAATATACAGTTATAGGGGGGGAGTATTAGCTTCCTTCTTAAGCAGTGCTATAGCCATACGCTTATACCCGCCTGTTATGCTCTAGAGGCAGGCTATTTAGACCTTTTAAAGTAGTTTAAGGAGTAATTTAGGGGGGCCTTTCTTAGATTCTCTAATAGCCCAAATACTAGATCTATATATTATAGTTAGCCGGACAACTGCTGTGTATAGTAGGCGTGACTTCTAAAAGCATAGACCCTATATAGAATTAACAATCCTAGATAATGCGATATACTATACTTGGCCCTTATGGGCCGCTTACGCCGCATATACGCTCCACTAGAGCTTACTGTCTACCTATACTCCTAATACCCTTAGGCCCTAAACTGGTTAACCCCTAAAGCCTTAAATATAGATTATATACTAGAGATCTGTAGATTGGTTGCGTTTTCTTATAAAATAGATTAGCTAGTATTTCTCTAGTAAGAATTGGACTCTATATTATCTTGCCTATTCTATATAGGTATTATAGGCTCTCTCTAGTGTTCTGTAATTCTCTACGGCTATTGGCCCGTATATAATTAGGTTTATATTATTAACAAAGCCTATTCCCTGGGTTGCCCCTTCCTTAAAGGAGTTAAGCAAGTTAGTTATAAAGAAGAGGAAGAGAATAGGCAAGAGGGGTAATCCTTATGGTATTCCTGTTATAACTACTATAGGGGGGCTCTGGTATCCACTAAAGACTAATAATGTTTCTTTCTGGCCTATAAACCCTTAGATAAACTATATAATTTATTCTAGGAAGCCCTTTGCCCTAAGGATATATAGGAGGCGCTTATAGGGTATGTTGTTGTAGGCACCACTAGTGTCTAGGCTAAGTATTAATACTATAAAGTCCCTTCGCATTACCTATACGGTTTTAATGGTGGCAGCAAGTAGTGTAAGTGCTAATAATATTAAGCGGTTCTTTCTTGCCCCTATTTGGCTTTATAGTAGTAGGGTATATTCCTTAGCCATATCTACTATGCAGTCCGCTATTACCCTTTCTAAGATCTTGCTAAGAGTGTTTTCTAAGGCAATAGGGCGGTAGCTTCCTAGGGTTAAGTAATCTACTTTACCTTCTTTTTGTAGAACAACCGTCGTTATAGCTCTACTAAGTTATAGGTAGTAGCCTATAGCAATGCATACTTTAGCCACATCTGCAAGCTAAGGTGCTATAAGTGGTCCACAGGTTTTTAAAGCCTTATTTAGAATTCCATCTAGACCTAGTACTATATTATTTAAAAGGCGGCTAATAGTTCTGGCCATTTCCTCTATTATTATATTGCTGTTAACCTATAGGTAAGTTACTAGTGTTTTACCTATAATATTACTAAGGTCTGCTGGGGCTGGTTAGGGGAAGAACCTTTCTATAAAAATCTTTACCTTCTTATTATTATTATTAGTGGCCTATAATTCCCCTACTCTTCGCAAGGGCGGTAAGTATAGGTCTTCTACTAGACGCCCTACCTTTTTTTTTATTACCCATTTTGCTATAGCCCAAAGGCCCTTATTATAGGGGAGGCTTAAGTTAAAGGTATGCTAATTTATAAACCGTCTTTAGTTATTCCTTGCTTCTTTTTTTAGGGTATTCTTTAACTGGTTTCTTGTGTCTTTATATTATCTTTTATCTTTAGGGTTATGGCTACTTATATATTTCCTTCTTACTTATTATTGGCTGGTAATAAGGACTATGCACTATATAGACCATGTATATTATATATAGGGGCCCAGTTATAAGACCAGGCAGTACTCTTCCAGCCTATTTTTAATTACTGCCTAGATCCTTTCTAGTCTTTAGTTAATTTCTTTAGGGGTAGCCACTAAGCCTCGCTTATTTGGTATTAGGTGGATTTTTTCTAGGTCTTAAAGTTATTATTTAACTATACTAAGGAAACTGTCTGTTTTAAGCTTCCTTATTACGTATCTTTTACTATTTAGTTATGCCTTAATATCTAGATCTAGCTATATCTAGATAGGGATATAGTTTAAGGTAAGTGCCCATTCCTCTTTAGGGTTGTACCTTTTAAGTCTCTGATATAGGCCTTTATCCATAAATATAAGGTTAATTGTACTTCTGGTAGTGCCTTATTACCATATAAATACTCCTAGGGGGGTGGCCAGTTTAAGGCCCCAGATATCTATAGCTCTTAGTAGGCACTTTGCCTATTATTTAGCAGTAATATAGATACCCCCCTACCGTGGGTAGTGGAGGTTTATATCTCCTAATAGAATAGACTCCGTGCCTTTAGCTTTTAGTAAGCTTATTACTAATATAATGTTCTCTATTTATAGGACTCCTTTAACCCTAAGGTTATATACATTAATAACTTATACCTGTCAGATAATTCAGATAGAGGGGTTTATTAATAAAATGGGTTGATTAATTGATAATCTTGACTTAATTGTTAATTAATGTCTTTCTTGGTTAACCTAGGGCCCCTAGGGCTCTGAAGAGATTTACAATGCACGTGACTTGTGCATATATCCCACGTCTTAGAGAATACAGATTATCTAACACACCCCCTTAGCTTTAAGCTCTTTAAGGTTAAAGCTAGCCACCTTCTTATGTCCGTTAATAAGTTAATTAAACTATAATCTTATCTAAATCCCTCCGTCTTGCTCTGATACTGTCCCTTAGGTCCTCTAGTTACTTCTCCTTATCTAGCTGCTCCTTAATATCCACTATCCTAATTATATTAATAAAGCTTTAAAACCTCTACTTAGGCAGGGCCTTTATAAGTCCATTGGCAATTATCTCCTTTATTGCTGTCTATTAAAATTATACTCATTTTATTGTATATTCCTAACATAGCTAGTGTTAATAGATGTTAATATGTTAGAGCTTCGTAATTAGCTTTGCTGTATCTTCCATAATTAGTTAGAGCATCTATGTATTGTTATATTTAATAATTAAGGGCTTGTTTAGGCGTAACGTTATTGCTTTAAACAGCCTACTAATAAAGATAGCTTCTTTCACTATCTAAGATAGGGCTAATAACTTGGCTTCTGTGCTTAGCGTTATAACTATACCCTGCTTATTTGCTCTCCAGGCAATTGGTCCTCTAAATAGCTTTATAATATATCCTTATAAGCTCTTTCTGTTAATAGAATTATCTATAAATAATGCATTGCTAGTATAGATAAATAATTGCGCTTTACCTCTTCTATTATCTCGTCCTTTATCGCGTATTCCTTTATCTCTCCCTCTACCGTTTATTCCTTCCTTATCTCCTCTATAGTAGATTGCTCTGCTTCTCGTGCTATATAGGTACTAAATAACTCTATCTACCGCTTAATAATACTTTTAGCTTAGGTTCTAATTAAACCTTACTAGCTATAATACTGCAAAAGCAATATCTAGACGCGTTGTAGTGGCTATATAGAGTACTAAACCCAATTTTCTCTAATATAGCATTGTAGAGGCTGGTAGGGATATAGGACGGACTAATAGGTCTGTATTAGGGGACGGACGCGTTGGATAGATTAATTGGTAATTAGTAGGGAGGAGTTTTAATTCTGCTATAGGAGTGTCTAAAAGACACCCTCTAAGATCTATCTTATACTGGTTAGCTATCTTCTTAATATAGGCTTCCTGGAATAGCTATAGGAGCCTCTGGCTATAATTGTGTAGTATGTGGATTCCTAGGAACCATTTTAGCTCGCTAAGGGTACTTATCTAGTATTCCTTACTCAGCTTCTTAATTGCTTCTTAAGCCTTCTTCTTATCTATCTTTTAGTAGCAGAAGACAATATTATTAACGTAGAAGAAGATAACTATTCTACCTTTTAGCATAATATACGGCTCCTAAGGTACCTCTTTAAAACCCAATTTATTTAATAAGCTTGTGAGATTCTTCTACTATAACAGTGGTGATCGTTGTAGTCTATATAGGGCTTTTCTTAAGTGTAGTACTTTATTTATCTTTCCTTTATTAAACCCTGGCGGTAGCTTTATATAGACAACCTTATTAAGATCGCAATGAATAAACACGTTAACTGTATTTATCTATATCGTCTCTAGGTTAAATTTTGTGGTAATCGCCATAAGGGTTTGGAAGGTTGTACTAGCTAATATAGTAGCTCTCGTAGGTAGGTCTCCTAGGGCCTATTAATTTCCGCATACTACTAAGCGTGCCTTATTTCTGGAGGAATCCGTGCTTATCCGTCTTATAGACGAACACCCATATTAAGCTAAGGACCTACTGTCCCTTTATATGCTTCTTATCTATTTCTTAAAATAACCTTATTTAATAATAATATTGGAGATGGGCTTATTAAGCCTCTTAGAACTAATCTTAAAGAGGATGTGTATTAAGGTCCTAGATTAACTAAGGTAGCAGAGGTAGATTCTTCCTAATTTTAGCTTACTATTATTAAGTCACCTATTAAGGTTAAACTTCCTTCCTACTAAGAAGGCGCTGTAATAGGCTAACGTAATCCTTTTAGTAATAAAGTCTTTAAACCTGTCATCGCAGGCTTCCTTAAATAAGTCTTTAATAGAGTTATTAAACACCCCCTAAGTATAAAACCTATCTCCTACTTAGCTAACAATGTTCTAATTAATACCTTATATATCTAACTTTGTAGGATACTTAACATAAAAGGCATATAGAGATTCTTTATCTTCTTCTATTAGAGGTGGCGTATAATATATATCTTTAAGAGCTCTTCTAAGCTTAAGATCTGCTAACTCATTAAAGGTTTGAACTGGCTTATTAATATTATCGTCTTCCTCTTAAATTAACGGTTTAAATACTTTTTTGTTGTCTTCTAGAAGAGCCTTATTCTTAGTTAGGGTATTAGGGAGTTAAATCTTCTTAATTAGCGTATCTAACTTAGTGTGTAGGTCCTTTAAGATGTCCGTTTGCTTGCTGTTAAAGAATATCTTCTTATTAAAGATAACGTCCCTAGTAGAGATGACGATACCTTTGTGTAGGATCCAGATCCTATAGATATTGGTAAAGTTATAGCCAATGAGGTAGCCGATATGGGCTTGCGGATCTAGCTTGCTTAGCTTTTCTTCTTTAGCTAGGCGTCTAACGTTATTGCGTATACCCTACAGCCATGGGCTTTTAGGTGCGCTAGTTGCGGCTTTTTTAATCTATTGGCTAGGAAGGCATAGAACCTCTCGTATAGCAATTTCCAACTGTTGCTTTTTAGTGGCGTTTAATTTTAAAGGTAGACTGCGCAGTTAACTATCTTATTCTATAGGTTGTGTGGTAGATTAGCAGCAATTCTTATTACTTATGCTCTCTTAATAATTATACCCCCTAAGCGTTTGGCGGTACTATTCTAAGCTTAGGTATAAGGCGCTAAAGGCTTAAATGTAATCCCTTAAGTCCATAGCTATTTAAGGGTTCTCCTTTTTTCTAGCTTATTATCTAATCTAATAGTGTTAACCTTAAGGTTATACCTTAAATAAATCCATTAAATAAAATCTTTAAGTACTTATAGTGTCTCCTTCTCTTCGCCATGTGTTATTATAAAATACGGGAAGGTTCTTCCTAAGAAGGTGTTATAGATAAATATAACTCGTATAAATCCAGTATATGCTTTCTTAAGGTCAGTCTAGTTAATATAGAGGTTAAAATAAGGTTTATTAATATTCTGTTCTAAGAACCTTCTTAAGACCTAACGCTTAATTTTGGCGAGACTGTAATATTAATATTCCGTTATCTTTCGGCCTTAAAGCTTAACTCCTAAGGCATTAAGACCTAGATAATAAAGGCTTATAGGTCCTAGATAACCTAGATATAGGTGCCATAGATACATATTACCTTTTAAGTCTAGATAAGTGTCTTTTAACGATGCTCTACGCTTCCGTTAGCGGCGTAGTAGTTGGCTTATATTAAACGCTAATAGACTTCCTAGTTGGACGTATTTAATAGTCTATTGTCTATAATGTTCTTCCATTTAATATAGAATCGTATTATCCTTCCAAACTAGAAGATTATTGTCTCCTTTATTGTCCTAGTAGAACCCTCGTTTTTAAAGCAGACGGAACAATACTAGATTTATATTAAAGTCTATATAAAAGGTAACGTCCTTAAGACATAGGGTTCCCTTACTCTTGTCTAGTTTTATAACTTAGATAATAACATTACTATAGCCTAGTATAGGCACTTCTAAGCTGCTGGTGGTGATATATTTATATCTTAAAGCTTTCCTAAAATTATAAAAATGAGAGAGGTTATTAAAGATATAGAGAGTGGTTCCTAAGTTAAGAATAGTTAATAGCTTTAGTAGATAGGTTTAACTGGTATAATACAATTTTAGGAATACTGTATTAGCTTCTCCCTTAATCTTAACTTCCTAGCTCTCATCCTATTATTATTAGGCCTTATCTTCTTATTCTTTTCTACCTTCTTCAGTGCCCTATTAATGCGCGCATCTTCTATTATAACTCCTATAGGTCTTTTATCTTTAAATAAATACTAACAGTCCCGTAGGGAGTGTCCTTATATTCCATACGCTAAGTACTTAGGCATTAGCTTCTTATAGGACGTCTCCTTATCCACCAGTGTCCCGGCTCTTTTTAAGCGTCTATTATATGCTAAGGCCTTTCCTCTTTATAACCCTTTAGTAGTATTAAAGTAATCCTTAGTGGCTTGCTCTGCAAAGTTTGCATTAAAGGTACTGCCTCTTATAGTAGCATTAGCTTTCTTTAAGGGTCTTCTAAGTCCTTCTTATAGCTCCTTTGCTACTCTATAGTATTTAGAAGATCTTAACTTCTAAGGGTTATTTAACTTAGTAGTGTACTTTACATAGTAGGCGTTGCTAAACAGTTAAATAACTTCTGCCAAATTTTAAAGCTAGATTCTATCTAATATTTAAGGGATCTTGTACTTCTCTCCTAGTGCTATTATATGTTTCTATTAGTCTAGCCACTAGTTTAATTTTAACAACTGTTTAAACCCCTTAAGGACTTCCGCGTACTAATATTATACCTTCTTCCTAATGTACAATAAGGTAGGTTTTGTGTTCTCCTTTAACTAAGATAGCTATTCCTTAATAGTTATGGAAGGGTTAAGCAGTAGCTTCTTCTGAATTGATACTGTGGATATAATCTAGGTGCGTATCTATTGCAGATGCTCTTCCTGTTTTAGGAAGTACTTTATATCCTAGTTGTAGTATTATCTGCTATTCTTATACGCTCTCTGTTAATTTGTTAAGAGCTATATATATAAGGTTGCATTCTTATTAAAGTCTATAACTTTTGGATAGGGTGGTTTTTTAAGTAGACCTTCTTAAGGTGCTTCTATGGCTGGGTTAACGTAGGCCTAAATTTGCTAATCTATGAGGGCTCGGAGTTGCCATAGCCATTACTCCCAGTCTTCTGGCTTATTAAGGATAATCGTCGTTAACGAACTTAACGTTGGTGGAGTTATTTAACTAATAGGCAAGTAAGGAATTAAGATGGTATTTTGTTGTTAGGATCGTCCTTATTATTAGAATCGTCCTTGTTATCAGGATCGTCCTGTGACGATTAAGGTAGGATTTCTCGTGGAATCTTGTGGAATCTCGTAGAATCTCATAGAATCTCGTGTTAGAATTGTCCTATAACAATTAAGGTAGGATTTCTATCAGAGTCTGCGTCTTGATAATGAGGTGTCAGAGTCTAACAATAAGGTAGAATTTCTTCAAACGATTAAGTAATAGCTAAATAGCTTCTTAAGTTGGCGGACCAGGCTTATAACTGTCAGATAATTTAGATAGAGGGGTTCATTAATAAAATAGGTTGATTGATTAATGATCTTAACTTAATTGTTGATTAATGTCTTTCTTGGTTAACCTAGGGCCCCTGGGGCTCTGAAGAGATTTACAATGCATATACCCTATGCACGTGACTTGTGCACGTGTCCCACGCCTTAGAGAATACAGATTATCTAACAATACCGATCCCCTATATATCTAGATTATTATAACTATAATATCTAGGTTAACTGCCTGCTATAACCATAAGGATAGGTTAATAACCTTACTAATTATAAAGCACATATATATGGCTGCTTTTGGTTTATATAGGAGCTAAAATTCTTAGGGGCAGTATATTAATTATATGTAGTTATTATAATACGGCTCTTATATAGCAAGGATATAGTATTTCTCTAAGTCTAGACTGTTTAGTAGGGGCCTTGCCAGACAGTGGTTTATATTGCCGCAGTTATATTATATAATAGATAGGTAGCAGACCCCTAGTAAGGGTCCTTTATCTCTCCTTTATTCCTTACTTCTTCTATTTCCACTTTCTCTAAGATTTTTAGAACTTCTATCTCTTATATCTACGCCCTAGTCGCTACTTATTTTGTATAGAGCTTTCTATTTTAGTGTCTTATATTCCTACTAGCGCTTCTATATCTAAGTCTATTATTATCTTTAGTTATTCCCCTAGTTATAGTTAAGAGGTATCTATAACTAGGGCTTCTCTTTTTTTGGATTATTAGTATATTTATTGCCCTACTTATTTTTTTAAAATAAGAATTTCCTTTTAGCTTTTTGGAGTATTTTCATAAGGGTATTAGATAGATATTAGGTTAACCCTAAAAGTCTTTCCCGCTACTTAAGGCTTTTAACTTTAACTATTTTAAAGTTCTTTTTAAGAACAGCTTCTTTAAAGCTTAGGTCTGCCCTATATTACTACTAAAATACCCGCAATTTTAGTTATCCCCTAGCTTCTTACCAGAAGAGGTTTAGTTTCTTACTATATCCTTAGCGTTTAAAACCGCTCGTTTAAAATTAGTATATATAGTAATCCGCAATAGGGCTCCTACGTATTTTATTTTATTATAAATTACTAGCTTAATTTTAGCCTAGATAAATTTAACCTTCTTTTTTTAGATACTACTGTCCTTATTTTCAAAGGCTCTAGATCTATCTATTAAATATAAGTTTTTATAAAATTTATAAATTAGCGGAAAATTTAATGGTCTAGCTGTATACTATTCTATAATTATTCTGTATTATTATACAGTAAAAACTCCTTATAACGATAATGGTGTTATAACAATATACTCTATATTACGATCTACATCACTTAATCAAGCCTTTTTTGGTGTAATATTACGATATTTTAACATTTAACAATATTATAGAGGTAGCTACACCAAAATCGTTATAAGGAGTTTTAATTAGTTAGATTTGGCTATTAATCTTCATTACACAACGATTAAAATCCATTAAAATAATACTTAGATCTTACTCTCCATACTTAATTCTATCTTATTTATTATGCCTAGATCTTAAAATCCTCAAAGCAATGTCGTTATAGATTCTCTGACTTTAAACGTTAGAAAATACGCGCCTACTATATAAAACACCCTCGCTTATTATAAAATCATATTGCTTTATAGGCAAGCGACTTCCTTAGTTAAAAGATTAATTAATCCTTAATATTAGAAATACTAAGCGACAAATTTAACCACCTTAATTTAGCAAATTGCCACGTGGGCACGGCGAGCGAGAGTGACAGCGAGCTGGTAAACAGGAGGATGGTAAGAGAGAGGTTATTACAACTCTATTAAGGCCGACCATTAAATCCAAGGACGACGACTCCAAAACACTAAGCAGATGATGATTAAATCGTTTTTTGGTGGAGCTAATTGCTCAATTTTAACTTCGGGCTCATAGATACGCAATATCATTACATAATTTTGACGTTTGGTATGTTTTATGTACAAAGTCTAAATACAACAATATCTTTGGTATAACGATACGGACGGCGTAAAAAACCATATCGTTATAAAGAGTTTTTACTATATTATATAACTTATAGATCTTAGGTCCAATTCTTTAGAAAGGTCTACAGCTATGGCTATATAGTAACTTACTCTTTATTAAGTTAATTAAGTATAATCTAGTTTAGGGATTAATCTTTAATCTTACTAATAATCCATTAGGTACGCTCTTTGGTATTATTTTATATTATTAGCATTTTAAAGAAGTTATTTACTTTACGAACCTAATTGTATAACTATTAGGCGCTAGGTCTATAGCGGAGTTCTAAACCACTAAAGCCCTTAGCTAGTCGGTCTATATCCTTTTTCTATTTATTATATAAATACCTCTCTAAGTCTTCTATAATTTTTTAGGTAGGTACTAGGTAGCTTTTAAAAAGCCCTTAGCCCTAGCCAGGTTATAAAAGAATTTATTTAGCCTAGATTAAACCCTACTAGATTTGAATTTATCCCTAAAGGGTTCTAATATATATATTAGTAGCTTTCTCCCATATAGTTTCTAAAAGTATTATAATAGCTTCCTAATATCTATTTTAAAGGACATTGGTATAGGGCTCCTAACTTTCTAAATTTAGGCTTAAGAAAGCTCCGGTATTATAGACATTATATTAGTAGTAGTGCAGCTACTAAGAGAGAATATAAATGGACTAGTGGTAGAAGCGAGGAAGGCGCTAGAACTAGTTAAACTATAGAATAAGAGTAATTAAGTTATATAATAAATTATATATTATAACTTAGTACGTAGGGGTAACTCGCCTGTAAGGCACGTGCGCTGTATATAACTAGGGAAAACCCTTCCTTACCTCGCATATAGACTCCTCCTTTTCCCTTAAGGCTTTATCTGTTTATACAATATACCCTATTGTTCTATTATTAAGCTCCCTATCTATATCCTCACCTTATATTTATCTTTCCTAGGTGGTATATAATTTTAAAGTTATACTACAATAGTGCCTTTACCTATTTAGCTTATTAACTACTTAACACCTTTATAGTTATAAAGTATTATAGGCGTTAGCGACTTAGTTAATTAAGGTATGAGTATAATAAGTAGGACGTATGCAAGCCTGTATAATTGGATTGTCTATAAACGAGGATCTAAAGCTAAAGAAAGGAAAGGAGAAGGAGAGCAGCGCCGGTTAAAGTAGGGTTATTTTATACAGTTCTCTAGTTATATAACCGCAAGTTCTGCTAAGTTCTACTAGCCAAGTTCTACCATTTTCTGCCAGAGCTGTGATATTACCCCCCTTCCCCCTTAGTAAAGCCTGCCCCTAGGCTTTATATATTTATATTACACCTATAGGGCGTTTTTATCTTTATGTTCTTCTGGTAGCTTATTATCTTTACTATATTAGTACTTTATCTACTTATCTAGGTACTTTAGGGGTCCTGGTTTATTAGGGTAATAGCTATAGAATTTTTAAAGCTTGTAGGGACTGCTAATAAAGTTCTATATAGGGTATTAGGTAGAATCTGGGTTATAGCCTTTCTAACTAACACGGTACTTTAGCGTTCTCCTTACTAGCTTATAGGCTAGTATTTTTTTTTAAATTTCTATTTATTATTGCTATTAACTTAAATTAGCAGGGGAGGTTTGTTTTTTTATCTAGGTAATAGGTTATTTACGGCTTTCCGCAGCTTATTTAGTAAGAATTTAGGGTGGACCTTAATTAAATCTAGGAGCTTTACTTTATATAAGTTGCCTATCTTTTTAAGGACCTTATATAGTTCTGCTATCTAATAGTCTAGCTTACGGCTATGCTGTTCTATCTTTTAGTTCTTTATTATAACCTAGACTATATTGCCTACGGTAAAGTTAGGCTCGCGCCTATGATTATTTACCTACTATTCTATTAATTTCTAAGCCTTTTTTAGGTTTATATGGACTACTTTCTAGGCTTCCTTATAAGATAGTTTTTTATATACAGTCCGTGGCCCTTTTGTTCTTTTCTAGTTAAAGCTTATATAGGGTAAGTACCCTATTTCTAGTTAGATAGGTGCAAATTCTATAGAGTTATAGGGTAGGGTAGCCTAGGTGTGGTCTATTAGAGGTAGTAGTTCCGCCTAATTGTCCTAAAAGTAGTTAATAAAGGGTTGGAGTCTCTGGTCTAAATACTAGTTTATAATCTCCCTCTAGCCGTCTATCTAGGGGTAGTATACTATAGAAAGCTTTAGCCTAATGCCCAGGATCTAGGTAAACTCGTTCTAGAACGCCGATATAAATTGCGGCTTATAATCGGATATTATAGTATCTAGTAGTTCGTAAATGCGGTAGATATAATAAATATACAGTTAGGCCGCTTCTTTAGTATTAATATTCTTATAATAGGGAATTAAGAACGGGCGCTTGCCAAAGCGGCTAACTATAACTATAGCTATATTATATCCGTTACGGTCTATAGATAGCTTATAGAAATCTATAAAGATATACTACTAGGGGCGCTCTAGTATTAGGGGTGGTTTTAATAGTCCTAGGGTCTTATCTTATAGAATTATAGACCTATAGCAGTTATTATAGTTTTATATATAGCGATTAATATCTATAACTATTCTAGGCCAGTAGTAATAGTCGCTAATAATTTTACAGGTCTTATTTTTCCTAGAGTAAGCCGTAGAGACCTAAGTATGCGCTTTTACAATAAGCTAGGTCTGTAAGTTCTATTCCTTAGCTACTACTAGCCGTTCCTTATGCTTAAGTAGTCCATTTTTAAGGGACTATGGGCTAGTGACGTTCTTTATATTTTTGCGGTACTCCTATAGAGAAGGGGCCGTATAGCTTGCCTACAGCAGTTTATTAATAAGGTTAAGTTCTGTGGAGTTAATAGGATATATCTTGGCGTTTAAAGAGTCTATATTTAGTATTTAGTTCTGCCCGTATTTAGGGGTTAAGGTACTTTAGTTATAGTAGTACCTAGGTCTATAATAAGATCTTTATAGCTGTCTAGTTATCTATATCTTGTTTATACCTTATAAAAGCGTCCGCATAATTAGTAGCGCCTGGCCTATATATAATTAGGAAGTTAAATTAAAATAGAGTGTCCGCCTAGCGCGCCTATTGGGCTGTAAGGGCCTTTATTATTATAAAATATTCTAAGGCCTTATAATTAGAAACTACCTAAATAGACTTAGGGGTGCCTTCTAGTTAGGCTTGCCAGTGTTAAAAGCTAGAGATAATAGCCAGCATTTCTTTATTATAAATTAGGTAGTTTAGCTTAGTATCTATTATAGTTTTTAAATAGTAAGCAATAGGGTGCCATTTTCTATCCGTTTACTTTTAGGAGTAAACGCTAGCTTTTTTTTTTATCCGTTGTATTATACTACGTACAATACTGCGCATGCAGCCTTGGGCTATGGCGCTATAGTTCTATATACATGAATCCTTTCTAGGCAGCTTAATATGTACTAGTAGCTATGTCCTAATAGTTTATAAACCCCTAAGGGTTTATAGCTCCTTAGTAAAATACTAAGTTACTACAACTACTAGGGAATGAGAAAACGGTAGGAAAAACCATAGGAAATCCTAACACCTGTCCCTATCCTTTTACAATTTATTTCTATCCTTTTACTCTCTACTGTCCTTTTACTAAGAACCTAGTAGGAGTTACCTCCTCCTAGAATCCTATTTATTTTATCTATTCTTCCATAGAACCTTCTACGCTAGTACTATGTACTAGTTTAGCTGCTCTAAGAGTCTCGCAGTCTTTACTATTAGCAAAGTGTTTTCCTTACAATTAAGGCAAAGAGGGGTAGTATGCTTGCAAGGCCTGCCTGATATTAAACAGGTAGGACAGCAGTGGTCTTTAGATAAATGTGCAGCCGCACAGAATCTACAGGCTCTAGTAGAGCATCTGTCTCCTATATGGCCAAATTTTTAGCAGCTAGTGCACTGCGTAGTAGGGGAGACTTCGAGGTATTTTACTACCTTAGTAGCTATACCTGTAATTAAGATCTCTTTTTGCTTAAGGATTTCTTGTCTTTTTTCCTCGTTCTCTATAGTAAAAACTATAGAGCTAAATCTGGTTTGTGGATCGTGTCTTTTTACACTAGATGAGACCCACCTAGGTAGTCCTTGTATCCTTATAGAATTAAAGGTCTCGATTTCTTCTTTTAGAAGCTTAGAGCCTCCCTCTCCTAGAAAAGGTAGGGTGGGAACCCTATGGGCTATAATTTGAACCCAGGGTTCTAGTTTTTGTTCTCTTTAAAAGGTAAAGCAGTTATGCCAGATATCCTTATATTTGACTAGGAAATCTGCATTATACTCTTCTGTAGTTATAAGGAGAATATTTTGTTTTCCTTTAGTTCTAG
>Ga0307507_10000559_pt1 | contig 79721 bp, 31 predicted proteins | sample 7_EM_MG_FD_207223 | JGI IMG/M metagenome (GOLD analysis project Ga0307507, IMG submission 207223) | Populus trichocarpa ectomycorrhiza microbial communities from riparian zone in the Pacific Northwest, United States - 7_EM | ecosystem: Host-associated > Plants > Roots > Unclassified | place...
TCGTGTAGAGCCTCCGTACGCAGAGCTTCGCGCAGAGCCTTGTGCAGAGCCTCTGTACGTAGAGCTTCGTATAGAGCTTCGTGTAGAGCTTCGTGTAGAGCTTCGTGTAGAGCTTCGTGTAGAGCCTTGTGCAGAGCCTTGTGCAGAGCCTCCAAGTAATAAAACTATATAAGATTGTATAAGATTATATTAGATAATATATAATAGTTAAATATATAGTATATAACTTTACCTTAATTGCATGTCAAGAAATATATAGTTACCTTTTAAAGTTGCTAAGTAGGTTAACTGCGTGTTAAGAAACATATAGTTAGCTTTTAAAGTTGTTAAGTAGGTCAACTGCATATTATTTAACTTTTAAAGTTACTAAGTAGGTTAATTGCGTGTTAAGAAATATATAGTTAGCTTTTAAAGTTGTTAAGTTAGTTAATTGTATATTAAGTTGGTTAAATTGCGTGTCAAGTTAGTTAATTGCATGTTAAGTTGGTTGAATTACGTGTTAAGTTAGTTAATTGCATATTAAGTTAGTCAAATTGCGTGTTAAGTTGGTTAATTGCATATCAAGTTAGTTAAATTACGTGTTAAGTTAGTTAATTGCATATTAAGTTAGTTAAATTGCGTGTTAAGTTGGTCAATTGCGTGTCAAGTTAGTTAATTGCGTGTCGAGTTAGTTAAATTGCATGTTAATTACGCGAAACGCGAAAATCAAAGTCTACTTGAATCTTATCCTGCGAATATTTTCCCGATGTAACTGGGAGCACTTATACCTTGGCAACGCAATAGAAGTAGAGACTAAAACCACTACAGAACGCGGATTAGTAACGGGTATTATAACACCATTAGATATAGCATCCATCGCTTTATAAGATAGAAGGAGCAATATTTAAAGATAATTAAGTAAGTAGACAACTGCTAGTGCTAGCTTACCACTTATAAAAGGTAAAAGGCCATAGGTCCAAGATTCTTAAGAAGAGATAAGGAAAGCTCTAAACTTGCTAGACGCAATAAGGACAGCTTAAGAGCCTATAACAGATAAAAACCAATAGAAAAGAGCAGTAACTTAGTTTAGTGACAAATAAATAAGTATAGGACGTAAGTTTAAGAACCACAGGTTTAGGGAATAAATAAGAATATTAGTAGAAAGCTAAGATTTCAAAAAACAAATAAGGACTATAGCAATTCTGGGTAAATATAGTGTTTAGCCTAAAGATTAGAAAGTTAATACTAAGATTAAAAAGCAAGACAACTTTAAGGATCCAGCTGTAAGACACAGAAAATAGAAAACTATAAATAAGTTTAGATAAAGAATTATTATATAGTAAGAGCAAAAGCTAGACAAGAGGTTAGCTATACTAGGTTATATAAAGGACAAAGCACCCGTATAAAGAGTTACTAGTAGGCCTAGTATAGGAACACCTAGAGTAAAATAGTTAGATAAACTAGAACAAGAAAAAGATCTAAACATTCTAGTTAGGTTTAAAGAAAGACACACTAAAGGATATTATAACGCAGTAATAATAAGGTACTTTCTTATAGACAGACCATACACACTAAACCAGTTATACGGAAAATAGTATAGGTAACAACACAATAATAAATGGGAAGACTTTTATATATAGCTAGATAAAAAAGTTGTCTAAGACTAACCTATTACGGAAAAACGCATAAGTTATATTAAAGGAGCGTTAATTATAATATTAAGGAACCTAGAAGAGAGATCTAGGGACTAGAGAGAAGAATAACAAATCTTAATACTTATAGCAGAAATACTAGTGGTTAAGTTAACTAGGTATAGGTTTAAACTTAAGGATAAAAATAAGCTAAGAGTTAACCTAAGTTACCTAGCGCATTATATACTATTATAGATAGCTTATATAGATAACGCGTGTAATATATATAGAGCACTAAAAAACAAAAACCGGAAGTACCTAGTAAGGATATATTAGGCACTAGAGGGAAAATGGTTTAGAAACGCTAAGTATATACATAGATAGTACCTAGTAGAAGTACAGAGTTAAGGGGACCTAATACTTTAACTAGGAAGATTCCTTATAGAAGAATGTCTAGATAAATAATAGTGGTGGGACTGCCTAGAGAACACTTATCTATAGCATATAAAGGAAAAGAAATAAACTAAGTATTAGTTAAGAGTGGACTAAGTATAAATAGGATCTAGCAGCTAATAGTTAGGAAAAGGGGAGGCCTACAGAACTAGAGGTAACTAGTGGTAGAGCCTTAGACCCTTAAAGGAATTTAAGAATAATACCTAAATTTACAAGTTAAGTAGCAAGATTAGCAGTTTAAAGCGTTAATAGATAGTGGAGTAATAAGGAACTACATATTACCAAAGGCAGTAGAAAGAATAGGGTTACTATATAAACAAAAAGAACACCCATATCTACTTATAACAATTTTAGGAGATCAGATAGCCTATAGAGGAGGTATTATTAATCTTAAAATAGGACCTATTTAGTTAACTATTAAAGGAAGACCAGTTAGAATATCTTTTAATATCTTACTATTAGAAAAAGATAAGGCGATACTAGGAATACCTTGGTTATAGAAATATAATCTAAAGATTAATTAGGTTACAGGTTAGGTTAATATTAAAGATACTTAATAATGTAAAGTGCGGTAGTAAACCAAGTTGGTATAGTACTAAGTTAGAGCGATATATAAAGAGACCAAGCAAGGCTTAAGTTATATACTAAAGAGATACCACAAGTATGGTAAAAAGTTATAGTCACCAGAAAGTAAAAAGCTATTAGAGTATATAGTATGGGACTATAAGATAGAGTTAGAACTAGGAATAAGTCCAAAGTTCTTTCCAATCTATAAGCTTACTAAAACCAAATTAGTGGCACTTAAGGAGTTTGTCTAGGAGAACTTACAAAAGGGATATATTAGACTATTATAGTTATTAGCAGGATATCTAGTACTGTTTATCCCAAAGAAAAACGGAAAACTTAGGATATATATTAACTATAGATAGTTAAACAGCATTACTAGAAAGAATAGGTATCCTTTACCCTTAATTAGCGAAATCCAAAACAGGATAGGCAACGTAAAGATCTTTATAAAGATAGATCTAAGGTAGGTATACCATTAGATTAGGATCAAGGAAGGCAATAAATAGAAGGCAGCCTTTAGGTTAAAGGAAGGACTATACAAGCCATTAGTTATATAGTTTAGGCTTATAAACGCACTAGTAATGTTCCAGAAGCAAATTAACAGCGTATTAGGGGAACACCTTAATAAATTTGTTATAGTATACCTTAATAATAATATTATCTACTTAGAAAGTAAGAAAGAATATAAAGAACATATTAAATGGGTCTTAAAGAGACTATAAGAAGAATAGATACTAGTAGCTATTAAGAAATACAAGTTCTTTATAAAAAAGACCAATTTTATAGGATTTATTATTAAACTAAGGAAAATTAGCATGGACCTAAAGAAAGTAGAAGCTATAGTAAGTTGGCAAGAACTAGAGAATATTACGCAGTTAAAATTATTCCTAGGGTTTTATAACTACTATAGGAGGTTTATAGCACAGTGGTTAAAAAGCATTAAGCCGTTTATAAGGCTAATAAAGAAAGAGGAACCGTAGGTATAGGAAACGGAGTAAAAGAGGTTGTTTAAAGAACTTAAGGAGTTGTTTACCTAGGAGCTAATCCTTAAGATCTACCAACTAAAGTTAGAAACGGTTGTTGAGATAAATGTATTAGACTTCGCACTAGGAGCATGTTTGCTATAAAAGTATTAAGACACATGGCATCTAGCGGCATATTATAGTTAGAAGATAATACTACTAGAACTAAACTATAACATCTATAACAAGGAGTTATTAGGTATAGTTACAGCGTTAAGGGAATAGAGAGCATTCTTATAAGGCATAGAAAAACCGTTTATAGTTAAAATAGACTATAAGAACCTTATAGAATTCCTAATAATAAAGGAACTTAATTAAAGACAGGTTAGATAGGTAGAAATGCTTATAAAATACTATTTCAAAATTTAGTATACCAAGGGTACAGATAATGCACGAGTAGATGCTCTAAGTAGAAAAGCTAAACTATAAAATAATAAGAAGCCATTAGGGGCTTTACTACAAAAGGATTAAAATGGATTAATTAGGTATAATCACCCTAGAATTATAGCAACTAAAGAAAGTCAGATCTATAAATTACTAGAGAGTAATTAAATATAAAAGATTTAAAAGGTATAGGTAGAGGATCTAGACATAGAATAGTATAAAAATAGAGAAGTAACCTATGTTCTAAGGTCTATTATAAAGGAGTTTATTAAGTTATTCTATAAGGGACTAACTTAAGGACACAACGGAGCTATAGGCTTAGTATTAAGACTTTAAGAGGAGTATATTATTTAAGGAATCTAGGGACTAGTAAGATAAGTTATAAGAGAATATTTAGATTACTAAAGAAATAAACCAATAAGGTATAAGCTATATGGAGGGCTACAACCTATTAAGACACTAGAAAGACTATAGGAAGTTATATTATAGGACTTTATTATTAAGTTACTAAAGTTAAAAGATCCTATTATAGGACAAGATTATAAAGTGATCTTAGTAATAGTAGATAAGCTAATAAAGTAGGGATACTTTATAGCGTATATAGAAGAGATATTAGCAGAAGATATCGCTAGAATCTATATTAAGGAAGTGTTTATAAGACACGGAGTACCAAGCAAGGTTATATTGGATAGAGATCTAAGATTTATAGCTATATTCTAGGAGGTATTCTTGGCAGAATAAGGAGTTTGCGTAGCAACCTTAATAGCGTATTATCCGTAGACGGACGGACAAATAGAAAGGTTAAACTAGACACTAGAACAGTATCTAAGGCACTATATTAATTATACACAGAATAATTGGGTATTATTACTACCAGTTATACAGTTTATATATAATATAACACTATAAGAAGGAATAGGAACGTTACCATTTAAGGCAAATTATGGGTATAAGCTAAGATTATTATTATCGCCATATTAAGCAAAAAAGACAAGTAGCACAGCTAAAGAAAGAATGGAGACTTTAATAAATCTTTATATAGACCTTAAAGAGATAGCTAAACTAGTATAAGAATGAATGAAAAGGTACTATAACGCTAAAAGATCTAAGGGACCAGATCTTAAGGAGGGAGATAAAGTATAGCTACTATAAATTTTTTTTAAGAGTTGATGACTAAGTAAGAAGTTAAACTATATTAGACTAGGACCTTTTAAAATTATATAAAGAATTTTATTGGTTATATATAAGTTAAACCTACTAGCCAAAATAAAAATTTACCCTATACAGTATGTTGTAATGCTAGAGCTAGTATATAGAAATATTAAACTACCAGTCTACAAGGCAGACATGTATAGAGGGTAAGAAGAAGACAAGTAGTAAGTTTTAAAGATTATTAGTTATAAGGACGTGGATAACAAAACGTGGTATAAAGTAAAGTAGATAGGCTATAGTAAGATTACCTAGGAACCACTAAGCAACCTAGAGAACGCTATAGGAAAGTGTTAGGCTATAGAGACGCACTGGCCGTAACCAGCTTAGCGCAGGCGAGGCGCAGGCGAGACGCCTATAAAACGTAGTCGCCCTATATTAGAGAATAGCAGAATTCAGTTCTACAGTTCTACTTTATTAAGAACCAGATACTTATTTACATTCCGTTACTGTTATTATATTACTATATACCCTAAGGACCTTGGCGTTTTAACAGTTCTAAATTCTTATCCCTTTTTAGGGGTAGTGGCCCGACAATACCATAGTCTGCTAAGGCTATGATTATATAGCGGCAACCCTCTGTTGAGAAGACGACCTATATTTATTAACTATATTGTAGCCTATTAACCTAATGGTGAGATATGGGCGTAATACTAGCGCAGTATGTAATACTAGCGTAGTGCGTAGTACTGAGTCTGGGGAACGGCCCTAGGATAACGTGGGCGGACCTACGTCCCGGATAGAACTGGAAGTCACAGGCGAAGGGGATATATAGGAAGAAATATAACGGCTAGAGAATAAGAAGTTATAACTTCTAGAGCAAAGAAAACTATAGTTGCTTAGGGAAGAGGTGGAAGTGCTAAGACGGCGTTAACGCGGTAAGGTAATATTGACTTCTGTTTCTAACCTATCTCTATAACCTTAAACCATCCTATTAGAGTACTTAGATAGTAGCCAGATGTGTTTAAACCTTAAGTAGAGGGCTACTAATACAATAGGCGCTCCGTTAAAACGGGCCGTTAAAATAGAGAAGATTGCTCCGTATTATGGTAAGAGTATTTAAGAGCACTAAGACTTCCATAATAGCTTAAAGCTGGCGTTCTGCCTGGAGCACGATAGCTTTATGGATGAGGATACCAAAGTCGCGTTTATTATATAATATATAAAGGGAACCAACCAAACCCTTTAGCTATAGTATAAAGATAACTATTTAGATATATAGTTTACCTAGAAGGAGCTTATAGAATTCTTACTTAATTAGATTAAAAGTCCTATTAATTAAGAACTCCATGTAGCCCTAATATATATAAGGGTAACGCAGTGAACTAATTAATCTGTAAATGAGTTTACTGCTTACCTAACTACCTTAGAAGCGCAAATTAATCCTCTTTATAATATAAAGCATCTAATAATACATCTGTTTGCGAAACTGCGGCTAGAGCTATGGCTTGCTATTACTAACTATTAAGAATTCCCTTAAACTTAAGACTAGTTAGTTTCCCTAGCTGCCCTATTAGAGGAAAACCAGAAGAGCGCAAGCGCCCTATAGGGTAGAAGTAATAGACGCGCCGCGAACTTAAATATAAAGACCACTTAGTTAGGTAACTTAGGGAAAGCGGACTCTAAAACCACCGCTAGCAACTTAACGGTGGGGCGAAGTAATACCACTAGGGGTTTAATTTAGCCTAAAGGAAACTGCTTAAAATATAGGCAGCTAGAATATTAGTGGCAATAATGTAAAGAGTAGCTATGGAATTAACCACTGCCTAGCAGCGTAAACGCTACCTCTATATTAGGAAAAGATAAGCGCCCTTGGACCCCCTTATAGCTATAGGGTGTAAGCTCCCACTAGATTATAAGGAAGCTATTACTATCTTAGGTAAAGTCCTTCTAAAGAAGACCTAGAAGGAGACCTTAGTAATACTTAATATTAGTGCTAAAGTAAATATAGTTAACCAGCGATTTGCTATAGAGTGCAACTTTAAAACGCTAGATATAGAACTGCCTACCTATTTCTGGTTAAATAAGACTTAGGCATATTGCTATAAGGCCTATAAGGTACTACTAAGAATAAAGGATAGCTGGGGTAAGATTAGGGAAGTAACCCTTATCTGCTATAGAATGGCTAACGCATCTCCTTCTATTACCATAGGTATGCTGGGGTTAAAGAAGGCCCGACTTCTTATTAACTGTAAGGTGAAGGTATGGTAATAGAAGCTAGATAGCTTATCCCTATTACTATAAACCCTTAAGGGTTTTGCGGAGTTTCTCTAGATAGAATCTAGGGTCTTTACCCTATTAACTTCTAGAGTAATGCCTAGCAAATAAGACAATAGTAGCTTGCTAGTCCTCCCCCTATAGTTAAAAGAAGTTAGCGATGTCTTCTCCTATAAAAAAGCAGGAAAGCTACCCTAACACTACTAAGGTAACTATGCTATTGACCTAGAAGAGGGATAGGAGGCCCTATATAGGCCGCTCTATAACCTCTTGGCCAAGGAGCTAGAAGTCCTAAGGGAGTACTTAGATAATGCTTTAGCTAAAGGCTGGATCTAACTAAGTACTAGTCCTATAGGGGTACCTATCCTCTTTGTACCTAAAAAGGATGGGAAGCTGCGGCTCTATATAGACTATAGAGGCCTTAATAAGGTAATAATTAAGAATTGTCTTGCACTACTATTAATTAGTAAGACCTTAGACTGTTTAGTAGGTTCTAAGATCTTTACTAAGCTAGACCTAATATATGTGTATTACTGCCTTCGTATCCGTTGTGGTAATAAGTAGAAGACGGTGTTCTGTATGCGCTATGGCCACTTTAAGTACTTGGTTTTGCCTTTTGGGCTAACTAATAGATTAGTGACCTTTTAGGGCTATATTAACTGGGCCTTGTTAGGACTGGTAGATGTCTTCTATATAGTCTACCTTAATAATATTCTAATTTTCTCTGAAAATCTAGAGGAATATTAGCGCTATATAGTAGAAGTGCTGCATAGGTTGCGATAATACTAACTATATGTAAACCTTAAGAAGTGTAAGTTTGGCGTATAGGAGATTAAGTTTTTAGGATATATTATTAGCCCTAAAGGCGTAGCGATGGATTTTAGCCAGGTAGAAGCTATTATTAAATAGGAGAGCCCTTAATTTTATAGGGATATCTAGGTCTTTCTAGGTTTTGCTAACTTCTATTATTGGTTTATCTATAAATACTCTGCTATTGTAAAGCCTATTACTGATCTCCTAAAAGGAGTAAAGAACGGCTGTAAAGCTAGGCCTTTTAATTGGCCAGAGGAGGTAGAGTAGGCGATGTGCCGGCTCTACGACACCTTTACGACGGCGCCGCTCCTGTGATACTATACGCCGGGCCTACTAACTTGGTTGGAGACGGATGCCTTAATGTAAGGCCTAGCAGCAATCATATTATAGCTATTTAAAGACGGCCTTTGGAATTTAATAGCCTTTTAGTTTAGGAAGCTTTCGCTAGTAGAGCGTAACTATAAAACCTATGATTAAGAGCTACTAGCTATTGTGGAGGCTTTTAAGTATTGGAGACAATATATTAAGGGGCTATTAAGCCGCCTAAAAGTACTCTTAGATTATAACAATCTAAAGGGTTTTATGAAAGTAAAAGCCCTTAATGGATGGTAAGCTAGATGGGCTATAACACTAGCTGCCTATGACTTTATTATTAAGTACAGGGCGGGAAAAACGAACCCTATAGACGCGCCGTTAAGGCGACCCCTAGGCGTAGGGGGTCTGCTAGAAGAAGACACTATACTACCACTACTTTAAAAAACTTTGGGAATGTAGGGCTACTAACTTGAGGTAAAAGTCCTATTAGGTATATAGGAAAGCGAGCTTTCTATAGAGGTGTTACTTTTATGGCTATAGGCCGGCGACCCAATGGAGGTATACCTAGGCAATGTAGTATTACGTTTTAACTAGGCAACCTGCACGCATGCTATTAAGTAGCGTGTAATAAGGACCTAAGTTAGAGAAGTAAGTGCTTAAGAGAGTGCTTATAAGTCTAGTACGGAAATAGTTATTAAGCTTATTAAAGGACTTTAAACTATAGATAACCTTATGCTATAAAAGCGCAGCGATAGCTTAGATATAGTAAGACGCCATTAACTCGCCCGCTTAAAGCTAGTGTGGCAGTTTAATTTCACTGGACTACTTTATTACCGTGGGAGGCTATATATGCCCCTAGACCTAGTAGTTTATGCAGAACTCCTACAGATCCACTATAATAATGCCCTAGCCGGCCACTTTAGTAAGAAAAAGACCCTAGATCTACTCTTGCGTAAGTACTACTAGCCTAGTATAACTGTGGATATTATAAGCTATATCTCTACCTATAATCTATACCAGCGTATATGTGCGCCTTAACATTGCCCTTATGGCGAGCTCTAAGCGCTGCCTTGCCTGGGTTAGCCATGGCAGGAGATTATAATAGACTTTATTATAGGCCTACTACCTAGCAGATAAGGCGATAAGGTATATAACGTAATATACGTAATAGTTAACCGCTATACTAAGATGGCCTTGTATCTACCTATAGTAAAAACTATTACTATAACCAAACTTGCGGATCTCTTCCTTAATAAAGTAGTACGCCGTTTTAGAGCCCCTAAAGGGATTGTATCTAATTATAGTAGTATCTTCACTAGCAAGTTCTAGTTAGAGCTATGCTTTGCTATAAAGATAAAACATAGGCTAAGTACGGCCTTTTACCCACAAATAGATGGGTAAATAGAACGCTAGAACTAAACCTTAGAGTACTACCTCCGTGTGTTCTATAACAAAAAGCAGAGTAATTGGGTAGGCCTACTACTACTAGCTAAATTTGCCTATAATAATACTAAATATAGTATAATAGGTATAAGCCCGTTTTATGCCTGTTATAGGTTTTACCTGCGTCTAGAATACAAGGTTAAGGTGGATAATAGTAGTTCTATTCTAGCCGCCTCAGAGCAGATTAAAAGAATATCCCTTAAATATAAAGTGCTGGCGAAACGCTAGGAATACGCTGCTGAGATATAGGCGAAATACTATAATTGTTATCACCAACTATAGGTATATAAAGTAGGGAATTTAGTCTTACTATTAACTAAGAACCTTAAACTAAAAAGGCTAAGTAAAAAGCTTATAGTATACTTTATTAGACCTTTTAGTATAGCCGAACTAGTTAGAAAGTAAGTATACTAGCTATATCTACCTATGTCTTACTATATTTATCTAGTGTTCCATATTAGCTTACTAGAGCTATATAAATAATATAAGGGTACTACTAGAGACCCTCTACTAGGGCCTATTAAGCTAGATAATAAAGAGGACTAAAAGGACTGGTACAAGGTAGAAGAAGTATGTAGAAGAAAGGGATATAACTAAACCCTATAGTATTTAGTTAAGTAGAAAGGCTAGCTAGAAGAATATAATAAATAGATCCCAGCGGAGGATATTAATAAGGACGTAAAGGAGATGTATAATAGTTACTTTACCCTAAGGGGTAAATGGAAAAGAAAGTAGTGAGAGAACTAGAATAATTAAATTATAACTGGGATTACGCCCCACTAGTAGGGCAATAACGGAATAATGGTGGAGCAATAGTAGAACGCCGATAGAAATATAAATATACTATAGCTTTATTAAGTCCCCCCTCTTCTTACCTTTTTCCTCTTCCTTTTCTTCCTCTCCCTTCTTATCCTTTTTCTCTCCCTTCTTTTTATCCTTCTTATCCTCCTTACCTTTATCCTCCTCCTTATCCCTTATAATGGGAGGCATATTGGCCTACAAGCACTATTAGCATATGCTACGCCGGCGAAACACCTGCGTTATAATATGTACTGAAGCATATATTACGTTAAGGATCCCTTTAAGGGTATGATAGATGGCCTGCAATTCCTATACTTGGAGTAGGGGAAAGTCTTCGCCCTTTAGGCGCTGGCGGAGACTGTGCTTGGCGCTGGCGCGTACTAAGGCCTTGATATTCTTTGTGAAGGATTTCTGGGCGGTAGTGACGTGAGTGTTAAGGTTAGCTATGTCCCTGCTAGCAACCCGGCGGCGCTTAGCCCTGTTGATGAGGGCGAGTAGCTCGTTTAGACGGCTATGGAAGGTCTTAGGGACCTAGTCTTGTTAGCCATCGGAATATAAACTAATATATATGGACTTACTGCTTAGCACGACTTATTTAGTCATTGGCAGTAACTGTAATTATGGTTGGCCTGCTTGCCGCAGGTGGCCCGCCTAGCAGTGGCCACGTGCTTGGCGCAGTGGAGGTAGATAGGTTCCAGTAAGGCTAGGGGAGCGGCTTGCGAGCGGTATGGGAGCTTAGACGACGTTTAGTAGGATTAGCGACAGCTATAAGCAGGCGTGGAGAATGCTTATGGAAGGCTTACTAGTAGGCGAACTGGCGGCGTGACGCTTGCGATTTATGATTGAGAAGAAATTATAAAGAAGGCAAGTTGTAGGTTGCAGGCTGGATGAATTAAAATTAAATGAGAAGGGAAATCTAGTGTCCTACCTTAGGGGGGACTTCTACCTTTATAGGTCTTTATGAGGCCCTAGTGTCCTATTATTTTATTGTCCTATTGTCCTATTATCTGATTCACTTAAATTTGGTTGCACACTTTTTATTTAGTAAAGGACAATAATAGCGCTCCTATTGTATAATAGTATTGGCTGAGGACAGCCGCTTAAGAAGGGGGGGGTAATTGTTAGGCTATAGAGACGCACTGGCCGTAACCGGCTTAGCGCAGGCAAGGCGTAGGCGAGATGCCTATAAAATGTAGTTGCCCCGTATTAGAGAATAGCAGAATTTAGTTCTATAGTTCTACTTTATTAAGAACTAGATACTTATTTGCATTCTGTTACTGTTGTTATGTTACTATATACCCTAAGGACCTTAGCGTCCTAACAGAAAGGTATAGGAGTATTAGAAGAAAGTAGGTTAGGAAGTATTAAAAAAGAATTGCCAAAGGATAAGTCACCTAAGGGGGACCTAAAAGGAGTAACTGCTATATTATTTAGAGTTGTTTCCTTCTTTAAAAACTCTACTTGTTTATTACTAAGCTTAGATAGACCCTATTAAACAAGTTTCTACTCCTTAGAATAAACCTTCTTATAAACCTTCTTGAGATGGGTTAACTAAGTAAAAGCAGCCTACTGAACCTTAAAGGAGCAATGTTAAGCCTTAAGGGCTAGAGCAGTCTCTTCTAAAGACTAGTAGAGTTTAGCGTAAGTAGTGGCTAGCTCTAACTTAAGCTTTTTAGTAGCAGATTAAACATAAGACCCTATAACAAGTTACTTAGGGAACTTAAAGACTACTAAGAGTTATAGGACGCGTATATTTAGCGTTAGAGATAGAGCGAACATTATAAGAAGATTAAATGTTTGCTTTAGTGCACTCTAAATAAAAGGATAGTTGTTAAGACAAAGGACTTACTAGCGCGATATAGACTAACCCCTCTTTTGTATAATAAGAATATGGAGATGGCATAATCTTACTAAGTAATAGTATGGCAGCAATAGTGCGAGCATAGCGTTGCGCTTATAAAGAAGGAGATGCTTTAGGTATAATAAGTAAAAATATTAACTAGATTAATTAAACGGACATTATACCTCTAGTGGACGACTTAGAGATGTTAGGAATCTTTAAGGACAAAGATAAAGGGAGGGGAGATAGTGTTACGGATAGCTTAAGTACAATATTATAACTACTTGGAGAAGAGTTGGCGGAAGCTAGTTGGTTAATATAGGCACGGTCTAGGATAGAGCCGGTGGAACCATGTAACGAGGAATAGTAAGTAAGTTATATGATATTATACGCGGTATACGCAGTATATGCAGTGTACGTTTATATATAATATGTATAATATGTACCTTACGTATAAGAGAGGATTTCTTAGGTATATGGTTGTGTATTTAAAGGACCTTAGTCCCTACTATAGATAGTTCTCTCCTTGTAGTGAATCTTAGAATACAATTAGAGTTAATCTATTGGGCAACCACTCTACTAGTTATTATTATGTTGTTGACTTGTTTATATCTATATACCTAGCCTAATAATAGGACCTACTGTAGTTCTTGCTACAAGGTTCCGTTATACTTATTCTACCTTTAACTTATCTTCTACTTATCTATAACTCTTATTTTATACTATTAATTAGATAATTATATGTTCTAGTTAAACTGGCCTTTTATAATTCTAATTGCTTATAATCCTTTACGGAAGAAACGTATGGCTATTAATTAACAATAATAGGCCATACCTCCTTACCCCCTAAAATGACGCCCTTACTATAAGAGGCTGGCAGAGTCTCCCTAAAGGAGCGTATCCCCTCTACTTATAAAGGAGTAGATTAAAAAGCTATGGCTAGTCTATCTAACTTTCTAAGACCCTTAAGAACGATTACCGCTAGGGAGTTATTAAAGCAGTCACTATATAAGACCTTATAAAAAATAAAGGAGTTAGAAATATAATTAAGATAAGTATATTAAAACTATTAAGAACAATTATAAGGACAATTAGGAGAAGTATAGACACCCTAAATATAAAGTAGACTTAAAGGGGTAACGTTATACTATGCTATAACATTAGATAAACCTAAATTCCGTATAAAGGAACCTAATAAGTATAATAGTAATAGTCTCCGGAACTGTAACCGTTTTATCCGTTAATATAAAACTAAGTTTTAGCTAGATCTAAAATGTTACTTTAATAAGTATAATTAAACACTAATTGCTTCTACCTTCCTATGTAGCACCATTAAGAGTTTATAAACACGCTATAAGAAGAAACTTACTACACCCTTTAAATTTAGCGAATTTAAGTCCTGGTTGGTTAATTAGGTCTAAGACCCTACTAATTAAGGGATAGATTATAACCAGTAATACTATAATATAAAATAGCAAGAAGGCTAGAGTATAGTCTAGTTTATAAACTACTTAGAAAAGCTAGAAGACAATATACCCTACTTAGACCTATAGGATAACGCTATATAACTTTATTAGCTATTTACCAAGTTATAACCTAAGATTTAATAGGCTATATAGAAGAAGGGTAAAATTCCTACCTTTTAAGAAAAGCTTATCTCTAAAGCTACTTAGATTAAGAATACTAAAAGAGACTATTTGGGTAAGTAAAAGGAATAAGACGCTAATAATAAAGAGCGTAAAACTAAACCTTGCTTTAATAATAGGGGAAGATTCTAACCTAACTGCTTTACGGAAGGATAATATAAGCAGGCTTTATAGCCCTAAAGCAATGCTAGTTAACCCCAAAATAATAATGGGAAAAAACCTAATCTAAACAAGTAGAATTAAGAGACATGTGTTTGCTATAACTATGGCAAAAAGGGCCATATTTAGCGCTCCTACTAGCAGAAAAAGTAAGAGTTAGAATTAGGAAAAGAGAGAGCCTAGTAAACCTTTACTTTCTTATACTAGGCTAGCAAAAGATGGAGGGAGTAAGCTACTATATAGTCATTCCTGTCTCTATTTAAGTTAATAATAAATAGGTAATATAAGACTGCCTTATAGACAGCGGCGCGACTATAGGGTTTATTTTTTAATTACTAGTAAAAGAATTGGATTTAGACCTTAGTGGCTTATAGGTACGCACTATTTAAAGCATTAGAGGCCACTAGATTCTATACTATAGGGAATAAACTTTTTCTATAGCTAGTTAGGACTATAATAGTCTATAGGACACGTAGGAGATACGCTTCTACGCTATAGAAATTAAGGGGTATAACTTTATTTTAGGATACCCATAGCTTTAACAAGTTAATTTAGATATTAATTAGCCTTTAGTCTTATATTAACACTAGAAGTCTTAACCGCGCATTATAGTTAAAGATTAAAAGACTTTCTTAAACTATGTGTAAGAGGAAGGGTAGGTATATACTATATATGCCACTCTTAACACCAAGAATAAGGACACAAGGTATTTATTTTTAGATATCCAGCTATACGCAGTTAAGGAACTAAAGATTCTATAGGAATATATAGACTTAGAGAATGTTTTTAATAAAAAAGCTGTACAAACCTTATCTAATTCTATATTAGTTAAGCATAAGATAGATATAGGGGATAAATAACCTCCTTTTAGACTACTGTATAACCTATTAGAAAATAAGCTAGTGGTATTATATTAATATATAGTAGACAATCTTTAGAAAGGATGGATTTGGCCTTCTATAAGCCTAGTAGGGGCACTAATTATATTTATACCTAAGAAGGATAGAACCCTATATCTCTATATTAACTATTAGGTGCTTAATAGGATTACTATAAAAAATTGCTACCTACTACCCTTAATAGGGGAGCTTATTGACAAACTATTAGGCGTAAAGATATTTACAAAATTGGATTTAAAAGATGTATATTATTAAATCCAAATTAAAGCTAGTAATAAATAGAAAACGGTATTTTAAATATAGTATAGCCACTTTAAGTACCTAGTAATGCTATTTAGGCTTACTAACGCACTAGTAATATTTTAGGCCTATATTAATAAGGCATTATTAGGCCTATTAGACATAATATATATAGTCTATCTTAAGAACATTATAGTCTACTCTAATAACTATAAAGTATATACGCACCACGTATAAATGGTACTAAAAAGACTATAGAAATATAAGCTCTATATAAACCTAAAAAAATGCATATTCTATACTACTAGTATTAATTTTCTAGGCTTTATTATTAGCGTTAATGGAGTGTTAATAGAAAAAAGCTAGGTGGACGCTATTAGGGAATGGCCCTACTCTATAACATTTAGAAAAGTATAGGTTTTCTTAAGCTTGGCAAACTTCTACTAAATGTTTATTATTTACTATGCGCAAGTAGTATTCTTAATTATTAATTTGCTAAAGGGATCTAAGAATAGCAAGAAGCTAGGACCCTTTATATTTAGGGAAGCCACTAAATAGGCCATAGACCGGTTAAAAGATTTATTTATAACGGCGCTAATTCTAATACACTTCTATTAGGAGTAATATATACACCTTAAAATAGATATATCCGGCTTCGCCCTAGGGGCAATTATATCTTAATTAAAAGACGGAAAATAGCACCCTGTGGCGTTTTAGTTAAGGAAAATAGCCCCTATAGAATAGCGTTATATAATATATAACCAGAAGCTGCTTGCAATAGTCGCGGTAATAAAGTACTAACAACATTATTATATAGAAAGTAATTATCCTATTAAAGTCCTTACAGACCATAACAACCTATAATACTTTATAACTATAAAGGTGTTAAGTAGTTAACAAGCTAGATAGGCAGAGGCACTATTATAGTATAACTTTAAAATTATGTACTACCTAGAAAAGATAAATCCCGCTAATAGGTTGTTAAAATATCTAAATTATAAAACTAGAAGAATCTAGGATAATATAGGGGAAATAATTCCTATATTATAAATTTTACTTAGAAAGAAAGAAGAATCTTTCCCTAGAACTATAGAATTTTATAGTAAGGCAGAGGTCCCAGCAATGCAGCTATAAAGCACTATATAATAAAGCCATAGGATATGGTTATAGATTAGGTTATAGACTAAGCAGATATTATAAAGTTAGTATACCTTAGAATTAGCAAGAATTCTATGGGATGTACTAGAGGTATTGCGGCACCTTTAACTTAATAGCGTATTAGCTACAAGTTTCCAGATCTAGAAGGGATAGGTAAGATATCTATCCATAGTATAGTATACTGCATAATAGTAGGAGAATCTGCTAGCACTAATAGTTTAAAACATCTTATGCTATACCTAGGGTCTATAATAGTGGCGGGCGAAATGGAAGCAAGTAATCTATATAAAACCTTTCTAGATTCTCTTCTTTAAGCATAATAGAGGGATACCTTTATTGCTAGAGAGAGGTGGAAATATATAGTAGAGACTAACTTAGCCGGAGTTATTAAGAAGCTATAGTAGCAGGACTAAAAGGGTTTATTATACTTTAAGGGTGCTATATATATCCTAAAGGACCAAATAGTTTAAGATAAAATTCTAAAGGTCTTTTATAATAACCCTCTTAGGGGTTACTATAGTGCTAATAGGACCCTTAAGGCCGTTTAAAGGAAATACTTTTGGGATAGAATATCTAAAGAAGTTAAGGACTATATATTAAAATATAATATATGCCAAAGGGTACAGATATTAAGGCACCGCCTATATAGCGAGTTATTAGTGCTTTCTATTCCATAGGGACCTATATTAGAATTAATAATAAATTTTATAATAGGCTTACCCCCTACTAAAATAAGAACTAGAGAGGTTGCTAATACTATCCTAGTAATTATTAATAGATATAGTAGTAGTAACTCTTTGATTAACGTCTGATACGGATCCTACTGGCCCACACAGACTACTCCGCACAGGGGGGAAAACTTATGTATTTACAGGAAGAAAACCCCTGTAGTTGGGGGAGGAAAAACCCTATAAGCAGCCTCAGTAGGATGAAAAACCCCGATTTGCCATATTTGCATATAGCTGCGGCCCTGCGGGCCTATAGCACGTCCTCCTCCTTGGATATTTTAAACTCTTTGGGAACCACTGCTTCCTTCTCTAGCTTATCCAAAGCTAGGGTTCACTACGTCCCAGCTAGGCCTTGCTAATTAATTACTGTGTGCTTTATATTCCATATCTTAACTATCCCCTATATGCTATCTCTTATTAACCATTGCTATATACGCTATACCCCCCCCCCTAAGGCCTATTGAAGGCGTAAGGGGGATTTATCCGTTCTACCATCCTAATACTAAAAGATGAAAGCGGGATGTATGTGTACCTGGGTATCTTTTGTGCCTAGGCCCTAGTTACTAGGCCCTCTCTAAGGGCACTACTCCGTTGAGAGGAGATAAGGAAAACTATACGGGGTTATCCAGCTAACGGTTTTAGTAGTATTATGGCAGTATGGCAAGTGACCGTATGCTCCGCGGGCGATCGCCCTAGGGGTTAGGAGGGGCCGTATATTTACTTATTTGTTCGCTTGTTTGCGTTTGCTTATTTATCAATATAAGGTTGTTAATACTTTTAACTGGGGGTCGGGGGATGTTATCAAATACTATGTATCCATGTTGGATCGTACAGGTGCCCTAGATAGGAGAACAGTGTAGTAGTCGTTATACTGTAGAGGGCCAACAGTAGTGGTTTTCAAGATCTCACCATCCGAAAATTTTTCACCACCGCCCTTAACGCCCACAACTACCACCAGGTCCTGTCCGCACGCTATGCAACGTCTCTGCGTTGGCTCTGGATCTGAACTTCGAAGACCAGGTTCGTAGCCGTCACCACGTACAGGTGCAAAGTCCGATTTCGACGGCCTATTAATAGATATATAAAGTTTTTAGGGTACTTTGCTGTTATAATAATAATTATAGTAGCAGAACTGGCAGACCTATTTTTAAAGCAGTAGCTCTTATTTAGTATACTAAGGGGAATTATATCTAATAGAGGTACTGTATTTAACAGCGTATTTTAGTCTTTATTCTGTCTCTTATTAAAAATATAGTAAAAGATAAGTACTGCCTTTTACCTATAAACAGATGGGCTAATAGAGCGTTTAAACGCGTTATTAGAACACTACCTCCGCTACTATATCAATTATAGTTAGCTTTAATATAATATGTATATAACACAAGCATCTATAGCAGTACAAAAATAACCCCTTATAAAGCACTGTTTAGGGTAAAAGTAAATAACCCTTAAAACGTTAAGGATATTATTCCTAAAAGAGAGGCACTAGCGGCGTCTAAAAGAATTAAGTAAATAAGAATTCGCAGAGAAGAACTTAAAAAGCACTTACTAGACGCCTAAGCTATATAAAAAAGGTACTATAACAAAAAATATATACCTAAAGAATTTAAAATAGGAGACGAAGTCTTGCTATCTATAAAAAAATATCTAGATAAAACGTATTAAGAGGAAGCTAGACCACTAGTAGCTTAGACCCTTTAAAATGGTTAGGAAAACTAAAGGAAATTAAGCCTATAAATTAGAATTGCTAAAATTATATCTAATATATTACACATTATATATTTCCTTATTAGAGTTATACTAGAGAAGAGACGGTATAGAACTGCTTCTACCTAGCAAAATTAATAGGGAACTAGAATAGGATATAGAAGATATTCTAGACTAAAGATAGTATTAAAAGAAACGTAAATTTTTAATCTATTAGAAAGGATACTCTTAGGTATATAATAGTTAGGAACTTAAGGAGTACCTTTAGCTAGGATATAATACAGCAATTAAAACTTTCCTAAAGTCTATAAATTAGGATTTAGTAATAGTTCTAAATATATCACGGATAAGATAATAGGGAAGACCCTATAAATTAAAACTATAAGGTTAAGTATAGGTATTAGAAACGGGAACGTTTTGCTATTATAATAGGGATCCTAAAATCCTATAAGAGAAAGCTATAGGGATCTATATAAGAACTACTAGGGATACTATCAAAAGAAGACACTATTTAAGAATAAGTAGTAGTACTAGAAGAAGGGGCCCTAGGGATTTAAAAGGGTTCCCTAGGAATAAAAGGAGAGTATCTGGTCTAACACTAAAGATATATAGTAAAGTTAATAATATAAAGAGGACCAAAAAGACATAGAGTAAAGATTTAGAAATTTTAAGAAATTATAAAGCACCTATAAGAACACTACCTGTTTATTATATACGGAGATTATAGCGGTATGCTGCTTTTATATAGATGGTTACCAAAAATAAGAATAGAGGCATCCCTAAAGTATAAAGTTAATTCCTAGTACTAGGGCATCTTAAAGGTACTAGAGAAGTACTATATAAAGCTATCCTATAAGAAGAAAGAAAGAATAAGATAATAACTTAAATACTAGAAGTAGTAATAGGAGCCTCCTCCTCTATCTTAATATTATTATTAGTAGTATTATCAGCACTCCTATTCTTAGAAGCATTAGCATTCTTACTAATATTTTTTTTAGAGCGGTGGGAACTAGATAGATTATTATAGCTAGGGGACTGGCAGGGAGAATGTTTATCTTTATTACTATCCTTAGTATTATCCCTAGGTTCTAAATTGGCATCTAGACTAGAATTAGAAAGTTAACAACTAAAGAGTTAGCATAGTTCCTAAATATATTACTAAAGAGACTTACCTAGCCAGAAAGGCCCGCGTAAGAGTGTAAATATTATTATTTATAAAAACAAGCTACTTATATATACGCTTCTAGATACTATATATCCGAGATTACTATATCTCCACAGCAGTAGAAATCCTTATTAAATTAAAAAGGCTATAAGTAATAGAAGATACCTTCTATCCCTATCTTTTACTATTCTAATATAGATAGAAATCCCTAATAGCGCGTTAAAGCTAGTAAGCCTTACGCGTATAAACAGCGGGGATCTAATATAGTTAGTAAAATCTAGAATAGAATGGAATAAGAAATACCAGAATATAGGTCTTCCTCTAGCTATAGTAGTAGGAACACTTAGATCTATTCTAGCTAGAGTGCGGTATTTTATAGGTATAAGATAGGTCTAGTATAAGCGCGTAAATATAATAACGGCAGCACTTTAGAGAAACCACCATAGGGGCAATAGAAGTGGTCTATGGTGCTATTAGAGCAGGGATAACACCGCCACTAGTTTAGGGATATATAGTATAATTATAAGCCATTACAAGAGAATACTGTAGGAAGTTAGTATTATTAAAGAGATAAAATAGGGATCCTATTACTTATAGATATGTTATAAGAAGAGAACAGAGCAATAGAAGAAAGAACAGCTAGAAATATAAAAGTTAAAAGCTAAGATATAATAAAAAACGGTCTGCTAAAAGGTGAGATAAATAGTATTATTAATAGAAAGACGCGTAAGAGACAATAGTTTATAAACTAAAAGAAATTAATATTAAGACATTATTATTAGGACCCATTTTAGGTAAATAGGAATAGTGGCTAGTTAACGCGTTATATAGGACAACCCCTAGATTAGCTTATAACAAATTCTTATAATAAGGAAGGTAAATTGTTACGGACGCTTTAAGTACAATGTTACGACTACTTGGAGAAGAGTCGCAGGAAGCTAGTTGGTTAATATAGGCACGGTCTAGGATAGATCTGGTGGAACTATATAACGAGGAATAGTAAGCGAGTCATATAATATTATACACAGTATACGAAGTATACGCAGTGTATGCTATGTATAATACGTATAACACGTACCTTACATACAAGAGAGGATTTCTTAGGAGTATAGTTGTGTATTTAAAGGACCTTAGTCCCTACCGTAGATAGTTCTCTCCTTATAGTGAATCTTAGAATACAATTAGAGTTAATCTATTAGGCAACTACTCCACTAGTTGTTATTATATTGTTGTTTTGTTCTTACCTATATACCTAGCCTAATAATAGAACCCACTATAGTTCCTACTATAAGGTTCCATTACATATTCACTATTAAGGTTATGGTATTAAACAAGATTAAACAATATGCCACCCAGAGCACCAGTTATAACGGTGTTGACGGTAGCCACAACCTCAGGGCCAGGAGATACCAGTATGGACAATAGGGATTCTCAAGTGGTTATGCAAGGTTAGTTATAGGAAATAGTTAATTACTTATAAGACAATAATAGGATACTTAAAGAACGCATTAATGGAATTGGAGCAGTAAAGATTAAGTTACCTTTAATTAAATAATTCTTAGAAGAGAAGTTAAAGCTTAAGGGATTTCTTACGCAGATGCACTTTAAGGTAGTACAGGAAGGAGCGAAGTTAGCAATATTATTAGATTAAGTAGCCTATACAGGATTGTTCCTAACAGGGAGGGCACTTAAGTGGTTTAAGCTATATCTTATAGAAGTATAGGCTAATGGCATAACAACTACTAACCAAAATATACGGTATATATTTGCCAGTTAAAACAGGTTCGCAGAATAACTAATATAGATATTTAGAGACCTGGAGGCTATAACTATAGCAGAATAAAAGCTTTAGAACTTAGTATAACGCACTTTAGTAATTAAGTATACAACACAGTTTTAAACACTAGCCATATAGGTTAAGTGGAATGATAGGGCGCTTATGGTATAGTATAAATAGGGACTTAAGGCTAAAGTCTAGAACATAATTATCCTAATAGAAGATGCGGATACTCTAAGAGAGTTAATAAATTAGTTAATAAAGATTAATAATAGGATCTATTAAAGGGAACAAGCTAAGAGAGGGCAAGATAGAGTTCTATAGTTATATAAGGCGTAGAGCACGCAATAACAGATATAGAGTTAAAAACTATAGAATGGCGTAGAGCCAATAGACCTAAGTGGTACTAAAGAAACCCAAAGGTAGGAAAAGAAACTATAGAAACCTAGAGGTTAAGGATTAAGTAATTAAAGGACCTAGAAGTAGAGGCCAAACTAGGGATCTTAACAGCAGAAGACATTTAGGCGGACTCTATAGCAAGAAAAATGGTTTAAAGATGGGGCTTACATAAATTGCGGAAAATAGGGTTATTTCGCTAAAGACTATAGAGGTGGTTAGAGTAACTATATAGTAAAGGGAACTAGGCCAGCAGACGGCATATACATATAGAGGGATAATAGTGCACTATAAGGAACAAAAGAGTGTTTAATTAACAGTTTTGCGTATTGTTATAATAACGCATGCCAAATTTATAAGGACGCTAAGTATAGCGTAAGCTATTAGCTATAGGAGCTATTATTATCTAAGTTTAAAGGAACTAATAAACCAGCTCGTAGATAAGACATTAAAGATAATAAATTTAATAAAGGCGAAGCATTTACTAATAATAAGGTAATAAAGGCAGCTTACTAGGAGTATATAAACCTTAGAGAAGTTAAAATAGAAGTAGAAACTAAGACTATTATAAAACAAGGTTTAGTAACGGGTATTATAATACTATTAGATACAATTTCCATTACTTTATAAGACGATAGAAGTAACGTTTAGAAGAAACTAAGTAAGTAGACAACTGCTAGTGCTAGCTTATTACTTAATAAAGGTAAAAGGCCATAGGCTTAAGATTCTTAAGCAAAGATAAAAGAAGCTTAAGATTTTTAAAGTAAGATAAGACACACCTAAGGACCCACAACGGACGAAAACCGATAGGAAAGGGCAGTGACTTAGTTTAGTAACAAACGAATAAGTATAGGACACAAGTTTAAGAACTATAAGTTTGGAGAACAAATAAAAACGTCAGTAATCCTAGGTAAATATAGTGTTTAGCCTAAAGATTAAATAGTCGATACTAGGATTAAAAAGTAAGACAACTATAAAGATCTAGCTGCAAGACGCAGAAAATAAGAAACTATGGATAAGTTTAGGACAAGAATTATTATATAGCAAGAGCAAAAGCTAGACAAGAGGTCAGCTATGCTAGGTTATATAAGGGACAGAGTACCCATGCGAAGAGTTACTAATAGGCCGAGTACAGGGACACCTAGGGTAAAATAGTTAGATGAACTGGAATAAGAAGAGGATCTAGATATTCTAACTAGGTTTAAAGAAAGACATACTAAAGGATGTTATAATACAGCGATAATAAGGTACTTTCTAATGGATAGACTATACACACTAAACCAGTTATATAGAAAGTGGTATAGGCAATAACACAGTGACGAATAGGAAGACTTTTATATATAGCTAGATAAAAAAGTTGTCTAAGACCAACCTATTATAGAGAAACGCATAAGTCATATTAAAGGAGTATTGATTATAATGTTAAGGAACCTAAAAGAAGGATCCAGGGACTAGAGAAATAAGTAATAAATCTTAGTACCTATAGCAGAAATACCAGTAGTTAGGTCAACTAGGTATAGGTTTAAACTTAAGGATAAAGATAAACTAAGAGTTAACCTAAAATATATAGCGTATTATACACTATCGTGGATAGCTTATGTGGATAATATATATAATATATATAGAGCACCTAAAGACAAGAACTGGAAGTACCTAGTAAGAATATATTAGGCACTAAAGGAAAAGCGGTTTAGGAATACCAAGTATATATATAGTTAGCACTTAGTAAAAGTGCAAGGTTAAAGGAACTTAATACTTTAACCAGGAAGATTCCTTATGGAAGAATGCCTAGATGGATAATAGTAGTAGGAGTGCCTAGAGAATACTTGTCTATAGTATATAGAGGGAAAAAAAAAACTAAGTATTGGCCTAAGTTAGACTAAGTATAGGTAGGATCTAGCAGCCAATAGTTAGGAAAAGGGGAGGCGTATAGAACCAGAGGGAACTAGTATTAGAGCCTTAGACCCTTAAAGGAATTTAAGGATAACACCTAAATTTATGAGTTAAATGGCAAGATTAGCAATTTAAAGTGTTGGTAGATAGTAGAGTAATTAGAAACCACATATTACCAAAGGTAGTAGAAAGGATGGGGTTACTATATAGATAAAAGGAACACCTATATCTACTTATAACAATTTTAGGAGATTAGATAGCCTATAGAGGAGGTATTATTAATCTTAAAATAGAACCTATTTAGTTAACTATTAAAGGGAGACCAGTTAGAATGTCTTTTAATATCCTACCATTGGGATAGGATAAGGTAATATTAGGAATACCTTAATTACAGAAGTACAATCTAAAGATTAATTAGGTTATAGGTTAGGTCAATATTAAGGATACTTAATAGCGCAAAGTGCGATAATAAACCAAGTTGGTATGGTACCAAGTTAGAGCGATATATAAAGAGACTAAGTAAGGCTTAAGTTATATACCAAAGAGATACTATAAGTATGGTAAAAAGTTATAGTTACCAGAAAGTAAAAAGCTGTTAGAGCATGCAGTATGGGACCATAAGATAGAATTAGAAGAGGGAATAAGTTTAAAGTTCTTTCCAATCTATAAGCTTACTGAAATAGAGTTAGTAGCGCTTAAGGAGTTTATTTAGGAGAACTTACGTAAGGGATATATTAGACCGTTATAGTTATTAGTAGGATATCCAGTACTGTTTATCCTAAAGAAAAACGGAAAACTTAGGATGTGTATAGACTATAGACAGTTAAACAGCATTACTAGGAAGGATAGGTATTCTTTACCCTTAATTAGCGAAATCTAAGATAGGATAGGCAACGTAAAGATCTTTACAAAGATAGATCTGAGATGGGCGTACTATTAGATTAGGATTAAGGAAGGTGATAAATAGAAGGCAGCCTTTAGGTCAAAGGAAGGACTATATAAACTATTAGTTATGCAATTTAGGCTTATAAATGTATTAGCAACATTCTAGAAGCGAATTAATAGTATATTAAGAGAACACCTAGATAAATTTATTATGGTATACCTTGACGATATTATTATCTACTTAGAGAGTGAGAAAGAACATAGAGAACATATTAAGTGGGTCTTAAAGAAACTATAAGAAGAACAGATGCTAATAGTAATTAAGAAATGCGAGTTCTTTACCTAGAAGACCGATTTTGTTGGATTTATTATTAAACTAGGCCAACTTAGTATAGATCTAAAGAAGATCAAGGCTATAGTGAATTGGCAAGAACCAGAGAACGTTATATAGTTAAGATTGTTTCTAGGGTTTTGCAATTACTGTAGAAGGTTTATAGCGCAATAGTTATAGAATATTAAGCCATTTATATAGTTAACAAAGAAAGAAGAACTATGGGTATAGGGAAAGGAGTAATAAGAACTATTTAAGAGAATTAAAGAGTTATTTACCTAGAAGCCAGTTCTTAAGATCTATTAACTAGGTCTAGAGACGGTTGTAAAAATAGATGCATTAGACTTTATACTAGGGGTATACTTTATATAGAAATATCAAGATATATAGCACCTAGTGGTATACTATAGTTAAAAGATGACACTACTAGAGTTAAACTATGACATCTATAACAAGGAGTTATTAGGTATAGTTATAGTACTTAAGGAATAGAGAGTATTTTTATAAGGTATAAAGAAACCATTTATGGTTAAGACGGACTATAAGAACCTTATAGGATTCCTAATAATAAAGGAACTCAACCAAAGACAGGTTAGATGGGCGGAAATGCTTGTAGAATACTATTTTAAAATTCAGTATACTAAAGGTACAGATAATGTACGAGCAGATACGCTAAGTAGAAAGGCTGAACTATAAAGTAATAAAAAGCTATTAGGAGCTTTATTGCGAAAAGATTAAGACGGATTAATTAGGTATAATTATCTAAAGATTGCAGTAACTAAGGAAAGTTAGATCTATAAATTACTAGAAAGTAATTAGATATAGAAGATCTAAAAAGCATAGGCAGAGGATCTAGACTTAGAGCAATATAAAAATAGAGAAGTAACGTATATGCCTAAGTCTATTACAGAAGAATTTGTTAAGGAATTCCACAAGGGAATAATATAAGGACATAACAGAGCTATAGGCTTAGTGTTAAGGCTTTAAGAGGAGTATATTATTTAAGGAATCTGGGGACTAGTAAGATAAGTTATAAAGAAATGTTTAGATTGGTAAAGGAACAAACCGACAAGGTATAAGCTATATGGAGGGCTACAACCTGTTAAGACACTAGGAAGACCATAGGAGGTTATATTATAGGACTTTATTATTAAGTTACTAAAGTCAAGAGATCCTATTATAGGACAAGATTATGACGCGATTTTAGTAATAGTAGATAAGCTAATAAAGTAGGGGTACTTTATAGTATACACTAAAGAGATATTAGTAGAAGATGTTGCTAGAATCTATATAAAGGAAGTGTTTATAAGATATAGAGCACTAGATAAGATTATATTGGATAGAGATCCAAGATTTATAATAGTATTTTGGGAAGTGTTTCTGGTAGAATAAGGAGTTTGCGTAGTAATATCTATAGCGTATTATCCGCAGATGGATGGATAAATGGAAAGACTAAACTAGATACTAGAGCAGTATTTAAGGTACTATATTAATTACATATAGAACAATTGGGTATTGTTATTACCAGTTACATAGTTTGTATATAATGTAATACCATAAGAAGGAATGGGGACATTACTATTTAAGGCGAATTATGGATACGAGCTAAGGACATCGTTATCGCCATATTAAGCAAAAAGGACGAGTAGCATAGCTAAATAAAGAATAGAGACGTTAATAAATCTTTATATAGACCTTAAAGAAATAGCTAAACTAGTATAAGAACAAATAAAAAGGTACTATAATGCTAAGAGATCTAAGGGACCAGATCTTAAGGAGGGGGATAAAGTATAGCTACTATATAAAAATTTTAAGAGTTGATGACTAAGTAAGAAATTGGACTATGTTAGACTAGGACCTTTTAAAGTTAAGTAAAGAATTTTATTAGTTATATATAAGTTGAACCTACTAGCTAAAATGAAAATCTACCCTATATAATACGTTGCAATGCTAGAGCTAGCATACGGGAATGTTGAGCCACTAGTCTATAAGGCAGATATATATAGAGGATAAGAGGAAGACAAATAGCAAGTTTTAAAGATTATTAGTTATAAGGACGTAGATAACGAAATATGGTATAAAGTAAAGTAGATAGGCTATAGTAAGACTACCTAGGAACCACTAAGCAACCTAAGGAACGCTATAGGAAAGGTATAGGAGTATTAGAAGAAAGTAGGTTAGGTAATATTAATAAAGAAAAATTGCTAAAGAATAAATCACCTAAGGGGGACCTAAGAGGAGCAATTGCCGAGCTACTTGGAGTTGTTTTCCTTATAGGAGGAGAGCTAGTTCTTTTATTACCTAGCTTAGATAAACCCTATTAAACCAGTTTCTATTCCTTGGAATAGACCTTCTTACGAACACGTTTAAGACAAAGAAGACGGGCAGAGGCCAATAGACGGGCTTTAAGGGCACGCTGTTAAGCAGCTATAGCCTCCTGCTCCGCTTCCTGCGAACGACAAAGCTTATCCAAGGCGCTTAAGAGCTTACTGTTAAGCTTTATAGCGGTAGATTAAACACGAGACCCTATAATAAGTTACTTAGGGAACTTAAAGACTGTTAAGAGTTATAGGACGCGCATACTTAGCATTAGAAATAGAGCGAACATTATAGGACGATTAAACGTTTGCTTTAGTGCACTTTAAATAAGATAAGGGTTATTAAGACAAGGGACTCGCTATTATAATATACACTAACCCCGCTTTCGCATAACAAGAATATAGAGACGACATTATCTTACTAAGCAATAGTATGGCAGCCACGGTGCGAGCATAACGTTGCGCTTATAAAGAAGAAGAAGCTTTAGGTATAATAAATAAGGATATTAACCAGACTAATTAAACAGATATTACACCTCTAGTAGACAACTTGGAGATATTAGGAATCTTCAAGAACGAAGATAAAGAGAAGGGAGATAGTATTACGGACGCTTTAAGTATAATATTATAACTACTTAGAGAAGAGTTGCAGGAAGCTAGTTGGTTAATATAGGCATAGTCTAGGATGGATCTGGTAGAACCATATAATGAGGAATGGTAAGCGAGTTACATAATATTATACATAGTGTACAAAGTATATGTAGTGTACGCTACGTATAACACGTATAACACGTACCTTACGTACAAGAGAGGATTTCTTAGGAGTACGGTTGTGTATTTAAAGGACCTTAGTCCCTACTATAGATAGTTCTCTCCTTGTAGTAAATCTTAGAATATAATTGGAGTTAATTTATTGGGCAACTACTCCACCAGTTGTTATTACGTTGTTGTTTTGTTCTTACCTATATACCTAGCCCAATAACAGAACCCACTGTAGTTCCTGCTACAAGGTTCCGTTACATAAATCCCATCTAATTTTTATTATTATTATTAAAGTTCTATTATAAAGGCACTATAAAAAGCTATAGTAAAACAAGAGTGAAGGAACAGAAAGATAAAGTAAGGTTTTATACTAATAAAGAACCAGTAATAAGCCGCATTATAGAGTACCTTTCTACTAAAGAACTTCCCTAGTGGTTTTAGTTAGAACTCTATAAGAGTTTATTAAAAGGTAAGGTCTTGGAGGACCAAGACCCTTAAAGGGGAGGCAATTATAACAGGCGCTCCTAAAAGGTATATACCAGATAAGATAGATAAAGGTTTTATTAATATCCCACTAATGTCCTAAAGGAGACATAGTTAGACAGATAAGGGGTAAAGGGTTTTACTAGTATCTTAGAAGGATTATATAGGGAGCTAGTTCTCCTCTAGAGAAGAACTAGCAATTAGTCTCTAAATAGAAGAGGTTAGAAGCATTTGTCCTTTAATATATGAAGCTCGTTCTACCTTTAACTTACTTTCTACTTATCTATAACTCTCATTCTACACTATTGATTAGATAATTATACGTTCCGGTTAGACTGGCCTTTTATATTAATTTAGATAAGGCCCAGAAGCTATTTACTAAGTATATTATTATAGAATGAATTACTAGGCGCTAGAGCACTAGCCCCTAGTTATAACGCCTTATTAAGCTCTTAAATTCTACTAAAGATAGTATTTGCCCTAACTTTTATAAGAGTAGTCGTGCCTAGATTAAGGCTTGTTATATTTAAGCCTATAAGGCTATTACTAAGCTTCTACGTAATATAGTTAGTAGAATTTATATAAGCTTTAATGCTTAGAGTTTGCGTAGCAGTATATGCGTTCTATTAGTGGTGGCCCACTTTATTAATTAGCTTAGTTATATATAGGCTTTTCTACTTAGCTTACCTAAAATCTATAGCTTTAAGACTAGTAAGAACCTAATAGCTTTACTTTCTAGTGTTTTTAAACGCTATAATATTACTTATAAGCTTAGCTTTCTTATTACTAATAATGCAAGCATAAATAATAAAGTTATTAAACTTCTCTTAATTTAATATGGGTGGGACGCTAAGGAACGTTATATTTAATACGCAGGCTATATACTTAACCTAGTAGCCAAAGCAATTGTATTTAGCAATAAGATAAGTGCTTTTAAAAGGAGGCTTATAAGTATAAGTAAGGAAGATTAGTATACGGAGTAGAGGAAGAAGAGCTTAATTAGTAAGGTATATAATATTATTTAGTGGCTATAAGGATCTCTAGAGCGTATATAAGCCTTTAAGGAGCTTTAAAAGCTCTACCCTTCTACTAAGCTAAAGCCAGAGGAGCTATTTAGGGCTTACTTAGTACTAAATAATAGGGGAGTAAGGTAGAACTTAACGTTCTTATAAGTAGATATTGGTAAGTAAAGCTTTTAGATTCCTCTTTGCTAAATAACAACTAATTTTTTCCTATAGTATTACCACTTTATAACGCCATTAATATTACCTACTCTCTTTATATAGCCCTATCGCGTAATTGCCTTATAAGTAACAATTAGGCTAAGCTTAAGCAGTTCTATTACCTTCTACTTCCTCTATAAGAAATAACAAAGTAAATTAAAGGTAATATAACCAATGGATCGCATAGAGCTTTATAGGAGGTGCTTCGTATAATAGATTATATCTTAAAGCACCTAGAGACTATAGCTAGAGACCTCTAGGATAAGCTAGATACCTATTTTAAAGCTAGTAAGGAGCCTACTAAGTAGTTAGAGTTTAATTACTAACTTCTTAATGCAAAACGGCTGTTAATTTTAGCCACCTTAAGATAAAAAGTTATTATAAGCGCACTAATCTTATACCTGCTTACCAAGCTACTATTATCCTCTATCTAGGCCTTAAGTTTTACTACTTTAAAGAGAAGTAGGCTAAGAATAGATCCTAGATTACTAATTATAAGAAGGCAGTAACTGACTACTAGGTAGAATATAAGTAGCAGCGCTAAATTGAAATTGTCACAGAGGAGCGCGCTGCTATATTAAGGTCTCTACCTTAACCTACTAACTCTACTAAGTAAGATAAGGAGTGCAATTAAAAGAAGCTATCACCATTTAGGCGCTTTAGCAGCAAAAGGCTATAGATAAATTTAAGCAGTACTATAGTACGCCGCTAGAACCAAACATTACTAATCTAATTAAGTGGTGGCTTAATCATCGCAAGCAGTTTCCTACTCTCTATATACTGGCTCTAGAGCTTCACGCTTACCCTAGAATAAGTAGTAAATACAAATAAATATTTAGCGACACTAGTAGGATAACTTCGCCTAATCACAATCGCTTCTTAGCTGTATCTATTAAGGAGGAAGAGTTATTAAGAAAGTAGTTAAGAATGGGGGTTTCTGGAGCTTAATTCGGTGTAAGAATGGGTATATTTAACTACTTGGTAATTTAGAATATTATAGCTTCCTATTTCCTACTTTACTGCTAATATTATACTACTTACCAATTACAACACCATGCTAAGGATCGCGAGGTAAGATCTAGGTAGGCTTAAGATTTTGGCTTGCGGTCAATTTTGGCGCTTAGCATTCACTTGAGCCTTAACACCATACCAAGCATCATAAGTTTCATTCTAATCGCCAAATTGCAGGCGTTTATAATCTGGCCTTATTAATCTGGCCAATCCAACGGCTCTAATTATACGTCCAATCTGGCTGTCCTAGCCTTATTAGTCTAGACGTCGGGCAACTAGCCACCCTGCTTTCCGTACTATTTACCTCCCGGCGTCCCATCTTATAGGACTGCTGAATATAATAAGCAGCTAAAGGAGATAAGACGCAGCTACCTTTGGCGCTAAACAAGCAAGAAAAGGCAACGCATCGAGTTAAGAATCTTAACTAGTTTATGGAGCAGCACAAAGCGCAAGGAGACGTTCCTCAAGAGTTGATAAACAAAAAGGCTGCGACTAAACAAGACTATAACGCCGGTAAACAGTCTGTGGAAGAGTTTAGGAAAAAGCAGGCTTTATGGAAAGAGCAACGGCGAAGGCAATAGCTGCAGCAGCAATTAGTCCGTCACGAAATAAATTAGAACCCTTGGCATGCAGATCCCCGATTTTTACACCCAAACTTACGTGTAAAATCGTGAGATTGCCCATTTCCACGTTAAACGCGCCTTATTGTCGATATAACGTCCCTGTCGTTAGTCAGTAAGTTAAAGCTGGCGTTGCCCTGCTATTTGCCCTATCTTGATTGTGTTGTAGTGCCTTATATTATCGCGCGGATATAGTCCGTCTACTTAGATTAGGCTGGCGGATAGACTATTGGTATCAAACCTAAAGAATTAGTGTCCCACCAGTAATATTCTCAATATCCAAGACAAGAGTCGCATAAGGAGTCATAAACCCGAAACCCGTCGCTACCGCTCCACCAATTAGCAATCCCGTCATCTCGCCTACTATGTTCACAACAATGGACCCTAAATCCCCTTTCCCGGCAAATGAGTACCTGCCACCTTCATATATGATTACCCATTTAGTGGATGGACGGCTTAGGGGCCTTTTATCCATAAGTACGTCAGATTTAATCGAATTAATAATCCCGCGTGTTATTCCCGTCCTTCAGCCCTTCTTCCACACTTTTCCCCTAAGGGTGGGTGGTTAACCGGCTTCTAAAAGGATATTCAAAAACGAAAGTTCTTTTCCTTTATCATCATATATTAGGATCTATTTGTATCATCACCATCTAGTTAGCAAGTCTCTACAGGTAATGCCACAATAGCTAACAGAGACTCACATCCGTATTAACTGGTCTTATAGGCATAATAAGGGCCCAGTCTAGCTGGTTATCCTCAGATAAGCGACGAAATCCTAACGCAGCGAACATATATCCAAAGTCTAAGCAATTTAGAAAGAACTCCTAACCGGATTTTAGTAGATATCAAGTTTCTTCAATCTGTGATTTTAGATGCTTAACAACTTTACAGTATAACTTATTATAACCCTCTGGCTTTACACCCATTTGAATTTTCATTTTAATATCTCATAGCGTGGATTTCTAAGTCACAACCTACTCTTTACAGTCGATAATATGTTTTTCTCGCACTTCTATAAAGCGCTTATAATCAGTTTTGCTAGGGTGGGTTAAGATTAGATTTCAACTAATTGTGGATAATAGGCCTATACCGTTTAAATCTAACTCTATAGCGCTTTTATTAGAAACAAGAAGTAAAATAACCATTATAGTCAATTATACATAAGCGGGATAAATTATTAACTTACTCGCTATCTAAGAACTCATTAGCCCAGGCTGGATAATATGGTAGCATATTAAGCCAAGTTAGATTTGACCCTAGGGTCCATAAAGGTTTACATATCCCCCTATAGTTCCAGATTTATCTCTATTTTTTAGTCCAATACTTGAGCCCATGCCTATTGTCGCCTAGTGGGATTCCAAATTAAGGGGGTTAATATTAAAGTTCTGAGAAATCCGATCTTAAATAAGCTTAAGGTTAATGTGTCTATAGCCGTTTATATCTAGTTACTCTTAAATCCAATCTTTAATCTTTATTAAGCCATAGATCTCAGGAGCGGTTAGTATAATTATAATGGCGCACTTAAGTCTATCCTCAGATTTGCCACACCGGAAAACATTTATTAACTTAAGGTCCAATGCTTTATTGCATTTAAGCTGCTCCAGCAGCACCTCCTAAACCTAAGGCCACTGTTTAACAATAGGCTCGTGCGGTTTAATAGCCCAAGTATACTTACCAAACTCCATACAGTTAGGGATATTAAGAATTAGTTCTAGCCACCCTACTGTTATACAAAACTGCCGGATCTCTAAAACTATAAGATACCAGTTGTCACCTATATAATATTAGCTGGGTGCATTAATCTGAATTGTCTCATCTGGGCGGAGTAAGGGCCAGAATACATCTTATTAGTGAATGACCACAATGGATTAGGGAAAGATACGGTATGTATCCATTGCACTTAACACTTTTGGTTGGAGCACCGTTTTCTATTCTGCTACTAGTCGATTTAAAAGACGGATGGCTCCCACAATACCAGGTTAATAATATAATGGAGCTGGAGCTCCTTCACGAAACGGCTCACGGTGGTAGCGTTCCTGAGAAGAAAATGCATCGGAATTTGAATCGGAAGTAGAAGCATTTGGTGACGATAGCGATGCTAACCCCTGCGGATTGCTCATCACAGTGACTAAAGGCGAAGTAGAAGCATTTGGTAACGATGGCGACGCTAACTCCTGCGGATTGCTTATCACAATGACTGAAGGCGGAAGAAGAAGTAGAAGAGAAGGTTTAATTTAGTTTGATTAATTAATGATCAGAAAGAAGATGAGGCGGTATATATTTTCCCCACGCGAAATTATAGCGTGATCACGAGTCATTATGACTCCTCTAGGCACCATTCCCCCAGATTTGTAGGAAAGCGTGCACTCAAGCAATTTCGTTTTTTCAGTCATGCATACTAGGTCATTTCATCTATAATACACACGTTAAATATAGGTAACCATAAAATGAAAAACATTAAACACCATTATCGCCATATGACAAAATCCCCTCCCCCTCGCGCCTGCCTTGAAAACACCAAGATCGTCGCTTCGTGGAGCAGTGTAGCGTATGACAGTGTCAGGACAACCCACCAATTACATGCCATCACTTCATTTCCTTTTCGTCACCCTTTGAAAAGTTAATGGAATCACCCAAACCTAGGTGCCTAGTATGCAAGATGCGACATTCCCAAGGACGCGGAAGGTAGTGAGAATATCCTGAGGGCTATTCTACGTTTTGTAAATGAATGCGGGGTATCACTCGGCCTTTGTAGTGGCTTCAGTAGCTGCTTCAGCTTTGATGTATTCTTCTTGCTGCCCTTCGATCCCTTCTTCCTTCGTTGCGACTTCTGTTGCTTGGTCTGCGGGCCCTGCTTCAGCCTCGTCTTCAGCCATGTCGACATCTTCGCCTGTGGCAGTGGCTGCAGGTGCGGCTGCGGCTGGCTGCGCAGCTGGCGATTCAGGCGGTGTGACGACGAAGCCGGGGGATCGTGACCTTGACGCTACTCTGGCGGTTTGGGAGTGCGTGGTTGTGGTAGAGGGTCCAGGTGCTGCAGCGTCGGTGTCTTGTGCAGCGGAGTTTTGGCTGTTACCGGATGGAGAATATGAACGGTCCAGGCCAGAAGGTTCATCCATATCTACATCACCGTCATCATCTGCAGCGACTGCTGGTGTTCGGGTGCGGGATGAGGTGCCGTTGCTTCGAGCTCCTGCAGTATTCCCGGTACCATTTGTCCCCGAGGGTTGAGGACGAGCGGAAGAAACTCGTGATGCGGATCTCCGGCCTGGCGCTGGTGAAGGATTCTTGGTACCTCGTGCACTTGTTTCTCCATTTATACTTCGCGCAACGTCTGGGGTTCCAAGACGGCTGTCGAAATCGTCTGGTGCAGCGTTTGGATTCTGGTAGTCCATAATGTTTCTTCGCCTTGGTTGACCAGGCTGGTGGCGAATGCCCATGTTTGAGTTCGCTTCTTCGTCCTCGCTTTCGGATAGTTCACCATCTTTTGAAATGTACTTATCCCAGTCGCGTTGAGAGTAGCGGACATCGGGATTTTGATCAGCGTCTAAGTCATCCATTACATCATCTACATCGTCGTCCATCCCGGGACCAAGTGAGTTTCGTGGAACATCAGTCATTTGGACGGAGGGAGCGAATGCTGTGCGTTTGAGATTTTCAATGACCTGCGATCGAATTTTTTCAAGGTATTCGGGTGAGTTAGCATTGTCCATGTTGGAGGGGCGAACATCAAGCTCGAAGTCAGGTGCGAAGTACTGGGAGTATTATTAGTAAATACTGTCTCAGAAATAAATAGCTCAGATTCATTCTTACGTCGTAGTAGTCGTTGTATGGTAGCTGGGGACCCATTTCCTGCCCCACTAACTGGCCGGTCTCATATGCCCATGTACGTGCGACATTGCGCATGGTGTATCCACCACCTCCGACGACTAAGACTGGAAGATTGAAGCTCTTGACGTACTTCACACAGTTGGCGTGCCCCTTCATGCTTAGATTGAAGCAGCCTAATCTGTCACCGGACAAGCTGTCACCTCCGCACTGGAGGACCACCGCCTCTGGTCTGTACCAGTCCATAACAGCCTTGATGACAGGCTCGAAAACTCCTTTGTATGTGTCGTCCGTGATGCCGTCTCGTAACGGGAAGTTCACAGAGTAGTACTTCCCGTTCCCAACGCCTATGTCGCGCAGCTCGCCAGTACCTGGGAAATATTCCCCGTATTTGTGGAACGAGACCGTCATAACGCGATCGGTGGTGTAGAAAGCTTCTTCCACACCATCACCATGGTGGACGTCGATATCGATGTAGAGAACGCGCTGCTTAAACCGGAGGAGCTCGATGATGCCGAGAACAATGTCTGCAAATTACGAATCCAGGTCAGCATTTGCCTCCAACGAGTGCGCAAAGCTGTTAGGAGGAGACTCACCGTTCACATAGCAAAACCCGCTAGCTTCGCTTTTCTTCGCGTGATGCAAGCCTCCCGCCCAGTTGATGGCGACATCGCACTTCCCTCTATTCAGCCGTGCAGCACCCTCCATACTGCCACCTGCACTAATCCCACAAAACTCAAACAAGCCATCGAAGACTGGGCAATCGTCACCAACGTTGTATTTGCCCTGCTCCTTGGAGAAGTTGTCCATGTTATCAGGAGTGACTTTCTGGAGGAAGTCGACGTATTCGTCCGTATGGAATTGTGTCATTTCGAATTTGGAGGCTGGTTTTGCGCGCTGTAGGGCTATTAGCCTTTGTTCAGGGCAGATTCAGAGGATTATAGGGTAGAGTGAGTAGCGGTCATTTTTGGTATTCCAAAGATGAGAGGAACGACTTGTCGCAAACATGAAAGAGAGCTCTTCAAGTATAGATAATGGAGTAATGAAATACTCACATAAATCTCCATCTTCGTATACAGGCCATAGTTCATGATCAAGCTGTGGGCCATCCGTATTCTGTGTGGCTTCATGGGATGGCCAGCGACATAGGCGTAGTTTCCCACATCTGAATCGTAGAAGTATGCTACCTTTTTAGGTTGCGCGGAGCCGTTGACAATGATGTCGTCGATTGGAGGGCCGCTACCGGCCATGATTGCGGAACCTGAAGACGGATTTTAACTACAAGGTTTAGAAGTGGGTGGTGAAGGAAGCTCAGTGGTGGTGGTAATAACTGCTCTGGGCTTGCTCCGAAGAAACGGCGAGTAGTGCTGGGGTCCAGTCTGGCTCAGGCATCGCGAAGTGCGCAAGCTCCGGCCATTTGCAACACCACACCATAAGCTACCTCGACCTATATCCACTGCCTTCTATCACTAACCCTTTCTTTCACCATTAACCTGCAGTTTCCCTACCTACAACTTAATCTCCCGAGCATCGCAACTTCCTAACTCCCCGAAAACACCAGACACCATGGAGCGATTAAGTAGAATGTTGGCAGCTGCCCAGAGTATGGGAGGCATGGGCAGTGGCCCTGCACAGGTATGTCAGTTTTCTAGCAAACATACGCACTACCTGTCCAGCGTTTGTCCTATTGAAATTGCCACATCATGTCTTTCGGCGTGTTCTCCATTCGCCCAAGGTCCTACGACTACGTAAACTACCAATATTGCCTCCACTGCTTTCCCAACTCCATTTCTATCATGATGCCTAAAATATGAGTTCTATGGCGCTAATCCGATACCGACCGCGCACACAGGACACAACCCTCATCGATAACTCCGAAACCGTCTACATTTCCTCCCTCGCCTTACTGAAGATGCTGCGGCACGGCCGAGCAGGCGTGCCCATGGAAGTCATGGGTCTGATGCTGGGGGAGTTCGTGGATGACTACACAGTACGGGTGGTGGACGTCTTTGCTATGCCGCAGAGCGGTACGGGCGTGAGTGTGGAGGCAGTAGATCCGGTGTTCCAGGCCAAGATGATGGAAATGCTAAAACAGACGGGGAGGTTAGATTCCTAAAACACCGCACACGGCTCCCACGGGCACCGCCGCTAACTGAATATTCTTCACAGGCCAGAAACCGTGGTAGGGTGGTACCACTCGCATCCCGGGTTCGGCTGCTGGCTGTCGTCAGTGGACATCAACACGCAGCAATCCTTCGAACAGCTAACACCCCGCGCCGTCGCCGTCGTCGTTGACCCGATTCAATCCGTAAAGGGCAAAGTCGTCATCGACGCCTTCCGCCTGATAAACCCACAAACGCTGATGATGGGCCAGGAGCCGCGGCAAACAACTTCCAACGTCGGTCACCTCAACAAGCCGTCAATCCAGGCGCTGATACACGGCCTGAACCGCCACTACTACTCCATCGGCATCAACTACCGCAAGACGGGGCTTGAAGAGAACATGTTGATGAATCTGCACAAGCAGGTGTGGACAGAGGCGCTGCAGATGGACGACTTCCGGCAAGAAGGGGAGCTGAACCGGGAGCGGCTAAAGAAGCTGGTTGGGCTGGCGGAAGGCTACGAGAAGCGTGTGAAGGAGGAGACAGAATTAACGAAGGAACAGCTCAAGACGCGATATGTGGGGAAAGTAGACCCAAAGAAGCGTAAGTCCTGAGATCCTCCATTAACCACCGGACCACCCTTTCCTCCTGTTCGCTGGGGCTAATGCGCTCTTGCAACAGATCTCGAAGACGTCGGCCAACGGCTCATCGAAGACAATATCGTCTCCGTCTCCCGTCAAATGATTGACAAAGAAGCCACAGTTCCCAAGGCAAACGGCGCATCTCATGGTCTCATAAACGGCGACATGGACATCGACGAGGGGCTATAGCTATGCTACCATACCAAATCACCCATGGCAAGAGCGGCCGGGGGAGGCTGGGTCCGGGGGTGGAGCATATCTCTGTAACATAAACAATTCTGGCTTGCTTTCTCTGGGGCTATAGATGCGAGCCTGCACGCTGCATATTTCCTGCATGAACTGGGGACACGGGTCAGGGGGGAACTTCACGGGCGTACGCTGTTCCGTAGCGAGGGGTGAATGAAAGCTTAATTCTCAGTTTCTCTAGTGCTGGTCTTGTTCCCGTATATGTGAACGTGTGTTCTTGGGGTTGTATGTCCCTGCTTATCTAGTGCGTTGCTCGCCGACCAACCTCCGCCACTGCTGCTTGAAAAAATCTACTTGCCACCCCCTTGCCTCGAGCTCAAACCCTAAGCCCACATAGCCTTCAAATTAGCCCGGTGGCTTACCATCCCTGTCGATCAAGTGAATCAAGTGAATCGTCTAAGCGGGCTTCCGACTATACACGACGCGCCTAAGATGGCATGTTAGTGGGTTTTTGTATTAGCGGGAGGGGAGTGGAGGGGATGGCGGACGCACACTTCGTGCCAGAAATGCTGGCTGCGGTCTCGCACCACTTTCTTCATATCCTCGACGAAATCCCGGACATCGGCACTAGACCACTATAATCGTCATAGGCTAAGTCAGCATACATCCGCAACTACTACTACTCTACCCCGGGGCAACGTCACAATTAGGTGGTTGGGCTGGAGCCAGGTGGTCGGGTCAGGCAGTCGAGTTGAGGCGCATCCAGTCGGGATTGGGCATTAGGATCCCGACGCCATGGTTCGTCGGTCCGGGTAAGGGAGAATATAGCAGCGATGCCGACGATGAGGGGGGTTACGGGGAAGACCACTTACGCCCAGCATGCGCGTGTATAGCGCCATGACCCAGCCTTCCAGGCCCTCTTCCCAGTTGCGCTGGTTCCAGCGCCCGATTTCTTTCAGCTTGGTGTCGGAGCTCCAGGGGCCGATGGGCCAGATGAACTTCTTGTCGACTACGTCGACGAAGCCTAGGTGGAGAAGGGTGTTAGGCATGGTTCGGTCAAATCATGGCTATTAATTGACAGATCTCGCGAGGGTGATGTAGAGGACGATAAATGAGAGGGCAGGGGGAAAGAGTATTGAGATTGGTTCGGTCTGGATTGGGATGAAGGGATTGAGTTGCAGCGTACCAGCTCTCCGCATCCGGTCGGCTATGCGCTCTGCGATGCGGAACTCCTTGCCCATTTTGTCGCCGGCTTCACAGATGAGGTCGCTGACGCGCCTGTACAAGACGTCGGCTGGGTTGTTCGAGTCGGGCGAGGCAGAGGTGTAGATGCCGAACTCGAGGTGCTCGAGGTAGCCACCTGGCTGGATGTGTCTGATTTCGTGGCCGTGTTAACGTGTGCTCGCCAGGATAGAGAGGGGAAATTGTCGATAAATGCAGTTGCATAATGAGTGTAATGTGGAAGCTCGGGGGAAAGAGTGAGTGGTGTAAACTTACTTGAAAGCCTGCTCATACAGATAGGCCCAGTCTCCTATACTGCCCGTGAGGCCGCGCATGTGCACGAAATCAAAGCTGTTCTCGGGATACGTCCATTCGCTACAGCAGTCGTCAATCTCGAAGCGGACGTTGTACGGTGCGCCGGTGACTTGGGTTGGCGAAAGATCGGTGCCTGGTTAGAATATTTTTTAGTGAATAATCATTGTGTAGTATGAAGGACTCGTTGGCTGGAATTCAAAAGGAAAATGCTTGAAGTACCTATGACTTCAGCTTCCGGAAAGAAGTCGGCAATATCACTTGGCATGCCGTAATGTTAGTAAGTGATTACGGTTGCCTCATAAGGAGGAATGAGTTTCGTACGCGGCCCATAGCCCAGTTCCCGTGCCAATGTCAAGAATTCTTTTTGGATTTTGAAGAGGTGCGACGAATAACTTGTCCTCTAGAGTTAGGAGCCAAAGATGGTGTCTGGGTCAATACAGAGGTCTGGTCAGCGAAACGTCCTCCGCTGGAATGGAGAGCGTTAAGATACATACACGATGAGTTCGTAGCTCGAATGCTGTGCATCGTTAGGCTGATAGTACTCCCCGTCGCCTCCTTGGTGTTAGACACAGGTCAAGATATGAGTTGCAAGAATAGAAATATACTCACGAAACGCATGGTATCTTCTTCCATTCTCATAGCGATATCTCGTTATGCTTGTAGCTAGGGTACGCCCCCTCTGGATGTATCAGTTGTGATGTTCGAGTGTAACGCTTCCTGTACACTCACGACGAATATGTCGCTTTGTCATCGTCTTCATCGTGCTCGGTGTATGCGTACATTTCATCCTGGCAGTCGGTCAGAGAAGGATTCCAGAGCCTAGGTACGAAGTCACCACACCAAGGGCTTGAGAATGGAAGCTAGACAGAACAAACGCAAAACTGATGATCTTACGGTAGACAATGGCCTTGGACGGCGTTGCGCAAGGGAGAAAAGAGATGCAAGCCTTGAGAAAGCGGAGTGGCACATACAATTGGGATGTGAGGATCACTAAAGTCCATCGTTCGACAGGCCAAGGGGGAGGTGCAGCTCAAGGAATCCCAGTGTTGGAGAGCGTTAGAGGTCAATGCTGCAGGCACGTAGCGGGCCCTATGCGTAGGATCCTGACAAGAAGATAGGACGGCTCGGAGAACTAAGCGCGCTTGGGGCGTTCTCAGAGGTGAGAGTACTCCGCGATGTTTCGATGTACATCCGCTTGGTTCTCGGAGTGGGTACAAAAGCGAGCGGGGCAAATGGCTTGGGGAGGGAAGGAAATGCCACTTCTTCGTCTCGCGCACAAGCACCAAGACAAACAGGTACGTAGGCACTTTTCTTGTGCCTTTCCTGATATAACGAAGATCTAACAGAGAAGCTTGGAATCAGAGAAGGCGTAACTGTGCCATCCCTCAAGCGCACCGCAACGGCGCGCGGACATGGATGACACAGACAGAAAGACGCAGCTGCAAGGGCCAGTGATGTGACGCTACATAGCCAGCAATATCGGGGTCTAATATACCTCATCGCACTCATGTACGAGAAGGGTGGCGGGGGGCTTACAGGAAGTGGCCGAGCGGAGACGGCCGATGTAGATGAGGTCTGGTTTGGGTATCCGCAGTAACGGCTGGATTGGAATTGCACGCCATGATCTGTTCCACCCGCGCTGTCGGGACCAAGGGGTTTCCAACGAGCCGTCACAGATCTTCCAGGTGGCCGGTAACGAGTGTGAGCCAACATCAACCACTTCACCACCACCATCACCACCCATCACCTTGTTCATGTGCTGCCATGCTGCCATGCCGCCGTGCTCCTACTGCTGTTCCCGCTACTGCTGCTAACTCCGCTGCTGCTACTGTTGATGCTGATCCTCTGCCTTTCCGCTTTATGTGACACCTGCAAACGTTTGGCCATTGCCTCGTATGCCTCGTTGCCTTGTCTGCCGCTCTGCCTCCCACTCGTCTGTTGAGGCAGGCCCGCCGCCAATCTTCTCGCCAGCTGATCATAATCGTGCAGCAGTCTTTGCGCCTACGGGTGTGATTCGCCGTTTGCGTCTAATAAACTTTTGTCTAGAGAAGCAACTAACTGATCTATTTCGTACCAAGAAGAGTCGGAGACGGAGCATCCTGGGTTGCTTGCGCAATCTGCTATAAGCTCCATGGCCGTAAAACCGTGCCCATATCCCATGATCCGATGCACACGCGAATGTTCCCACCTGCGCCGCCAGAAGGGTATGCCGAAAAATGCTATCCGGCCGTCAAGACATCAGAGCGCAAACGCTTGCCGCTCTTTTACGAGTTCCCGAAGGAACAGAAATTGTGAAATGCAAAAATCCTCTTTCCGTTTCCCTCCGTTCCACTCACCACACTCTATCAATTGCCAGGCTTACCTATTTAATCGTGCTCCCACTGCTCATGCTGTCGTCGTCTTTGTGAACATCTTCAACCCGCCGTTCTCCGTCGTCCTGTCGCCCCTCGGACTTTTGTCCGCTTCCGGAAGCCTTCGCCTTTTCATCCTCGCTCTCGGGTGGGCTATCATCGTCGTCGAGCCCGACGCCATCCTTGGACTCTCGTCTCAGCCTGTCGGCTTTGTCCTTGAGCACCTTCGCTTCCTCGGCCGCCCTCTGCGCCCTGATCTGTTTCCTCCACATATTCGCATACCGACCCTTCCGCTCCAACAACTCATCATGCGTCCCGCGCTCCGCAACCTTGCCCTCGTGCAAGACAAGGATTTGATCTGCACGCGTGATGGTGCTAAGACGATGGGCAATGACAAGCATCGTGCGCCCTTGCGCTAGCGTCGTCAAAGCCTCCTGGATATGCTGCTCCGTCTCAGTGTCAAGAGCCGCAGTTGCTTCATCGAGCATAATAATGCGAGGGTTTTTAAGGATCGTCCGTGCGATCGCGACTCGCTGTTTCTCGCCTCCTGAAAGGCGCAGGCCACGCTCCCCCACTTTTGTCTGATATTGGTCAGGGAATCCCATAATTTTATCGTGGATGCTAGCTGCTCGGCAAGCCTCATGCACTTGTTCATCAGTGGCATCTGGGTTCGCGTATTTGAGATTGTACATGAGCGTTTCGTTGAACAGAACCGTGTCCTGTGGCACCACACCGATATGTCTTCGCAAGGAATCAATAGTAAGTTCCTCTACATCATGGCCATCGACCTGAATGCTACCCGCAATAACGTTGTAGAAGCGGAACAGAAGACGGAAGACGGTAGACTTTCCGCCCCCAGATTCGCCAACGAAAGCCGTAGTTGTGCCCGGCGCACAGTGGAAATCCAACCCTTGTAAAGCCGGCTTCCTGTTATCATAAGTAAAGTGGACCTCATTGAATCGGATATCGCCTTCGCATAAGGGAAGCGTTCCGGCATCCGGTTTGTCAACCACCGTAGGCTTTTCTTTGAAGAGTTCCAGCATACGTTCAGAGTTGATCATTGCCGATTGGATCATCCGATAGAAAGTGCCGAAAAAGTTGAGAGGGCTTTGTAATTGCGCCATGTAAGTCAATAGCATGACAAATTGACCCACTGTGCTCTTTCCTGCCGTTACCTGATGGGCAGCGATGAAGCAAGTTACCATGAGGCCTAGCATGAAGACCATATTTTGTGTCACGTTCATCAAGTTCAGAGAGAACAAGACGTGGTATTCTGCATCTTGGAATTTCTTCACTGCGTTACGATACCGGTTAAACTCGTAGGCTTCGGCATTGAAGTACTTGACCGTTTCGTAAGAAACCATAGAGTCGTTTCTAATCAAAATCAATACGAGGTAACGGGCAGGCATGACACATGACTTACTTGACAGCGTCTTCTTCTCGATCAGCATTGACCATTGTTCGGCGTATTTCAGCTCTCCATTGGGCCATGCGGATCGTAAGATAGATGTACCAGAAGGTGACAACTGAGATAACCAGGGCATAATAAGCATCATAAGCCACGAGGAAATAGCCGATTGCGACGCAAAGATCGACTAGCATTGGGACCACTTGAAATGTGACCTGCTCTAGGAAAGTGTTGATGGAGCTACCCTTTCCAAGAGCTGAAAGCACCTCTCCCGTTTTCTTGCCTAGGTGAAAGTCCAAACTGAGGCTATGGACATGCTCGAATGCAGCCACAGAGAGCTCGCGATACGAATATTGTCCAATGGGAATCCACAGTGTTGAGCGCACAGCACCGAGCACCCCATTGTTCCCTTGTATAAATCGTAGGAAGATATAAAAGCAAATCCCACCCCAAGGCATTCGGATTTTACCACCGTCATCCCGCCCGCTCTCACCCGAAAGTTCATTGGTGATGACGCCCACCTGGTAGGGAACCCAGAGGTTGACACCTCTCTGAATTACCACAATGATGAAGCACATTATGACCACTATCTGGAGTCGTCGATCTTTCGAGGGCCAGAGATAAGGGAAAAAGACATGGTAACCCTTGATATACTCCCACCAACTTCTTGATGGGACCCCAACGGGTCTACTCCACCCAGCAGGAATGCCTTCAGTATGGGAGTGCTTCCCGCCAACAGGCGTAGTTGAGCCATATCCATTTCCATTCCCATTTGCGATACCATTCTCCGCATGCTCTTGTGCCGCCAAAAGACTTGTGGTCTCACTCAGATTTTGCACGTCTCTTTGCTTCTTCACGCACTGGCGAGACACGAATACCCAGTAAAACCCAATTAGAGAGAACAATAAGAGAATGCGCACAAGACCAATCATGACCTCGATTATCTCCCACTCCGTCATTCTAAATCGGAGCGGTCCATCCTGAGGTTTCCCTACGCCTGGTTCCCGGTGTGTATGCGTATATAGTGAGAAAGAAGCCGCTAGAAGAATAATTTCGAGAACTACAGCACAGATCCATATCACTAGATGCGACCCGTTCGGAGCAGGTCTCGAATCGAGCAGGGAAATGACAAACAAGCAGTAAACGAAGAAGGATCCCACGAGATAGATCTGCCGGACCTCAGTTTAGTACAGTAAACGTGAACGAGGTAATTCCGCAATTGGGAGTAAGCTTACCACTGCAGCTTGACCGCACCACCACCCCTCCTTGCGGCTGTAAAGAGCGTGGATGATGACATTAATGGCATTACCAATGAATGTGAGAGCGGCGGCTACAGACAGCCATTCGAAAAGATGTTTCTGAGACGGTGTGACGTCGTCCCCGAGTTTCTCCTTAGGGATATTCCGCGAAGGATCTGTCGCCGGCAGAGGCTTCCCACCAGGCCCCTTCTGGGTCACCGGGGCGGCATTATGACTAGCATTAGAGGCAGACCTGACGCTGCGGAAGGTGAAGGCGAGAAGGAAAAAGAAAAGGAGGATGATAGGGTATGCGAAGTGCACGACGGCTAGAATTGAACGAGTTGTGTGGTTCCGCACCCAGGGCTTGGACGCAGCAGCAGCAGCAGACAGGTCTGATGATTGAATGAGCGGGGCGGAGGCCATTGTCTGCCCTGATAAAAACGGGTGTGGAGAGGGCAGCGACAAGAGGGCACAGACGGGGGAAGCTCTGGAGGGAGAAAGAAACGCGAAGGTCGCATGATGGATGTTTTAGACTCGTGTGCTCTTGTGGCGTAACAAGCAAATTGCTGGGATTCACGGCGGGCTTGGCTTCGCGTCGATCCGCGCCGCTCGGGCAAAGCTGGTGGGATGCTGGGCACCGCTGGACTATACCCGGGCTCATTTGGGCTATTGCTCGTTGCTGAATGCGTGACTAGGGCGCGGCTGCTGCTGCTGTACTGCTTCTGCTGCTATTCCTGCTGCTGCTCCTACTGCTGGCCGCGCAGCGACTCATTCCAGGCCTGCCGCATCCCAGCTTCGTCTGCACACCACAGCGTCTGTCACTTTGCATGCCCGTGTCCCATTCGAAGGCGACTCCCGGCAAAACGTCCCCGGGACAGCGAACACGGCACCTGGATTCACTAATATCGCTCACCGCATCAGACCGCATCAGAAGTCGCCATGAATGTGCGCCGTCAATGCAGGAACTCGCTCAACTACCTCCGACGTCGTCGCCATGGCTGAATACCCATCGCGACGGACTTCTTCTGCGCAGATCGTGCCCTCGATCCCGCCGCCGCCTCCACTGCCACCAGCAAAGCAGCATGCGGCGTCGACACGCAGTTATTTCACCCGCTTCGTGACGCAGCCCTTCACCACCTACGGCTCACGGCCTCCCAGCGCGCAAGCCAACCGGCCTGACGGCGGCAGGCCGAATCCGCTGGTGCCGAGGCTCCTTGGGTGAGTTTCTTCTACTGTCCCGGCAGCCCTGTGTGTTTCTATGTATGTCTGTGTGCGCCAGCGTCCCTGCTCGCCCTGTGCGGCAATTCGGACGTTTTCGGTACAGCCTGGCTCAACCACCACGGGTTAGGCCTCGATACGTCCGACTCGGATTTAAACCGTCACTAAATCCTTTATTTTAGGGTAAGCTCTGGCTCCTCTCAAAACGCAAGCCATAAGACAGGGCTTGAGATTTCAGCCCTTGACATCAACCGCGAGAGGACCCACGCCATACTTGCAGGTCGCGAAATCCTAAAAACAATCCGCATAAATGACGCAAAATGCGCTGAAGACATCAACCTTCGGGCAGCCATCATCCAGTATGCGGCCCATAATACATCCGGCCCCGGTGCTACTGCCAGGCACCGAGAGACTCTAGAGATTCACGACGTTAAATGGTCTCATGGACAGTTCAGCACACATATTGCAACTGCCGCCACTAATGGAAAAGTCATCTTGTACGACCTCAACCGGGCCGGCATGGAGCTGGCAAGATTACACGAGCATCACCGACAGGTGCATAAGGTAGCTTTCAATCCGCACCAGGGCTATTTGCTACTTTCAGGAAGTCAGGATGCCACGGTTCGGCTGTGGGACCTGCGAGATATGAGAAAAGATGTCATGACATGTCCTAGCAGAGATAAATACTCTGGACTGAGTGAGGGAGTACGCGACCTTCAATGGTCACCTACTGATGGCGTTGAGTTCGCTTTTGGCACTAATAATGGCGTAATACAGCGATGGGATTTCCGAATCAACAGAGGCCCAAAACTCAAGATCAACGCTCATGATAAGATATGCAATTCTATTGACTGGCATCCTGACGGCAAGCATCTATTAAGCGCTAGCATTGACAAGACTGTAAGAGTTTGGGACTTTTCATCCGAAGTGCGCAGACAGAAGCCTGCATTTGTCCTTCGAACACCACATCCTGTGTACAAAGCAAGATGGAGACCACCGTGTTGGACTGAAGAATTTTACGAGCAAGGTACCTACCAATGCACTCAACTAGCAACGTCGTATGATCGCGATCACCCGGTCGTGCACCTGTGGGATTTTCGACGACCTTTCCTACCTTTCAGAGAAATCAGTCGTTATAGCAACGCGCCATCAGATATGCTTTGGCACTCGCGTGATTTCCTTTGGACTGTTGGTCGTGAAGGTGTGTTCACTCAGACTGATGTGCATTTCTCGCCTAAGGTAGTTGATCGTCGCAATATGCAAGCTTTTGCAGTATCGCCAAGTGGTGAGCTTAGCGGATTTGCGCAAAAGAGGCCAGGCCGCAGACGGTCAGGCCTTGAGTACGCCGACGACACATATATCAGTGACAGCAGAGAGAAGCGCAGCAGCCCCGAAAAGAACAGTTTGCGAAGTTCGGCCGACGATAGCGTCGATGAGAACTTTTTGAGCTCTTCCTTCCGGAGACACCATGGCCGATCAGCAAGCAATAGGTCAACCAAGTCATTCGGAAGCACTCCTCCGTCTGAGACGGCAGCTAAGGTCATGTTCTTGACCGACTCCATGGCCCTACACAGCGACTCTTTCAAGCCAGATCAAATTGCGTTTAGGGGCGTTCTTCCTGGGTCGACAAGTGTACAGATTTTCACTTATCTCGCGCAGAAGTACAAGACCATCCCACTTCCAGATCCACCAACGTTGGATGCATTTAATGATCTCCAAAGAGTATTTGAGCAAAACGCCGACTATGCACAACGCGCTGCATTTTACAGGCTTGCAGAAACATGGAGGGTTATTGGTGCATCTATCTCGACAGCGACAAGGCGAAGAGCAGAGGCACACAGGAAACGGAGACTTGACCGAAAAAGATTAACTTCGCCTAATCCCCGGCCACACGCTGTCACCGATTCCTTGGCGCATAACAGACAGCACGCCGTGCTGCTAAAACCTGCAGCTCGTGCTATCTATGGTGCTGACAAAGAACAACTTCAAGGCACATCTGAAAGCACATCCAATCTTGCTACGCCACTTGCAAGACCATTCCCAAGTTCTGAGACGCCATTTGATAGAGGCCTCCCTCCTCTCCCAGACCCGGATCACGATGAGGAACTCAATCTTCCTCCTGCAGTTATTGGACCACACTCCAGCGGTGACGGCCAGGTTTCTCCAGAAATTGCAAATAAATCCCTCGCACTAAGGCCACCAAGTTTCAATGGACCGCACTGGTATAACTCCTCAAATGATCTTGACGAGCGGCGTGCGATGATCGGCAGCTGGCGCGCCCCGTCCCGGGCACCGCTAAGTCTCGACCCTCACAACACCCAGGGAATCAACATCAATATCCCACCCCGGCTTGATCGACACGATTCGGACGAAAGCTTCGCCATGTTTTCCGCATCGACGGATTCGCAACGTGGCGTATCAATGCCAAGCTCGTTCGCCAGCGGCAAGTCCCAGCCGCGGAGCATGGATTCCATCCCAGAGAATTGGCGACATCCTCCAATAGACTCAGTCGACCCCACCTTCGGCAATAGTAATCGTCCCCACCAGTTGGGCAACCTCTTGAATCAAAAAGCCGAAAGCACTGATGCCCATGCAGGTAACCTTGGCAGAAGTATCCAATTCTCACCGATGGCAGTTCCATTTAGCAGGGATAACGCCTCTAAGCAAGCTAGTCAAGTACAGAGTACAAACGAAGCTGCCCAAACAGCCATTGGCCACAATGGCTTGGACCCACTCGTCGAACAGGATAAGGCCATGCAAGACATAGAAACCCTTCGCAAAAACAATCAACTGCTTCATCACGATAGTTCCGGGTCGGAAGTTTACCTGAGTGGCAAGGCTGACCTGTCGGAAATTTCTGCAGATTACGCTGAAACAATGGAAGCGAGTGGCACGATCGTGCCTGAAGACGCTGCACCTGAAGACCTCAGATCCCCGCATGCACCCAAGCTACCACCTTCGCTCTCACACGCTACGGAGAGCGCCCCGGCTGCACTCGATCCAAGTGCCGAGGACCCAATTATTTTAGCGGACTATCAAGCCACTGGACTCGATATCCACGCCGGTGGTAAACATGGTGCATCATTTCTCGTAATCGACCTTCTCAAGCAGATCCTCTCATTCCATACCAGCAACCTCTCCGATGCCCAAACGTCTTCCGTTCTGCTTCTTCTCCTCACACCTCTCCTGCCCCGCACCTACTCCCTCGATGATCCCAGTACCGCCGAAGTCGACGCCACCGACATCCTCAACACCTACGCCGAACAACTGAACGCTCTGGGCATGGCCCCCACGCAAACCCAAACCATCCTCAGCACCCACGTCACGCAGCTGCTCGAAACGGGCCTGAACCCTTACCAAGCAGAATCGATCCTGACAACATACCACACGCAGCTCCACAGCCTCAGCCTGTTCAACGCGGCCGCGTCGCTACGGCGTCTTGCTTATCCGACCTACCCGACCGTATACGAGCAAGCGCTGAAGGACACGCAGCTCGGGCTGCTGTGCCTCAGCTGCAACTCGCCCATCAATAACCCGCGCGACAAGATGCGCTGTGAGACGTGCAAGCGTGCGCAGGCGCCCTGCCCCATCTGCTGGGGCCGCTATCCAGCCTTCGAGGGCGTCGTGGCCAAGAAAAAAGCAAAGCTGCGCGCCTCGTCTGCCCCCTCGACCTCCACGTCCAAATCCGACCAGCACCGCCGGAAACGCTCCTCGCCCGCTGTGCCGCTCCCGGACGCCGCCCCCACGCCTGATGCCGATGCGCCGAGCCCCAGCGTCCCGGAGCCGATGCTTGATCCGCGCGCCGTGCTATGGACGTGGTGTCCGCTGTGCGGGCACGGCGGGCACACCGCGTGCTTGAGCGCGTGGTTTGCCGATCCGTGCATGTCGGACGGGACGTGTGCGACAGAGGGGTGTCTGTGCGACTGCGTGCGGGGGCGGCGGCGGGAGGAACGGCTGCGGGAGGTACAGGGGCGGAAGGCCGAGCGCGAGCGCGTGAAGGTGGTGCGGGGGGACGAGTGGAAGGTTGGGGAGAGCAAGGCCGTTGCCGGGGTGCGGGGTGCGTTGGAGGGTGTGGGTGTAGGTGCAGTGGCGAGTAAGAGGGAGAGCGGCGAGGGGAGGAGGGTTAGGGTTGTGGAGCCTGGTGGTGATGGCGGATTGGGAGGTGGCGGGGGGAGGGGGGTGGGAGGATAAGCTGGGCGCGGTGGGGCGCTGAGACTGGGAGCTTCCGAGATTGATAGGATATATCATGCTAGATTCTGCAAGGATAGTCTGATAGGGAGCATGGTCTAGGCGTTACAGGTGTTCCAGGTTTGCTCGGGCTTTTTTTTAGTCCGTGGATATGGGCCACGACTTCATTACGCCTGGGATCAGCGATCTGTAATCATGTATCATATAATTTGTACAACACCGATCTAGAACATATTAAGGTAATGATATTGCTAAACACCCTCACACAACCCGCCATTGTCGAAATACCAACTCGACTCCTCAATACATTCGAGCTGCTTGCAAAAACCTCAAGATAATTGGATGTCATAAAATGTCCCGCCCGTATCTGTGCCCCGACGCAAGGACCTCAGCTGTCAGAGCTCTTCAAGAAGGCAGGTACGCTACGCCGAAACGCAGCGTTCTAATCTCCGGCTGGAAGAGTTCAACTCGACCATCTCAATCATTGGAGTCACCGAAGTGGATTGAGAAAGTCACGGTGAGTGAGTGTGGGAGCCGGGAGGGAGGAGAGAGAGAGAAAAGGTAGAAGGGGTTGTGTAGAACATGCTACTTGAGCGGAAGACGTTTGGATGAGGGCTTTGAGCTAGTCTGAATTCATAACTAAATCTCGCGATTGGCTGGACATCATTCAGGATGCTCATAAGAGCAGCTGCAATATCAATACTCCGATTATTATCATATCAATCTTTGATGAGATATCATCGTCAGCTAGAAGCATCAATTATTGTTTCGTCTTGCGCAATGGGCATATTAGGGCAGAGGTGGGTTTCGCAGTAAAAAAAGCACAGTTGGGATATGATATATCAATGCGAGCTGGAATGTTTGGTTTGGGTGATTGTTGTTGGATTTTGTTGCCGTGTTGAAGATCATGAATCGTGTCATGCCATCACAGCATCCGGCGTCTTAGCTACAGATATCCGAGTGAGAGAATGAAGACTCCTTGTAGCCATGCCATAGCATCCCACAAACCCCAAATCTCGAAGTCACAAATCCTAACTTTCTCGTCAGCTTCAACACCTAAAAGTACCCACCTGGTCTCCACCTATCCGAAAGTAGAGATGGATGTGGGTATGGGTATGGAACGGGTAGACTCACCACACTAATTCTCCTCCGCTCTGCTTCTTCTTACCGACTCGCACTCCACACACCCTTCAAGAACCCATCTTTCTGCGCAAGCCTGTTCAGCGAGTCGTCGCTCTCACCCATGGCGCGCACGAAGCCGCAGAGCGCATATGTCTGGTTCTCGCCCGTGTATCTGCCGTTCTCGTCGACCTTGCCGACCGAAATCTGCACTGACGCGTGGTCCTTGGCTTTGATGATGCGGTTGGTCGCGCTGCACTTGCGGGGGACGTAACTAAAGGGCCCCAATATCAGCTTCAAAAACTCGAAATTTCGTGGGTGGGTTTAGTGGATTCGAGGGGGGAATAGGGAGGGTGAGGGGTATTTACAGATCAACGAGCTCGCCGCGTTCGTTCTCCATGATGGCAGGTGTAGGGATTGGAGGATTGAGGTTATTTCGGGGGTTGTACAGGCGCTTTGCGTGGAGAGGGCTGAGATGCTGGGATTTTGGGTGAGGTTTGTTGCGGCTGTGGTGGATTCGCTTAGCAGAGTCACGTGTCACTACAAGTTACAAGGTGCAGACAGCCTACGAAGGACCGTGCAAAAATATACACCACCTCGTCAATTCCGGTTGTTAGCGCCTTACTAGTGACGCCTCTCGGGCGGAAATCCTCATATAGATTAGTATGAGTTTCCCCGTCTTGGCAGCGAGCTTCAAAAGACCTCGATATCAAAAATTTATGAAGCTTTTTAAAACTAATGGTAGATTGCCTGTATACGAATATTTCTGAAGTCACAGTAGCCAAATGAGTGTTAAAATCAACGCTTAGCAATTAAATAAGTGTCTAAATGTCTCCTCTAAGCTCCTCAAATATATATATTTAGCTACTATTAACCCCGTCCCATAACATTATATTACGCCTTTTTTATTACTAACGCCCAGCTTATAACCAATTCTACGTCTTTATAATACTATAGGCGCTGCTAAAAGTAGCATATCTATAAATTATTTTACTTTATACTTTTAAAGAATTAATAATAGTAAGACAAAATTCCTTACTAGCCACTATATTAAACTTAAAGAATAATTTAATATCTATATTAAATCTATAACGCCAATTAATCCTAAAAGGATTTAATTTATTAGCCTAAGCCTTAACCTCTAAAGGGAAGCCTAGTGGCTTAAAAGACTATAATAACCTTAATAAGGTGGATATTAATAATATCTTATCTATCGGGAATAAGGCAAGCGGTCGTTATATATTGTCGCGGCACTAGCGTGGCGAGGAGCCTTAAGCTCTTCGCCCTTTCTTGTTCCAATTAAAAAATCATGCATTATTAAACAACGTTACTGTATCTACTTAAGTAGTACTGGTGATTTACCCTATGTTACCAACACTGATTAGTGGTTAAATACACAACTATAAAACAGCAAGGTTTTTGACAAAAGAGACAGTCTCGTATAGGGGTGCTATATACGCTTATATAGAATGGATCCCGGCGATACTGTACTACCTTAAACTTACGGAAAACTAGTAATAGAAGTGTTATTAAGTACTAGGAGATACTAAGTTGCGTCTATTATACAGAATAACTACGTTTACAAAGATTTGGTTAAGTACTTTAGGTTAAAAGTATTACTAAACCTAGGGTCCTAAGTTAATGTTTAAAACGCGTTAACTATATCTTAAATTGCTTACCTTTTAACAGTAAACCTATAAGATCCTATAAAACCAAAAACCCTACTTACCTTTAATATATAACACCCCGTTAAACAACCCTTATTCTCCTTATTTTTCTATTAATAAAATAACAGCTATTATGGCGTTAACCTACCTAAAGTAGTATAAGAAAGATATTAACCTAGAGATATAGGACATAGATATTAACCCTATAAACGCCAAGCAATAGGACCTAAACGGATTTTTAGTACACTGTATAGTATACTATATAGACCGCGAATACAATAACACCATACTATAGTATTGTATAAAGGAGGACTTTATTAGATAGATAAAGGAAATATAGGCTCTTGCAAAGAAAGATGTTATATATAAGGGCGCAAAGAGGCTTTAGGGAAGATTCGAAGGAATGATGTAAATTCTATCTAAATCTAAGGGTATATAGCTCTTGAAGAGAACAAGACGTTACGTGAAGAAGAGAAAGGAATATAGGAAACTTATAACTAAATATTCAGGGTCTTGGCAGCAGACGCGTGGACATAAGCCTATGCAGATTTTAACAAGTTTTAACTAAATTCCATTACGTTGGTGGAATTTGGTAGAATTTAATTAAGTTGGTGGAACTTAGTAGAAAACGGTAGATTACAGCGGACAATTGCGGACAGTTGTAGATAGTTGCAGACAGTTATAAATAGTTTATAAATAGTTTTATATAGTTATCTGTTAAGTGTTTCACCAAGACATTCCTACTATAACTGGGCTAGTCCTGTTATAGTACCCCCCCTTTTTAGCTAAAGGTCTAAAACAATTTAATTTAGTTAAGAATTTATAACTTATCGCGTTATAAGCGTTGTGATGTATTTTAAGTTCTTTTTAATTTTAAGTTTCCTGCTATCGTGTTTCATGTCTTTATATTAGGTGGCAGTTATTTGCCTTTATATTATATCCATCTAGCTAAAGTAGGCTGCAAAGGATGGTCCTTATGGAACTCTTTTACTAAGGTAGGTGCGTTAGCCTTAATCTGGTTATAGGTTTCCTAGGTTTATGTTTTATATCCTTCCCACTTAATAAGAAGTTTAAATTATTTAGATTGTGGTTTCCATTATATATCGTCAATTAAGTTAATAAAGTAAAAACTATTACTATTATTAACAATTATGGGAGGTAGCGGCGGTACTTCGCGAGTTATAGGATTATCTTTTAAAGGTTGCAATAAGCTTACATAAAACATCAGGTGTATTTTTATCTTAGTTAGCAGTTTAAGCTTATAGGCATATAGGCTTAGTTTTTTTTTAATTTAGTACGGGCCTATAAGCTTCCAATTGAGTTTCTTTAAGGGCTGTTAAGTCTTCAGGTTTCGTGTATTTAGGTAGGCTATATTACCTTCCTTAAAGTCCCATGCAGGAGCTCGTCCTTTATTTACATGCCATTTCTATAATATTTAAGCGTACGTTAATTTACTTTATAATAGTTCCGTTAACTGCTTTATTTAATCAGCAAAGTTATGTGTATTAATTAACTAAATCCATTTAATCGTAGGTCCTGTTATGTTAATTTTAGGTTATAGTTTAAATCTAAGTTAAAGGTCTTGTCTGTAGGTTACATAGAACAGCGTCACGCCTATTAATACGTTTATTATATTATTTACGGTAAACTTAGCTAAAGGCGGCTATTTTTCCCAGTTATCTTACAGGTAGGAGCAGTATATTTATAAGTATTATTCCATAATCGCGTTTATAATTTTAGTTTAGCTATCTATCTCTAGATAAAATGCAGTTAAGAGTTATGTTTAAATACTTAATTATTTATATAAAGCTTACCAGAAGTCTAAAACAAACTAGCTTCTGCAGTTGGATACTATTATATTAGGAAGTCTATGTAGCTTAAAGACGTGCTTAACAAAACATTTGGCTACTAATATCGCATTAATTAAGTCCATAGGAATTATATATTGCATTTTTATAAGGCGGTCAACAACTACCATAATATTCGTAAACCTATTACTATTAGGCAAGTCGACTATAAAGTTAATTAAGATATCGCGCCATCTTTGTATTAGAATTGGTAGCAGTTAAAGTACTCCTTACTTCTTTATATAAAAGGTCTTTCTACGCACATATATCCTATATACTTAAACGTATTTTTGTATATAGTTGTGCATTATAGGCCAGTAGTATACTTGTTAAACAATTTTATAAGTTTTTATACGGCTAGGGTGCCCTACTATAGGGGAGTCGTGTATAAATTTAAGTATCTTAAATTATAAGTGTCGGGAATTAGGCAAGCGGTCGTTACGTAACGCCGCGGCACTAGCGTGGCGAGGAGTCTTAAGCTCCTCGCCCTTCCTTATTCTAAAAAAGGAGCATATTAACCAACATCACTGTAACCTACTCGTGTTACGGACGCTTTAAGTACGATGTTACGACTACTTAGGGAAGAGTCGCAGGAAGCTAGTTAGTTAATACAGGCACGGTCCAGGATGGATCCGGTAGAACCATGTGATAAGGAATGGTAAGCGAGTTACATAATGTTATACGCAGTGTATAAAGTGTACGCAGTGTACGCCCGCGTATAATACGTATAACACGTACATTACGTATAAGAGAGGATTTCTTAGGAGTACGGTTGTGTATTTAAAGGACCTTAGTCCCTACCGTAGATAGTTCTCTCCTTATAGTAAATCTTAGAATATAATTAGAGTTAATCTATTAGGCAACCACTCTACTAGTTATTATTATATTGTTGTTTTATTCTTACCTACATACCTAGCCTAATAATAGGACCCACTATAGTTCCTACTATAAGGTTCCGTTACATATTTACTACCAAGGTTATAGTATTAAACAAGATCGAACAACATGCCACCTAGAGCACTAGTTATAACGGCGTTAGCAACAGCCACAACCTCAGGGCCAGGAGATACTAGTATGGACAATAGGGATTCTTAAGTAGTTACGTAAGGTCAGTTACAGGAAATGGTTAATCACTTATAAGATAATAGTAGGATACTTAAAGAACGCATTAATGGAATTAGAGCAGCGAAAATTAAACTACCTTTAATTAAATAATTCTTAGGGGAGAAGTTAAAGCTTAAGGGGTTTCTTATGCAGATGCACTTTAAGGTAGTATAAGAAGGAGCAAAGTTAGCAATATTATTAGATTAAGTAGCCTATGCAGGATTGTTCCTAACAGGGAGGGTACTTAAGTAGTTTAAACCATATCTTACGGAAATACAGGCCAATGGCATAATAACTACTAACCAGGACGTACGGTATATATTTACTAGTTAGAACGGGTTTACGGAATAACTAACGCAGATATTTAAAGACCCGGAGGCTATAACTATAGCAGAACAAAAGCTTCAGAACTTAGTATAACGCACTTTAGTAATTAAGTATACAATACAGTTTTAAACACTAGCCATATAGGTTAAGTGGAATAATAGGGCGCTTATAGTACAGTATAAATAGGGACTTAAGGCTAAAGTCCAGGACGTAATTATCCTAATAGAAGATGCGGATACTCTAAGAGAGTTAATAGATTAGTTAATAAAGATTAATAATAGGATCTATTAAAGGGAACAAGCTAAGAGAGGGCAAGACAGAGTTCTATAGTTATATAAGGTGTAGAGTACGCAACGACAGATATAGAGTTAAAAACCATAGAATAGCGCAGAGCTAATAGACCTAAGCGGTACTAAAGAAACCTAAAAATGGGAAAAGAAACCATAGAAACCTAGAGGTTAAGGATTAAGTAATTAAAGGACCTAGAAGCAGAGGCTAAACTAGAGATCTTAGCAGTAGAAGATGTTTAGGCAGACTCCACAGCAAGAAAGATAGTTTAAAGATAGGGCTTATATAAATTGCGGAAAATAAGGTTATTTTGCCAGAAACTATAAAGGTGGTTAAAGTAACTATATAGTAAAGGGAACCAGACCAGCAGATAGCACATACGTATAGAGGGACGACGGTGCACTATAAGGAATAAAAGAGTATTTAATTAACAGTTTTGCGTATTGTTATAATAACGCATGCCAAATTTATAAGGACGCTAAGTACGGCGCAAGCTATTAGCTATAGGAGCTATTATTATCTAAGTTTAAAGGAACTAATAAACTAGCTTATAGATTGGACATTAAAGACGATAAATTTAACATAGGCGAAGTATTTACCAATAATAAGGTAATAAAGGCAGCTTACTAGGAGTATACAGACCTTAGAGAAGTTAAAATAGAAGCAGAAACTAAGACCATTACAGAACAAGGTTTAGTAATGGGTATTGCGACACTATTAGATATAATTTCCATCGCTTTATAAGATAATAGGAGTAACGTTTAGAAGAAACTAAGCAAGTAGATAACTGCTAGTGCTAGCTTATTACTTAATAAAGGTAAAAGGCCATAGGCTTAAGATTTTTAAGCAGAAATAAAAAAAGCTTAAGATTCTTAAGACGAGATAAGACACACTTAAGGACCCATAACGGACAAAAACTAATAGGAAAGGGTAGCGACTTAGTTTAGTAACAAACGAATAAGTATAGGACGCAAGTTTAAGAACTATAAGTTTGGGGAACAAATAAGAACGTTAGCAATCCTAGGTAAACGCAGTATTTAGCCTAAAGATTAAATAGTTAATACCAGGATTAAAAAGTAAGATAACTATAAAGATCTAGCTGCAAGACGCAGAAAACAAGAAACTATAGATAAGTTTAGGATAAGAATTATTGCATAGTAAGAGCAAAAGCTAAATAAGAGGTTAGCTATACCAAGTTGTATAAGGGATAGAGCACCTATGCAAAGAGTTACTAATAGGCCGAGTACAGGGACACCTAGGGCAAAATAGTTAGACAAACTAGAATAAGAAGAGGATTTAGATATCCTAACTAGGTTTAAAGAAAGATATATTAAAGGATATCACAATATAGTAATAATAAGGTACTTTCTAATAGATAGACCATACACACTAAACCAGTTATATGGAAAGTGGTATAGGCAACAATATAATAATAAATAGGAAGACTTTTATATATAGCTAAATAAAAAAGTTGTCTAAGACTAACCTATTATAGAAAAACGCATAAGTTACATTAAAGGAGCGTTAATTATAATATTAAGGAACCTAGAAGGAGGATCTAGGGATTAGAGAAGTAAGTAATAAATCTTAATACCTATAGCAGAGATACTAGTGGTTAGGTTAACTAGGTATAGGTTTAAACTTAAGGATAAAGACAAACTAAAAGTTAACCTAAAACATGCAGCGTATTATATACTATCATAGATAGCTTGTGTGGATAACACATATAACATATATAGAGTACCTAAAGATAAGAACCAGAAGTATCTAGCAAGGATATATTAGGCACTAGAGGAAAAGCGGTTTAGGAATGCTAAGTATATATATAGTTAGCACCTAGTAGAAGTATAAGGTTAAGGGGACTTAATACTTTAACTAGGAAGATTCCTTACGGAAAAATGCCTAGATAGATAATAGTGGTGGGAGTACCTAGAGAACACTTGTCCATGGCATATAGAGGAAAAGAAATAAACTAAGTATTGGCCTAAGTTAGATTAAGTATAGGCAGGATCTAGCAGCCAATAGTTAGGAAAAGGGGAGGCGTATAGGACTAGAGGGAACTAGTGTTAGAACCTTAAACCCTTAAAGAAATTTAAGGTTAATACCTAAATTTAAAAGCTAAGTGGCAAGATTAGCAGTTTAAGGTATTAGTAGATAGTGGAGTAACTAAAAACCACATATTACTAAAGGTAGTGGAAAGGATAGGGTTACCATATAGATAAAAAGAACACTTATATTTACTTATAACAATTTTAGGAGATTAGATAGCCTATAGAGAAGGCATTATTAATCTCAAAATAGGACCTATTTAGGTAACTATTAAAGGGAGACCAGTTAGAGTATCTTTTAATATCCTACTATTAGGATAGGATAAGGCAATACTAGGGATACCTTAGTTATAGGAGTACAATCTAAAGATTAATTAGGTTACAGGTTAGGTTAATATTAAGGATACTTAATAGCGTAAAGTGCAATAGTAAACTAAGTTGGTATAGTACTAAGTCAGAGCAATATATAAAGAGACTAAGCAAGGCTTAAGTCATATACCAAAAAGATACTATAAGTATAGTAAAAAGTTATAGTCACCAGAAAGTGAAAAGCTATTAAAGCATACAGCATAGGACTATAAGATAGAATTAGAAAAGGGAATAAGTCTAAAGTTCTTTCCAATCTATAAGCTTACTAAAACAGAGTTAGTAGCGCTTAAGGAGTTTATCCAGAAGAACTTACGCAAGGGATATATTAGACCGTTATAGTTATTAGCAGGATATTCAGTACTATTTATCCCAAAGAAAAACGGAAAACTTAGGATGTGTATAGACTATAGACAGTTAAACAGCATTACTAGGAAGGATAGGTATCCTTTACCCTTAATTAGCAAGATCCAAGATAGGATAGGCAACATAAAGATCTTTATAAAGATAGATCTGAGGTAGGTATACTATTAGATTAGAATTAAGGAAGGCAACAAATAGAAGGCAGCCTTTAGGTTAAAGGAAGAACTATATAAACCATTAGTTATGCAATTTGGGCTTATAAATGTACTAGCAATGTTCCAGAAGCAAATTAATAGTATATTAGAAGAATACCTAGATAAATTTGTTATAGTATACCTTAATAATATTATTATCTACTTAGAGAGTAAGGAAGAATACGGAGAACATATTAAATAGGTCTTAAAGAGACTACAAGAAGAATAGATGCTAGTAGCAATTAAGAAATACAAGTTCTTTACCTAGAAGACCAATTTTGTTAAATTTATTATTAAACTAGGCCAACTTAGTATAGATCCAAAAAAAATTAAGGCTATAGTAAATTGGCAGGAACTAGAGAACGTTATATAGTTAAAATCGTTCCTAGGGTTTTGCAATTACTATAGAAGGTTTATAGCGCAATGGTTATAGGATATTAAGCCATTTACGTAATTAACAAAAAAAGAAGAACTATAGGCGTAGGGAAAAAAGTAATAAGAACTATTTAAAAAAGTTAAAAAGTTGTTTACCTAGGAGCTAGTTCTTAAGATCTATTAACCAGGTCTAGAGACGGTTATAGAAATAGATATATTAGACTTTGCACTAGGGGTATACTTTATATAGAAATATTAAGATAGATAGCACCTAGTGGCATACTACAGTTGAAAAATAACACTACTAGAGTTAAACTATGACATCTATAACAAGGAGTTGTTAGGTATAGTTATAGTACTTAAGGAATGGAGAGCATTCTTATAAGGCATAAAGAAACCATTTATGGTTAAGACGGACTATAAGAACCTTATAGGATTCCTAACAACAAAGGAACTTAACTAAAGACAGGTTAGATGGGCGGAAATGCTTATAGAATACTATTTTAAAATTTAGTATACTAAGGGTATAGATAATACACGAGCAGACGCTCTAAGCAGAAGGGCTAAACTGTAAAGTAATAAAAAGCTATTAGGAGCTTTATTACAAAAGGATTAAAACAGATTAATTAGGTATAATTATCCAAAGATTACAGTAACTAAAGAAAGTTAGATCTATAAATTACTAAAGAGTAATTAGACACAGAAGATCTAAAAAGCATAGGTAGAGGATCTAGACTTAGAGTAATACAAAAATAGAGAAGCAACGTATATACCTAAGTCTATTACAGAAGAATTTATTAAGGAATTCTATAAGAAAATAACACAAAAACATAACGGAGCTATAGGCTTAGTATTAAGACTTTAAAAAGAGTACATTATTTAAAGAATCTGGGGACTAGCAAGATAAGTTATAAAGAAATATCTAGATTGCTAAAGGAACAAACTAATAAGGCATAAGCCGTATAGAGAGCTACAACCTGTTGAAATACCAGGAAGACTATAGAAAGTTATATTATAGGACTTTATTATTAAGTTACTAAAGTTAAGAGATCCTATTACAGGACAAGATTATAACGCGATTTTAGTAATAGTGGATAAGCTAATAAAGTAGGGATACTTTATAGCATGCACTAAAGAAATATTAGTAGAAGATATCGCTAGAATCTATATAAAAGAAGTATTTACAAGATATAGAGCACCAGATAAGATTATATTAGATAGAGATCTAAGATTTATAGTAGCATTTTAGGAAGTATTTCTAGTAGAATAAGGGGTTCGCGTAGTAATATCTATAGCATATTATCTGCAGACAGATGAATAAACGGAAAGACTAAACTAGACACTAGAGCAGTATTTAAAGCATTATATTAATTACATATAGAATAATTAGGTATTATTATTACTAGTTATACAGTTTGCATACAATACAACACCACAAGAAGGAATGGGGATATTACCATTTAAGGCGAATTACGGGTATAAACTAAAAACATTACTATCGCCACATTAAGCAAAAAGGACAAGTAGCACAGCTAAGTAAAGAATAGAGATATTAATAAATCTTTATATAGACCTTACAGAAATAGCTAAACTAGTATAAGAACGAATAAAAAAGTATTATAATACTAGGAGATCTAAGGGACCAGATCTTAAGGAGGGAGATAAAGTATAGCTATTACACAAAAATTTTAAGAGTTGACGACTAAGTAAGAAGTTAGACTATATTAGACTAGAACCTTTTAAAATTAAGTAAAGGATTTTATTAGTTACGTATAAGTTAAACCTACTAGCCAAAATAAAGATCTACCCTATACAATATATCGCAATGCTAGAACCAGTATACGGGAATGTTAAGCTACTAGTCTATAAGGCAGACATATATAGAGGACAAGAGATAGACAAATGGCAAGTTTTAAAGATTATTAGTCACAAGGATATAGAGGACAAAACATAGTATAAGGTAAAGTGGATAGGCTATAGTAAGACTACCTAGGAACTACTAAGCAACTTAAAGAACGCTATAGGAAAGGTAAAGAAGTACCAAAAGAAAGTAGGTTAGATAATATTAATAAAGAAGGATCGCCAAAGAATAAGTTACCTAAGGGGGACCTAAGAGGAGCAATTACTAAGCTACTTAGAGTTGTTTCCCTCGCAGGAGGAGAGCTAGTCCTTTTATTACCTAGCTTAGATAAACCCTATTAAATAAGTTTCTACTCCTTAAAACGGACCTTCTCACGCACTTTCTTAAGACGAAGAAGACGGGCAGAGGCCAATAGACGGGCTTTAAGGGCACGCTATTAAGTAGCTGCAGCCTCCTACTTTGCTTCCTATAAACAACGAAGCTTATCTAGGGCGCTTAAGAGCTTACCATTAAGCTTCGCAGCGGTAGATTAAACACAAGACCCTATAATAAGTTACTTAGGGAACTCAAAGACTGTTAAGAGTTAGGGGACGCGTATACTTAGTATTAAAAACAGAGCGAACATCATAGGATAATTAAATATTTGCTTTAGTGCACTCCGAGCAAGATAAGGGTTATTAAAATAAGGGACTCGCTATTATAATACACACTAACCCCGCTTTTGCACAATAAGAATATAGAGATAACATTATCTTACTAAGCAATAGTATGGTAGCTACGGTGCGAGCACAACATTGCGCTTATAAAGAAGAAGAAACTTTAGGTATAATAAGCAAGGATATTAACTAGACTAATTAAACAGATATTATACCTCTAGTAAATAACTTAGAGATGTTAGGAATCTTTAAGGACAAAGATAAAGAGGAGGGAGATAGTATTACGGACGCTTTAAGTATAATGTTATAACTACTTGGGGAAGAGTCGCAGGAAGCTAGTTAGTTAATATAGGTACGGTCTAGGATAGATCCGGTAGAACTATATAACGAGGAATGGTAAGCGAGTTACATAATATTATACACAGTATATAAAGTGTACGTAGTGTACGCCCACGTATAATACGTATAACACGTATATTACGTATAAGAGAGGATTTCTTAGGAGTATGGTTGTGTATTTAAAGGACCTCAGTCCCTACCGTAGATAGTTCTCTCCTTGTAGTGAATCTTAGAATATAATTGGAGTTAATCTGTTAGGCAACTACTCCACCAGTTATTATTATGTTGTTATTTTGTTCTTACCTACATACTCAGCCTAATAATAGGACCCACCGTAGTTCCTGCTATAAGGTTCCGTTACAACTTAAGTAGTCGTTATTAGTGAGTTACCCTGTGTGACCAACACTAGTTAGTGGTTAAACACATAGTCAACTATAGAGCAGCTAGGTTATTAACAGAAGAGATAGTCTTGTGCAGGGGTTTCTGGCAATACTATGCTACCTTAGGCTTGTGGAAAACCAGTAATAGAAGTGTTACTAAGTACTAGGAGATACCAAGTTGCGTCTATTACGCAGAACAATTGCGTTTACGAAGATTTGGTTAAGTACTTTAGGTTAGAAGTGTTACTAAACCTAGGGTCCCAAGTCAACGTCTAAAACGTGTTAACTACGCCTCAAATTGCCTACCTTTTAATAGTAAACCTACGAGATCCTATAAAGCCGAAAATCCTACCTACCTTTAACGTACAACACCCTGTCAATTCTACTCCTATTATGGCGTTAACCTACCTGAAGAAGTACGAGAACGACATTAACCTAGAAATATAGGATAAAGACATTAACCCTATAAACGCCAAGCAATAGGACCTAAACGGATTCTTACTATACTATATAGTATAATATACAGACAGCGAATACAATAATACTATGCTATGGTATTGTATAAAGGAGGACTTTATTAGATAGATAAAAGAAACATAGGCTTTTGTAAAGAAGAATATCGTATAAGACTTCCGTAACTTCCTTTGGGAGAACGGAGTATTTGTCTCTATAGATGGAGACACTATTAGAGATAATATTTAGGAGTAAGTTATTAACGTAAAAGAAGAGCATAAATGGACTCCATAAAAGATTAAGTATTAACTACGCAATATAAAGAAGCTTAACTTATGATAGAATTTAAATAATATACTAATAGAGACATATTCTAATTCTATTGCTCTAGGTACAAGTTCTTATGTGCTATATCTATTACTCCTACTAATTCAACCTGTAACTTTAACTACTGCCCCTTAAGAGCAAGCGCAAGACCCCCTTGCTTTGCGATTTAATAACCTTTAAACTCTGCTATAGGAAGATTAGGTACCACGCCATGTTCTATTAAGCTCTATATCTCCACTGCAGCCTATAAAGCAATCCCTACCTTAATCTCTAATGTAATTTTAACATGGCCTAATACCGCTTGGAGGCACCTTAAAAATGCTTACAGAGCTTATAAAACTCTATTCGGACTAGGAGAAGAGGTTTAGCGGGGAACTGTATAATATCCTTAATTTAAAGCTGTGTATCTTCTATAACTATTATTAAAAGGTTGGACTGGAACCTAACTAATATTATAACGCTTATTCTATTATACTTAAGGGCCGCGCCAGTACCTTCTATTATAATTGTTTAGTAGGAAAAGGATATGATTTTAACCGAATAATATATAAGATAAGATGCCACTTTAAAACAGAAGAGAATAAGTAGCAGTATATATTAGAGTGGAGAGAGACTACTTTTTTAAGAATTATTGCTATAAACCCAGATACCTCTTAACTTAACTATCTTTAAAAGCTCTTTAATTGACTTTAGATAATTTAGCATGGTTTATCTAAATTATATTAAGAGGACTTTAGCCTACGCGATTAAGTTATTAGCGTATACTAAGGTGTTAAAGAATGTAACCTTGCCCTCTTTAATCCTGCAAATACTTATAAAGGAATGTGTGCTTAATTAAGATCCTTTATTGGCACCGCTCTGTGCTCTTAAGAAGTATAGCAATTTAACGCCTAACCCTAACCTACTTTAATTGACTTAACCGACCAACATAATTATAACTGGACTAATTGAATATATGGTGGCCGGGGTAGGGGATACAGCAGAGGGTACAATTAATGTTAACTATAAAGTAATTATAGAGGTCCTTGTGGAGGTTTATCTTAAAATAATTAATAGAAGAAATGCTATGTTTATAAGAAGCCAAATTACTAGTTAACTAGGCACCCTCTTAATAGACAAAAGGAGGCATATAATAAGTTTCGCCAGAGTGTATAAAATGTTGGAAATTATAAGGTTACTATAGCCTACTTCTAAAGCTTCCTGGTTTAATATAAAGGCAAAGAAGATCTTAAGGGTAAAGTTAATAAGGCTGAACAGCTCCTTATGGATATAGAAATTAAGGACTACTCTCTTAACCAATACTTTACTAAGTATGGTGAGGTAAATGGTACATAAACCGTTGCTATCCTTAACAACCAATCTATGCTCTATTCTGTTACAAAGTTAGATATCTTTAATAAGCCAAAAGAAAGTTCCGCGTTCTCCTTTAACAATAAATACTCAGCGAACGTCTTCTATAGTATTATGTTAGATACTAGAGCCGTAGGAGTATCTATAGTAGGAGAACCTTAAGTTTGAGCTCTTTAGCAGCTTAATAGCTCTATTTAAATTAACTAATTAACGGCAGGCTAATATACAATTTGCTTTGGCAAGGGTACTATAATCTCTCTTGGTATAATTAAGGTCCAAACTCCGTTAGGATATATTACTTTCTATATTATTTCCATAAACACCCTGTTTCTATTCTATATCTAAGATATAGATAAGTTAGGCGTTAAGCTCAATAACCTTAAGAATATGCTTATTTAGGGAGATAATTGGGTGCCCGTTATATGCAAGTAGGGTTACCTTTAGTTGCTCCTTTAATAGCTAGAAAGGAGCGTTGCTTAGAGCCATTTAACTAAGTTGGAGTTATGTTAACTATACTATCACTTTGGTCACCTATTAGTTTATAGATTACTTAGGGTTCTTTAGCAAGCAGGTTATAAAGTTAAGGCTAAGACAATTAAGCATCTTATAAAGTACTACTATTACTGCCAAATAAACCAGAAGTCCCCTAGCCGATTTAAGTTCACCCTTAAAGATGACTATAACTTTAACTTCTATATTATTATTAACATTATGTATCTTAGCGGCAAGCTAGTATTCTAAGTTGTTAACCTTTTAACCTCCCTTTAAGCCGCACGTTTCCTAAAGGATATATCAGCTAGGAATGCATAGGATACTCTTTAATTATGCTAGATTAATGTCTACCTAGGACCCCTAATTGAGTTATTTATAATATAGGAAGGAACTTCTTATCTATAGAGTTTTGGTAATAGGTAAAGGTAATGGAAATTAAGGTTAAGGAAGTCCCTATTAAGGCATATAATAGTATTAGAAAAGTAGAATAATATTATATACCATTATAACAAGTATATAAGATTATTTCTTTGGAACTAGAGGGCGCTAGCAAAGAGCTTATCTTACAAATGGCTATTAAGGCTGTTAATAATTCTGCTGGCCTAGATAGGCTTGTACCTATATTACTAGTCTTTGGTGCCTACCCTTAAATAACTAATAATTCTCCACTATCCCTATCCATTATGCAATGAGCGGAGGCTATTCGCAAAGTAATAAAAGAGGTGCGACGTCTCTATGCCATGCACTAGGTCAACGACGCACTAGAAATAAGAAATGGCCTAAATACCTTAACCACGCTTAATCTGCCACTCCAATCTAAGGTATGTGTATGGCGTAAAAAGGGAGGATGGTTAGGCCCATATAAACTCATTGCAATTAATAGTTAGACTTGCACTCTTTAAATGCCCTATAGACCCACTTAATTCCGCTTAACCGTTGTTAAGCCCTACTATAGAAACAATAGTTCTAAGCCTTTATAGGATACCTTAGAGGATACCCTAAAGAAGAACTATAATTAACGTACTCTAGAAGGCGACTATAATCCTAATATAATTATAGTAGATATACTGCAACTATAACGCGGTAGAGGTCGCCTAAAGGGATTATAAAATTACCAACACCTTATTAATTTTGAAGAGCAATTTGTTACCGCTATTAAGAGTAGAGACGAGTTATTAATGGCCTTTATAATAGCTAAAGAGAAGGCTGACTTTAAGCTTGCAAAATAGCTCTAAAAGGAAGGCCGTATTATAACTTTAGGAGCTCCTTTCTAAGTATCTAATAAGCAGGAGATTAACGGTCTTATTATAAAAGGAGTCTTTAAATTTGAGAAGTATAACCCTACCAAGTTTAATGGAGTTTGTATCTTTAAGTTAAGAATAGTTAATAAAATTAAGGGCAAAGCTACTAATACCCTATTTAAGAAGTTGAGACTAGTCATTTAAGGTTATAATAATAACGGTAAGGAAGTAATTCTTATATAATCCCCTATAATTTAACAAGCTAGTTAGCGAGTTATTATTGCGCTAGCTCCCTCCTTAATAAAGAATGGAATGGCGGTTTATTTATAAGATATTACTTAGGCCTATACCTAATTAGAGACGCGCCTTTAGCGCTTAATACTAGCATACCTTTTAGAGCAAATTTGCTACTAATATCCTAAAGATATAATTATGGTTGTACTTAAACCATTATATAGAATCACAGAGGCAGGAACTTATTGGTGGGCTACTTATAGCAAGCACTATAAAGAGAAGCTCTTAATAACTACTTCTATATTTAATCCCTGCTTCCTTATTACAACTACGGGAACTCTATTTGGAATTGTCGGTATATAAACCAACGATATAATTATCTTAGGAGACGACCAATTCTTAGCTCTTAAAGAAGATAAGCTAGTAAAGGCAAATCTTATAGCAAAGCTAAAGGAAAAGCTTAATTTAACTATACTATTACTCTTTAATAGATGCATCCTCTCCCTAAACAAGGATTCCATTGCTTTGCGCCAGAAGGGCCAAGGCAAGAAGATCAACGTTATTAATATTAATTCTCTAAAGCAAGAATACGTAGAGTAACGCGCTCGCGGAGCTTATATCGCTTCTATCTGTTAACCTAAGGCTTTATTTAATCTCTCTATTGCCGCCTAACACCAGGAACTAACTAAGGATAACGTTCTTGCCCTAAATAAGCATCTTTACTGGCAAATAAATTATCTTAATTAGGGACTACTCTATGTGCCTATTAACCTTCCTACCACCAAGCTCTTTGTATTTATTAATAGATCGTTTATAAATAATAAAGATTTTAGCTCCTAGCTAGAATATAAGATTATTATCGCAAATAAATCTACTAGAGAGAATAACTTTACAATCTACAGTAACCTTATCCATTAGAGCTTAACCAAGAGTAAGCGTATTACTTAAAGCGTTCTAGCATCAGAGATATATAGAATGGTTAGTAGAGTTAATATAGCAATTGCAATTAGAACTACCCTTAAAATAATTACAGATCAGCTCAAACTCCCTACTATTCCTATAATTATGTGCACCAACTCATACTCCCTTTATAAGTGTTTAGTTAAGCTTGGTACCACAAAGAAGAAGCGTCTTATAATTAATATTATAGTACTTTAGTAATCCTATAAGCGTTAAGAACTCTTTAAGATCTAGTGGATTAATAGCCAAGACAACCCAGTAGATGTGATAACAAAGGCAAACCCAAATAAGGCACTAGAGACGTTTGTTAACACAAATACTCTACGTATACAAGTTAAAGGTTAGGTTAAAAGGGAGTAGGAGATATAGCAATTTAAAAGCAGCTAATTAGGATTTTCTATACCCAGTATAGAAAATTGCTATTAGCTCGCTTATAACTAGCGCCTTAGCGGCCCTAACACGATATCCACCCGCGACTCTAAGTAAGAAAGCACCACGTGCTAAGAGGCAAATTTTAGGACAGTAAGACTTATATTATAATAGCAATAGTAAGTAAGGAGGATTAATATTTGTTACGCTAGTTAAGCAGTATTTATATATAGATAGCAACCACAAAAGAAGAGTTGCCAGTATCGGGAATTAGGCAAGCGGTCGTCACGTGACGCCGCGGCACTAGCGTGGCAAGGAGTCTTAAGCTCCTCGCCCTTCCTCATTCCAAAAAAGGAGTATATTAACCAACATCACTGTAACCTACTCGAGTAGTCGTTATTGGTGAGTCACCCTATGTGACCAACAATAAGGGTTTGGAATTTAGAACTACCATCTTCTATTAGTAGTACAATTAGTTATTTTAAATTTCACATTCAGCAAGTATAATATCCTTATGCTGTTGTTTTCCTATTTAAATCGCTTTTATTATATCTATTATCCATATATTATTCTTATATTTATATTCCATTAGCTTATTAATTTCCATTTCCTATTTATTAACTTCTAATTTATTTCTATTAAGTTCCATATCTAGAAATATAGGATGTAGTTTTTTAAAACGTTTGGGAGGCAATAAGATCTATAATTAATTTATAATCCGTTTATCCGCAGCGTTTATAGGTAGGTCCTATAATTATTATATTAATATATTAGGCTTCTAATTAAGTTTGCCCAGTTAGTATATAATCTTAAAGTTAAATTATAAGAGGTATTCGGCCTAACAAATTTAGCGCTATGTTAATTACTTTATAGTTATAAAGTACTATAGGTTCTTATAGTCCGTTAACATACATATTAAGAATAACAATCCTTTAAGCTTAGGACGCCATTATTTAAAACATCTAATAATTGCAAGCAGTTCCTTATTATATATCTTATAGTTTAATTTAGTAGGGGCAAGTTTCCAGGAGAGAAAGGCTACTAGATATAGCTCACCGTCCTTATTATATTATAACAACACTCCCCCTAGCGTATAATTGGACGAGTCTGTTTCCACAATACATTTAAGGTTAGGGTTAAAGTGGGCGAGAATTAGAGCAGTTATAAAACAATACTTTAGGTTATTAAAAGCTTATTTATATTTAGTGGTCCATTTAAATTTTATATTCTTTCTTATTAGGTTTACTAATAGCTAAGCAGTTTCTAAGAAGTGGTTAATAAATTATTAATAGAAATTTACAAATCCTAGAAATCCTTAAATGTCTTATATATTACTAGGGCTTTCTTAGTTTATAATCGCGGCGACTTTTTTAGGGTCCATTTTAATTCTGTTGCAGGATATTATTAAGCCTAAGTACATAACCTTAAACGCGTGGAACTTGCATTTCTTAATATCGCATTATAGGCCTGTATCTTATAGGCGTTTAAGGACCATTCTAATATATTTCCAATATTTAGAAAGCGAGGATAAGTAGATTAAGATATTATTAATATATGTAGTAATAAATATATTAAGGAATTCACAAAGCGTATTATTAACGTATTGCTAAAACGTACTGGGACTGTTCTTTACGCTAAATAGCATTACTAGGTATTTAAAGAGTCCCTATTGTATATAAAAAGCTATATACTTCTCATCTCCTTCTTATATATAGATTTTATTAAAGGCTGCAACTATATTAAACTTTATAAAGTACTATACCTTTACTAAATAGTTAAGCGTCTCTTAAATTAGGGGAATCGGATATTAGTTTCAAATTATAATTGCATTTAAAGCTTAATAATTAACATAGAATCTTAAGCCTCCTTCTAGCTTTTTAATAAATAGTATAGGTAAGGTAAATGGAGATTAACTAGGGTGAATAAATCCTTTTTCTAGATGCTTATTGAGGTATTATTACATTATAAGCAATTCTTTCTATAACATACCGTATAGTGGACCAAACTTTGGTGTTATACCCAGCTCAAGTTTTATCTTAAAATCGTGCTTATCTTAGTACGGGGCTAGTTAGTCTACAAATCGTCTTTTAAACTCATTAATTAGGTCATGGTACTCTTTAGGTATAAGAGGTCAAGGATTAATATACTATTTCAGTTCTAGTGCTTTCTTAATATCTTCTATAGTTATAGCAAAGATTTTATAATCTTATCTTTTTACTAACAAAATAAAGGGTGCGGCTTATATTATCTAAAATTTAAAAGGTTTTAACAAAACATCTTTACATTCTTTGTTACAATCGGCAGTTATAAATTTATTATATTGGCTCAAGGTTTATAGCAAGGGTAATTTATATTATATTAAATTTAAATAGTTATGTGCATGTTCGTAGGGCAAATGGTTTTTTAAGTAATAACTTTAGTAGTAAGTTATACGGAACTTTAGTATTTCTTTAACCCAGCTAATTAAAGGGTCGTGTTATTTTAGCCATCTATATCTAAGTATATCTTTGTATTGCTTTAAGGGTGTTATAAATAGGGAGACATGTTTAAGGTATTCGCCCATCCGCATTTTTACTAGGGCGTAGTGCATTATTTCGCTATATATTAAGGGTTTGCCATTAAAACCTTATAGGCCTTAGGGCTTATCAAGTTTCTTTAAATTTAGGCGTTAAGTTTTTGTATAGTTTGTGTTAATAAAGCCTATACTAGTAGCTCCGCTGTCTATAAGGATTTATACTTCCTTCTATTTTCTAAGTATTTAAATTTCGCTAAGTATATTAAGGGAGTTATATTGTGTATCAGCGCTAGAAGAGCCTAGGCACTTATACTCTTCCACTTTTTATCCTAAGGCGCAACTTAGCCTTAGGACGATTTGTTTTCCAAATTAACCAAAGGCGAGATGCTTTATAGCATTTAAGTACAATTTATAGAGCAGGTATAATTTGAGGAATAAGTACGGCTTAAGAAACGGGTATAATTCAAGGAACGGGAGGAGCTACAGCGGACCTTTTTAAAGGGGTAAGTTCGGCAATGTTTTTAAATATATCCTTTTTTACCGCATCTAAAGCATTCTCCATTTATGGCTTAAGTTCTTTATTTATTAGTTCCCAAGGGTATATAGGATTAAGCGGCATTAAGGTCCATAGGGTTATATATAGGGCTTTTAGGTTTTAGAGACGGATCGCGTTTTAGGGTGTTTTAAACATAAGGTATAGTTAACTTTAGAGAATGAGTTTATTTGTTATATTAAAGATCCTCATTAATTTGTTGGCATATTATAGCAAATTTGGATAGGTTTTTTAGTAGTTCCCTACCTACTAACTAGGCTCTAATTTTATCCGAGATAGCTTATTAAAGGGCAGCAACTCTAGCGGCTTCATTCCAATCTAGTTTGCTAATAAGGCCTAAAAATTCCAAAAAGAAGCTGGTAAAGTCTTGGTTCCATTATTATAGGTTCTTAAGTTTAATAACAGCTATATGTTTGCGGCTAGCGTTATTATATATTTATTCTAGTAGAGAGATAAAGATTTTAAAATTAATAAAGGTGCCGTTATAGAAGAATGGATCCATAGTACGTGCAGCGTCCTTGCTTAAATAAGACATTCCGTAGCTAACCTTGCTAGCTTTAATAGGGTATCAGTTATAGTTTATTAAAAGTTTAAGACGGAGCTTGGTTATAAAGGGATATAAATTGTTTTAATTTCTATTAAATATTAGAGGATTAAGGAGCTTTTTAGATTTTATAGTAGGTATTAAACTTGTTATAAATATGGGTTAAGTTACCATTACTAGTTTAGTGTTCGTATTTAATGGGTTAGGTTTAGATACGGTTATTTTAATTTTATTTATAGGTATTGTTATTGGGGTCTCTAACAAAAGAGCCTTAACATTACAGAGTTCTTCGCGGAGTGCTTCTATTAATCACTAATATTGGGCTTCTAGTACAGCCCGCTGCTAAGCTAGGGCATCCATAAAGGATTATTGCATTATGGTTAATTATTCCCTAACTAGGGACATAATACTTGTGGTTATTAAAAGGGATTTAGGTTTATTTGCTATTTTTAATAGTAGTTATTTTAACGCAATATAGTGTAAGGGCGCAAAGAGGCTTTAGGGAAGATTTAAAGGAATAATATAAATTTTATCTAAATCTAAGGGTATATAGCTCTTAAAGAGAACAAGACGTTATATAAAGAAGAGAAAGGAATATAGGAAACTTATAACTAAATATTTAGGGTCTTAGCAGCAGACGCGTGGGCATAAGCCCACGCAGATTTTAACAAGTTTTAACCAAATTCCATCATATTAGTGGAATTTGGTGGAATTTAATTAAGTTAGTGGAACTTGGTGGAAAATAATAAATTACAGCGGATAATTACAGACAGTTATAGACAGTTGTAGACAGTTATAAACAGTTTACAAACAGTTTTATACAGTTATCTGTTAAGTGTTTCACCAAGACATTCCTACTGTAACTAGGCTAGTCCCGTTACATTATATAAGATTTCTATAATTTCCTTTAGGAGAATAGAGTATTTGTCCCTATAGATAGGGGTGCTATTAGAGATAATATCCAGAAGCAAGTTATTAACGTAAAAAAAGATCACAAATAAACTTTATAAAAGATTAAGCACTAACTACGTAATAAGAAGAAGCTTAACTTATAATAGAATCTAAATAATATACTAATAGAGACGCGTCCTAATTCTATTGCTTTAGGTATAAGTTTTTATATTCCGTATCTATTACTTCTACTAATTTAACCCATAACTTTAACTACTGCCCCTTAAGAGTAAGCGTAAGATCCCTTTGCTTTACAATTTAATAACCTTTAAACTCTATTATGGTAAAATTAGGTACTACGCTGTGTTCTATTAAAATCTATATCTCTACTATAGCCTATAAAGTAATCTCTACCTTAATCTCTAACGTAATTTTAATATGGCCTAATACTACTTAGAGGTACCTTAAAAATACTTATAGAGCTTATAAAGCTCTATTTAGACTAGGAAAAGAGGTTTAGTAGGGAACTATATAATATCCTTAATTTAAAGCTGTGTATCTTTTATAACTATTACTAAAAGGTTAGACTAGAACCTAATTAATATTATAACGCTTATTCCGTTATACTTAAGGGCCGCGCCAGTACCTTCTATTATAATTATTTAGTAGGAAAAGGATACAATTTTAACCAAATAATATATAAAATAAGATGCCACTTTAAAATAGAAGAGAATAAGCAGTAGTATATATTAGAGTAGAGAGAGACTACCTTTTTAAAAATTATTGCTATAAACCTAGATACCTCTTAACTTAATTATCTTTAAAAGCTCTTTAATTAACTTTAGATAATTTAGTATAGTTTATCTAAATTATATTAAAAGGACTTTAGCCTACGTGATTAAGTTATTAGCGTATACTAAGGTATTAAAGAATATAATTTTACCCTTTTTAATCATACAAATACTTATAAAGGAGTGTGTGCTTAATTAAGATCCTCTATTAGCACCACTCTACGCTTTTAAGAAGTATAGTAATTTAACACTTAACCCTAACCTACTTTAATTAACCTAACTAACTAATATAATTATAACTGGACTAATTAAATATATAGTAGCTAGGGTAGGGGATATAGTAAAGGGTATAATTAATATTAACCATAAAGCAATTGTGGAGGTCCTTATAGAGGTTTATCTTAAAATAATTAATAGAAGAAATGCTATGTTTGTAAAAAGCTAAATTACTAGTTAACTAGGCACCCTCTTAATAGATAAAAAGAGGTATATAATAAGTTTCGCTAGAGCGTATAAAATATTAAAAATTATAAGGTTACTATAGCCTACTTCTAAAGCTTCCTAGTTTAATATAAAGGCAAAAAAGATCTTAAAGGTAAGGTTAACAAGGCTAAACAGCTCCTTATAGATATAGAAATTAAGGACTACTTTTTTAACCAATACTTTACTAAGTATGGTAAGGTAAATAGTATATAAACTATTGCTGTCCTTAATAACCAATCTACACTCTATTCTGTTATAAAGTTAGATATCTTTAATAAGCTAAAGAAAAGTTCCGCGTTCTCCTTTAATAATAGATCCTTAGCGAATATCTTCTATAGTATTATGCCAGATACTAGAGCCGTAGGAGTATCTATAGTAGGAGAACCTTAAGTTCAAGCTCTTTAGCAGCTTAATAGCTCTGTTTAGATTAACTAATTAATGGCAGGCTAATATACAATTTGCTTTAGTAAGGGTACTATAATCTCTTTTAGTATAATTAAGGTCTAAACCCTATTAGGATATATTACTTTCTATATTATTTCCACAAACACCCTATTTCTATTCTGTATCTAAAATATAAATAAGTTAGACATTAAGCTTAATAACCTTAAGAATATGCTTATTTAGGGAGATAATTGGGTGCCCATTATACGCAAGTAGGGTTACCCTTAGTTACTTCTTTAATAGCTAGAAAGGAGTATTACTTAGAGCTATTTAACTAAATTGGAGTTATATTAACTATACCATCACTTTAGTTACCTATTAGTTTATAGATTACTTAGGGTTCTTTAGCAAGTAGGTTATAAAGTTAAGGCTAAAACAATTAAGTATTTTATAAAGTACTACTATTACTACTAAATAAACTAAAAGTCCCCTAGCCGATTTAAGTTTACCCTTAAAGATAACTATAACTTTAACTTCTATATTATTATTAATATTATATATTTTAGCGGTAAGCTAATACTCTAAGTTGTTAACCTCTTAATCTCCTTTTAAGCCGCATATTTCTTAAAGGATATATTAGCTAGGAACGCATAGGATACTCTTTAATTATACTAAATTAATATCTACCTAGGACCCCCTAATTAAGTTATTTATAATATAGGAAGGAACTTTTTATCTATAAAGTTTTAGTAATAGGTAAAGGTAATAGAAATTAAGGTTAAGAAAGTCCCTATTAAGGCATATAATAGTATTAAAAAAGTAGAATAATATTATACGCAATTACACTAAGTATATAAGATTATTTCTTTGGAACTAGAGGGCGCTAGTAAAAAGCTTACCTTATAGATGGCTATTAAGGCTATTAACAATTCCGCTAGCCTAGATGGGCTTATACCTATATTACTAGTCTTTAGCGCCTACCCTTAAATAACTAATAATCCTCTACTATCTCTATCTATTATGTAATAAGCTAAGGCTATCTATAAAGTAATAAAGGAGGTGTGCTGCATTTACGCTATACGCTAGGTTAATAATATATTAAGAATAAGAAACAGTCTAAATACCTTAATTATAATAGATCTACTACTCTAATCTAAAGTATAGGTATGGCGTAAGAAAGGGGGCTGGTTAGGCCTATATATACTTATTACTATTAAGGGTTAAACTTGTACTTTTTAAATACCCTATAAACCCACTTAATTCCACTTAACTGTTATTAAGCCCTACTATAGGGATAATAGTTTTAAGCCTTTATAGGATGCCCTAGAGGATACCCTAAAAAAGAACTATAATTAATATACTTTAAAAGGCGATTATAATTTTAATATAATTATAGCAGATATACTGTAACTATAATGCGGTAGAGGTCGCCTAAAAGGATTATAAAATTATTAATATTTTATTAACTTTAAATAGCAATTCATTGCCGCTATTAAAAGTAGAGTTAAGTTATTAATGGCCTTTATAACTGTGACGGCTTGAACCATTAAACAAATGTCTTAACGAAGACTTGAACAAATGCTTCCAAGATGAAGCGAACGAATGCTGTATTACGAAGATATTAAGCTGAGGAGCAAGAGAAGGTGGTGAGGCCACGTCTATATATACATGCCAAGTCCTAAGCGAACCCCTGACTAGGTGACGCGCCCTAGCGCCGTCACAATAACAGCTAAAGAGAAGGTAGACTTTAAGCTTGTAAAAAAACTCTAAAAAAAGGCCGTATTATAACTTTAGGAGCCCCTTTCTAAGTATTTAATAAGTAGAAGATTAATGGTTTTATTATAAGAGGAGTTTTTAAATTTAAGAAGTATAACCCTATTAAGTTTAATAGAGTTTGTATCTTTAAGTTAAGAATAGTTAATAAGATTAAGGGTAAAGCTACTAACGCCCTATTTAAAAAGTTAAGGCTAATTATCTAAGGTTATAATAATAACAGTAAGGAAGTAATTCTTATATAATCCCCTATAATTTAACAAGCTAGTTAGTAAGTTATTATTATACTAGCTCCCTCCTTAATAAAGAATAGAATAACGGTTTATTTATAAAATATTACTTAGGCCTATACCTAATTAGAGATATACCTTTAGCGCTTAATATTAGCATACTTTCTAGAATAAATTCACCACTAATATCCTAAAGATATAATTATGGTTGTGCTTAAGCTATTATATAGAATTATAAAGGTAGGAACTTACTAATAGGCTACTTATAGCAAGCACTATAAAGAAAAGCTTTTAATAATAGCTTTTATATTTAACCCCTACTTTCTTATTATAACTATAGGAACTTTATTTGGAATTATTAGTATATAAACTAATAATATAATTATCTTAAGAGATAACTAATTTTTAGCTCTTAAAGAAGATAAGCTAGTAAAGGTAAATCTTATAATAAAGCTAAAGGAGAGGCTTAACCTAATAATACTATTACTCTTTAATAGATGCATCCTCTCCCTAAATAAGGACTCTATTACTTTACGCTAGAAGGGTTAAGGTAAGAAAATTAATGTTATTAATGTTAATTCTCTAAAGTAAGGATATATAGAGTAATGTGCTTGCGGAGCTTATATTACTTCTATTTATTAACCTAAGGCTTCCTTTAATCTCTCTATTGCTGCTTAATACTAGAAACTAATTAAGGATAATATTCTTGCCCTAAATAAGCGTCTTTTTTAGCAAATAAACTATTTTAATTAAGGACTACTTTATGTGCCTATTAACCTTCCTACTGTTAAGCTCTTTATATTTGTTAATAGATTATTTATAAATAATAAAGATTTTAGCTTCTAGCTAGAATATAAAATTATAATTACAAATAAATCTACTAGAGAGAATAACTTTATAATTTATAGTAATCTTATTTATTAGAGCTTAACTAAGAGTAAGTATATTACTTAAAGTATTTTAGCGTTAGAGATATATGGAATAGTTAGCGGAGTTAATATAGTAATTATAATTAAAACTACCCTAAAGATAATTATAGATTAACTTAAACTTTCTATTATCCCTATAATTATATATACTAACTTATATTCCCTCTATAAGTGCTTAGTTAAGCTTAGTACTACAAAAAAAAGCACCTTATAATTAATATTATAGCACTTTAGCAATCCTATAAATGGTAAAAACTTTTTAAGATTTAATAGATTAATAGCCAAGATAACCTAGTAGATATAATAACGAAGGTAAACCTAAATAAGGCTCTAGAAACGTTTATTAATATAAATACTCTATATATATGGGTTAAAGGTTGGGTTAAAAGGGAGTAAGAGTATAATATTTTATAGACCTTAATTTTAACTAGCTAATTAGGATTTTCTATACCCGGCATAGAAAATTGCTATTGGCTTACTTACTACTAGCGCCTTAGCGGCCCCTTACCTTTATATTAACTCCTAACATTCTTCTTCTTCTTCTTCGCTTAGTATCTTTATATAGTAGTAATCTATAAGTGTATATAAATAGCAACTACAAAAGAAGAGTTGCTAGTGTTGGGAATAAGGCAAGCGGTTATTACGTGTCATCGCGGCATTAGCGTGGCGAGGAGCCTTAAGCTCTTCGCCCTTCCTCATTCCAATTAAAAACTTATACATCATTAAACAACGTCATTGTATCTACTTGAGTAGTACTGGTGATTTACCCTATATTACCAACATTATCTTTTATTAACTATATAACCACAGATAAATAGGCTAAAGGGCTACTACCTATTAAAATTAAGATATAAGACGCTAAAATATTTATAAAAATAGTAGCACGAGAACCTAATAAATATTACCGCCTTTTATAAAACTATTATCTAAAGCTTATATAAGCTAAGATATATACTACCTAAGATTAAAATATTATCTAAGACCTATAAGCTTATAAGGCGCTCGCTAATAATATACGCTAAGAGATTAAAGACAACCTCTATATATCTAAACGCGATATCTAACAATTAAAGAAGGCTAAGATTATACTTATTACTATAGTTACTAAAAGAGAGGGTATAATTAAATACCTGTAATCTTAGCTTAATAAATATATTTATAATAATACCAAATATATTGGCAAAATATGGTACCCTTCCAATGGCCTCAATGGTTAGTGGTTAACGCAATTGGCGCGCAGTTAAGGGCATTTGGCAACTTAACCGACTAGCCTATATCGTGTTTTTTTGACACGCAGCCTGCGCGCAGCCTACGCGCAACCTGCGCGCAACCTGCCAGTAATCTGCGCATTTGGCAACTATAATTATATTTAGAGCTATTTGCCTTATTTATACTAATAGCATATTTTAAATAAATAAAAGCTACTTTAAAGCTATTTATAAGGCTAGCAAAATAAATAATAATATTTTAGATAATTTAATATAATATAGCGATGGTTCT
>Ga0307507_10000560_pt1 | contig 79603 bp, 15 predicted proteins | sample 7_EM_MG_FD_207223 | JGI IMG/M metagenome (GOLD analysis project Ga0307507, IMG submission 207223) | Populus trichocarpa ectomycorrhiza microbial communities from riparian zone in the Pacific Northwest, United States - 7_EM | ecosystem: Host-associated > Plants > Roots > Unclassified | place...
ATAGAATACCGTTATAGTAGCTGCATATTATAAGTATTTACCTAATATATATAGATAATGCTTACTTCTCTATACTTTGCTTAAGCTTTTCATTAACCTTTACTGCTTAGTGTGGACAACTGCTACGCTTTTAGAGGTCGTTAATTGATTTAAGCTTAACCCTATTATATGCGGGGCATATACAGAGGACATCCTCGTAAGCGTGCTCGTAGTGTTTAATGCCACTACATTTAAACGCTTAATAAAATGCTTTTCTACTCTCCCAATTATTGTTTTCTCTAAGGAGTTATAGTTGTATAACTTTGGGGTCACCGGTTTTATAAAACGAAAATTAAATCTACTAAAGGTATAAGTACAGTATATACCTAGCATGTATATTGCATACCTTTAATATATACTGCTTAATAACCTCGCGTACTGTTTTTTTATCTGCATCTATAGATAGCAGAGGTGTTGCTTTATAGATAAAGTATGCAATTCCTTCTTTTCTAGTTGCTGGATATTCTAGCATTATAATATAGTCTATTGCCTCTTAGACGATAACTTAGTGCTTACCATTAGAGCTAACAAGTGCTCTATAGTCTTAGAGTATGCTCTAGATATTCTCAGCATATACATAGCCTATATATAGTGTCATACATAGTCTTACCTCAGAGAGACCCATATAAAATAGAAACCGCTGTTATATACTATCTTAACCCTTACCCTCCTCGCCCTCCCCACCCTCTTTATCTTCAATACTCTCTCTACTAATTATATCATCTTAAGAACTATCGTCTTCGTGTTTAATGTTAGGTACGCTCTGGTGTACCTATATATCCTTAGCATATGCCTAGCATATAATTGTGCATACTAACTTATAGACCGTTTAGCCACCCTACTATACTCTCATTTACTTTAGTATAGTTTTCACTTATCATTAGTATAGTAAGGCATATATAAATGCGGTTGTATATATGTAGGTATAGATATATATATATATTTATGTCTATGTCTCTAGGTATATGCAGAGCATATACTCTTAACATTTTAGTTTATATATTCGCTTAAGTTAAATGTAGCTACCAATGCGCATTCTATATGGGTAAAAGTGTAGTACTACTAACCTTTTTCTAGGGGCTCTATTAGTAACCACGCTTAGCTTTCGCCGACCCCTATTAGTAACCACATTTAACATATTTAAGACCACGATTAGCTACGACCCAGCAACTCTTCTTTTTGTGGTTGCCATCTATATATAGATAAACAGATAGGATGCGACAATACTAGACAATATACAACAATACTAAACAATATGCGATAATACCAAACAATATACGACAATACTAAACAATATGCAACAATACTAAACAATATGCAGCAATACCAAATAATATGCGACAATATGCGACAATATGGCAGTTGGCAGATAATGTAAAGATAGGTAGGCCGCTAAGGCGCTAGTAGTAAGCGAGCCAATAGCAATTTTCTATCCTAGGGATGGAAAATCCTAATTAGCTAGTTTAAGTTAGGGTTTATAAAATGTTATACTTCTACTCCCTTTTAACCTAACCTTTAACTTATATATGTAGAGTATTTGTGTTAATAAACGTTTCTAGAGCCTTATTTAGGTTTGCCTTTATTATTATATCTGCTGGGTTATCTTAACCATTAATCTATTAAATCTTAAAGAGTTCTCGCCGTTTGTAGGATTAACGAAGTGCTATAATATTAATTATAAGGCGCTTCTCCTTTATAGTACTAAGCTTAACCAAGTACTTATAGAGGGAGTATAAATCAGTGTATACAATTATAGGGATAATAGGAAGTTTAAGTTAATCTATAATTATCTTTAGGGTAGTTCTAATTGCAATTGCTATATTAACTCCGCTAACTATTTTATATATCTCTAACGCTAAAACACTTTGGGTAACGCGCTTGCTCTTAGTTAAGCTCTAATAGATAAGGTTGCTATAGATTATAAAGTTATTCTCTCTAGTAAACTTGTTTATAATAATAATTTTATATCCTAGCTAGGAGCTAAAATCTTTATTATTTATAAATAATCTATTAACAAATACAAAGAGCTTAGTAGTGGGAAGATTAATAGGCACGTAGTGTAGGCCCCAGTTAAGATGGTTTATTTGCTAGAAAAGGCGTTTATTTAGGGTAAGAATGTCGTCCTTAGTTAGTTTCTAGTGTTAGGCGGCAATAAAGAGATTAAATAAAGCCTTGGGTTAATAGATAGAAGTAATATAAGCTCCGCGAGCGCGTTACTCCACATATCCTTACTTTAGAGAATTAGCGTTAATAATATTGATCTTCTTACCTTAACCCTTTTAGCGCAGAGCAATAGAATCCTTATTTAGGGAGAGAATGCATTTATTAAAGAGTAATAGTATTATTAAACTAAGCTTTTCCTTTAGCTTTACTATAAGATTTGCCTTTACTAGCTTATCTTCTTTAAGAGCTAAGAATTGGTCGTCTCCTAAGATAATTATATTATTAGTTTGCATGCCGATAATTCCAAATGGAGTTCCTATAGTTGTGATAAGAAAGCAGGGATTGAATATAAAAGTAGTTATTAAAAGCTTCTCTTTATAGTGCTTACTATAGGTAGCCTATTAGTAAGTTCCTATCTCTGCAATCCTATATAATAGCTTAAGCACAACCATAATTGTATCTTTAGGATACTGGTAGCGAATTTGCTCTGGAAGGTATGCTAATATTAAGCGCTAAAGGTACGTCTCTAATTAGGTATAAGCTTAAGTAATATCTTATAAATAAACCACTATTCTATTCTTTATTAAGGAGGGAGCTAGCGTAATAATAACTTACTAACTAGCTCGTTAAATTATAGGAGACTATATAAGAATTACCTCCTTGCTATTATTATTGTAGCCTTAAATAATAAGCCTTAATTTCTTAAATAGGGTATTAGTAGCTTTACCCTTAATTTTATTAACTATTCTTAACTTAAAGATACAAACTTTATTAAACTTGGTAGGGTTATACTTCTTAAATTTAAAGACTCCTCTTATAATAAGACCCTTAATCTCCTATTTATTAGATACTTAGAAAGGAGCTTCTGGAGTTATAATACAACCTTCCTTTTAGAGCTATTTTGCAAGTTTAAAGTTATCCTTCTCCTTAGCTATTATAAAGGCCATTAATAACTTAACTCTATTTTTAATAGCGGTAATGAATTGCTCTTTAAAATTAATAAAATGTTGGCGATTTTATAATCCCTTTAGGCGACCTCTACTGTGTTATAGTTATAGCGCATCTACTAATATTATATTGGGATTGTAGTCGCCTTCTAGAGCACGTTAATTGTGGTTCTCCTTTAGGGCATCTTCTAGGGTATCCTACAAAGGCTTAGAACTGTTATCTTTGTAGTAAGGCTTAATAACAGTTAAACAGAATTAAGTGGGTCCGTAAGGTATCTAAATAGTATAAGTCTAGCCATTAATTGTAATAAGTTAATATAGGCCTAACCATCCTCCCTTTTTACGCCATACGCATACCTTAGACTAGAGTGGTAGATTAAGCGTAGTTAAGGTATTTAGGCCATTTCTTATTTCTAGTGCGTTATTGACTTGGCGTATAGCGTAGAGATATTATACCTTCTTCGTTGCCTTATAAATAGCCTTAGCTCGTTACACAACGGAGGGAGATAGTGGAGAATTATTAGTTATTTAAGGGTAGGCGCTGAAGACTAGTAATATAAGTATAAGTCCATCTAGGCTAGCAGAATCGTTAACAGCTTTAACAGCTATTTATAAGGTAAGTTCTTTACTAGCATTCTCTAGTTCTAAAGAGATAATCTTATATACGCGGCGTAATAGCGTGTAATATTGCTCTACTTTTCTAATACTATTATATGCCTTAATAGGGACTTCCTTAACCTTAATTACCATTGCCTTTATCTGTTATTGAAACTCTATAGATAAGAAGTTCTTTCCTATGTTATAGATAATTTAATTAGGGGGTCCTAGGTAGATATTAATTTAGTATAACTAAAAGGTATCCTATGCGTTCCTAGCTGATATATCCTTTAAGAATTGTGCGGCTTAGAAGAAAGTTAAGAAGTTAACAACTTAGAGTACTAGCTTGCCGCTAAGATATATAACGTTAACAATAATATAGAAGTTAAAGTTGTAGTTATCTTTAAGGGTGAACTTAAATCGGCTAGGGGACTTCTGGTTTATTTAGTAGTAATAGTAGTACTTTATAAAATACTTAATTGCCTTAACCTTAACTTTATGGCCTACTCGCTAAAGAACCCTAAGCAATTAATAAACAAATAGGTAGCTAAAATAATAGTATAGTTGGTATAATTCTAACTTAGTTAAGTGGCTTTAAGCAACACTCTTTTCTAGTTAATAAAGGAGCAACTAGGGGTAACCCTACTTATATATAACAGGCATCTAATTGTCTCCCTAAATAAGTATATTCTTAAGGTTGTTAAGCCTAATGCCTAACTTATCTATATCTTTAATGCAAAATAGAAATGAAGTGTTTGTAGGAATAATATAGAAAGTAATATATTCTAAGGGGGTTTGGACCCTAATTGTGCTAAGAGAGATTATAGTACCTTTACTAAAGCAAATTGTATATTGGCCTACCGTTAATTAGTTAATCTAAATAGAGCTATTAAGCTACTAAAGGGCTTAAACTTAAGGTTCTTCTACTATAGATACTCCTGCGGCTCTAGTATCCGGTATAATACTATAAAAGATGTTCACCGAGTATCTATTATTAAAGGAAAACACGGAGCTCTCCTTTGGCTCGTTAAAGATATCTAACTTTGTGATAAAATGGAGCATAGATTAGTTATTAAGAACAGTAACGGTTTATATACTATTTACCTTACTATACTTAGTAAAGTATTGGTTAAGAGAGTAGTCCTTAATTTCTATATCTATAAGGAGCTGTTTAACCTTATTAACCTTACCCTTAAGGTCTTCTACGCCTTTATATTAAACTAGGAAGCTTTAGAAGTAGGCTGTAGTAACCTTATAATTTCTAACGTTTCTTATACTCTAATGGAACTTATTATATGCCTCTTTTTGCTTATTAAGGGAGTGTCTAGTTAACTAGCACTTTAGCTTTTTACAAATATAGCACTTCTTTTGGTAATTACTTTAAAATAAACCTCTATAAGAACCTCCATAGTTACCTTATAGTCAATGTTAATTATACCCTCTTCCATATTCCCTACTACGGCCACTATATGTTCGATCAGTCTAGTTGTAATTATATTAGTTAGGAATACTTATTTAGGTAGGATTTTCGGTATAGAGCTATTAAAATTCTTATGTTCGCATTACAGTACCTATGGCGGAGCGTAGCTTAGTATATACTCCTTTAAACGTATCTATAGGTTTGTATAGCGCCAAGTTATATTTAGGAACGCTATAGCATGCTAAGATAACCTAGTCCCTTAGGCTGTTCTTATTTTAGTAGGTTTTAGTAAGGCCACGTTAGATTTTCTAGAGTTTATTAAAGAGTAGTTAAAGGCACTCTAAACAAGTCTTTATTAGGTTAGAAGTAATAACTCTCTAGAATATAGTCTCTCGCCATTTAGATATATAAAGTTGGTAATTCTTATTAGTCTTAAAGTAGGCTTTAGTAAGCTAAAGCATTATATTAAAGCTATAGTTTTTACCTATAATATAGTTATAATAGAATGTTGCTGCCCGTCCCTTTAACATAATAGAGAAAGTGTAATGGTACTAGTAGCGTTAAATTCCGACCTTATTACAATAGTTATAAAAGACCTATAGTTTTGCTCTGAGTATATTATATAATTCTTCTTTAAACTTCTTCTCTTTGTCTAAATATACCTTTATTAGATTCGTGACTTCTTATAGTAAAGGCTTACCAGTTGGCTGGAGTGGAGGAGGTAAAGGCGGAGCAACTCTAAGTAGAAGGGCACCTCTAGGTGGGAGAGCAGCTTTAGGTAGGGGGTTAGCGTTCTAGGGGTTTTAATATAAATTAAAGTTACCTTCTAAAGAATATGGGTTGTTTTTAGGTTTCTATAGTTAATATATAATCTTAGCTTCCGTCTATATTGGTTTTTCTATACTAGTAATAACGGCCTAAATATTACTAGTAATTAGGTTACTGTTCTTAGCAACATATACCCTATTCCTATAGAGGAAGTCTTAAAAATCCTAAATAATATTAACGTTGCTAAGTGCCTAGGTATTAGCAGTCTATCCTATAAAATCCTCCTTAAAATACTTCTATAGTTATAAATCGGCGTAGTATCTATTTCGGTAGAATATAATATAGTATAGGAGAAAGCCGTTAACTTGTTTTACGGTATAAGTTATTATATTAAAGGCGAATTTGTCCTAATCTTTATTAATAAGTTTCGCATACTTAGCTACCCCTAGTAGTAAGGAGTCTTTCCAGTTATTTAAAGTAGGCGTAGCTATATTTTTAGAGGGAGGGAAGTGTTATTAGTATAGGGATTATCGTTTGGTACGCGTTTATAATATATATTTATTATTTGGTACGCGTTTATAGTTTAGTACACGTTTATGACAAGAATTTGCAATTATGGGGCTTAGGACTAGTTCTGGCCTTAAATTACGAAGACTTATAAAGCGTGTTGTTCTATATAATAGACGCAAGAATCTATAATCTTAGAAAGGCTTAGGACTAGTTCTAGCCTTTTAAATCCTTAGATTTATAGAAGAGTTCTATTTAAGGTTTAGGACCAGTTCTAACCTTAAAAGACAGCTTCCTTTAGCACGAGTAGTACTAGTATAGTGGCTTATCTCTTCTTAGTGATACCTAGCTGTTTTATAGTATAATAGTAAAGTTAACCACTAATCAGTGTTGGTTATATAAGGGGATATCACATAGCTATGGTTTATAGATAGTATAATGGTTGTTCTTCTTTTTAATAGGAATAAGGAAAGGGGTAAGGAACTTAAGGTTCCTTACCACACTAGGGCCACGTCAGCACGTGACGGCAACATGCCTGGCGTAACGGCAGCTTGCCTTATTCCCAACAATAGCCGTACCTATAATCTTTATTAAGAAACCTAGTGGTGGCCTATACTTCTATATAGACTACTAAGCTCTTAATATTATTACTATTAAGAATTAATATCCGCTTTTGTTAATTTAAGAAATGCTAAACTAATTAAGTAAGGCTTGCGACTATATAAAACTTAACCTATATTTAGCCGCCTTTATATTATAAAAGGAAATAAGTAGCTTATTACATTCTATACTAAATATAGACTATTTAAATACTTAGTAATGCTGTTTAGCCTTATAAACGCCCTAAGTTAATTTTAATGCTTTATAAATAATACCCTATAACCTTACCTAGACGTTTTCTATAGTACTTATATTAATAACATCCTAGTATATAGTAATAACCAAACTAAATATAAAAAATATATTAACTTTATTTTAGAGGCTCTATATAAAGCTAGCCTATAATTAAATATAGATAAATACAAATTCTATAAAATAGAAGTCCTATACCTTAGATTTATTATTTCTATAAATAGCATATAAATAGACCTAAAGAAGATTAAAGTAATTATAAACTAGTAAGAACCTAAAAACGTTAAGGATATAAGAGCCTTTATAGAATTTACTAACTTCTACTAATAGTTTATTAATAACTTCTCCGCCCTAGTTTTACCCCTTATAGCTTTAACCTAAAAGAATAAAGCCTTTATGTAAGGGATATTATTGCAGGTCACCTCGGGTTGCCCTTAGGACAACCCCCAGACACCCCTCGGATAGCTGTCGGTTACGTGCCGGAGGTACGTGCCTGTAGTATATAGTCTCCACGATCCTCAAGGCCTTACCTCCTTAAGGATTCGTCTCTCTTACTAATCTATTTTGTTCCACAATCGTGTCCTTATAGCCCCCTGTCTATAAGTTCCCCTTACATTCAAATCCTTCCTACTCTTTTTGGAAGGGTAGCTGGCTTTAAGAACTAGATTATTTACATTTTTGTTTACACCTACTATCTTCCCTTGAAAATCTCGCGACGACCTAAATGGAAACTCTATAAATACCTCATAGAAAGCCGTCGCGCTAAGGCAGAAAGGTCCCTCTAATAGTAAGAGATTGCGACAATATAAACCTCTGGGCAAGATAGCCGAACGAGCCCCAACACCTAGATGCGCTAGGAGCTCGAAGACTCTCATATATCTACGGTTACCAACAACGCGGAGGAAAACGCAGACACCCTCTATAACGGTCACAACGCTGCCGGAAAGTAACCGGAACCCCTTTAGCCCTACCTAGGCCAATTGGAAGATTAAGCGCTAGAAGCAACTCTAAGATCTTCCCCTAAGCTAGAAATACCAGAGGAATACACTAACGCGTCTAATTAGGGATTCAACCGGAACCCTCCCAGAAGACCATCGGCCTATAATTAGCATAGTGGCGGCGTATAGACTGCTTATAAGCTAAGCAGGCCTACCCCTTTTAGTAATCTAACCTAAATACTAACTCAAAACCTAAGCCTTGTTAGGAAGCCTATACCAGTTACTAGTGCTAATACTACTTCTATAGCTGGAGCTTCCCTAGGCCCGAGTTTAGAAAGTTAAGAGCCCTATACCAATATCCTTTAAGATGGATATTGGGAAGCTGTTGCAAGGCTCTTAGAAGCTATACAGGAGGAGGCTATTAGTAAATATATTAGAACCCTTTAAGGGCAAATCTAGATCTGGTAGGGATTAATCCAGGCTAAATAAACTCTTTTATAACCTAACTAAGGCCAAGGGCTTTTTAGGGGCTACCTAGTATCTACCCAAGGAAGTATAGAAGACTCGGAGAGTTATCTACGCCATAAATAGAAAAAGGATATAGACTAATTGGCTAAGGCCTTTAATAGCCTAGAACTCCATTATAGACCCAACGCCCAATAGCTAGATGATTGGGTTTATAAGGTAGACAACTTCTTTAAGATGCTGATAATATAAGATAATACTAAAGAGCGTATATACTGGATTATCAGCAAAATTAAAGACTGATCGCTAAACCAGATCGCACTTAATCAGCTTAATAAAGAGCAAATTACCTTATAGCCGCAGCTATAAACCTTTCTAAAGAAGTGGACTTAAGATCCGCACGTCATACAATATAATTATACAGAACTATTCTAGAATGGGACACAGCTCAACCGCCACAATTTCCGCCAGTTTATAAACTTTGTGGAAACTTGTGCTTAACTAATAGATCCAGAGCCCTTTAAAAACAAGGACGGTAGCGTCTATAAGAAAAAGAAGATTGGATTTATCTAGGCTAGAATTAAGCTAGTAATTCATGACGAAATAAAGCGCGTAGGAGCCCTACCGCGGATTACCGTATATATGGATTTTAAACGAGCAGTTTTAAACGCTAAGGATATAATAAGGAACCAGACCTCTTCTAATAGGAAGTTAGGGGGTTACCAAAAGCGTAGGCACTCTGGTAGCAACGTAGGGCAGACCTAAACTTTAAAGAAGCCGTTCTTAAAGAGAAATTCAGAAGGGTTAAAGTTAGGGACCTTAAGTAATGGGAAAGACTCTTAGGGCCAACCTAACACCCGTCTGGCACCCTTATAGGAATACTCCAAAAGGTTAAGAAAAAACTTCTCTAGAGGTAAACCTAATTGGAAAAACAAGTAGGGTGACAACCGCACTAATAATCTAAAAAAAGAAAAGCCTTAGTCGCAGACCTCTCCCGGCTGCAACTAGGGCAAGATATAGAAGGAAAGACTCTCCGTATTGCTATTAAGCTGGAAATGGTACTCCCTATAGGCGAGGTATATCAGTTCCAAGTACTATATAATAGTGGCGCCAAAATCAATCTTATATAATATAATTTAGTAAAAGAGCATAAGCTTATCCCGTCGCTAAAGTAGCAGAAACCTATCGTAGGGTTCCTAGATAAGCATTAAATTAAACTACATAGTGCCTATAAGCTCATAGTATTAGTGGCCAATATGCACAACCGCACTAAGGTAGTCAGCCCGCAACCCTTCTAGGCGGCTAACTTTAAAGGCTATAACCTTATTCTTGGATACCCTTGGCTTGCGGAAGCAGACCCTAAAATACGCTTTAAGACAGGAGCCTTTAAATAGTAAAACGATAAAGAATTGGAAGGGCGTATATTACTAGCAAGCTTAAAAGATATCCTAGAAGATGTGGCTCTAGGTAAAATAGTATACGCTCTACACCTAAAGGAGTATTGGATCGAACCCCTATTCTATAGCAAGATGGGTATAGAGCCTAGCATAGGTGATAACCCCTCTATAATAGAGACCCTATAGGGAGCTGCCGGACAGGTCACAGAGACACTGCAGGAAGGCGGCAATCTTGAAGATCTTATAAGATACTTCCACCGCCACAGGTTACTCTGGCTTAAGCAATATACGGAGAATATGCTATAGCACCTTAAATACTGCGTTAAAGAGTTCCCTACCCTCTACTAGCTACCGCATAAAACGGTTTAACATACGGTAGCAACCATGTATAAATAACCACTATAGCGCGTAACGCTACCCGTAAGTGTTTTAAGGGAGCTCCAGGACCTACCTAATAACAATACAGAGGATAAACGTGACCCCAATCTGTTAAATATTCTATTAGGCCTAAGGGACTTACTAAGGGTATTCTTGGGTAGGTAAGCCAAAATCATAGCACAGAACTTAGAATACGATCATATAATTAATCTAGAAGAGGGTAAACAACCCCTAAACCTTCCTATTTATAACCTCTCTCGCAAAGAGCTTAAGATCCTGCGGGAATACCTCAATAGTGTATAGGAAAAGGGATGGATCTAGCCTAGTAAGTCGCCAGCAGGCACACTAATCCTCTTTATCCCAAAACCAGATAAAACTATAAGGCTATATATAGACTATTATAGTCTTAATAAAGTCACAATTAAGAACCGTTACCCACTACTACTAGTTAGTGAAATGCTAGATTGACTATCTAGGGCGAAGATCTTCACAAAGCTAGATCTACAAGACGCCTATTATAGGCTCTATATTAAAGAAGGGGATAAGTAGAAGACCGCTTTTAAGACCTAATATGGCCACTTCAAGTATATAGTAATGCCTTTTGGGCTAGCTAATGCGCCTATAATATTCCAATTATATATTCACAGAGCCTTAGGGGGACTAGTTAACCGTATATATATTATCTATTTAGATAACATCCTAATCTACTTAGAAGATAAGGATTAGTATAAGCAACACGTCTACTAAGTACTAGAACATTTGGATAATTAGGGCCTCTACGCTAAGGCGTTAAAGTGTACCTTTAATACTAAGCAGGTCGAGTTCCTGGGTTATATTATAACGCCTATAGGCGTAGTTATAGACCTAGTATGGGTATAAATAATCCAAGAGTAGCTAGAGCTAGAGAGCTACTAGGATATTTAAGTGTTCCTAGGCTTTGCCAATTTTTATAGGCGCTTTATCTATAACTACTTAGACGTCGCCTAACACCTATCTAACTATATTACGGAAGCTTCCTAAGACCTGGCCCAAGGAGTAAAAAGCTTAAAGGCAGGAAGAAAGAAAACTAAGAAGGGACTAACTAAATAGTATAAACTATGGTTATAGCCCAGAAAGGTTTAGGATGCCTTTTAGGAACTATAAGTAAAGTTTATAGAAGCTTTATTGCTGCGGCATTTTAACCTAGATTAGCCATTAATAATAATCACTAATATATTGAATTTCGCCTTTACCAGTATCCTACTATAACCTAATAGGGATCCGGACGCTATCCAGCTCCACTAGAGACCAGTAGTATTCTATAGTAGAAAATTCCAGGGGCCTAAAGTTAGATATTATACCCACAATAAGGAACTGCTGGCTATAGTTAACTGCTTTAAATAGTAGCGATATTACCTTAAGCACGCAAGCCATACCACTTATATACTCTTAGATTATCACAATCTACGCTACTTTATAACTACAAAGGAGCTTACACCTCAACAAGCTAGATGGGTAGAGGAGCTTATATAATTTGATTTTGAGATTAAATATAAGCTAGGGGAGAACAACCCTACTAATAAACCGTCATAACGGCCAGACTATGCTAAAGGCTTTAAAACAGGAAAAGGAAAATAGATAATAGACATCTTACTCCCTATATTACAGAACAAGCTCTAGGTGTAAAATGCTTAAGCACCTATAGCTCCATATACTAAGTTTTAGGCGGTGCAAACCCTGTTGGTTTTTACTGACGTTCCAGCTAGTACCCAGTTCGTAGCCGATAAGGGTCTAAATATACCTAGACAGGATATCCCTAACACAACTTTAGAACCTAGCAATACGCCACCTCTAATTACTAAGCTATCCCCTTAAGCCAAAAGCAAAGCTATAGAGCAATTGGAACTTAGAGCCCTATAATAACTAAAGGACTTTAACCTTATAGCGGCCTTCCTAACGTATGCGTATTAAAGAGTTGCAAGATCTATGGTACTATTAAGTCTTATACTTAGAGTAGTATAAGACGAAACAGCTTTTACCTAGGAACTATCCGAAAGGTTAACAGATCTTATCTATAAGGTGCAATAGAGGGACGCTTCCTATGCCATCTTTAATACGGAAGTAGACCGGAAACGTAATGGAAAGGAAGCTATAAGGTGCTAAAATTGGGAACTAGACCCAATAGGCCTACTGCGTAGAAATAGTAAGGTTTAGGTGCCACATAAAGCAAATCTATAATAGAAGATCCTTATAAGGAATTACAACAATCCTCTAGGCGGCCACTATGGTTAAGCTAAGATAGTGGAATTACTTTAGCGTAAATACTATTAGCTAAAGCTTAAGCAGGAAGTAAAGGAGTATATTAGCTATTATAAAAAGTGTTAAGTATACAAGATCTATAGGCATAAGCTATAGGGTTTACTTAAATTAGTTCCCCCCGCCAGTAAGCTATAGTAATATTATGCTATAGACTTTATTACGGATCTCCTACTATCCAAAGATAGCTAAGGACGAACATACAATTCGGTCCTTATACTTATTAATAGGTTTTTAAAGTATGTCCAATACCTTCTTATTAACAAGACAATTAACGTATAAGCGCTTGCCAGCCTAATTAAGGAGAAATGCTTTCTTAAAGTAGACCAGCCATACTCTATTATTACCGATAGGGGCAGTGTCTTTATAAGCTAGTACTAGTCGGATTTATACTTTTATTTAAAGATAGACCACCATTATAGTACAGCTTTCCATCTATAAATAGATGGGTAAATAGAACGTTAGAACTAGGAACTGGAGTCTTACCTATAAATATATTTAAACTACTAGTAAGACAACTGGTGCGAGCTACTTCTGTATATAGAGTATGCTTACAATTTAAAGCAACATGTATTGTATAAGTATATACTAATCCAGATTGCCTATAGTGTCTAACTATTTGGGTTTAATAGTGTACCTAGCAATCACTAGCTAAGGCCGCATAATTAATTATGGGATCCTACTGGGAAGTCAAAGGACATCCACTAAAGAGTATAAGGATACCTCTAAAAATAGAAAGAGCAATAGAAGTATATAAAGTAGAGCCTATAAGATGCCTAAAAGCAGTAGAGACTTTAGTATAACCGCAAACACCAAAATAAGCATTTTAGAGTAGGCGATAAGGTTCTATTATATTTAATAAATATTAAGACCTGTCAACTATTAAAGAAGCTTAATACAAGATACCTAAGTCCCTTCTAAGTTAAGGAATAAATTAGTAAGCTAGCCTACCATCTCTAGCTACCCCTATCTATAGCCTATATATATTTAGTGTTTTATGTAAACCTACTAGAGCCATAGCATAGACTACTACTAGAAAAGAACTTCCATCTAGGCCCAATTAAACACCCTAAGGTGGTAGGCGAGCGGTACAAGGTTGAAGCTATACTACGCTATAAGTCTGTTAAGAATAAGCTTTAATATAAAGTCAAATGGCTAGGCTGGCCCGCTAAGAACTCTATATAGGAACCAGAGGATTACCTTAAATATTACAAAGATATTCTAAAAGAATATTAGGACTAAGGTCTATAATTTATAAATCACAGAAAGCGCTCTAATACTATAGTGTTATCGCGACCTATAAAGAAAGCTTATAGTAGACCGCAAAAGGCCCCAAAGAGTAAATAGGTTAAATTGGATATAGAACGGATAGGCTCCGGAAACTATAAGGATTAGGGCTATAGCCTAAGGCAGAACAGGTCCTCAGCCTTTTTATATACATAGCATAGAGTTAATAGGGCATTTTGCTAGAATTGCATTCCTATTTATTAATTTATATTAGGAACATTGTTCCTAGGGCTCCTAAGCCCTTTCTAAAAGCCCTTTAAGGCCTTCCTAAGTACCTAATTAAGGTTCTTAATTGCTACTATATATAAGAATAAATCCCAAATGCCTAATCTAAAAAGCCACTATGCCTTATTCTTAGGAGCAGGATTAGTATCTATTGGGCCACTAAGTAATAGCTAACAAAAATAGGATCTAGACCCCTTAGTAGGGGTACAAATAGGTATAAAAACAGGGGTAGGACAATAAGGTGTAGCTAGGGTAGAGATCCTTAAATACTTAATACCAATATTAGGTCTAAACTAATACTAATAAAGCTCTTGCGGCGTTAGCTTATAGTTAATAAAGACACGCTTAAGCCTAGAATAAATAGAGACATTAGCTAGCTGGTATAGTCCAGAACCACTAAGACCTTACTACAGCAACTATTAGTTACCTATTCGTTAGGTACCTAAAGGGTAACCTACCTAATACCGCATTATATTATACTCTTTCAAAACTTAACGCGTATACACAAACTCCTTCTTATAGTAGACGGCAACCTTCTTCTTATTACCCCTATCCCTTACCCTATCCTTAGTGTACCAACCTTGCTCTTATATAAGGCGTTACTAGCTGGCTTACTAGGAATTATAGGCAGTGTAAATAGCCATAGTATAGTCTTAAATTCGACTAAGTTGTTCAGCATTTACGCTAGAATAAGAGAGAGCCCAGGCAATATAGTAGTTAAGGACATTAAAGGAACGTCACTACTTAGGCCCAGGCTATTAAAGCTTAAAGTTAGCAATAGAAATCTATTAAGAATAGAAAAACTCACCTTAACACAACTGCCGCTCTTAATACGCATGCATCAATTATAAGGACTAAAGGTATTAGATCTAACATAGTGCGTCTTATTATAAGCCTCCAGAATCCTCTTATTAGACTTCTGGTCTTTTAAGGACGTATAGGCAAAATTATTTAGGTAGGACTAGCACCAGTTATAGGTTAGCGGAGGTTGAGGTTCTATATATAGCGGCAGGGCCAGAATACGCTGAGGAATTAGCTTAAAAGAGCAGTTAGTAGGAGAATAAAGAGGCATACTAAAATAATAATGGAAAAGAAGAAAATCTTAATGATATATTAAAGATACGTCCAAAATTGGATAAAGGTTGATGATGGGAAGTAAGGTGTTAAGGAAAAGGAACAGCTTAATAAGCAAGGTATCCTTATACTTTACCGTCCAATACCCTTTTAGTAAATAGCCGCAACCTTACCAATATAACTCCGTTACAATAGCGTTATTCAAAAGGAAGGAAACACGCATATAAGTCATTTAACTATCACTTCCTTATAAAAACTAATCACGCGGCCAGGGAAGGCAATTAAGACATCAATTAAAGATACATATAGGTTAAATTATACCTAAATAATACTATAATATTAAAAGAACAACGTTACAAATGTTCTTAACAGTTATATAATAGCTATAGGCACTATTGCGAAGTGTCTCCTATTTGCTAGGCAGTAAAGCTACGCTAATTATATAGCATAGGACCACTAGATTTGAAACCATATATACCAAATCTTAAAAAATAAGTCTCTTTAATTAACTAATTGATTACCTAACTACATATAGCAGCCTAAGGGCAAATGCGGGAGCAATACATTAGTAACATAGGGGATTAGGAAAAAGGATCACAGATTATATCTTAACAGTCAAAAACAATAGTAAGCTAAGGCCCTATACGTCAAATCCCATACTAAAAGGTTCTATGGAACTATATTAGGAACACCAAATTGCCTATAATACTTGCGATTAATTACAGACCGGCATAAAGGCTTAGAAGTAGAGTTGTATAAAAATCCTTAGGTTAGCCTAGGTAGTTACTAGCATGCTTTCAGCAGGCTTCTAATAGGTCTCCTTGCAATCCTCATGTTTTTTCTCCAGTTATATTTTTCCTTATTAAGGTTTTTAGGAGTTCAAAGCAGGGGTTAGATAGATAGATAATATATAGTGGCATACCAATATCTCTCCAAACCCCTTCTAGGACAAGCCCTTATAATCTCCCTTTACTGCAAGGTAATAGCGATCGGGGGCCGACCGCAAGAAAGGGGGGGGCAATATAAGGGATATTATTACAGGTCACCTTAGGTTGCCCTTAGGACAACCCCCGGACACCCCTCGGATGGCCATCAGTTACGTGCCGGAGGCACGTGCCCGTAGTATATAGTCTCCACGATCCTCAAGGCCTTACCTCCTTAAGGATTCGTCTCTCTTACTAATCTATCTTGTTCCATAATCATGTCCTTATAGCCCCCTGTCTACAAGTTCCCCTCACACTTTATCCTTAATAAGAAATATAAAAAGGTCTTTACCTATCTAAAAGTTATATTTACTACTGTACCTATACTTTAATACTTTAACCTAAACTAAAAGACTATTATAGAAGCTAATTTATCTAACTATATTACTAGAGGTATTTTATCTTAGTATAGTAAGGAAGGAGTACTATACCCTATAGTATATTTCTTAAAATAACTAAGTTTAGCTAAATATAACTATAAGATCTATAATAAGAAATTATTAGCTATTATTAGATGTTTTAAATAATAGTAACCCAAACTAGAAGACGTTAGATTTTTAATTAAGGTCCTTAGCAACTATAAGAATCTATAGTACATTATAACTATAAAATAGCTAAGTTATTATTAAGCCCGCTAGTTAGAATATTTATCTTATTTCTAGTTTTTAATTATATACTATCTAGGCGTTTAAGGTTAAAAACCTAATACTCTAACCTAATATTTATAAGATATACTAGTATAGAAAGAAGCGCGTACCTACTATAATTAAACTTTACTTTATCCTAAACTATTTAATTTCCTAGCTAAAGACCTTATAGTATACTTCCTTAAAACAACTAACTAATTAATTAATTAAATAGATTATAATAAATAAATACCTAAATAACGAGTTTATCTAAGAGATACTTAAGTTAATTTAAGATGGCGTTAGACGCTTTAAAAAGATCTCTCTAAGTAAATATAAAGCTTATAGAGACTGTTTATACTACTAGAACTGCCTAGTTATACCTAACCATAATAAACTTAAGCTTAAGCTTCTTAAATATGTATATAATCTACTAGTAGCCGGCCACCTAGGCTAAGAAAAAACCCTAGAGTTACTCTAACGGGAGTACTACTGACTAAATATATATAATATAATATAAAAGTATATCTCTAGCTATTATACCTATTAATAAGCCAAAGCTTTATATAAGACATATAACGGCCTTTTAAAGCTATTACCTATTCTAGACTAAAGATAAAAGGATATCTTAATTAACTTTATTATTAATCTCCCTATAAGTAAAGGCTATATAAATATTATAGTAGTTATAAACCGACTATCTTAATATGTTAATACCTACTATTACCTAGCTATTCTTAGATTATATATAGAAACTCTATAGACTCCCTAAAACAATTATCTCTGATAAAGGTAGTTAATTTATCTTTATATTTTAGAAAGAACTAACTACCTAACTCTATATTAAAGTATTATTGTCTATAGCATACCACCTAGAAATAGATAGTTAAATAGAATATATAAATGCTATAATAGAGCAGTATATTTAGATATATATGTTATATTTATAGGACGACTAAATAAACTAGCTTATATTCGCTAAATTTACCATAAATAACTCCATCTTAAAAACTATAAAGGTTTCTCTATTTTTAGCTAACTACAGCTAGCATTTATAAATAGGTTTTAAACCCTTTAATAATGTTCCTCGCCCTACTTATTATACCTTATAGGTTATAGAAGTAAATAAATTTATAAAGAAGATAGAAGAACTATAAAAGTTCCTTATTAATAAAATAATATAGGCCTAATCTATCTATAAAGCTATAATAAATAAAAACCAAACCCTAGTACTGGCCTATTAAATTAGTAACTTTATCTAGCTAGATATAAAAAATCTAAATATAAAACAACCTAATAAGACACTTAATTAGAAGAACGCTGGCCCTTATAAGGTTAAAAAGGTTATTTTTCCTTATGTCTACTAACTAAAGCTCCCTAATATAGTTAAAATCCACCCCGTATTCTATATATTAGTCCTTTACCCTACTGCCGCTATATTAGACGCCTTACCTAAATAGATCTAGGACCCTCCTCTACTAGTTAAAGTAGATAGTAAGGATAAGTACTTCATTAAAAGAATTAATAATATTAAGTATAATAAACGGAAATATAAATATATATTGTTACGGAGTAAGTATAAGCGGTAATAATATATAACGAAATAGATATTAATAAGCTGTATATATAAACTGCGTAATAAAGTTAAGACGTTGTATAAGGAAAGAAAGTAAGGAAATAGGAAGAAAGGGTATATATTATTAGTTTAGTTACTTAGTTAATATATGCATAGAGTAGAATAGGATTTAAGTAGTGGTTCTAGCAGAACTTAGTAAAATTTAATAGACTTAGTAGAATATAGCAGAATGCGGCAGATTGCTATTAGATTACCATAGATTGCCAGTAAATTGCCGTTTCGCGGTTAGTCTCTTCTTGCTATATTAGTAGAAATAGGTAGATATATATAAGCTGTTACAGAGGTATTCTATAATAGTACCCTCCCTTTAAACTTGAGCTTCTATAATATAGGGCTATAGCAGTTCTAGGTAGAGTTTATAAAAGTCTTCTATGGCTTATATAAGTCCTATAGAGTTAATAGGTTCCCATACAGGCTTAGTAAAGCCTCTCTATTTTATAAGGTATATATATTTGCATTTCCATTTATTATACTTAATATTATTAACTCTTTTAATAAAATACTTATCCTTACTATCTACTTTAATTAGTAGAGGAGGGTCCTAGATCTATCTAGGTAGGGCATCTAATTAGAGGCAATAGGGTAGAGGACTAATATATAGAATATAGGGTGGATTTTAACCGTATTAGGAAGCTTTAGTTAGTAGGTATAAAGAAAGATAACCTTTTTAACCTTATAAGGGCCAGCATTCTTCCAATTAAGTTTTTTAATAGGTTATTTTATATTTAGGTTTCTTATATATAGCTAGGTAAAGTTACTAATTTAGTAAACTAGTACTAGGGTTTAATTCTTATTTGCTATAGCTTTATAGATAGATTAGGCCCATATTATTTTATCAGTAAAGAACTTTTATAGTTCTTCTATTTTCTTTATAAATTAATTTACTTTTATAACTTATAAGGCATAATAAACTAGATAAGGAACATTACTAAAGGGTTTAAAACCTATTTATAGGTGCTAGCTATAGTTAGCTAGGAATAGGGAGACCTTTATAGTTTCTAAAACGGAGTTATTTATAGTAAACTTAATAAATATAATATATATATCCAAATATACTATTCTATTATAGCATTTATATATTTTATTTAACTATCTGTTTCTAGGTAGTATACTATAAATAATAGTACTTTAATATAGAGTTGGGTAGTTAATTCTTTCTAAAATATAAAGATAAACTGGCTACCTTTATTAGAGATAATTATTTTAGGGAGTTTATAGAGTTTCTATATATAGTTTAGGAATAGTTAGGTAATAGCAGACGCTAATATATTAGGGTAGGTAATTAAGTGTTTTATCTTAGATAGCTAGTCTATAACTAGCATAATGTTTATATAGCCTTTACTTATAGGGGGCTTAATAATAAAGTTAATTAAAATATCTTTCTATCTTTAGTCTAAAACAGGCAGTAGCTTTAAAAAACCATTATATATCTTATATAAAGCTTTAGCTTATTAGTAGGTATAGCAGCTAAAGACGTACCTTTATATTATATTATATATATTTAGCCGGTAATATTATTATTAGGGCAGTTTTAAGGGTTTTTCTTAGCCTAGGTAGCTAGTTACTAGTAGGTTATATACGTATTTAAGGAGCTTAAGCTTAAGTTAATTATAGTTAGGTATAACTAGGTGGTTCCTATAGTATAAGCGGTCTCTATAAGCTTTATATTTACCTAAAGAAATCCTTTTAAAGTGTTTAATACTATTTTAGACTAGCTTAAGCGTCTCTTAGATAAACTTATTATTTAGGTATTTATTTACTATTAATTAATTAATTAATTAATTAGTTATTTTAAGGATATATATTATAATATCTTTAATAGGAGGGTTAAATAGCTTAGGGTAAAGTAGGGTTTAATTATAGTAGGTATACGCTTCTTTTTATACTAGTATATCTTATAAACATTAGGTTAGGGTATTAGGTTTTTAACCTTAAACGCCTAGGTAGTATATACTTAAAAATTAAAAATAAAATAAATATTCTAACTGGTAGGCTTAATAATAACTTAGCTATTTTATAGTTATAAAGTACTATAGATTCTTATAGTTGTTAAGGACCTTAATTAGAAATCCAGCACCTTTTAATTTAGGTTGCTATTATTTAAAACATCTAATAATAGCCAATAATTCCTTATTGTAGATCTCGTAGTTATATTTAGCTAGACTTAGTTATTTTAAAAAGTATACTATAGGGTGCAGTACTTCTTTCTTATTATACTAAGATAGAATGTCTTTAGTAATATAGTTAGATAAATTAGCTTCTATAACACTCTTTTAATTTAGGTTAAAGTATTAGAGCATAAGTATAGTAGTAAATATAACTTTTAAATAAGTAAAGGCCTTTTTACATTCCTTATTAAAGATAAAGGCTTTATCCTTTTAGGTTAAAGCTATAAAGGGTAAAACTAAAGCGGAGAAGTTATTAATAAATTATTAGTAAAAGCTAGCAAATCCTATAAAGGCTCTTACGTCCTTAATATTCTTAGGTTCTTACTAGTTTATAATTACTTTAATCTTCTTTAGGTCTATTTATATACTATTTATAAAAATAATAAGTCTAAGGTATAGGACTTCTATTTTATAGAATTTATATTTATCTATATTTAACTATAGGCTAGCTCTATGCAGAGCTTTTAGAATAAGGTTAATATATTTCTTATATTTAGTTAGGTTATTACTATATACTAAGATGTTATTAATATAAGTAGTATAGAAAACGTCTAGGTAAGGTTATAGGGTATTATTTATAAAGTGCTAGAATAAACTTAGGGCATTTATAAGGCTAAACAGCATTACTAAGTATTTAAATAGTCTATACCTAGTACAAAATATAGTAAGCTATTTATCCCCTTTTATAATACGGAGGCGGTTAAATATATAGATAAGGTTAAGTTTTATATAGTAGCAAGCCTTACTTAATTAGTTTAGTATTTCTTAAATTAATAGGAGTGGGTACTAATTCTTAATAGTAATAGCGTTAAGAGCTTAGTAGTCTATATAAAAGTATAGACTGCCGCTAGGTTTCTTAATAAAGATTATAGGTATAGCTATAGGCGAAGAGCTTACTCTAATAAATCCTTTACTAAGGTATTTATTTAAGTACTTCCGCAGCACTTAGAGTTTATTTTAGGACATTCTATATAAGGGTCTAAATCCTAGCTGTTTTCTTTCTTTAAGTATAATCTTATAGTTATATAGTTGGTGTTTGTTACGGGACACCTCTATAATACCTTATATACGTCTACCTGTTTCTACCAACACAGTAAGAAAAGACTAACCGCAAAATAGTAATCTGCTAGCAATCTATAGCAATCTAATAACAATCTACCGCATTCTGCTATATTTTACTAAGTCTATTAAATTCTACTAAGTTCTGCCAGGACTACTACTTAAATCCTATTATACTTTATAAGTAACCAAACTAATAATATATACCTTTCTTCCCGTTTCCTTACTTTCTTTTCTTATATAACGTCTTAACTTTATTATATAGTTTATATACATAGCTTAATAATATCTACTTTGCTATATATTATCGCCGCTTATACTTACTCTATAATACTATATTATATTAAACCATATACTCTGTCCTGCCCTAACTAATATATAAAATAACCTAGAAAACCCCTTATCTATAAACAACCTATATACCCTATTTAACAAATAAATAAAAGGCCTTTAAGACGCTTTTATAGACGCTTTTACTTAACAAAAAGCTTAATATTATAAAACAATCTGTCACAGTACGTGCAGAGGGCCAAGGTACAAGATGACTGTATATGATTGACAAACGATGTCGTGTGAGGATCTATGTACAGGAGACGAGGCAGGTATATATACGTGTTGCTCAGGGGTCAGGTCCGTGCTCATGCATACGCGTAGCCATAACAACGCGTCAGGTCAGTGCCGTGACACAATCCAATCCCTAAGAAAGGAAGTTAAGGAAATTTATTATAACCCACTATCTACTACACTATCGCCCCTACCTATCCCTACTAGTATTAACCTATAAACACTAGATAAGAAGAACATATCTAAAACTAGCTCCTTAACCCTAAATTCGCTAGTTAATACCCCTAAAAAAAGTTATATAAATGCCTCCCTAATCCTCCCGCCTATTCTAATAAAAGGAGTAAGCTATACTCTTTCCTTAACTAACTTTAGAACAAGCTAAGCGGCAATATTAATCGCTACCCTACCCCTAATAGTTAACTTTATTACACTATAAGCCGCCTAAAAGGAGATACTATAGACACTATATACTTATTCCAACTAAGTATAGTAGAGGAACTAGTTACTATACTAGAAGCATCTTATGGCGACTCTAACTAAGTTACTATATTATAAAGGAAACTAAATAGGATAATATAGGGTTTCAAGAACTTCCTATTATACTTTACTAAATTCCACCATTACGCTAAAGAGACTAAATAGAATAAACCTACCTTAATTAATTGCCTAGTAGAATCCCTAAACCCTAAACTAAAAGAATCTCTTATAGGAGTTAAACTGCTAGGTACCATTGCTGCCTGCGCTAACATTATTAATAGCCTATATAATAACTTACTACGCCTTGCCCTAAAATATATACCTTAATACTCTGCTCCCTAACCGCCTAAGACCTACAAGGACCTAGACGTCATAGATATTAACACTGGGACCCTTTCCTACGCCCTAAAAGGCTCTGCTAAATAAAAGCAACATATTAAACATAGCCTCTATTTTAAGTATAGAAGCAATACTTATATCTCTAGCTACTGCTCTATCCCTTTCTAAAAGAATTTATAAACGGCTAATACTAGTAGCTGTTTACCATACCAATCCTCTAGTTACTGTCCTTAATATTTACCTAGTTTTAGCCCTATATCTAGCAAGCACCACTTATAAGGATAAAGTTATAACTAATATTCTATAGGAACCCCTTCCTACTTATTACCAAAAGGTGCATCCTAGAGTTAAGTTGCTCTCTAAAACAGCTATATTATAGGATTTTATTAAATGCATTAGATATTATAAACCCTAACTCTTAGGATTATAGTATAACTATTAACTGCCATCTTTAGCAGAAAGGTTAATAGGCTAATACTTAAGTCCTAATTAACACAATGTAACGGGACTAGCCTAGTTACAGTAGGAATGTCTCGGTAAAACACTTGACAAGATAAACTTGACGCTTTGACCGAATTCTGCCGAATTCTGCCAGCTTAATCGACTTCTGCCAAGTTCTGCCAGATCAATCGAATTCTACCAAAGTCCGTCCGCGTGCGCACGTGCGCACGCATCAACCAAGACCCCTAACTATTTAATTATAAGATTCTCTGGTTATTCCCTTCTCTTCTTTATGTAACGTCTTGTTCTCTTTAAAAGCTATATATCCTTAGATTTAGATAGAATTTATATTATTCCTTTAAATCTTCCCTAAAGCCTTTTCGCGCTCTTACATTATGTTACGTTAAAAAATAACTACTATTAAAATGGTAAACAAACCCAAACTCTCTTTAATAACTATAAGTATTATATCCCTAGTTAGGGAACAGTTGACTATAATGCAATAGTCCTTTATAGATGCCTTAGCTTAGTAGCGGGCTGTACTAGAAGCCCAGCATTAGCAATTAATGGAAGCACTCTATAAAGAACTCTATAACATCTAAGCATTTATGTTAGAGACCCCAATACCGCCTATAAATAAAATTAATATAACTATATCCGAACCTGGCCCGTTAAATACGAACCCTAAACTAGTAATAGTAGCCTAATCTATACCTATAACGAACCTAGTACCTGCCGCGAAATTAAAAAAGCTTCCTAACCCTCTAATATTTAATAGAAATTAAAACAACTTATATCCCTTTATAACCAAGCTCCGTCTTAAACTTTTAATAAACTATAACTAATACCCTACTAAAGCTAGCAAGGTTAGCTATAGAATGTCTTATTTAAGCAAAGATGCTGTATAAACCATAGACCCATTCTTTTATAATAGCACCTTTATTAATTTTAAAACCTTTATCTCTCTGCTAGAACGAACGTATAATAACGCCAGCCGCGAATACACCGCTATTATTAAACTTAAAAACCTATAATAACGGAACCAAGACTTTACAAGCTTTTTTTTAGAATTTTTAGGCCTTGTTAGCAAACTGGATTAGAATAAAGCCGCTAGAGTTGCTACTCTTTAACAAGCTATTTCAGATGAAATTAGAGTATAGTTAATAGGCAGGGAACTGCTAAAGAACCTACCTAAATTTGCTATAATGTGTTAACGAATTAATAAGGACCTTTAATACAATAAATAGACTCGTTCTTTAAAGCCAACTATACCTTATATTTAAAGCTCCACAAAACCAACATATACCCTAAAGCGCGACCCTTTTCCAAAACCTATGCATAACCCTATAGACCTTAACGCCACTTAATCCTACGCACCCTTAGGAACCGACGAACAAAGAACTTAAGCCGCAAATAGAGAATACTTTGGATATGGTAGAAAAGGATATATCTAAAGAAATTACTAAACTTACCCTTTTAAAAAAGTCCGCTATAGTTCCTCCCAGTCTTTAAATCGCACCCACTCCTTAAATCGCACTTATTCTTTAAGCCGTACTCACTCCTTAACTTATACTTATTCTATAAATTATACCTAGTTATTATAAAGCATCTTACCCTTAGCTAATTTGGAAAAAAAATCGTCCTAGGGCCAAGTCGCGCCTTAAAATAAGAAGTGGAAGAGTATAAGTATCTAGGCTCTTCTAGCGCTAATACATAACACAACTCCCTTAATATACTTAGCAAAATTTAAACACTTAGAAAATAGAAGGAGGTATAAATCCTTATAGATAGCAGAGCTACCAGCATAGGCTTTATTAATACAAACTACGCGAAAACCTAATGCCTAAATTTAAAGAAACTTAATAAGCCCTAAGGCCTATAAGGCTTTAATAGTAAACCCTTAATATATAGTAAATTAACACACTACGCTTTTATAAAAATGCGGATAGGCGAATACCTTAAATATATTTCCCTATTTGTAACACCCCTAAAGCAATATAAGATAATACTTAGATATAAATAGCTAAAACGACACAACCCTTTAATTAGCTAGGTTAAAGAAATACTAAAGTTCTATATAACCTACTGCCAAAGTCATTGCTTAAAAACCCATTTGCCCTATAAATATACACACAACTATTCGAATTTAAAATAATATAAATTACCCTTACCACAAACCTTGAACTAATATAATAAAGCTATAACTGCCAATTATAGTAAAGAATGTAAAGATATTACATTAAAACCTCTTAAAATTTGTATAATATAGGCCGCACCCTTTATCTTATTAGCAAAAAGACGAGATTATGAAATCTTTGCTATAACTATAGAAGATATTAAGAAAGCACTAGAACCGAAATAGTATATTAATCCTTAACCTTTTATACCTAAAGAGTACTACGATCTAATTAATGAGTTTGAAAAACAATTTATAGACCAACTAGCCCCACACTAAGATAAGCACAATTTTAAGATAGAACTTAAGCCTAGTATAACACCAAAGTTCAGTCCGCTATATGGTATATTATAAGAAGAACTGCTTATAATACGACAATACCTTAACAAGTATTTAGAAAAAGGATTTATTTGCCCTAGTTAATCTCTATTTGCCTTACCTGTACTATTTATTAAAAAGCTAGGAGGAGGCTTAAGATTTTATATTAATTATTAAGCTTTAAACGCAATTATAATTTAAAACCAATATCTAATTCCCCTAATTTAAGAAACGCTTAACTATTTAGTAAAGGCACGGTACTTCACAAAGCTTAACATAGTCGCTGCCTTTAATAAAATCCGTATATATAAAGGAGATGAGAAGTACACAGCTTTTTATATATAATAGGGACTCTTTAAATACCTAGTAATGCCATTTAGCGTAAAAAACGGTCCTAGTATATTTTAGTAATATGTTAACAATACGCTTTATAAATTCCTTAATATATTTATTACCGCATATATTAATAATATCTTAATCTACTTGTTCTTACTTTCTAAATATTAAAAACATGTTAGAATAGTTCTTAAACGCCTACAAGATATGGGCTTATAATGTAATATTAAGAAATACAAGTTCCACGCGTCTAAGGTTATATACTTAGGCTTAATTATATCCCATAACGGAATTAAAATGGACCCTAAGAAAGTCGCCGTAATTATAAACTAGGGAAGCCCTAGTAATATATAAGACGTTTAAGGATTTCTAGGATTCGCAAACTTCTATTATTAATTTATTAACCACTTCTCGGAAATTACCTAGCCATTAATAAACCTAATAAGAAAGAATATAAAATTTAAATGGACTATTAAATGCAAACAAGCTTTTAATGACCTAAAGTATTGTTTTATAACTGCTCTAATTCTTACCCACTTTAACCCTAATCTTAAATGCATTATCGAAACAGATTTGTCTGATTATGCACTAGGAGGAGTGTTATTACAATATAATAAGAACGGCGAGCTACGTCCAGTAGCCTTTCTCTCTTAGAAACTCGCCCCTGCTAAATTAAACTATAAGATATATAATAAGGAACTGCTTATAATTACTAAATGCTTTAAATAATGGCGTCCTAAGCTTAAAGGATTATTATTCCTAATATGTGTATTAACGGACCATAAGAACCTGTAGTACTTTATAACTATAAAATAATTAACGCAGCGCCAAATTTGTTGGGCTGAATACCTCTTATAATTTAACTTTAAGATTATATACTAACTAGGTAAACTTAATTAAAAGCCTAATATATTAATATAACAATTATAGGACCTACCTGCGAATGCTTTAGATAAATAGATTATAAATTAATTATAGATCTTACTACCCACTAAACGTTTTAAAAAGCTACACCCTATATTCCTAGATATGGAACTCAACAGAAATAAATTAGAAGTTAATAAATAGAAAATAGAAATTAATAAGCTAATAAAATACAAATATAAGAACAATATATGGATAATAGATATAATAAAAGCAATTTAAATAGAAAAATGATAGTATAAGGATATTACACTTGCTAAATACGAAATTTAAAATAATTAATTATACTATTAATAGAAGATAGTAGTTCCAAATTCCAAACCTTTACAATTTAAGATACTCAATTTCATACACAACTCCCCTATAGTAGGGCATCCTGGCTGTGTGAAGACCTATAAGATTATTTAACAAGCATACTACTAGCCTATAATGCACGACTACGTACGAAAATACGTTTAAGCATATAGAATATGCGTGCGTGGAAAGACCTCTTATATAAAGAAGCAAGGAGTACTTCAACCACTACCAATTCCGATATAAAGATGGCGCGATATCTTAATTAACTTTATAGTCAACTTGCCTAGCAGTAATAGGTTTATAAATATTATAGTAGTTGTTAACCGCCTTATAAAAATACAATATATGATTCCCATAGACTTAATTAATGCAATATTAGTAGCCAAATGTTTTGTTAAGTATATTTTTAAGCTACACGGACTTCCTAACTTAATAATATCTAACTATAGAAGCCAGTTTGTTTTAGACTTCTAGCAAGCTCTATATAAACGGTTAAGCATTTAAACATAACTCTTAACTACGTTTTATCTGGAGATAGATAGTTAAACCGAAATTGCAAACGCGATTATAGAACAATACTTATAAATATACTACTCCTACCTGCAAGATAACTAGGAAAAATGGCTGCCTTTAGCTAAGTTTACTGCGAATAATATAATAAATATATTAACAGGCGTAACGCCGTTCTACGCGACCTATAGACAAAACCCTTAACTTAGATTTGAACCACAACCTAAAATCAACATAACAGGACCCACGATTAAACAGATCCAGTTAATTAACGCGCATAACTTTACTAATTAAATAAAGTAGTTAACGGAACTGTTATAAAGTAAATTAACGTATACTTAAATGGTATAGGAATGGTATGCAAATAAAGGACAAGCTCCCGCATGGGACTTTAAGGAAGGTAATATAGCTTACCTAAATACACGAAACATACGGACTCAACAGCCCTTAAAGAAACTTAATTAGAAGTTTGCGGGCCTATACCAAATTAAGAAAAAACTAAGCCTATACGCCTATAAGCTTAAACTGCCGACTGAGATAAAAATACACCCAACGTTTTACGTAAGCTTATTATAACCTTTAAAAGATAATCCTATAACTTATAAAGTACCACCGCCACCTCCTATAATTGTTAATAATGGTAACAGTTCTTACTTTATTAACTTAATTAATAATATATAATAGAAACTATAATCTAAACAATTTAAACTTCTTATTAAGTGGGAAGGATATAAAACACAAACCTAGGAAACCTATAATTAGATTAAGGCCGACGCGCCTTCCCTAGTAAAAGAATTCTATAAGGACCATTCTTCACGGCCTACTCCGGCTGGATAGACATAACATAAAGGCAAACAACTGCCACCTAATACGAATATATGAAACTCGAATTTAAAAAGAACTTAAAATAAGTTATAACGTTCGTGACGCGATTACGTAACATGTAAGATATTAAGGAACTTTAACCGGCGGTTAAAGTTGTTTAATTAGTCAGATCTGCCTTGCCAAGACCGCTACCTAACGCGAAAATATGATACGTAATAAAATTATAAATTCTTAACCAAATTAAATTATTTTGAACCTTTGGCTAAAGGGGGGGTACTATAACGGGACTAGCCTAGTTATAGTAGGAATGTCTTAGTAAAACACTTAATAAGATAAACTTAACGCTTTAACCAAATTCTGCTAAATTCTGCCAGCTTAATCAACTTCTGCCAAGTTCTACTAGATTAATTGAATTCTACCAAAGTCCGTCCACGTGCGCATGTGCGCACGCATCGACCAAGACCCCTAACTATTTAATTACAAGATTCTCTGGTTATTTCCTTCTCTTCTTTACGCAACGTCTTGTTCTCTTCAAAAGCTATATACCCTTAGATTTAGATAGAATTTATATTGTTCCTTCGAATCTTCCCTGAAGCCTCTTCGCGCCCTTACACACAAGAGCTAGTGGTATAGGATTTATTAATAAAATCTTTATATAAGATAATAGGTTTACCCTAACACCCCTTAACCGGCATATTAATGTATTTAGATTTAATAGCAAACGCACTATCTTAGGCCATATTACTTATATAGCGGCCCTAAGACTCTAATACCTAAACCATAAAGAACTAATTAGGCTTTACGTTACCACCTTAGGTTACTTAATAATTCTTAAATAACCCTAGATAAAGCTATATAAGGTAACCATTAATTAGGAGAACTTTAAGCTTCTATTTACCGCCTTCTATTGCAAATAGAAGTGCCTTATAACTTACTACTTAGACTTAAAACTAGAACCTAAAAAATCTACCGGAATCCACTAGTCTAAAATTTCTATTAACGTCCACCCTATACCTAAGACGTCTACCTAATTCTACCAACCTAAGAATTTTACTAAATTCCACTAATATAAGATTTCCGCTAACGTTTACCAAGGACCCAAAAATTACACTAAACTATATAAACTAATCCTAACTACCCTACCGCCCCAAACCAAGTAGAAGTTTAAGCTTAATATATAAAAGTACTAAAAGAACTAGTATTCTACTATTATAAGGGCGCGAAGAGGCTTTAGGGAAGATTTAAAGGAATAATATATATTATATCTAAATCTAAGGATATATAGCTCTTGTAGAGAATAAGACGTTATATAAGGAAGAGAAAGAAATAATAAGAGAATTATATAATTAAATAGTAGGGGTTTTGGTAGTTAATATATGCGTATATATATATATGGTCTTTAATAGACATTAGTGTTATAGCGTGAGTAGAAAATAGTAGATTATAGCGGACAGTTATAGATAGTTATAAATCGTTGCAGATAGTTATAGATAGTTATAAATAGTTTTAGATAGTTATCTGTTAAGTATTTTACTAAGACATTCCTACTATAACTAGGCTAGTCCTATTATAGTACTCCCCCCTTTAACTAAAGGTCTAAAACAATTTAACTTAGTTAAGACTTATAACTTATTACGTCTTATATATTTACGTTAGGTAGTAGTATAGAGTTTTACTAGTTCTAATCATTAAATAAACTAATTAGGATTTTTTATTCCTAGGATAGAAAATTACTATTAACTTAGTTAAGGCGGTAAGTAGAACTAATATCTTTATAGTAGGTCTTAGTAAGGCAAATCTAACTAATTAAATAACTTTAACTACTAGTTAAAGTTCCTTAATATCTTGCGTATTATATAACCGTATTATAAATATTATAATACATTTTAAGTTCTTTTTAATTTTAAGTTTCCTACTATTATATTTTGTATATTTATATTAGGTAGTAATTATTTGCCTTTATATTGCATCTATTTAGCTAGAGTAGGCCGTAAAGGATAGTCTTTATAGAATTCTTTTACTAGGGAAGGCGCGTCGGCCTTAATCTATTTATAGGTTTCCTAGGTTTATATATTATATCCTTTTTACTTAACAAAAAGTTTAAATTATTTAGATTATGTTTTCTATTGCATATTATTAATTAAGTTAATAAAGTATAAACTGTTACTATTGTTAATAATTATAGGAGGTAGCGGCGGCACTTTGCAAGCTATAGGATTATTTTTTAAAGGTTGCAATAAGCTTATATAAAATATTAGGTGTATTTTTATCTTAGTTGACAGTTTAAGCTTATAGGCGTATAGGCTTAGTTTCTTTTTAATTTAATATAGGCCCATAAACTTCTAATTAAGTTTCTTTAAGGGCCGTTAAGTCTGTAGGTTTTGTGTATTTAAGTAAACTATATTACCTTCCTTAAAGTCCTATATAGGAGCTTATCCTTTATTTATATGCCATTCTTATACTATTTAAGCGTACGTTAATTTACTTTGTAATAGTTCCGTTAACTACTTTATTTAATTAATAAAGTTAATTTTTAGTTATTAAAGGAGCTCTTGCTGCACCCGGCCTAAAAAGACTAAAACTAACCAAAAGAACCCTGAAAAACACCTAGAGAATCTCCCTAAGATGTATACATCGTAGAGGAGGCATACGTTGAACAACGGTGGTTCGCACTTGTGTACAACCGCTAGAACCACGCCTAGCAATGGCCCTCCATAATAAAGATGGGCGAATACCACACCATAAAGCGGAAATGCCTCTATTAAGAAGGCATCTAACAAAATATAAATCCTGTTGGACGTGTTTAGTATCTAGGATTGCGGGGAAGTAACCGTTAGCTATAACAAACTAATATAGCTAGCAGAATAGCTCCGCCAGTCTAGTAAACCTTAGGTGCCCCTCTAGTAACCCCTTAATTAAATCCTCTAACGGCTAAACAAAATTAAAAATAAATAAAAACCCCCCTTACTAGCAAACCGCACCTAGGCCGCCGTAGCTATACTTCTACAGTATAAGGAACCTACCCCCCTTAAGACAATAACCGGGTATATAATTATAATATAACTAAACACAGAAAAAGCAGAGGGGCTTAGGGGATAATTAGAAACAGAAGTCCTTATAGAGATTCGCAAAGAGGGTTATAACGCTGTTATAGTCTAACACCTTAGGAGCGGAGACATTAGAGTTACCTTAAAGAACTAATAAGCAAAGGAACAAGCCGTAAGGGCAGGGGATAGGCTAGGAGAATATATTAGCATAAAAGTACTCTATGAAGATTACCTAGTTAAAGTCCTAGTGGTTTCCATAAGCCTTAGAGTAGAAAAGGGACGCTAGGCGGATAATATAGCAATTATATAGGAGATAGTAAGATAAATAGAACGCTTTATACTAGGACTTAAGATTACCTAAATCCAATAGCTTTAATAGGAAAATATAAACTAAGCATATAATAAGAATAATAAGAGGATATAAGGGTCACTAGAGACTCGCTAGGGAGATACTAGTTGAACGTATAGCTCCCTTATTATTAGCACACTTACACTAGGAATATAAAAACTCCTTATCTAAAAAGGAATAATTATAAATGGCCTTATATACAACATAAGGCTCTATAACCACAGACTACGCCTAAAACAATACTATTACTGCGTATAATAGGGATATATATAATCTACATGCGTAGCATAGGAGTGCTATAGCCACTATATAGGCCCCTATAATATAAGACACTGCTTAAATTAAGACCAAATAAAATATATAAACTGCTACTAAAGCACACACAAGGCATAGGAGAGAGAAGACTACATTAAATATAGGAGATGGAAGGTAAGGGCTTAATAGCTATAGGAACAACTGCACACTAGGTTATATAAATAGAAATAACAGGCGATAAACTAGGGGGACGTAGATGCCTTCCTAGCATTTCCTACCTTTAATACTAGGGGGCTAGGCCAGCTATTCCAAGCCTTAACAGGCTAGAAGCAATGCTGCGTAATATCGCTAGACCAAATAGGGATATAAGGGTTATAGGGGACACAAGGGAGGGGACGTCCTATAGGAAGACCCCCATAGACAGCTATAGCAAGCTTAAGACCAGGATAATTAAGAATTAGACTTAATACGGTAAATATAATATTCGCAGCCAACCTATAAAGGGCATATAGCCGACCAGTAAGATTAGGGGAAGAACCGGAGATAATAATAGATTTAGATATAGAAGCGCTAGTAGGCATATAAGATATGGAAATAGAAAGCTCTATACAAAATAAGTAGCGACTAGGGTATAGATATAAGAAATAGAAGTTCTAAAAATCCTAGAGAAAGTAGAAACAGAAGAAGCAAGGAATAAAGGAGAGATAAAGGACCCTTACTAGGGGTCCGCCACCTATCCATTATATAGTATAACTGCAGCAATATAAACCACCATCTTATAAGGCCCCTACTAGATAGTCTAGATCTAGAGAAATACTATATCCTTACTATATAAGAGCTGTACTATAATACCTATACACAATTAATATACTGCCCCTAAGGATTCCAGCTCCTATACAAACCAAAAGTAGCTATATACGTGTACTTTATAATTAGTAAGGCTGTTAGCCTATCCTTGTGGTTATAGCACGCAGTTAACCTAGACATTATAGTTTAACAATCTAGATATATAGGGGACCGGTATAAATTATTAATGTATATAACCCTAGGGTTAAAGGGGTCCCACAAACAGAGAATATTATATTAGTAATAAGCCTACTAGAAACCGTAGGTACGGAGTCTATTCTATTAGGAGATATAAACCTCCACTACCTGTAGTAGGGGGGTATCTATATTGCTGCCAAATAATAGGCAGAGTGCCTACTAAGAGCTATAGACATCTGGGGCCTTAAACTAGCTACCCCCCTAGGAGCAATTATATGGCAATAAGGTACCGCTAGAAGTATTAATCTTATATTTATAGATAAAGGCCTATACTAGAGACTTAAAAGGTGCAACCCTAAAGAAGAATAGGCACTTACCTTAGACTATATCCCTATCTAAATACAGCTAGATCTGGATATTAAGGCATAACTAAATAGTAAAAGATACGTAATAAGAAAGCTTAAAATAGACAGTTTCCTTAATATAGTTAAATAATAACTTTAAGACCTAGAAGAAATCCACCTAATACTAAACAAGCGAGGCTTATTAGCCCCTAAGGAAATTAACTAAAGACTAGAAAGGATCTAGGCAGCAATTAAAAATGGGCTGGAAGAGTACTGCCTAGTCTTCTAATCGGGCCCCTACACACAATATATATAGCCCGCACAATACACAGTTCTTATTGCTAGCCAATAATAAGCAAGAAGGAAATATATAAGCAGCCACAACTCTAAAGATAAGAGATAATACAAAGACACAAGAAACTAGCTAAAGAATACCCTAAAAAAAGAAGCAAGGAATAACTGGAGATGGTTTATAAATAAGCACACTTTTAACCTAAGTCTCCTCCATAACAAGGGCCTTTAGGCCATAGCAAAATAGGTAAAAAAAAAGGCAGGACGCCTAGTAGAAGACCTATACCTACCACTTTTACAAAAAGCAGGGGAGTTATAGGCCACTAATAACAATAATAAGAAGGTAAAGATCCTTACGGAAAGGTTCTTCCCCTAACTGGCTCTAGCAGACCTTAGTAATATTATAGGTAAAACACTAGTAACTCGTCTGCGGGTTAACAGCGATATAATAACAGAGGAAATAGCCAGAACTATTAGCCGCCTTTTAAATAACACAGCACTAGGACTAGATAAGATACTAAATAAGGCCTTAAAGACCTGTGGACTACTTATAGCACCTTAGCTTGTAGATATAGCTAGAGCGTGCTTTATTATAGGCTACTACCCGCAACTTAGAAGATTAATAACAACGGTTGTCCTATAAAAAGAAGGTAAAGTAGATTACTTAATCCTAGGAAGCTACTGCCCTATTACCTTAGAAAATACCCTTAGCAAGATCTTAAAAAGAGTAGTAGCGGTCTATATAGCAGATATAGCTAAGAAACACGCCCTACTACCACAAAGTTAAATAGGGGCAAGAAAGAACCGTTTAATACTATTAGCACTTACATTACTTGCTGCTACCATCAAATCTGCATAGGCAATGTGAAGGGACTTTGTAGTATTAATGCTTAGCCTAGATATTAGTGGAGCCTATAATAACGTATCCTATAAGCGCCTCCTATATATCCTTAGGGCAAAGGGCTTCCTAGAATGGATTATACAATTTATTTAAGGGTTTATAGGTTAGAAAGAAACATTACTAGTCTTTAGCGGATACTAGAGCCCCCCTATCGCAGTTATAACAGGAATACTATAAGAATTACCCCTCTTGCCCATACTTTTTCTTTTCTTTATAAGTAACCTACTTAACTCCTTTAAGGAAGGGGCGACCTAGGGGATAGGCTTTATTAACAATATAAACCTAATTATATATAGGCCAACAGCTATAGAGAACTATAGAACACTAGAGAAAGCCTATAATATCTATATAAAATAGGCAAGACGATATAGAGTCTAATTCTTATTAGAGAAATACTAGCTAATCTATTTTATAAGAAAACATAACTAATCTGCAGATCTTTAGCATATAATCTATATCTAAGGCTTTAGGGGCCAACTAGTTTAAGGCCTAAGGGTATTAGGAGTATAGGTAGACAGTAAGCTCTAGTGGAGCGCATATGCGTTATAAGCGGCCCGTAAGGGCTAAGTATAGTATATTATAATATCCAGAATTATTAATTCTATATGGGGCCTATGCTTCTAGAGGTCACGCCTACTATATATAGCAGTTGTCCGGCTAACTATAACATATGGATCTAGTGTTTGTGCCATAGGAGAAACTAAGAAAGGCCCCCCTAAATTACTCCTTAAACTACTCTAAAAGGTCCAAACAGCCTACCTCTAGAGTATAATAGGCGGGTATAAGCAAATAGCTATAGCACTACTTAAGAAGGAAGCAAATATCCCCCCCCTATAGTTATATATTAAAGCCGCTGCAATATAAAGGGTGTAAAAGGAGCACAACTCTAAGGTTATAAAGTATATTAAGACACGCCTAAATAAACTATAGAGGGACCCTAGGGTGCCCTATAGGAGAGCAAACTAATAACCCTAAAATAGGGAAGATATGTTAGAGAAATAGGTAGAAGAAGTAGAAGAAGAATAGTACTGTATTAGGGCCTAGGCCTATATAGAGGAGGAAGGGAGACGCGTAAGAGTCTAGTAAAGATAATAGTAAAAAAGAGAAAGGAGCTAAAGTAGAGCATAAAAGAGTACTAGGAAACTATCTACCATAATATAACACTAGCTAGACCAATACTAGAGAGGTATATAGAAGTTAAAGATATAGAGACTATCTTAGGCAAGAGGAACCTAAGCTATAGTATAGTTAACGCTATAGGGGGTAAATACTTAAGGGCTCCAAAAAGGCCTAATAAAGGCAGAAAATATAATAGCAACACTCCTAAGAATAGGAATAATAGGACTAAAAGATTAGCTTTACTAGGTGGGTGTCCTAGTAGGTAGCCTAAGATATAAATATATCTGGCCAAGACAGATACCAAAACACATAATACTGTTATGCCCCTTATGCACTAGCTAAGAAGCAATGCTCTTAGCAGCTAGTATAGAGAACTATAATACACTGCTCTTAATATAAAAAGGTCTTAAGGCGGTTACCCAGTGGCTTATTAACTAAAATATACTAGACCAGTTCCGGGTTATAAAGGAAATAGTAATAAAAGGCAAAGGGGCGAGTATTAGGTGCCCCCTGATAACTCTACAGTAGTAGAGTTAAGTGTGCGATACTAGCGCGTCTATAGGCTTGTTATGGCAGCAGTGGTTCCTAAGGAGGTTAAAAAGTAAGGTAGTAGAGCACTATAGGTAACTTGTAGGCGCCAAGTAGGCGAGTCCTAAAAGGGAGGAGATGGATTACGGGGTTTTCTTAAATAGAGTTTTCTCCCTATATGTAAATAAGGAGTAGTCCGCGTGGGCCTAATAGGGATCCGAATCGGACGTTAAGCAATGAATAATTATTAATTAGTAAAGTTATATATGTTAATTAACTGGATCCGTTTAATTATGGGTCCTATTATATTAATTTTAGGTTATAGTTTAAATCTAAGTTAAGGGTCTTGTCTATAGGTTGCGTAAAATAGCGTTACGCCTATTAATATGTTTATTATATTATTTGCGATAAACTTAGCTAAAGGCAGCTATTTTTCTTAGTCGTCTTATAGGTAGGAGCAGTATATTTATAGGTATTGTTCTATAATTATATATATAATTTTAGTTTAACTATCTATCTTTAGATAAAATGCAGTTAAGAGTTATATTTAAATGCTTAATTATTTATATAGAGCTTGCCAAAAGTCTATATAGCTTAAAGATATACTTAATAAAACATATAGCTACTAATATCGCATTAATTAAGTCTATAGGAATTATATATTGCATTTTTATAAGGCGGTTAATAACTACTATAATATTTATAAACCTATTACTACTAGGCAAGTTAACTATAAAATTAATTAAGATATTACACCATTTTTGTGTTAGAATTAGTAGTGGTTAAAGTACTCCTTGCTTCTTTATATAAGAGGTCTTTCTTTATATATATATCCTATATGCTTAAATATATTTTTATATATAGTTATATATTATAGGCTAGTAGTATACTTATTAAATAATTTTATAGGTCTTTATATAGCTAGGATACCCTACTATAAGAGAGTTATATACAAATTTAAGTATTTTAAATCTTAAAGGTTTAGAATTTAGAACTACTATCTTCTATTAATAGTATAATTAATTGTTTTAAATTTCGCATTTAGTAAATATAATATCTTTATACTGTTGTTTTTCTGTTTAAATTGCCTTTATTATCTCTATTATCTATATATTATTCTTATATTTATATTCTATTAGCTTATTAATTTCTATTTCCTATTTATTAACTCCTAATTTATTTTTATTAAGTTCTATATTTAGAAATATAGGATGTAGTTTTTTAAAATATTTAGGGAGTAATAAGATCTATAATTAATTTGTAACCTATTTATCTAAAGCATTTATAGGCAGGTCCTATAATTATTAATTAATTATTTATTGCTTAACGTCCGATTTGGATCCCTATTAGGCCCACGCGGACTACTCCTTATTTATATATGGGGAGAAAACTCTATTTGAGAAAATAAGAAAACCCCGTAATCTATCTCCCTGCCTTTTAGGACTCGTATATAGGGCGCCTGCGAGTTACCTATAGTGCTCTACTACCTTACTTTATAACCTCCTTAGGAACCACTACTGCCGTAACAAGCCTACGGACGCGCTAGTATCGTAAACTTAACTCTACTACTGTAGAGTTATTAAGGGGCGCCTAGTACTCGCCCCTTTGCCTTCTATTACTATTTCCTTTATAACCCGGAACTGGTCTAGTATATTTTAGCTAATAAGCCACTGGGTAACCACCTTAAGACCTTTTTATATTAAGAGTAGTATATTATAGTTCTCTGTACTAGCTACTAAGAGTATTACTTCTTAGTTGGTACGTAGGGGGCATAATAGTATTATATGTTTTAGTGTCTGTCTTAGCTAGCCATATTTATATCTTAGGCTATCTACTAGGATACCCACCTAGTAGAGCTAATCTTTTAGTCCTATTATTCCTGTTCTTAAGAGTGTTGCTATTATATTTTCCGCCTTTATTAGGCCTTCTTAGAGCCCTTAGGTGTTTACCCCCTATAGTATTAACTATGCTATAGCTTAGGTTCCTCTTATCTAAGATAGCCTCTATACCTTTAACTCTTATACGCCTCTCTAGTGTTAGTCCAACCAGTGTTATATTATAGTAGATGGTTTTCCAGTGCTCTTTTATGCTTTACTTTAGCTTCTTTCTCTCTTTTGCTATTATCTTTACTAATCTCTTATACGTCTCCCTTCCTTCTCTATATAGGCCTGGGCCCTAATCCAGTACTATTCTTCTTCTACTTTCTTTACCTATTTCTCTAACATATCTTCCCTACTTTAGGGTTGTTGGTTTATTCTCCTGTGGGGCACCCTAGGGTTACTCTATAGTTTGTTTAGGTATGTCTTAATATACTTTATAATATTAGAGTTACGCTCCCTTTGCACCCTTTATATTATAGCGGCTTTAATATATAATTATAGGGGGGGGATATTAGCTTCCTTCTTAAGCAGTGCTATGGCCGTTCGCTTATACCCGCCTATTATACTTTAGAGATAAGCTGTTTGGACCTTTTGGAGTGGTTTAAGGAGTGATTTAGGGGGGCCTTTCTTAGATTCTCCTATGGCCCAAATACTGGATCTATACGTTATGGTTGGCCGGACAACTGCTGTATATAATAGGCGTGACCTCTGGAAGCATAGACCCCATATAGAATTAACAATCCTGGACATTGCGATGTATTATACTTGGCCCTTATGGGCCGCTTATGACGCATGTGCGCTCTACTGGAGCTTGCTGTCTACCCATACTCCTAATACCCTTAGGCCTTGAACTGGTTGACCCCCGAAGCCTTAAATGTGATCCTATAATTATTATATTAATATATTCGGCTTCTAGTTAAGTTTGCCTAGTTAGTATATAATCTTAAAGTTAAATTATAAGAAGTATTTAGTCTAATAAATTTAGTATTATATTAAAAACTTTATAGTTATAAAATACTATAGGTTCTTATAGTCTATTAATATATATATTAGAAATAATAATTTTTTAAGCTTAAGGCGCCACTATTTAAAGCATCTAATAATTATAAGTAGTTCCTTATTATATATTTTATAGTTTAATTTAGTAGGGGCAAGTTTCTAAAGTAGAAAGGCTACTAGATATAGCTTGCCGTTTTTATTATATTGTAATAATACTCCGCTTAGCACATAATTAGATAAGTCTGTTTTAATAATATATTTAAGGTTAGGGTTAAAGTAGGTAAGAATTAAAGAAGTTATAAAGCTATATTTTAAGTTATTAAAAGCTTATTTATATCTAGCAGTCTATTTAAATATTAAATATTTCTTTATTAGGTTTACTAATGGCTAGGTAATTTCTAAAAAGTAGTTAATAAATTAATAATAGAAGTTTGCAAATTCTAAAAATTCTTAAATATTTTATATATTACTAGGGCTTCCCTGGTTTATAATTATAGCGACTTTTTAAGGGTCTATTTTAATTCTATTATAGGATATAATTAAGCCTAAGTATATAATCTTAGATGTGTAGAACTTGTATTTTTTAATATTATACTATAAGCCTATATCTTATAGGTGTTTAAGGACTATTTTAATATATTTCTAATATTTAGAGAGCAATAATAAGTAGATTAAGATATTATTAATATACGCGGTAATAAATATATTAAGGAATTTATAAAGTATATTATTAATATATTACTAAAACATACTAGGACCGTTTTTTATACTAAATAGCATTACTAGGCATTTAAAGAGTCCCTATTATATATAAAAAGCTATATATTTCTTATCTCCTTTATATATATAGATTTTATTAAAGGCAGTAACTATATTAAGCTTTATAAAGTACTATACCTTTACTAAATAGTTAAGTATCTCTTAAATTAGGGGAATTAGATATTAGTTTTAAATTATAATTATATTTAGAGCTTAATAATTAATATAGAATCTTAAGCCTTTTTTTAGCTTTTTAATAAATAGTATAGATAAGGCAAATAGAGATTAACTAGGGCAAATAAATCCTTTTTCTAGATGCTTATTAAGGTATTATTGCATTATAAGCAGTTCTTATAATATACCATATAGTAGACCAAACTTTAGTATTATACTAGGCTTAAGTTCTATCTTAAAATTATACTTATTTTAGTATAGGGCTAGTTAGTCTATAAATTATTTTTTAAACTTATTAATTAGATTATAGTATTCTTTAGGTATAAAAGGTTAAGGATTAGTATATTATTTTAATTCTAGTACTTTCTTAATATCTTCTATAGTTATAATAAAGATTTTATAATCTTATCTTTTTGCTAATAAAATAAAAGGTGCGGCCTATATTATATAAATTTTAAAAGGTTTTGGCGTAATATCTTTATATTTTTTTACTATTATTAGTAGTTATAGCTTTATTATTTTAGTTTAAGGCTTATAGCAAGAGCTATTTATATTATATAAAATTTAAATAGTTATATATATATTTATAGGGCAAATAGTTTTTTAAGTAATAACTTTAATAGTAGGTTATATAGAACTTTAGTATTTCTTTAACCCAGCTAATTAAAGGGTTATATTGTTTTAGCTATCTATATCTAATCATTATCTTATAATACTTTAAAAGTGTTATAAATAGGGAAATATATTTAAGGTATTTACCTATCCACAATTTTATAAGAGCGTAGTGTGTTAGTTTGCTATATATTAAGGGTTTGCTATTAAAGCCTTATAGGCCTTAGGGCTTATTAAGTTTCTTTAAATTTAGGCATTAAGTTTTTGCATAGTTTATATTAATAAAGCCTATATTAGTAGCTCTACTATCTATAAGAATTTATACTTCCTTTTACTTTCTAAGTATTTAAATTTCGCTAAGTATATTAAGGGAGTTATATTATATATTAGCATAAAAAGAGCCTAGATACTTATACTCTTCTACTTTTTATTTTAAAGCGTAACTTAGCCCTAGGATAATTTATTTTCTAAGTTAACTAAAGATAAAATACTTTATATAACTAAGTATAATTTATAAAGTAAGTATAATTTAAAGACTAGGAGGAACTACGGCAGACTTTTTTAAAAGAGTAGGTTTAATAATTCCTTTAAATATACCCTTTTTTATTATATCTAAAGTATTGTCTATTTAAGGCTTAAGTTCTTTATTTATTAGTTCCTAAGGGTATATAAAATTAAGCGGTATTAAGGTCTATAGGGTTATATATAGGGCTTTTAGGTCTTAGAGACGGATTATACTTTAGGGTATATATTAGTTTTATAAAGTTCTAAATATAAGGTATAGTTAACTTTAGAGAATAAGTCTATTTATTATATTAAAGGTCCTTACTAATTTATTAATATATTATAGTAAATTTAGATAGGTCTTTTAGTAGTTCTCTATCTACTAATTGGGCTTTAATTTTATCTAAAATAGCTTATTAAAGGGCAGTAACTTTAATAGCTTTATTCTAATCTAGTTTACTAATAAGGCCTAAAAATTCTAAAAAAAAGCTAGTAAAGTCTTGGTTTTGTTATTATAGGTTTTTAAGTTTAGTAATAGCTATATATTTATAGCTAGTATTATTATATATTTATTCTAATAGGGAGATAAAGATTTTAAAATTAATAAAGATGCTATTATAAAAGAATAGATTTATAGTTTATATAGCGTCTTTACTTAAATAAGATATTCTATAGCTAACCTTACTAGCTTTAATAGGGTATTAATTATAATTTATTAAGAGTTTAAAACAGAGCTTAGTTATAAAGGGATATAGGTTATTTTAGTTTTTATTAAATATTAAAGAATTAGAAAGCTTTTTAGATTTTATAATAAGTACTAGGTTTATTATATATATAAGTTAAGCTACTATTACTAGTTTAGTATTTATATTTAGAAAGGAGCTCTTACTGCACCTGGCCTAAAAAGACCAAAACCAACCAAAAGAACCCTGAAAATTACCTAGAGAATCCCCCTAAGATGCATACATCGTAGGGGAGGTACACGTCGAACAACAGTGGTTTGCACTCGCGCGCGACCGCCAGAACCACGCCTAGTAATGGCCCTCTATAATAAAGACGGGCGAATACCACACCACAAAGTAGAAACACCTTTATTAAGAAGGCATCTGATAAAATATAAAGCCTATTAGACGCGTCTAGTATCTAAAATTATAGGGGAGTAACTATTAGCTATAACAATCTAACGCAGCTAGTAGAATGGCTCCGCTAGTCTAGCGAACCTTAGGCGCCCCTCCAGTAAACCCTTAATTAAATCCTCCAACGGCTAAGTAAAATTGAAAATAAACAAAACCCCCCTTTACCAGCGAACCGTGCCTAGGCCGCTATAGCTACGCTTCTACAGCATAGGGAACCTACCCCCCTTAAAACAATAACTGGGTATATAATTATAATATAACCAAATATAGAAAAAGCAGAGGGGCTTAGGGGATAATTAGAAACAGAAGTCCTTATAGAGATGTATAAAGAGGTCTATAACACTATTACAGTCTAATACTTTAGGAGCGGAAATATTAGAGTTACCCTAAAGGATTAATAGGTAAAGGAATGAGCCATAATGGTAGGGGATAGGCTAGGAGAACATATTAGTATAAAAGTACTTTATAAGGATTACCTAGTTAAAGTCTTAGTGGTTCCTATAAGCCTTAGGGTAGAAAGGGAACGCTAGGTGGACAACATAGTAATTATATAGGAGATAATAAGACAAATGGAACGCCTTATACCAGAACTTAAGATCACCTAAATCCAATAGCTTTATTAGGAAAATGCAAACCAAGTATATAATAAGAACAATAAGAGGATATAAAGGTCGCTAGAGACTTGCTAGGGAGACACTAAACAAACACATAGCTCCCTTATTATTAGCACATATACACTAGGAATGCAAAAACTCCTTATCCAAAAAGAAATAATTATAAATAGCCTTATATACAATATAAGGCTTTATAACTATAGACTACGCCTAAAACGATGCTATTGCTATATATAATAGGGACATACCCAATCCACATGCGCAGTATAGGTGTGCTGCGGCCACTATAGAGGCCCCTATAATATAAGACACTACTTAAATCAAGACCAAATAAAATGTATAAACTGCCACTAAAGCATATATAAGGCGTAGGAGAGAGAAGACTGTATTAAATACAGGAGACAGAAGGTAAGGGCTTAATAGCTACGGGAATAACTATACGCTAGGTTATATAAATAAAAATAATAGGCAATAAGCTAGTAGGACGCAGGTGCCTTTCTAGCATTTCTACCTTTAATACTGGGGGGCTAGGCTAGCTATCCCAAGCCTTAACGGGCTAGAAGCAACGCCGCATAACATCACCAGACCAAATAGGGATATAAGGGTTATAGGGGACACAAAGAAGAGGACGCTCTATAGGTAAACCCTTATAGACAGCCATAGCAAGCTTAAGACTAGGACAATTAAGAATTAGACTTAACGTGGCAAATATAATATTCGCAGCCAACTTATAAAGGGTATATAGCCAACCAGTAAGAACAAGGGAAAAACTAGAGATAATAACAGATTTAGATATAAAAGCGTTAATAGAAACATAAGACATAGGAATAAAAAGCTCTACATAAAATAAGTAGGGACTAAGGTATAGACACAAGAGACAAAAGTTCTAAATATCCTAGAGAAAGTAGAAACAGAAAAAGCGAGAAATAAAGGAGAGATAAAGGACCCTTACCAGGGGTCCGCTACCTATCCATTATACAATATAACTGCGGTAATACAAACTACCGTCTTATAAGGCCCCTACTAGACAGTCTAGACCTAGAAAAATACTATATCCTTACTATATAAGAACCGTACTACAATACCTATATACAATTAATATACTGCCCCTAAGAATTCTAGCTCCTATATAAACCAAAAGCAGCCACGCGCGTGTGCTTTATAATTAGTAAGGCTATTAGCCTGTCCTTATAGTTATAGCAAGCAGTTAACCTAGATATTATAGTTATAATAATCCAGACATATAGGGGACCGGTATAAATTATTAATATATATAACCCTAGGGTCAAAGGGGTCCCGCAAATAGAGAACATTATATTAGTAATAAGCTTACTAAAAACCGAAGGCATAGAGTCTATTCTACTAGGAGATATAAACCTCTACTACCCGCGGTAGGGGGGTATCTATATTGCTACTAAATAATAGGCAGAGTGCTTACTAAGAGCTATAGACATCTAGGGCCTTAAGCTAGCCACCCCCCTAAGAGTAACTATATAGCAATAAGGCACCGCCAGAAGTACAATTAACCTTATATTTATAGATAAAGGCCTATACCAGAGACTTAAAAGGTGCAACCCTAAAGAAGAATAGGCACTCGCTTTAGACTATATCCCTATCCAGATATAGCTAGATCTAGATATTAAAGCATAACTAAATAGCAAAAGATACGCAATAAGGAAGCTTAAGACAGACAATTTCCTTAATATAGTTAAATAATAACTTTAAGACCTAAAAGAAATCTACCTAATACTAAACAAGCGAGGCTTATTAGCTACCCCTAAGAAAATTAATTGTAAACTAAAAAGGATCTAGGCAGTAATTAAAAATAGGCTAAAAGAGCACTGCCTAGTCTTATAACCGGGCCCCTATGCGCGACACGCATAGTCTACACAATACGCGGTTCTCGTCGCTAGCTAATAATAAGCAAGAAGGAAATATATAAGTAGCTACAACCCTAAAAACAAGAGATAATATAAAGACACAAGAAACTAGTTAAAGAATACCCTAAAAAAAGAAGTAAGGAATAACTGGAGACAGTTTATAAATAAGCACACTTCTAACCTAAGCCTCCCCTATAACAAAGGCCTTTAGGCTATAGCAAAATAGGCAAAAAAAAAGGTAGGGCGCCTAGTAAAAGACTTACACCTACCACCCCTATAAAGAGCAGGGGAATTATAGGCCACTAATAACAACAATAAAAAGGCAAAGATCCTTATAGAAAGGTTCTTCCCCTAACTAGCTCTAGTTAACCTTAGTAATATTATAGGTAAAACACTGGTAACTCGCCTGTGGGTTAACAGCGATATAATAACAGAGGAAATGGCCAGAACTATTAGCCGCCTTTTAAACAATATAGTACTAAGACTAGATAGGATTCTAAATAAGGCCTTAAAGACCTATAGACCACTTATAGCACCCTAGCTTATAGATATAGCTAGAGCATGCTTTACTATAGGCTACTACCTATAACTTAGAAGATCTATAACAACGGTTATCCTATAAAAAGAAGGCAAAGCAAATTACTTAGTCCTAGGAAGCTACCGCCCTATTGCCTTAAAAAATACCCTTAGCAAGATCTTAGAAAGGGTAATAGCGGACTACATAGCAGATATAGCTAAGGAACACACCCTACTACTATAAAGCCAAATAGGGGCAAGAAAGAACCGCTTAACACTATTAGCACTTATGCTACTTACTACTACTATTAAATCTGCATGGGCGATATAAAGGGACTTTATAGTATTAATACTTAGCCTAGATATTAGTAGCGCCTATAATAACGTGCCCTATAAGCGTCTCCTATATATCCTTAGGGCAAAGGGCTTTCTAGAATAGATTATATAATTTATCTAAGGGTTTATAGGCTAGAAAGAAATATTACTAGTTTTTAGCGGATACTAGAGCCCCCCTATCGCAGTCGCAACAGGAATACTATAAGGATTACCCCTTTTACCTATACTCTTCCTCTTCTTTATAAGTAACCTACTTAACTCCTTTAAGGAAGGGGCGACCTAGGGGATAGGCTTTATTAATAACACAAACCTAATTATATATAGGCTAATAGCCGCAGAGAATTATAGAACACTAAAGAAAGCCTATAACACCTATTGTCACAGTGCTATAATGCAAGTAGGCTAAATAACTACATTGTGGTATGAAGAGGAGAAGAAGATGGAAAGGGGGTATTGTACACAAATAGTAGGGCCAGCCCGCCAAGGCGCTAATAGTGGGCCAGCCAACAGTAGGAAACAGTACGAGACAGTGTATAACAGGTCAGTGCCGTGACAGTACTCCCCTCCCCTAGAAGGTTTAGTCCCTAAACCGAATAAATAACTCTAAAAACAGGTAATGTGCGGGGGCTAGTTTTCGTCGCGAAGATATTAGTTCCGCTTACCGCCCTTAGCCAAGCTAATGGCGATTTTCTATCCCGGGGATAGAAAATCCTGATTGGTCAGTTCAGTGAATAAAGTCGGCAGAACTCTACACCGCCACCAGAATCAATCTGTGTGGCGTTTTATGGCGTTCCTTAGCAAGAATCTGGCCAATTAGATAACTTTAACCGGCGGTTAAAGTTCTATAACATCTTAACCACCACAAATTAACATCGTGGTCGGCCATAACCTTAGCGTAACTTTTCCTTATCTCGTGCCTAGTCTGGGGGTCTGGGCTTCTTAGGGTGTTATTTATAGAACTTATATAGTGCGCGCTCGCACCCTTTTAGGGACTTCTCGGGTTCCTAGGTTTCTTTATTATAATACTTCCACTTAATATAATATGTTAGGCCATGCTCGTCCATTTATTTATTATATATATTAAGGATCTTTTTAAATTCCCACTTGTCCGTAATGTTACTATTATTGTCTCTTTCAGCTATCCTTCCTATAACATTATAACGTTCCTCTTTATTGATGCGTGCTTAACTAGAGATCTCTTTAGGGAACCAGAGGCGGACTTTTAAAGTATAAAAAGACTTATTAACGCGGATATAGTCTAGGAGGTCAACTATAACTGCTCCTCTATAGGCAGCTAGGACGGGCTAGGGTCTATCCTAGTTATTATCCTACTTCCTTTTAGGCTGGTTAGTCTTTATGTTTTTAAGGCTGACCATAACTATATCATCCTTTTTAAATATTATACCTTCGTCTCGTTTTATATTAGCGTTGTCTTTATAGCATCACTAGGAGATACGAGCTAGGGCTTTAAGCTAGGTTAAGATGCGCTTAAAGCGGTTAGCAATAGTATCAGCTTATAGGTACTCCTTCTTTGCATATACAGACAGGGCTGATGGCTGGGGGCCCGCTGGTTCAATGCCCAGATGTAGGTTGTAGCCATAGTTGGTAAAGAACGGTAAGATTCCCGTAGTCTTATTAATCTGGTTATTTGTGGTAAACTTGGCAAGGGGAAGCCAATCTACCCAGTTATCTTAGGTGAAGCTTACGAAGGCGCGTAGGTACTTATTTATTGCTGTATTAATAATCTCGGTTTAGCTATCTATTTTAGGGTGCCATGCGGAACTAGGGCTTAGGGTTACCTTTAGGCGCTGGTTTAGGCGACGCTAGAAGTCAGAAACGAATAAAGAGCCTCTATTAGAAATAATAGTATTTGGAGCGCCGTGTAACTTATAGATAGTATGGATAAATGCTTTAACAAGCTCCTTAGTATCTAGGCTAGTGACAGGAATAAAGTGTCTTATCTTTATTAGGCGGTTAACAACGACAAAGATATATCTGTATGTTTTGCCATTACGAAGGCATTTAGGCAGGTCGACGACGTGGTTAATAGAGATATTAGTCTATGGGCAGACTGGTAGTTCTAGTAGTTTTAGGAAACCGGGCGGTGCTAAGCGTGGGGTCTTTATACAGAAGTAAAGAGCGCAGTCTTTTATAAAGGTAGCCATGAACTGTGAAATACCTGGCCACTAATAGGTTCAATTAAGGAGGTTTAGCGTCTTAATATAGCCCGGGTGGCCCGCAGGACCTAAACTATATATGCGGTGTACGACTTCTAGTCGGAGTTTAGGTAAATTAGGGATAAATACTTGATTCCTATAGTAGATTAGGCCGTCGACAATTAAACATTTAGATTTATTACAGCGGAGTAACTTCCTAATCTGCTTAGGCCAGCAACGTGCTTTACGGCCTTCCTGTTTACGTAGCGCAGCTAACATATCCCTAGCGAGTTCATTCTCCTTATAGGCATTCTTAATAAGCTCCTTAAGGGGTTTTTTCTCAGGCTCTAGGTCTATTACTGTGATAAAGTCTTCAACGCTCTGGTCTTGGGATTTGCTCAGCAGCTCTTCTAGGATAGCGGGGTCAACTTTTTTTTATAGTAAGACAACGCGGTCTTAGTGTCGTAGATATTCGTCACCAGTATTAGCAGGTGCTACGCCTAGGAGACGGCTAAGAGCGTCTAGAATTGTGGCTTTGGTGCCAGGCCTATAGGTAATAACAAAGTTAAACTAAGAGAGGAACTCAGCCCATTAGACTTGGTGCTAGTTTAGTTGTTTCGTTATTATAAAGGTCTAGAGGTTCTTATAGTCCGTAATAATCTTAAATGGTTACTTAGTTCCTTGTAGTTTAGGGCGCTATTCTTCTAGTACTTTTATAATTACTAGGAGCTCCTTATCGTATATCTTATAGTTACATTCCGGGGCGGAGTGCTTGGCAGAGAAGAATATGACTAGCTTAAGTTTGCTATCTTTGCTAGCTTGGTAAAGTACTCCTCCTAAAGCCTAGTTTAAGGCGTCTATCTCTACTACGGTTTTCTTTATATAGTCGTAGTATGCTAGGACCAGTGCTATAGTAAACGCTGTCTTTAGTGTCTAAAAGGCTTGTGCTTAATTAGGGCCCTATAACTAATTAGTACTCTTCTTCAGTAGCCTAGTTATGGGTTTAATAACTGCGGAGTAGCTTTAAATAAATCGTTAGTAAAAGTTCACGAAGCCAAGAAATTGCTATAGTTCTTTAATTAATATCGGGTCCTTCTATTCCTGTAAGGCCTGCACCTTCTTAGGGTCTATAGTTATGCTATTAGTTAAAATAATTAAGCCAAGATATTTTATTTTAGTAGCATAAAACTTAGACTTATTAATGTTAATCTATAGTCCGGCGTTGCCGAGTCTCTGGATAACTTCATTTATATATTTAGTATACTCAGTGCGTGTTTTAGAGAAGACAAGGATATCATTAAGGTAGGCAGTGCAGTAGTTATTAAGGGCGTTGTATAAAATATGGTTAATATAGTTCTGGAATATAGTGGGCGTATTATAAAGACCAAACAGTGTAACTAACATCTTATAGAGTCCAAACCGGGTAATAAATGCTATAAGCCACTCGTAACCTTCTGCAATCCGGATCTGGTTAAACGCAGCAATTACGTTAAGCTTAGTAAAGTACTTAGCACTATAGAGTGCATTAAGTGTCTTACAGATTAGTGGCAATGGGTACCGATTCTTAATAGTAACTGTGTTTAGGCCTTGGTAGTTATAGCAGATTTGCACACTACCACTAGGTTTCGCAGCAAGGAGGAGTAGTATAGCGGCTAGTAAGGTCAATTTGCGGATAAAACCCTTATCCAGCATCTCATTAATCCATTTCTTTACACAACTAAGTTTAGTGGGTAAGAGTGGTCTATTCTTATAATATAGGGCCTGCTTTCCGGGTATAATCTCAATTTTATAGTCCCATAGTTGGTAAAGGGGCAGCTTATCTATATTCTTAGGGAGGAAGTGTTTAATATATTCGCGAAACTCTTTTAGTAAGCGTTATAGAATATCTTTATAGGTTAATCCTAGTTTGCCTTTTAGGAATTTCTTAACATCAGTGTTAACTATCTTTTGGCGTAGAAACTTAGGCTTAGTTTTTAGGTTTGTCTTAAGAAAGTTATAAAAATAAGGGGGTAGCGCTTTGCGGGCTTCCTCTATTATATAGTCGCCTTCCACTAGCCGGCGGAAAGATCTTTCTAATAGGTTTGGTACTTCTATTAGGCCTATAGGCAGCTCTTTAAGCAGCTATTAGTGTTCTTCTTGTTTAACTAGTTCTACTAGCTCCGCTATATAGATCTTTATCACCTTTACGTCTTTTTGTTTACAGAACTGGGTGAAATTAACGGCATAAGTGCATCTAATATTGTCTAGGTTGGGGCGTATCTGGTTCTCCGGTGCTACGGCTAGGCTAGCACGGCTTGGTCGGCCTAGGGGGGCGGAAACGAGGCGGCGGCCCTACACGGTACGCGCAGGAGATAGGTATGAGGTTGGGCGTTACAGGGAGGAGGTCTTAATTGCTCTAGTTTTAGTCTTAGCTGTAATATCTTTGGCTATTATACGTGCGGTCGCATGTGTGTATAGTAAATAACTTAAAGTTAGGTGTCTTGTTGGCTAACCTAGGTTAAGCGGGTGTATACGGGGGACTTATAGTTCTGGCGGTATTTATTTTTTTAGGGATAGGATAGTGGTCCAGTCTTTTAGGATCTCCACTTTATTTATTGCGTATATTGGGTTACTAGTGTTAGGCACCTCTTCTACTATTAGCTAACGGTATCTGAGCGTTGGCCTTACAATACGTCCACATAGTGCTACTCGGTCACAATTAGGAATGTGCCATAGGAGACAGTTATAGGCATAGTAATTAGAGTTAAACTTAAGCTCTAGAGCGGGGAAGTCTGCCCTTAGGTTATGTTTTTTAAGCTAGGGCATTTCAAGAATTACTAGTATAGAGGGTAATAATTTTATAATATAAAAAAGTATAGATTCTGTGTGGTAGCCAATTGTCATTTTTACTATAAAGTAGTGGGTAATAAAGCTGGATAGGAGTCCGTTAGTAAGGCAGAGTGGTTTTAGGACTAGGAGTCTTTTTATTATAATATTATGCTTTTTTATAAGCAAGTCTTTATCTATAAATGCTGGTGCTATATTACTGGTATCAACGAGGCTTACTATTTTAATGAAAACTTGTGGGAGTAAGTTATATAGTAAGGAGAGGTAGGTCTAAATAAGGATGGTATTTCTATCATTATTTGCTGTTCTAAGGTTAAGTAGTAGTTAACTTAGAACAAGGTCTAACTAATCTAGTAGCATAGATCTAATCCTTTTATCCTCCTCCCTATATGGTTCTGACCCTTGGAGGCGACTTAGTCCAAGGGTTGGCCTTTTAATAACTGACTTATAGGGCTTAGCTAGTGGCTATAGTCTTAGCTGGTATGTCCTAACGTATCGGTCTCCGACGGTGTATATATACTAGAGGGTACTTTACCGATAACATAGCCGGTCTTACAATTGGTAGCAACATGGAGCACTTGTCCGTAGTTCGCGTATGGGACCATCAGCTGGGGCTGTATTGGGGAAGGCCATCGCGGGGGCGGGTTTCTGTGTCCGAACTCACGTCCTTGTCCGCGGTTACCGTTTCGGTTGCTATCCCCTCTGCTGAAGAATCCGCCGCGGCTAAGAGGGGGTTGGCGCGGTAGTATTAGGAGGGGATTTAGGTTCGCCCTAGGGTTATAAGCATCTTTCTAGTGGCCAGGTTGACCACATGCTATACAAAGTCTGTTATCCATACGGTGTCTTTAGACGTCGTTAGGGAGGCTACTACTACCGCTACCGAATTTGACGGCGTCGAGGTCCATTAAGTTATTCTATAGTGCCGGTGCTGAGGTGTTGTTATTAGGTAATGTAGGTTAATAGCCGCCAGCGGTACTTAGCTTAGCGGTATTTAGCTTTATATAATGGGCATAGTTTTATAAGTTATAAGCGAACATATCTATCTGCTTACTCTAGCCTTTATAGTCAGCATCGCCGATCTTGCGGCTAAGGGTAAGGGCTAGGTCTTTTATCTTTAGTAAAATATTCTTCTTAAGTAAATCTACTTTTTGTTCCTTAGTCTTGTTTGCTTTAATTATTAACTTATTAAGCTCTGCTTTCTAGGACCAGTAGTTACGCTTGCCCTGGCTTAAGGTATCCAACTTATTTTTGGCCGCTTGGGTTGTATTAATGGTCTTATAGTGCTTCCTTATGTACACGAGCATAGACTCTTGGTCGGAGAAGGTCCATTTGCTTAAGTCGTTTGGGTATATACGTAGTATATTAAGGCTATACTTGATATAGTTATAGGCCTTATCTGTTAGCATATCTAACATATAGAGGATTTCGTCCATTAGAGTCTTAAAGCACTTTATATCTCTCTAGAAAACGCCTTAGATCTTTGTTTCCTATATCTTAAATTTTTCTTGTTTTTTAATTGGTGATCCCTTACCATTAAACGGGGTTAGATCTTTTGCTTCACGCTTTTTTCTATAGGGCTCGGTTAGAAGAGGGGAGCTAGTAGCTATATTCTTTTCGGCAATGGTCTGGGTAAGTATAGTAATCTGAGAGCTTAGACTTTGTATAGTCTTAGTATATACAAGAGCTTATTATTCGTTTTATTGTACACGTGGTTCGAGCGTCTTAAGGGAGTTAATTCTATGCTAAGCTTCTTTAAGTTAAGACTTTATAGTTCGGCCTTCGTTGTAGACGGCTTGGAGGCCGTTCTTAACGCTAGTTAAAAAGGTTGTATATATAGAAAGGTGCTAGAAGGTTCCTGCCATATTAAGGTCCTTAGGGTACTCCGGGCCATTCCTAATTGCCCAGGCAATATAGGTGTGGGAGGTATCAAAGAGGCAGGCAAGCGCTTCGCGTAGGTTCGTTGACGGGGTATTATCCATATTATAGTCACCCATTTCGAGGGATCTAGGTAAGGCAATTAAAATCTATAAGGCTAGCTATAATGCTGAGATTGTCTATAACTGTACTAAGATTGTCTAAGATTATACTAAGATTGTCTAGGACTGTGCTAGGGTTGTCTGGGACTGTAGTATGGTGTTATTGGTCGCGCCAGGTCGCGATTACACTGGGAAAACGGAGACAGTATACTTAGGAAGAGGGAAAAAACAAAGGTCGCAACAGGGCGCAATTAGAGATACCACAAACTGTCACAGTGCTGTAATGCAAGTAGGCTAAATAACTACATTATAGTATAAAGAGGAGAAGAAGATGGAAAGGGGGTATTATACACAAATAGTAGGGCCAGCCCGCCAAGGCGCTAATAGTGGGCCAGCCAACAGTAGGAAACAGTACGAGACAGTGTACGACAGGTCAGTGCCGTAACACCTATATAGAATAGGCAAGACGATATAAAGTCTAATTCTCACCAGAGAAATACTAGCTAATCTACTTTATAAGAAAACGCAACTAATCTGTAGATCTCTAGCATATAATCCATATCTAAAACTTTAGGGGTTAACTAGTTTAGAGCCTAAGGGTATTAGGAGTATGGGTAGACAGCAAGCTCTAGTAGAGCGTATATACGGCGTAAGCGGCCTATAAGGGCCAAGCACAGTATGTCGCATTATCTAGGATTCTTAATTCTATATAGGGCCTATGCTTCTAAAGATTACGCCTATTATATATAGCAGTTGTCCGGCTAACTATAACGTATAGATCTAGTGTTTGGGCCATTAGAGAAACCAAGAAAGGCCCCCCTAAATTACTCCTTAAACTACTCCAAAAGGTCCAAACAGCCTACCTTTAGAGTATAATAGGCGGGTACAAGCAAACGGCCACAGCACTACTAGAGAAGAAAGCCAATATCCCCCCCCTATAACTATATATTAAAGCCGCTATAATACAAAGGGCGCAAAATAAACGCAACTTTAATATTATAAAGTATATTAAGACACGCCTAAATAAACTATAGAGGGACCTAAGGATGCCCTATAGGAGAATAAACTAACAACCCTAAAGTAGGGAAAATATATTAAAGAAATAGGTAAAGAAAGCAGAAGAAGAATAGTGCTACTTTAGGGCCCAGGCCCATATAGAGGAGAAAGGGAGACGCGTAAGAGGCCAGTAAAAACAACAGCAAGAGAGAGAAAGGAGCTAAAGTAAAGTATAAAGGAATGCTAGGAAACCATCTACTATAATATAATACTGGTTAGACCAATGCTGGAAAGGTATATAGGAGTTAAAGGTATAGAGGCTAACTTAGGCAAGAGAAACCCAAGCTGTAGCATAGTTAATGCTATAGGGGGTAAACACTTAAGGGCTCCAAAAAGGCCTAATAAAGGTAGAAAATACAATAGCAATACTCTTAAGAACAGGAATAATAGGACTAAAAGATTGTCTCTACTAGGTAGGTGTCCTAGTAGGTAGCCTAAGATATAAATATAGCTGGCCAAGACAGACACTAAAATACGTAATACTATTATGCCCCCTATACACTAACTGAGAAGCAATACTCTTAGTAGCTGGCATAGAGAACTATACTACACTACTCTTAATATAAAAAGGCCTTAAAGCGGTTACCTAATAGCTTATTAGCCAAAACGTACTAGACCAGTTCCGGGTTGTAAAGGAAATAGTAATAGAGGGCAAAGAGGCGAGTTATAGGCGCCCCCTAATAACTCTATAGTAGTAGAGTAAAGTTTGCGATACTAGCGCGTCCGTAGGCTTGTTACGGCAGCAGTGGTTCCCAAAGAGGTTAAAAAGTAAGGTAGAAGAGTACCACCGGTAACTTATAGGCGCTAAGTAGGCGAGTCCTAAAAGGCGGGGAGATGGATTACGGGGTTTTCTTAAATAGAGTTTTCTCCCCATATATAAATAAGGAGTAGTCCGCGTGGGCCCAATAGGGATCCGAATCGGACGTTAAGCAATGAATAATATATAATATAATATTTATATTTAATAGGCTAAGTTTAGATTCTATTATTTTAACCTTATTTATAGGTATTATTATTATGGTCTTTAATAAAAGTGCCGTAATATTATAGAGTTCTTTATAGAGTGTTTTTATTAATTATTAATATTAGGCTTTTAGTATAGCCTACTACTAAGCTAAGGTATCTATAAAAAATTATTATATTATAGTTAACTATTCTCTAATTAGGGATATAATACTTATAGTTATTAAAAGGGATTTAGGTTTATTTATTATTTTTAATAGCAGTTATTTTAATATAATATAGTATAAGGGCATAAAGAGGCTTTAAGGAAAATTTAAAAGAATAATATAAATTCTATCTAAATCTAAGGGTATATAGCTCTTATAGAGAATAAGATATTATATAAGAAAAAGAAAGAAATAATAAAAGAATTATATAATTAAATAGTTAGGGGTTTTAGTGGTTAATCCGTGCGTATATATATATATAGTCGGGTCTATATAATACGCAGGAGAAAGGAGCTCTTGCTGCACCTGGCCTAAAAAGACCAAAACCAACCAAAAAGAACCCCGAAAAACACCTAGAGAATCCCCCTAAGATATATGCATCGCAGGGGAGGCATACGTCGAATGACGGTGGTTCGCACTCGCGCGCGACCGCTAGAACTACGCTTAGTAATGGCCCTTCATAATAAGAACGGGCGAATACCACACTATAAAGCGGAAATACCTCTATTAAGAAGGCATCTAATAAAATATAAAGCCTATTAGACGCGTCTAGTATCCGCAATTATAGGGGAGTAACCGTTAGCTATAACAAACTAATATAGCTAGCAGAATGGCTCCACTAGTTTAGCGAACCTTAGGCGCCCCTCTAGTAAACCCTTAACTAAATCCTCTAACAGCTAAGTAAAATTAAAAATAAATAAAACCCCTCCTTACTAGCGAACCGTACTTAGGCCGCTGTAGCTGCGCTCCTATAGTATAGGGAACCTACCCCCCTTAAGACAACAACCGGGTATATAATTATAATATAACTAAATATAGAAAAAGCAGAGGGGCTTAGGGGATAATTAGAAATAGAAGTTCTTATAAAGATCTATAAAGAGGTCTATAACGCTGTTATAGTCTAACACCTTAGGAGCGGAGACATTAGAGTCACCCTAAAGGACTAATAGGTAAAAGAGCAAGCCATAAGGGTAGGGGACAGGCTAGGAGAACGTATTAGCATAAAAGTGCTCCGCGAAGATTACCTAGTTAAAGTCCTAGTGGTTCCCATAAGCCTTAGGGTAGAAAGGGGACGCTAGGCAGCAACACAGCAACCATATATAAGATAGTAAAATAAACGGAACGCCTTATACTAGGTCTTAAGATTACCTAAATCTAATGGCTTTAACAGGAAAATGCAAACTAAGTATATAATAAGAACAATAAGAGGATATAAGGGTCGCTAAAGACTTGCTAGGGAGACACTAGCCGAATGCATGGCTCCCTTATCGTTAGCATATATACGCTAGGAATACAAAAACTCCTTATCTAAAAAGGAATAATTATAAATGGCCTTATATACAATACAAGGCTCTACAACCACAGATTATGCCTAGAATAATACTATCGCTGTATATAATAGGGACACACCCAAACCATATACGTAGCATAGGTGTGCTGCGGCCACTATGCAGGCCCCTATAATATAAGACACTGCTTAAATTAAGACCAAATAAAATACGCAAACTGCCACTAAAGCACATATAAGGCGTGGGAGAGAGAAGACTACATTAAATATAGGAGACGGAAGGCAAGGGCTTAACAGCTATAGGAATAACTATACGCTAGGTTATACAAATGGAAACAATAGGCGATAAGCTAGGGGGACGTAGGTGCCTTCCTAATGTTTCCTACCTTTAATACTGGGGGGCTAGGCCAGCCATCCCAAGCCTTAACGGGCCAGAAGTAATGCCGCGCGATATTACTAGACTAACTAAGGACTTAAGGGTTATAGGGGACACAAGGGAGAGGATGCCCTATAGGAAGACCCTTATGGATAGCTATAGCAAGCTTAAGACCAGGATAATTAAGAATTAGACTTAACGCGGTAAATATAACATTTATAGCTAACCTATAAAGGGCATATAGCCGACTAGTAAGATTAGGGGAAGAACTGGAGTTAATAACAGATTTAGACTTAGAAGCGCTAGTAGGAATACAAGATATGGGAATAGAAAGCTCCATATAAAATAAGTAGCAACTAGGGTGTAGATATAAGAGATAGAAGTTCTAAATATTCTAGAGAAAGTAAAAATAGAAGAAGTGAGGAATAAAGGAGAGATAAAGGACCCCTACTAGGGGTCCGCCACCTATCCATTATATAGTATAACTGCGGTAATATAAACCACCGCCTTATAAGGCCCCTACTAGACAGTCTAGACCTAGAGAAATACTATATCCTTGCTATATAAGAGCCGTATTATAATACCTATATATAATTAATATACTGCCCCTAAGGATTCCAGCTCCTATATAAACTAAAAGCAGCTATATACGTATATTTTATAATTAGTAAGGCTATTAGCCTATCCTTATAGTTATAGCAGGCAGTTAACCTAGATATTATAGTTATAATAATCCAGACATATAGGGGACCAGTATAAATTATTAATATGTATAACCTAAGAGTTAAAGGGGTCCTATAAACAGAGAACATTATATTAGTAATAAGGTTACTAGAAATTAAAGGCACAGAGTTTATCCTATTAGGAGATATAAACCTTTACTACCTATAGTAGGGGGGTATCTATATTGCTGCTAAACGACAGGCAGAGTGCCTACTAAGAGCTATAGATATCTGGGGCCTCAAGCTAGCTACCCCCCTAGGAGCAATTATATAGTAATAAGGCACTGCCAGAAGTACAATTAACCTTATATTTATGGACGAAGGCCTATACTAAAGACTTAAAAGGTGTAACCCTAAAGAAGAATAGGTACTCACCCTAGACTATATCCCTATCTAGATATAGCTAGATCTAGATATTAAGGCGCAACTAAATAGTAAAAGATATGTAATAAGGAAGCTCAAGACAGACAGTTTCCTTAATATAGTTAAATAATAACTTTAAGACCTAGAAGAAATCCACCTAGTACTAAATGAGTAAGGCTTATTAGCTACCCCTAAGGAAATTAACTAAAGACTAGAAAGGATCTAGGCAGTAATTAAAAATAGGCTAAAAGAGTACTGCCTGGTCTTAAAACCGGGCCCCTACGCGTAATATATATGGTCCGTATAATGCGCGGTTCTTATTGCCAGCCAATAATAAGCAAGAAGGAAATATATAAGTAGCTATAACCTTAAAGATAAGAGATGATACAAAGACACAAGAAACTAGTTAAAGAATACCCTAAAAAAAGAAGCAAGGAATAACTGGAGACGGTTTATAAATAAGTATACTTCTAACCTAAGCCTCCCCCATAATAAGGGCCTTTGGACTATAGCAAAATGGGTAAAGAAAAAGGTAGGGCGCCTAGTAAAAGATCTATACCTACTACCCCTATAAAGAGCAGGGGAAGTACAGGCCACTAATAATAATAATAAGAAGGTAAAGATCCTTATAGAATGGTTCTTCCCCTAATTGGCTCTAGCAGACCTTAGTAACATTATAGGTAAAACACTAGTAACTTGCCTGCGGGTTAACAGCGACATAATAATAGAGGAAATGGCCAGAACTATTAGCCGCCTTTTAAATAATATAGTACTAAGACTAGATGGAATTCTAAATAAGGCCTTAAAGACCTGTGGACCACTTATAGCACCCTAGCTTATAGATATAGCTAGAGCATGCTTTACTATAGGCTACTACCCGCAACTTAGAAGATCTATAACAATAGTTGTCCTATAAAAAGAAGGCAAAGCAGATTACTTAACCCTAGGAAGCTACCGCCCTATTGCCTTAGAAAACACCCTTAGTAAGATCTTAAAAAGGGTAATAGCGGAGCGTATAGCAGATACGGCTAAGGAACACGCCCTACTACTATAAAGTTAAATGGGGGTAAGAAAGAACCACTTAATACTATTAGCACTTACGCTACTCGCTACCACCATTAAATCTGCATAGGCGATGCGAAGGGACTTTGTAGTATTAATGCTTAGCTTAGATATTAGTGGTGCCTATAACAACGTACCCTACGAGCGCCTCCTATATATCCTTAGGGCAAAGGGCTTCCCAGAATAGATTATATAATTTGTTTAAGGGTTTATAGGCCAGAAAGAAACATTATTAGTCTTTAGCGGATACTAGAGCCCCCCTATTATAGTTGTAACAGGAATACCATAAGGATTACCCCTCTTGCCTATACTCTTTCTTTTCTTTGTAAGCAACCTACTTAACTCCTTTAAAGAAGGGGCGACTTAGGGGATAGGCTTTATTAACGATATAAACCTAATTATATACGGGCTAATAGCCGCAGAGAATTGCAGAATACTAGAGAAAGCCTATAACACCTATATAGAATGGGTAAGACAATATAGAGTCTAATTCTTACTAGAGAAATACCAGCTAATCTATTTTATAAGAAAACGCAACCAATCTGCAGATCTCTAGCATTTAATTTACATTTAAGGCTTTAGGGGTTAACCAGTTTAGGGCCTAAGGGTATTAGGAGTATGGGTAGATAGCAAGCTCCAGTAAAGCGTATATGCGGCGTAAGCGGCCTGTAAGGGCTAAGCATAGTATATTATATTATCTAGGATTGTTAATTCTATATAGGGACCATGCTTCTAGAGGTTACGCCTACTATACATAGCAGTTGTCCGGCTAACTATAATGTATAGGTCCAGTATTTGGGCTATTGGAGAAATTAAGAAAGGCCCCCCTAAATCACTTCTTAAACCACTCTAAAAGGTCTAAACAGCCTGCCTCCGGAGTATAATAGGAGGATATAAGCGAACGGCTACAGTACTGCTTGAGAAGGAAGCCAATATTCCCCCCCTATAACTATATATTAAAGCCGCTGTAATATAAAGGGCGTAAAATAAACGCAACTCTAATATTATAAAGTATATCAAGACACGCCTAAATAAACTATAGAGGGACCTTAGGGCCCCCTATAGGAGAATAAACCAATAACCCCAAAGTAGGGAAGATATATTAGAGAAATAGGTAAAGAAAGCAGAAGAAGAATGGTGCTGCTTTAGGGCCTAGGCCCATATAGAGGAGGAAGGGAGACGCGTAAAAGGTTAGTAAAGACAATAGTAAGAGAGAGAAAGGAGCCAAAGTAGAGCATAAAAAAACGCTAGGAAACTATCTACCGCAATATAATACTAGTTAGACCAACGCTAGAGAGGCGTATGGGAGTTAAAGGTATAGAGGCTATCTTAGGCAAGAGGAACCCAAGCCGTAGTATAGTTAATGCTATAGGGGGTAAACACTTAAGGGCTCTAAGAAGGCCTAATAAAGGCAGAAAATATAATAGCAACACTCTTAAGAATAGGAATAATAGGACTAAAAGACTGGCTCTACTGGGTGGGTGTCCTAGTAGGTAGCCTAAGATGCGAATATAGTTGGCCAAGACAGACACCAAAATACGTAATACTATTATGCCCCTTATGCACCAACTAAGAAGTAATGCTCTTAGTAGCTAGCACAGAGAACTATAATACACTGCTCTTAATATAAAAAGGTCTTAAGGCGGTTACCCAGTGGCTTATTAACTAAAGTGTACTAGACCAGTTCTGGGTTACAAAGGAAATAGTAATAAAAGGTAAGGGGGCGAGTATTAGGCGCCCCCTGATGACTCTATAGTAGTAGAGTTAAGTTTGCGATACTAGCGCGTCCGTAGGCTTGTTACGGCAGCAGTGGTTCCCAAGGAGGTTAAAAAGTAAGGTAGTAGAGCACTATAGGTAACTCGCAGGCGCCTTATAGGCGAGTCCTAAAAGGCAGGGAGATAGATTATGGGGTTTTCTTATTTTCTTAAATAGAGTTTTCTCCCTATATATAAATAAGGAGTAGTCCGCGTGGGCCCAATAGGGATCTAAATCGGACGTTAAGCAATGAATTATTATTATATATATATAGTCTTTAACAGACTTTAGTATTATAGCGCTAGTAAAAAATAATAGATTATAGTAGATAATTATAAACAGTTATAGATAGTTATAGATAGTTATCTATTAAGTATTTTACTAAGACATTTCTACTATAACTAGACTAGTCCTATTATAACTATAAAAAGGATACTTAAAGAACTTAAACCTAAATCTAATACTAATTTTATACTTAATACTAAACCTAAACCTAAATAAGAAACTATATAAGAAACTAAGAATAATTTAAGCTCGCTTAATACCTTAGATATTTATATAATTAGAGCTACCTTATTAGTTTAACTTACTAAAAAACCTAAATATACGATCTTTACTATTATAATGGCCGATATTAAAAAGGCCCTAGCACTAAAAAAGCACACTAACCCTGCTATAAAAGTACTAGTATGCTACTATAAGTATCTAGAAGCATTTTTATAAAAGAAAGCTAATAAGTTAGTAGAGTACCAACTATATAACTATAAAATTATACTTAAAGAAGGAAAACAGCTAGGATTTAAACCCCTATATAGAATGTCTTAAAACAAACTCTAAGTACTATAAAAGTACTTAGACAAATACCTTAGTAAAGGATTTATTAGAGCAAGCTCTTTACCTATAGCTATACCTATAATCTCTATTAAGAAACCTAGCAGCGCTTTGCGCTTTTATATAGACTACTAAGCTCTTAACGCTATTACTATTAAGAATTAATACCCGCTCCTGTTAATTTAAGAGACATTAAACTAATTAAGTAAGGCTCGCTACTATATAAAACTTAACCTTATCTATATATTTAACCGCCTCTATATTATAAAAGGAGATAAATGGCTTACTATATTCCGTACTAGATACGGACTATTTAAATACTTAGTAACGCTATTTAGCCTTATAAATGTCCCAAGTTTATTCTAATACTTTATAAATAATACCCTATAACCTTACCTAGATATTTTTTATACTACTTATATTAATAACATTTTGGTATATAGTAATAACCTAGCTAAATATAAGGAATAGGTTAACTTTATCCTAGAAGCCCTATATAGAGCTAGCCTATAGTTAAATATAGATAAATACAAGTTCTATAAAACAAAAGTTCTATATCTTAGACTTATTATTTCTATAAACGGCATATAAATAAACCTAAAGAAGATTAAAGTAATTATAAACTAGTAAAAACTTAAGAACGTTAAGAATATAAGAGCTTTTATAGGATTTCCTAACTTCTACTAATAATTTATTAATAACTTCTCCACCCTAGTTTTACCCCTTATAGCCCTAACCTAAAAGGACAAAGCCTTTATCTTTAATAAGGAATATAAGAAGGCCTTTATCTACCTAAAAGTTATATTTACTACTGCACCTATACTATAATACTTTAACCTAAACTACAAGAGTGTTATAGAAGCTAATTTATCTAACTATATTACTAAAGGCATTTTATCCTAGTATAATAAAGAAGGAGTACTATACCCTATAGTATATTTCTTAAAATAATTAAGTCTAGCTAAATATAACTACGAGATCTATAATAAGGAATTATTAGCTATTATTAAATGTTTTAAATAATAGTAACCTAAACTAGACGGCGCTGGATTTCTAATTAAGGTCCTTAGCAACTATAAGATTTTATAATACTTTATAACTATAAAATAGCTAAGTTATTATTAAGCCTGCTAGTTAAAATATCTATCTTATTTCTAATTCTTAATTATATACTACCTAGGTATTTAAGGTTAAAAACCTAATACCCTAACCTAATATTTATAAGATATACTAGTATAGGAAGAAGTGTGCGCCTACTATAATTAAACCCTACTTCACCTTAAGCTATTTAGCCCTCCTATTAAAGATATTATAATACACATCCTTAAAATAACTAATTAATTAATTAAATAGATAATAGTTAATAAATACCTAAATAATAAGTTTATCTAAAAGACACTTAAGCTAATCTAAGGTGGCATTAAACGCTTTAAAAGGATTTCTTTAAGTAAATATAAAGCTTATAGAGACCGCTTATACTATAGGAACTGCCTAGTTATACCTAACTACAACAAACTTAAGCTTAAGCTCCTTAAATATATATATAACCTACTAGTAGCTAATTACCTAGGCCAAGGAAAAACCCTAAAACTACTCTAATAAGAATATTACTAGCTAAATATATATAATATAATATAAAGATACGTCTTTAGCTGCTATACCTACTAATAAGCTAAAGCTTTATATAAGACATATAACGGCTTTCTAAAACCACTGCCCGTTCCAAACCAAAGATAGAAAAGTATCTTAATTAACTTAATTATTAAGCTCCCTATAAGTAAAGGCTATATAAACATTATAGTAGTTATAAACCAACTATCTAAGATAAAACACTTAATTGCCTACCCTAATATATTAGCGCCTACTATTACCTAACTGTTTCTAGACTATATATAGAAACTCTATAAACTCCCTAAAATAATTATCTCTAATAAAGGTAGCTAGTTTATCTCTATATTTTAGAAAAAACTAACTACCTAACTCTGCATTAAAGCACTATTATCTATAGCATACTACCTAGAAATAAATAGTTAAATAGAATGCGTAAATATTATAATAGAATAGTATATTTAGATATATATATTATATTTATAGAATAACTAAATAGACTAGCTTATATTTACTAAGTTTACTATAAATAACTCCGTCTTAGAAACTATAAAGGTCTCCCTATTTCTAGCTAACTACAGCTAGTATCTATAAATAGTTTTAAACCCTTTAGTAATATTCCTTACCTAGCTTATTACGCCTTATAAGTTATAGAAGTAAATAAATTCATAAAGAAGATAGAAGAATTATAAGAGTTCCTTATTAATAAAATAATATAGGCCTAGTCTATTTATAAAGCCACAGCAAATAAGAATTAAACCCTAGTACTAGCCTACTAAATTAGTAACTTTGTCTAGCTAAATATAAGAAATCTAAATATAAAATAACCTACTAAGAAATTTAATTAAAAGAACGCCGGCCCTTATAAGGTTAAAAAGGTTATTTTTTCTTACGTTTACCAACTAAAGCTCCCTAATACGGTTAAAATCCACCCTATATTCTATATATTAGTACTCTACCCTACTACCCCTATATTAAATGCCCTACCTAAATAGATTTAGGACCCTTTCCCACTAGTTAAAGTAGATAGTAAGAATAAGTATTTTATTAAAAGAATTAATAATATTATATATAATAAATAGAAACGTAAATATATATACCTTATAAAATAGAGAGGCTTTATTAAGTCTATATAGGATCTTATTAACTCTATAGGACTTATATAAGCTATAGAAGACTTCTATAAACTCTACTTAGAACTACTACAGCCCTATCTTATAGAAGCTTAAGTTTAAAGGGGCGGTACTATTATGGGACACCTTTGTAACACCTTATATACATTTACCTATTTCCACTAATATAGTAAAAAGAGACTAACCGCGAAACGGCAATCTACTGGTAATCTATAGCAGTCTAATAGCAATCTGCCGCATTCTGCTATATTCTACTAAGTCTACTAAATTTTACTAAGTTCTGCCAAGACCGCTACTTAAATCCTATTCTGCTCTATATATATATTAACTAAGCAACTAAACTAATAATATATACCCTTTCTTCCTATTTTCTTACTTTTTTTCCTTACGCAACGTCTTAACTTTATTATACAGTTTATATATATAGCTTAATAATATCTACTTTGATATATATTATCGCCGCTTATACGTACTCCGTAACAGTGTTCTACTAACTTATTAGCTTCCTTTTATAAAAATACCTCTAGATACTTATAGTGGCATACTAGTACTTTTACGGTAGGGTTAGTATGCTTCTTTAGTACTAGGGCCTTTTTAATATTAGCCATTATAACGCCGAAGATTGTATATTTAGGTTTCCTAATGAGTTGTACTAATAGGGTAGCTCCAATTATATAGATATCTAAGGTGTTAAGTAAGCTTAGGTTATCCTTAGTTTCTTATACGGTTTCTTATTTAGTTTTAGTTTTAGTATTAGGTATAGAGTTAGTATCAGATTTGGGTTTGGGTTCTTTAAGTATTCTTTTTATAATAGAATACCAGTTCTTCTGGTACTTTTATATATTAAGCTTAAGCTTCTACTTAGTTTGGGGTATAGTAGTTAGAATTAGTTTATATAGTCTAGTATAAATACCGGGTTCTTAGTGGATGTTAGTGGAAATTTTATATTAGTGGAATTAGGTAGACTTTTTAGGTATAAGGTAGACATTAGTAGAAATCTTAGACTAGTAGATCGTAGTAGATTTTTTAGCTTTTAGTTTAGTATCTAAGTAGTAAGTTATAAGGCACTTCTGTTTATAATAGAAGGCGGTAAATAGAAGCTTAAGGTTGTTCTAATTAATAGTTGCTTTATATAGCTTTATCTAGGGTTGTTTAAGAATTACTAGGTAACCTGGGGTAGTTATAAAAAGCCTAATTAGTTCTTTATAGTTTAGGTATTAGAGTTTTAGGAATACAATATAGGTAATACAGCCTAAGATAATACGTTTGCTATTAAATCTAAATACGTTAATATGCTAGTTAAGGGGGGTTAGAGTAAAACCATTATCTTATATAAAGATCTTATTAATAAATCCTATGCTACTGGCTCCTATATTAATTAGGACTTAAGTATTAACCTATTAATTATTCTGCTAAAGACGATAGTTAACGGTTATGCTATAACCCTAAGAGTTAGAGTTTATAACATCTAGAGCATTTAACGAGATCCTAAGGCAGCGCTATCCTAGAGAGCAACTTAGCTCTAGGATCTTCCTTTTAGAGGTAATTAGGGTGGGGTTCCTATAGAACATTAGTTATAACTTTATTCTTATAAGTAGTGCTTACTAGATATGGGGCTAAAACTAGGTGAAAATTAGGGACAGTAACTGGAGGATTAATATGGTAAATAGTTGTTGGTATTAGCTGTTTATAAATTGTATTAGGGCATAGGAACGGGGTAGTATCTTAAGATATAAGTCTTACTTCTATATTTAAAGTAAAGGCCTAGCTTAATGCGTTGTTCTTATTTAGGAGACCCTAGTAGGATATACTTTAGGGTTTAGAGTTGATGTCTATAGTATTAAGGTGCTTAGACTAAGAAGATAACTTGGCAGGGACTTATAGGGCTGTTATATTATGTTAAGAAGCGGGCTTTGGTGTTAGGTATAGTATATTATTATACAGTTTATTAATAACATTTATATAGGTATTAAGGGCTTCTAGTAGGTCTATACCTATTAGGGAGTTTTTTAGTTTAGGGCTTAGGGACTTAATAAGGCTATTAATTAGTGCGGAGTTATTCTAGCCTATTTCCTTTACATAATAGTTAAACTTAAAGAAGTATACTAGGAAGCTTTTTATTCCTTAAGTTATATAGTTTATCTTCCTCTAGGTAGTAGCTTGGCGGTTTAGGTCGCCGTATATAGCTTTAAGAAGTATAACTAGGCTTTATACTAAGTTCGGTTAAAGAGGTTTAATAAGATTAGCTGCATTTCCTTCTAGTTAACTTAGGGCGTATCAAAGTTAATTAGCTTTAGTTAGGTAGTAGTTAGTGTTACTAGTTAGCTTATTTTTAAGTTAGCTTAAGAATAATTAAAGTTCTTATTATTTACTAGTAAATATTAGAGGGTCTAGTAGTTATTTAGATTATTGCGGTACAGTAGTTAGTTTAGGGTAAGTAACTACTGCAGGTTCGGGACTCTTATTTTACATATTTATCTTTAAAAATAGCATTTGGTCTTAGGGCCCTAATATAGACATCTTAAGGGTATAGACATCTTCTCAAAGGTCCTTAATTAATTGCTAGTATCATGCTTCTTATTCGGCTTATTATTAAGTTAAAGTGGCTTAATTTTATATAAGGGCGTCTATAAAGGACTTCTATATTTTTGCTAATTATTTTTAGAGTGCGAATATAATGCCGGCGGCTATTATAGAGGCTTTAGGGTTATTCTATATTTTAGAGGATAGTATATAAGGTTAATATAATGTAGTATTACGGAGTAAGTATAAGCGGTAATAATATATAACAAAGTAGATATTAATAAGCTATATATATAAACTATATAATAAAGTTAAAACATTATATAAGGAAAGAAAGTAAGGAAACGGAAAGAAAGGGTATATATTATTAGTTTAGCTGCTTAGTTAATATATGCATAAAGTAGAATAGGATTTAAGTAGTAGTCCTAGCAGAACTTAGCAGAATTTAGTAGACTTGGTAGAATATGGCAGAATGCGGCAGATTGCTATTAGATTGCCATAGATTGCCAGTAGATTGCCGTTTCGCGGTCAGTCTCTTCTTACTACGTTAGTAGAAATAGGTGGACGTATATAAGGTATTATAGAGGTGTCCTATAATATATATACCTTATAAAATAGAGAGGCTTTACTAAGCCCTTATGGGAACCTATTAACGTAATCAATAGGTCAGTGGGCCACCCCATGAAAAATAAATGCATTATAAAGTAATTCTTTTAACAATAAATTAATTTCATATAATAATATACATTTTAAATGATTCTCTGCCGTCTTGGGCACGTTCTAGCATTATGCTTAAGCGAAGAGCATAAGCTACACTTCGGTGGTGCTCGTTGCCGTCGCTTACCCAGCATACTAGCTACAGCCTCCGTACGGCTAATTACCTCCTTTTCAATTAATGCTTGGGCATCAGCCGCCAAAAGTATACCTCCTTTTGCTAGGTACGAACGCTTCTATACTCTCTTCCTCTTCTAGTGCTGGTTCTCGGTACATAGTTTCTTATTTTCATCTACAAGAAGGACAGCGCTATGCATAGCTATTTGGCAACCTTTAATAAGCTAGTTTAAGGCCTAATTAGTCGGAGAGGGAGTGTTTTGCGTACGACGCTTAAGGTATTGCTTAAGTAGGTCCGTTTAGTGCTGTAGCTAAGTAATATTATGAGGTGTTTTGGAAACCTATGCTGCTTCAGTTTGTGGCTATAGCTGGGGGGACGGCGTATGGAATTGAGTATATAGGAGCGATAGCATATAATCTGGATTGTATGGAACAAGACCTGTAGCTACAAAACCACTTTAGATATTCTTCTTATGTAGTGCTTCAGCGCGTGCTTGCTGGTAAAGAGGTAAGAACTCTTGCTTGTTGATATAGTTTACGCCAAGGCCCATTTTTTGCTTAACAAGGCGCCCGTACAATTGCTTTAATGTCAAAAAGCAGCCAATATTAAGTGGCTGGAGGAGGTGTGATGAATAAGCTGGCATGTAACGTACAATAATTAAGTGCTCTAAGCAGTACTGGTCAAATTCGGGTGAAACGTGACTACCATGGCCATTAAGTACCAATAGCCTATACCGCCCAACGGTATAATACTTTGTATACTTATTAAAGACATTCTATAACCACCAGAGGCCTATCTTATTAGTTATCTAGCTATTCTCGCTTACGCCAATTACCCAATCTAGTGGTAGGATTCCGTTTGTATACCACGTCGCCTAGTACATAACTTGTAACAGTTCACCAGCACTACGCTAAGACACAAGATCGTCGCCTGAGAGGCTCCGAGACATGATCGACGCTACCCTCGTATGTCTCGGATACGGTCAAATATTGAGTCATAGACTACGGAGTTCCGGGTCTACTTTCATGTATTTAGTTCACTTGATTTCCATAGATTTACAAAAAAGTTGCTCAGTCAATTCCCACACTTGCACTGTTACATAACTGCCTCAAAGATAATAAGTGGTGGTATAGCAACTCCGCGTGCACTAATAGTCTCAATTACTGTAACCCATTTACGGTTACCTGGCTGCGTTGTCCTAGGTCTCCCAGCCCTATCTATACCTATAACGACCTTTGCTGTCAAAATTACCCCCATCTGAAAGCCAGTTTCATTAAAGTTATAGATATCGTTCTCAGGGATGCCGTACTCAGCAATTATATGTTGTACGCGTTAAAACCAGCCTCGAATAAGCTCCGGATCTTCGCATTACGCTCGCTGGTAGTCATACTTGCGATTATACTAACATTTTAGGGTAGGATTACGGCTAATAAAGTTATGTACCCAGATCTTGCCTATATAGCCTAGTTTCCCATGCTCTGCAATTAAAAGACCTGCCATTTGCCGTACGGTTGCTGATATTGGTGGCATGCCACGTTGATCTCTCGATAGGATCCATTTTATAAGAGACTCTTCTTCAGTAGGCGTAAGGAGGCGTTTTTTGGAGTTTGAATCGGGCTGCGCTGGTATTCCGTCAAGACGGCGTTTTAAGGTAGTTCGCGGGACGTTGTAGGCTTTTGTTGCAGCCCTATAGGATCGAAAAAGGCCTTGCTTGTAGGATTAAATAGCTAGTTTAATTCTGCCTTCTTTATATAAGGCTGCTTGCCGTCGTGGTGTTGCCATAGCTGGTGGAAGTAGGTGAACGCGTCGCGTTTTTGTGGGGCGACCCACTGACCTAAATGGCCCACTGACCTATTGATTACGTTAACTCTATAGGGCTTATATAAGCCGCAGAAGACTTTTACAAACTCTACCTAAAACTACTATAGCTCTATTTCGCAGAAGCTTAAATTTAAAGAGGGGGTACTGTTATAGGATACCTCTATAATACCTTACACACATTTACCTATTTCTACTAACGTAGTAAGAAGAGACTAATTGTAAGATAGCAATCTAATAGTAATCTGCTAGTAATCTATAGCAATCTAACGGCAATCTACCGCATTTTACTATATTCTACTAAGTCTACTAAATTCTACTAAGTTCTATTGGGACTGCTACTTAAATCCTATTCTGCTCTATATATATATTAACTAAGTAACCAAACTAATAATATATACCATTTCTTCCCGTTTCCTTACCTTCTCTCCTTATATAAGATTTACTATAAAGAGAAGAACTATTTAGGTAGAGACTATAGTCCTTTAAATATATAATACTGCGCCTAGGAAATGTGCTGAGTATATTAATATATTAGTACATTATTACGTCCTTTACGTTCCCACGTTTTTACATTTCTACGTTCCAAACTAGTCTTATAACTAGCTATATAACTTAGTTACTTCTTATCCTATAGCTTAATCGGTTCTAGCGCCTCCTATACTATCTTAACTAACCCATTTATATCTTCTTTTAGTAGTCGTACTACTACTAATATAAGGTCCATAACATTATCCCCCTCCTCTTTATCTTTGTCCTTAAAGATATTTTATATCTCTAAGTCGTCTATTAAAGGTATAGTATTCCCGTTTTTAATTTATAATACCTCCTATTATATCTTTATTATCTAATAATTATAATTAGCTTCTTATTACTATTTTCTTAATAGGTAAAGTAATACTATCTTAATATTACGGAACGGGGACAGTAGCTATAGAATATATATATTTAAGGAGTTTATAAGACGTTATGCGGTTAATTATAAGGGTTAAGGGTACAAGGAGGTAATATACTACGCGTAGCTGATATAAGCTATATGTAAGGTATACGCAAGAGCACGGGGATTTGCTAAGGGGTCTTCTATAGAGGCGTCTGCGATAGGGTTCCGTAACACTACCCCCCTCTCTTATAGAGGCGGAGCTCTAAAGAGGCTGTGGTTGCTATATATATATATATAAAAGGCTTAAAGTATAGAGAAAAAAAGGAAAGGGACTACTGGGGCCGATATACGTAAAGATATAGGGCCAGCCGCTAAGGCGCTAGTAGTAAGCAAGCCAATAGCGATTTTCTATACTGGGCATAGAAAATTATAATTGGTTAGTTTAGCTATATAGTAGAATTTAGCAGGTAACGTGCTCCAGTACTATTACAGACGGCTTCTATAAAGGATTAGGTATAAAGTCTCTACTTAGGCCCGGTTTCTATTAGTTCGCGTAGTAGAAATCGCTAATTAGGTCCTTTACATTTTTAAAATCTTCCTATAGTTGCTATTCCGGCTAATCTATGTCAAGTCCTATATAGATAGCTCTATAGTAAAGCCGTCGTCCTCTACCTTTACTAAAGTATTTAGAGTTAAAAATTTGTTTAATAGTCCTCTCCTTATAGTTCTTATCTTTATTTTTATCTTAGATTAATACCAATAGGGGTTTAGGCTATATCTATCCTGGTAAAGGGTTAGGCTAATAAAGGTGTAGTAGCTATAGGTAGAACATAGCTATATTCCGCGGGCAGCTAAGGTAGGCGGGAGCTCTAGCTTATATAAAGCTCCCTTATTAATGACTCGTTTAATCTAGTAGGGGCTAAGATTCTTATAATTAAGGAACTTTATAGATCTCTGTATAGAGATATTACGTATATTTAACTACACCCAGTTACTAACACGCATCTTAGGTGGTGGTGTTTTATAACAGTTAGCGAAGTAGGCTTGCTTTACTTAAGCCTAGGCCATTTCTCCCCTATAGTAGTTAAGTGGGTTTTTTTTATATAGTTTATATTACGGTACTAGCAGAATATAGCAGAAAGCTAGCAGAATACAGCAGATTGCGGTTACGTAACTAGAGGATCTTATAAAACGTTAAGCGGCGCTATTACTCTTCTCCTTTCCTTTTCTCTAGCTTTAGATCCTCGTTTATAGATAATCCAATTATATAGGCTTGCGCGACCCTCTTGCCGTACTTATACCTTAATTAACTAAGTCGCTAATATTATCCAAAGCTCTTCTACTCTTTTTTCCTAAGAAGGAACATAAATATATCTATAGACTAAGGACGGAATAAGGATATAGAAACGGACCTTAAGAATATTACTAGAATAGAATAGGATCCTAAGGATAGGATAGAACTAAAAGGATATATATAATATAACCTAAAAAACACGCATAGACTAAAACCCTTGTAGAAACTTACCTAAAATTATCTAACTACTATGCTAAGAAATATAGCAGCCGGCAAAGCCGCTATAGGACCTATAAATACCTCTAATAGTGAAACAGTTGCCGTTTTAACCCCCTAGGAAGAACTTATAGCAGCTAATATCAAAATTAAACGGCTTTAAAAGCTAATTGAAACCAGAGATACCCCTATACCTAGTAATGAGTTATTAGATACCTAGAGACTTACTACAGTCCTTAAGGCCCTAGCTTAATGTATAGTATTAGTATTATCACGGTCCGCAAAGGTTGTAGACCCCCTATTGCTTATAGACGGAACTAACCCTATATTTAATAATTGGAAGCTTTAACTATAAGATAAGCTTAAAGTTAATACAAACCACTTCACTACTATTTAAGCTAAAATGGCCTATGTTTTTGGCCGTACTAGCGGGGACTTATAGACGCATTTATGTCCGCGATACGCCTAGGACTTAGTAGATCCCTTCCTCTTTGGAGAAGAGATAATTAACCACCTATCTTCTATTTATAAGGACTCCTTTTAAATATAGAACGCCCGCCTTAATTATAAAGCCCTTAATATAAAAACGATAGAGACCTTTTTAGCCTTTTAGACTTGCTTTTTACACCTAGCCAGCTAAGCCTAAATTCCCTATAAAGACCTAATGCTAGACCTCTTTAATAAGCTTACCCTAGACCTATAGCGCGCCGTACTACTAGTTTTTACTACTATATAGACGCTAAAGGTACTTATAGACTATTGCCTAGCTATTAACTAAGGCCTTTATTAAATTAAGGTATAAGCTAAGTGGTATAAAGCTAGAAACTCTCTAAACTAGATTATAAGCACTATAAAAACGGCCTATAGTACTCTGGCACGATTTATAACTCCTATAGTACTAGCTATATAGCCTACTATTAATTTAGCAGCTAGCTGCTTAGCTAGTCCTACTATGGGTCTAGCGTATACTTAGTCTATATATAGTAACCCCTATAAATAGGCCCTTAGTAATTAAGGAGCTTATTTCTTATACGGCTAAAAGGACTACTTTACTAAGGATTGCTAGATAAAGGTAAAAATGGATAAGGTTCTACTAATATAGGAGAATAGCGCAGAGTTAGAAAAAGAGGAACCTTAGAGAAAGACTCCTCTCTAGGGTTAAAAGGGATTAATATGTTATATATTAATCTAAGTCGGCTAGTTAGTAGAAGAAGCTGCACTATCCCTTATACTTTATTCCGTAATAGATACTAAGTTTTAACCTCTGCTTTAGCTAACTCTAAAGTAAATGCCTTTACCCTAATAGATACCCGCTATGCCGTATAGCTAGCTAACTTTTTAAATGCGCCCCTTAAAGAACTGCCTAAGCCAATTTCTATTCATAAATATAACGGATAGGTAGAGCTATCTATTACGGCGATCTTGTGGATTTACCTCCGTGTTTATAGATAAAGGCAGTATAATATCCCCTTTCTTATTATAGACCTTAAAAGCTATAATATAATCTTAGAAAGAAAATAGCTATTTTATTTAAGCCTATGGCTTAACATATAGAATAGACGGCTTATTTAGCCTAAAACTTTACCCCTAATACCTTTTTTTATAAAGGAAATTAGTATTACTATAGAAAACCTTATACGGCCATAGATAGACACCGCTTACTAGGCCGATGCTATATATAGGGACTAGGCCTTTAAGAAAGATATATAACTTAATCTGTAATGGATCTGTATACTATAACGCCCCCTAACTACTAATATTATACTACCGGCACTAGGGACCTAGAAAACTAGTAATAAGCTAGTTAGATTAGGCCCTATATAGGTATAAAGTGTGAGGGCGTGAAGAGGCTTCGGGGAAGATTCGAAGGAATAATATAAATTCTATCTAAATCTAAGGGTATATAGCTCTTGCAGAGAACAATACGTTGCGTAAAGAGGAGAAAGGAACATAGGAAGCTTGTAACTAAATATTCGAGGGTCTTGGCAGTAGACGCGTGGGCACGAGCGCACGCGGGTTTCGACAGGTTTCGACCAAATTCCATCACGTCAGTGGAATTTGGTGGAATTCGATCGAGTCGGTGGAATTTGGCAGAATTTGATCGACTTTGCAGAATTTGATCGACTTGGCAGAATTTGATCAAAGCGTCGGAATTTATCTGTCGAGTGTTTCACCGAGACATTCCTACTGTAACTGGGCTAGTCCCGTTACATAAAGAATAGCAAGAGATATTAGACGCTATACTAAATATATAGATTGGAAAGATAACTTATAGAAGATGGAATGGGAGCTAAGGAGGGCTGTAAACCCTAGACTATAAAATACGGTTTATAGAACGGCCGTAAAGAACCCTACAGACCTTCCCCTAATTAATATCTGCTATATTAGCGCTATAGGATTCTACTAGAACCTAATACGGCCTGGCACTATTGCTTTTATAACTAGCTTGTATAAAATTAATTAAATAATTAAGGAAAAGAAAAGTAAGCTTAGTGGATAAAAAAGCGAGCTTATAGATGAGGAACTAGTATAATAAAAACTGCCCTATTGATACCAGAAATTTAAGGACGTATTCTTTAAAGTAGCGTCTGATATACTTCCGCCTTACTAACTGTATAACTATAAAATTGAGATTAAGTAGGGTAAGGAAAACTAAGACCTCAGGACTATTAAAACCACTTCCAATATTAGAACGCCCCCAGCAGTATATATTTATAAATTTCTATAAACTACCTATAGACTGTAATGGATATAATATAGTTATAATTCTAGTTAACCGCTTTGGTAAGCGCTCGTTCTTAATTCCCTATTATAAGAATATTAGCGCTAAAGAGGCGGCCTAACTATATATCTGCTACGTCTACCAAATTTACAAACTACTAAATACTATTATATCCGATTATAGGCCGTAGTTTATATCGGCCTTCTAAAACGAGTTTACCAAGATTTTAGGCATTAGGCTAAAGCTCTCTATAGTATACTACCTCTAAATAGATGTCTAAATAGAGATTATAAATTAATATTTAGACCAGACACTCTAGCCTTTTATTAACTACTTTTAGAATAATTGGGCTAAACTACTACCCCTAATAGACTATGCCCAGGCAACCCTATCCCATAACTCTACTAGATTTTCTCCTATTTAACTAAAAACAGGCTATTTACCCCGTATAAGCTTTGGCTAGAAAAGACTAAAAGGACCCTAGACTATACGCGAAAACTATTCTATAAAGAAGCCTAGCAGTACGCTAAGCGCTTAAAAAAGGCCCAAAAATTAATAAAATAGTAAGCGAATAAGCATAAGCGCGAGCCTAACTTTACTATAGACAATATAGTTTAGGTTATAATAAAGAACTAGAAGATAGAACGGCCTAGCTATAAGCTAGACTATTAGATAGTAGGACTATATAAGATCCTTAAAAAGATAGGCAACTTATATAAAGTAAAGCTTCTGGATTTAATTAAGGTCTATCCTATCTTCTTACCAAATAAGCTATAAAAACCTATTAAAAACCTATTACCTAGATAAAAGAATAAACTACCCCTGCCGATTTAAGTTAATAGTAATAATAAATAGGAAATTAAAGAAATACTAGCCTATAAACTTGTAAGGGGAACGTTGAAGTATTATATTAGTTGGAAAGGATATAACCTAGACCCTACTTAGTACTCTATATAGAACTTTATAGGTAGTCCCTATAAGCTTTAGGAGTTTTATAGCTGTTACCTTAACGAACCTAAACCGCTAAAGTACCTAGATAAGTAGATAGAGTGCTAGTATAATAAAGACAATAGGCTACCGGAAGAGTATAAAGATAAAAATACCCTATAGGCATAATATGGATATATAAAGCCTAAGAGCAGGCTTTTTTAGAGGGGGAAGTAATGTTATGGTACTGGTAGAATATAGTAGAAAGCTGGCAGAATATAGTAGATTGCGGTTATATAACTAGAGGATCTTATAAAACGATAAGCGGCGCTGCTACTCTTCTCCTTTCCTTTTCTCCAGCTTTGGATCCTTGTTTATAGACAATCCAATTATATAGGCTTGCGCGACCCTCTTGCCGTGCTCGTGCCTCGATTAACTAAGTCGCTAATAGTTTATATGCTAATCAGCAAGTAACATTTTGAGGCGTTTTCTGTATAGCAGTTTCTTATTAATAGGTTTTAGTAGCTCTATACTGGACTAGGGGTAATAAGCCTTATTTGCGAAGAATGGGGTAAGTCCTATAGTAGCTAAAATATAGTTATTTACTATAAATTTACCTAGTAGGAGGTAATCTACTTAGTCGTCCTAACTATAAGCGACTACTTATTATAGGCATGCTTTTATACTAGCATTAGCGTTTTCTAATTACCTAGTAGTTTTATAGTAAAAGGGTATAGATATCTTAATTAAGATGCTAAGGCGTTAATAGATCCGCCTTTATATATTAGAGTTAAACTATATACCTTAGTCGGACATAATAGAGTTAGGTAACCTATATAATTGGTAGACTTTGTAAAGAAAGGCGTTAATAATATTATTAACGGCTATGCCTTAGTTAGGACGTAGTAGCGTTTTTTTATACGTTAGTATATTATTATAAGGATGTTCTTATAGGTATAGCTATATTATTTATAGGGTGGTAGGTTAATAATAAAATCTATAGCGATATCTGGGTATTGTTATATAGGTACTAGTAAAGGGTATAGTAGTCCTTAGTACTTTATATTAAAGGCCTTAGCGCGTTTATAACTATAGTAGGCGCCTATAAAGCATTTAACTAAGTCTATTATTTTAGGCTAGAAGTAGTATTAGCTAAGAAGCTTATAGATTCCTTTTCTACCTAAGTAGCCGCTTAATTAGAGGTTATAGACCATTTAGATTAGTTGCCATTATAGATTTTCTAAGTTAGGGATAAATAGGCGGCCTCTATAATAGAGCCTATTCTCTTTTACTTTTAAGGCTGCTATATTAATCTGGCCTAGGCTATAGAGGTTAGTAAGTAGCGTATAGGCGCTAGCGGTCTTTACGGCAATAAGTTAATATAATAATAGGTTAATAGAGGTGTTATATACCGTAGTAATAAGCTTATTAATTTTAGGGGGTAACTTTAGTTCTGTAGTATAAAGCTAAGGTATAGTTAGCTCTATTATAGATAGCATACCTAGGGCCAAATTCTATACTTTTAGGATTGTCTATTATTAGAACTAATTATAGGGGTTATCTTTAGTACCTTATACTTCTAGCCTATATATAATTTTAAAGTTAAAACTAGAAAGGAACTTGTTTTAGCGTACTTAGCGTTGGTTTAGCTATTTTATAGTTATAAAGTATTTAAGGTTACAATAATCCGTAAGGACTTTAGTTGGCTAGTTAGGTTCTACTAAAGAGAGTTCTAATTAGAATTCCTTAAACGCTTATATAATTGCGAGAAGTTCTTTATTATAGATCTTATAGTTATATTTTTATAGTATAAGCTTAGATAAGTAGAATACGACTAGGTAGAGAAGACTATTATTGTCTATCTAAAGGAGGATGCCTGCGCTAACGTGGTCTAAGAAGTTAGTCTTAAGATAGAGTCATTATCCTAATATAAAGTAAGCTAAAATAGGTGCTTTAGTAAAAGCATCTTTAAAGTTTTAGAACGCCTTCTTATATTTAGGCATCTAGATAAAATATAGATATATTTTTTTTTCTTTTGCGAAAAGGCTCTTTATTTACATTATTGCTATAAGTAGTGCTATAATACCTAGGAAGTTATATATAAATTTCTAATAGAAGTTGGCGAAACTAAAGAAGGCTAATACGTCCTTAATACAGTTAGGGACTTGCTATTTAGTAATTATATATGCCTTCTTAGGGTCTATACAGACACCCTTAGTAGTAATAATTAGTCTAAGATATTTTACTTCTATGATTAAAAATTCGCACTTCTTTAAATTAATATAAAGTCCTACGTCCCAAAGGCACTATAGGACCTTTTAAACGTACTTAGTATGCTTAAAAGGGTTATTGCTATAAATAGGTATATTATTTAGGTACGCAGAGTAGAAGTTATTAAAGTAGTCTTATAAGGCGTTATTAATATTGCTTTAGAAGCTGCCTATGCCATTATATACGCCAAAGGGCATAATAGTATATTTAAATTGGCTAAAGCGTAATGCGAATATACTTTTCTATTTATTACCTTCTTGTATTTAGAGGCGGTTAAAGGCGGCGATAATATTAAGCTTAGTATCAATTTTAGCTTAGCTAAGCCACTTAAAAGTCTTATATATAAGCGCTATAGGGTATTAGTTCTTAATTATAATAGCGTTAAGTCCTCTATAGTTAACGTAGAATTAAATACCTCCTCTTAGCTTCTTAGCAAGAAGAATAGGGGCGGCTACTAGAGATATACTAGGATCAATAAACCCTTTATTAAGGTGCTTATTAATATACTTTTTAATAACTAGAAGTTTGTTTTTTAATATTAGATGGGGTCTTTGGTGGGGTAGCTTTTTTCTTATTTAATATTAATAGTATAGTTATTAGGTTAATGTACGGGGAGTATATCTACGCCCTTTTATAAGCATATATTAATAAAGTTATAGTACCTTTTAAGGAGGAGGTTATGGAGTTCCTTATTAGTAAGTCCTTTTTTAAGCATTATAAACTTCTTAAAGTTTAAAGGTAAAAGTCTATAAACATCGGGAAAATATTCGCAGGATGAGATTCAAGTAGACTTTAGTTTTCGCGTTTCGCGTAATTAACATGCAATTTAACTAACTCGACACGCAATTGACCAACTTGACACGCAATTAACTAACTTAACACGCAATTTAACCAACTTAACACGCAATTAACCAACTTAACACGCAATTTAATTAACTTAACACGCAATTAACTAACTTGACACGCAATTTAACTAACTTAACACGCAATTGACTAACTTAACACGCAATTTGACCAACTCGACACGCAATTAACCAACTTAACATATTTAAAAGTTAAATAACACGCAGTTAACCTACTTGACAACTTTAAAAGCTAACTGCATATTTCTTAATACGCAGTTAACCTACTTGGCAACTTTAAAAGCTAACTGCATATTTCTTGACATGCAGTTAACCTACTTAAAAGTTAAATAACACGCAGTTAACCTACTCAAAAGTTAAATAACACGCAGTTAACCTACTTAGCAACTTTAAAAGGTAACTACATATTTCTTAACATGCAATTATATATTTAACTATTATATATTATCTAATATAATCTTATATAATCTTATATAGTCTTATTACTTAGAGGCTCTGCACAAGGCTCTGCACGAGGCTTTACACGAAGCTCTATATAAAGCTCGACACAAAGCTCTACACGAAGCTCTGCGTACAGAGGCTCTGCACGAAGCTCTGCACGAAGCTCTGCACGAAGCTCTGCACGAAGCTCTGCACGAAGCTCTGCACGAAGCTCTGCACGAAGCTCTACACGAAGC